>Ga0299913_10004094_pt1 | contig 12151 bp, 10 predicted proteins | sample RVTome_9_FD_201360 | JGI IMG/M metagenome (GOLD analysis project Ga0299913, IMG submission 201360) | Soil microbial communities from uranium-contaminated site in the Upper Colorado River Basin, Wyoming, United States - RVT155D38 (version 2) ... | reverse complement strand
GGCAGGTCGGCAATGCAGTCGCCTTCGTTTCACAATCGAAATATCCGACCTCGAAGCACCCGGTTTGCCGCATGAGGAGCCCTCCGGTTAACTGGGCCGACCATGCCCTTCCTCGGTCGACAGGATGATCCCCCCCTCGGTCGGAACGAGGTACACGCCGACGCCTCCGCCTGGGAGCAGCCCTGATTCTCGAGCACGTGCGGATCGTGGAGTTGGGTCACGTGATCGCCGGCACGTTCGGGGGCATGATCCTCTCCGACCTGGGCGCGCAGGTGATCAAGGTCGAGCCGCCGGCCGGCGATGCGGGCCGGCGATCGGCGATCTATGGGATCGGTGAAGAGAGCGCGATCCACCTCACGCTCAATCGGAACAAGAAGAGCGTGGTGCTCGATCTCAAAGCCGATGGCGGGCGCGAGGTGCTCATGGATCTCGTCGGTCATGCCGACGCGGTCGTCGAGAACTTCCGGCCGGGCGTCATCGACCGGTTGGGGGTGGGGTTCGACCGCATGCGCGAGGCGAATCCCCAGATCGTCCTCGTGTCCGTCTCCGGGTTCGGTCTGAACAGCCCGTACCGCGACCTGCCGGCGTACGACCTCATCCTGCAGGCGATGACGGGGCATATGTCGATCATGGGAGAGAAGGAGCGTCCTCCGGTGATCATGGGGATCCCCATCGCCGATCTGCTCGCGGGTGTCTTTTCCTCCGTCGCGGTGCTCGCCGGGATCGAGGGACGCCGACGGACCGGGCGCGGCGAGCACTTCGACATCGCCATGTTCGACGTGATGGTCGAGATGCTCGCGCACGTGGGCACCCTGTTCCTCAACACCGGGATCGACCAGGAGCCACAGGGCTCGGCACATCCCTTCATCACGCCGTGGCAGGCGTTCCGCTGCGCCGACGACCGCTACGTCGTCGTCGCCCCCCGAGAAGAGCATTTCTGGACGAAGCTCTGCGACGCGCTCGGCGCAACGGATCTTGCCGCGGATCCGGACTTCGCTGAGGCGAAGCTTCGCCAGGCCAACCGTGCGCGACTGCTGCCACGTCTGGAAGAGATCTTCCGTCGGAGCGCGGCGGAGGAATGGTTGCGCAGGTTGCAGGATGCGGGCGTGCCGGTTGCGCCCGTCAACCGCATGGATGCGGTGTTCGAGGACCCGCATGTCGCCGTTCGGGGCATGGTCCAGTCGTTCCCCGTCGGCGACGAGGTCGTGCGGGCGGTCGGCAACGCGATCAAGATCCAGGGACTCGAGGAGCCTGCGGCAACACCTCCGCCGACTCTGGGTGGAGACACGGTGGACGTCCTGCGGTCCTTACTCGGGTACGACGGCGTGCGGATCGCCGCGCTGGAAGCGGCAGGGGTGCTCGGACCGGGATCGAAGGCCGCGGCTGAAAGCGGCGTGGAAGCCGGGAGGTGAGGGATGACGACCGTCCGCATCGCCGTCGTGCAGACGCGCACGGAGACCGACGATCCGCCGAAGAACGTCCAGCGCGCGGTCGCCTACCTCGAGCAGGCCGCCGCGCAGGGCGCCGAGATCGTGTGCCTGCCCGAGACCTATCCGGGACCCTGGACGCCGACGCTCGACTACGACGCCGTGCCCGAGCTCGCGGTGGCGGCCCGCAACCTCGAGCTGCATGTCATCGCCGGTGTGCTCGAGGAGGTCCCGGGGGAACCGGGGCGTCATTTCAACTGCCTGGTGCTCCTCGGACCCGAGGGAACCGAGCTCGGCCGATACCGGCGCACGACGCCGAAGGGACCCTGGATCTACGAGGGCGGGCGCTTCTGGGACTTCGGCTACCGCGAAGCGACGGATCTGCCGGTGTTCCAGACGCGTCATTGCACGATCGGGATGCTGATCTGCAGCGAGGTCTACGTCCCCGAGCTCGCGCGCTCCCTCGCGCTGAAAGGCGCGGAGATCGTCTTCATGCCCGCCGGGTTGTGGAAGCGAGGGCAATGGGAGACGTGGAGGACGCTGACACACGCTCGGGCGATCGAGAACCTCGCGTTCACGGCCACCTGCCAGAACATCCTCGGCGACGAGACGGGGAATCCCGGGCTCGCGATGATCTGCTCACCCGAAGGGGTCCTGGTGGAGTCCTCCGTCGAAGGGATCCTCGTTGCGGATTGCGACCTCGACCGGCTCCGTTGGCTTCGCGAGCTCGAGGATGGGCCTGGCTTCCCCGGCGAGAAAGTGTGCAAGACGGGCGTGCTGTGGCAGTGGTACCGGCCCGAGCTCTACGGGGTCTCGTCGGAGGCGACATGAGCGAGCCCCTCGTCTCGCCGGAACTCTCTGCGCTCATCGGGCGCGATTGGCCGCCGGTCGTCCTCGAGGTGGACCGGCCGGGGATCCGGATGTGGGCTCGCGCCGTGGGGATCGACGACCCGGTCTTCTTCGACGAAGACGTGGCGCGAGCTCGCGGCCTGCCCGGGCTGCCGGCGCCACCTGGCTTCGTCGGCTGGCCCAGGACGGGTCCGAACGACCCGGAACCGGGCCCGCCGGTCCGCGGTTTGCACCCCGACCTCGCGCGCAGCTTGAACGGTGGCACCGAGTTCGAGTACCTCGCGCCGATCGTAGCGGGCGACGAGCTCGTCGCGACGACGCGGATCGTCGACATGAAGGAGCGCGAAGGAACGATCGGCCGGATGCTGATCATCGAGCGCGAGACGACCTATCGGCGGGGGGAGGAAACGGTCGCCACGATGCGCCAGACGGTGATCAACTACTGATGGCGGACAAGAGCGTGCTCCGCGACGCCCTGCAGGTGTATTTCGACGACCTCGAGGTGGGCCGGGAGATCCCCGAGATCGTCAAGCGCTGCACGCCGAGACAGCTGGTCATGTGGGCGGCGGCATCCGGCGACTTCTACGAGATCCACTACGACGTGGAGCATGCGCGCTCGATCGGTCTTCCCGGCATCGTCGTGCACGGAGCCTTGAAGAACGCGTTCCTCGGACAGCTCCTCCACGACTGGGTCGCACCCGGCGGGCGCGTGATCCGGTTCGGGTGTACCTATCGCGGGATGGACTATCCGGGCGAGGATCTGCGCTGTCGCGGGACCATCACGCGTCTCTTCGAGTTGGACGGGGAGCACCTGGTCGAGCTCGACATCTGGATCGAGGATCCGAAGGGCGAGGTGACGACTCCGGGCTCCGGGCTCGTCGCTCTCCCCGTTCGCGACGTCCGGGAAGGAGCGTAAGACCATGGTGATCGGGCGCGATCCCGCCATCGTTCGATCGAACGGCGACGACGCGGGCCGCGGGCAGGACGTCCCGCACGCCGAGGGGCGCGCGCCGAGCACGGCTGGAGGGCGCTCGCGGAGCGGACGATTCGCGGAGGCTACGGCTGCGCCGATCCCCGATCAGGTGGACGTGGTCCTGGACGAGTGGGCGAGCGAGCGACCGGCATCGGAGCTCGCGCCGGTCGCCATCACCGCGCGGGTCTCCAGGCTGGCGCAGATCCTGCAACAGCGGATGGAGCGCTCGTCACGGCGCTTCGGCCTGGACTGGGGGCAGTTCCTCGTCCTGACGGCGCTGCGCGGCTCCGGCCCGCCGTTCCGGATGTCTCCCCGCGAGCTGCACCGCCTGCTGCTGCTGTCTCCCGCCGCGGTGACGAACCGCCTGTACCGCCTCGAGGCAAAGGGGCTGATCGAACGGATCGCGGACCCGATGGACCGCCGCAGCCTGCCGGTCGTGCTCACTCCGCTCGGCTTGAGCACGGTCGAGCGTGCCATGGCGGCGTGCCTGGACGGCGAGCGCGATCTGCTGGCCGCCCTGAGCGCAGACGAGGCGGAGGTGACCGTCCGGTCGCTGCGTCAGCTCCTCGCAGCGTACGAGGACTACCCGCCCCGGCGAGGGTCTCGAAGAGCCCTGGCGATCGCTGTCGAGGCCTTCGATCCGCAGCTCGCCGAGGCGATCGAACAGGCCGACGCCGCGTCCGCGACGCCCCTGCCTCAACCCTCCGAATCCCTCGTCTGGTGGCCCGAGACCGAGCGTGACCTGGAGCGGTTGCAGCGGAAGCTTGCGAGACGCGTGGACGAGGTCGACCCCTGGGTCGACGGGGAGGGCTCGCCTGCGATCGGAGGGGTCTTCGTCTCGCTCCCATCCGGGAGGAACCAGGAGCTCCGCGATCTCGCGTGGGCCGCGGCGATCGTGATGGAGGGATCGGGCGTCGTCGCGACGGCCACCGCCACGCGCCGGCTCGATCGTCCCTATCAGCCCGGATACCTTGCGCTCACGATCGGCCCCATCATCGAGGACGTCGTGCAGGCCCTTTCGCACCGGCCCGACATCATCGTCGTGAATGCCGCCGGGCGCGATCATCCGCGGGGCGCCGGTCTCGCGATCCAGCTGGGCGCGACGCTCGACATCCCCACCGTCGGCGTCACGGAGCGGCCGCTCGTCGGCTTCGCTCCCGAGCCCGGGGGTCGCCGCGGCGACTGGACGCCGATGAGGGTCGAGAACCGGCTTGTCGGCTACCGCGTCCGCACGCTCTCGCGGGCGAGCCCGATCACGGCCCACGCCGCATGGCGCACGACGGCCGAGATCGCGCGCGACGTCGTCCTCGATTCCACCGGCCGCAGCCGGGTTCCCGAGCCCATCCAGCTCGCTCGACAGCTGTCGCGCCGGCTCCGAACCGAGCACGAGCGCTCGCGGGGAACGGGGCTGCAAGACGGGATCCACGGGTGAGCACCGAGCGCGAGGGTCCGACCCACGAGTGGGCGGGCTGGTGACGTCCCCGATCCCACATCGCGGCGAGTTGCCCCACGAGGAATGAGGGAGCTGTGATGAAAGCGCTCGATGGATCGATCGCCGTGATCGGTGCCGGCACGATGGGACACGGGATCGCCGTCGTGCTCGCGCTGGGAGGCTTCCACGTGCGGTTGTTGGACATCAGCTCCGAACAGCTCGTCCGGGCGAAATCGAGGATCGAGCTCTCGCTGGATCGCGCCGTCGCCCGCGGCTCCGTGACTCGGGAGCAGCGGGAGGAGACGCTGTCTCGGATCGGGCTCGCGGACTCGATCGAGGGGCTCGAGGACTGCCAGCTCGTGATCGAGTCGGTGACCGAGGACGCCGAGGTCAAGCGATCGGTGTTCGAGCAGATCGACCGGCTCGCGCCTGCGGAGGCGATCCTCGCCACGAATACATCGGCTCTCAGCATCACGCTGATCGGCAGCTGGACCCGCCGGCCGGAGCGGGTGATCGGCCTCCACTTCTTCAACCCGCCGGATCGCATGCCCTTCGTCGAGACCGTTCGCGGCCTCAACACCGATGAGGCGACTGTCGATCGCGCGCGCGCGCTGTGCGAGCGGATCGACAAGGAGACGATCGTCGTGAACGACCGGCCTGGGTTCGCGACGAGCCGGCTGTCCGCCGTGATGGGCAACGAGGCGTGGTACATGTTCATGGAAGGCGTCGCGCAGCCGGCCGAGATCGACAAGGCCGTGAAGCTCGCACTCGGCTTCCCGATGGGACCGTTCGAGCTCGGTGACCTGATCGGCCTCGACGTGCGGCTCAGCGTCCTGCGCTACCTGCACGAGACGCTCGGCGAGCGATTCCGCCCGTGCCCCTTGCTCGTGAAGTACGTCGAGGCCGGATACCTCGGCCGCAAGACCGGACGCGGGGTGTACGAGTACCACGACGGCCAGGCCAAGCGCGGTGGCTGACGCCACGTTGCTGCGTCAAGACCAGGACGGCATCGTCCTCGTCACGATCGACCGGCCCGACCGAGGCAACGCCATATCGCGCGGAGGATGGCTCGAGCTGCGCGACGTCGTCCGCGAGATCCGGGAGCAGCCCGCCGCCAGAGGATTGATCCTGACCGGCTCGGGCGATCGGTCGTTCGCCTCGGGGGCCGACATCCGCGAGCTCGTCGACCGCGATCCTTGGGTCGCCCTGGACGGCCTCGTGCAGTCGATCCTCGTCGAGCTCGAGGACCTGCCCGTCCCGACGATCGCGGCCGTGAACGGTCACGCATTGGGCGGCGGATGGGAGCTCGCGCTCGCATGTGACCTCCGCGTCGCGTCCTCGAAGGCGCGTCTGGGCTTCCCGGAGGTCGGGCTCGGCATCCTGCCGGGGGCCGGCGGAACCCAACGCATCCTCCAGCACGTCGGTCTCGGCCGAGCCAAGGAACTGATCCTTTCCGGCCGGATCATCGATGGGCGCGAGGCGCTCGAGCTCGGTCTCGTCAACCGCGTCGTCGAGCCGGAGGAGGTCCTCGCGTCCGCGCGTGAGCTGCTCGGCCAGATCCTCGAGCAGGCCCCGCGCGCGGTGCGGCTCGCGAAGACGGTGCTGAATGCCACGTCGCGCCGGAACGCGGCGTTCGATCTCGAACGGCTCGCCTACACCCTCGCGTTCCACTCGGACGAGCGCGAGGAGCGGATGCGCCGGTTCCTGGACGAGCGTGCGTCGCGCAAGAAGCCGGACTAGCGCACAGACGTGGCCTTCGGTCCGCCCGCTCGGACGGTCTCTCGGTCCCGGGTGCGCCGGGTGCGCTTGCTGGTCGAGCCGGGGGTTCGGCCAGCCGTCACGATCCGTTTCACCGCCGCGGGACTGAGTCTCCGGCCTCCGTTCTGCTCGATCCACGTGAATACCTCGCGTCGCATCGCGAGCGCCGTCACGGCGATTACGTCTCCTCGGAGGGAGCGGCCGAGCATCGCCCGCAGGGCTGCGAGCTCGTCCGCGTATACGTCGATCGAGTCCACGCCGCCATCGAACGCACCCTCGCGAAGCTTGTCGATGATGTCTTGCCGGTCGCGGCCCCGCAGGTACGGCAACAGCTCGGCCACGACCAGGTGGTCGGCCCCCCGAGCGGCGCGGTACGCGAAGTCGTGCAGGATGTCGTCGCTGCGATCGCCGGCGGTGCAGATCGCAAGCCAGACGTCGGCGGTGGGCCTTCGGAGCCCATCGCAGATCTCGATCAGCCCGTCCATGCCGGCCGCGTTGTGTGCGTAATCGATCAGGACGATCCGGCCATCCAAGGAGAAGAGATTCGACCGGCCCGGGTTCCGTTCGGGGTCCAGCACGAAGGACCTAAGGCCTCGCACGACAGCCCTCTCGGGAAGACCAACGGCAAGTGCCGCCGACGCCGCCTGCATCGCGTTCATCACGTTCGTGCTGGAGATTCCGGCCATCGTGAGCGGCACGTCGACGAGCGGTACGAGCGGGTGGGAGCGCCCACCCATCAGCACCGTCATCCAGCCGTCGAGCGGTACGGTCGCTCGGCCATCCTCACGCAGGACGTCGCGGATCGCTGGATGATCGGGATCCATCGAGCACAGCCACAGCCGACCGCTGGCGCCGCGTCCCATCGCGAGCACCCGGGGATCATCGGCGTTCAAGACAACCCATCCCTCCGGCCGCGTGATCCGCGTCACGGTCGCCTTCACTTCGGCGAGCTGGTCGAGAGTTCGGATCCCGAGGAGACCCAGGTGATCGGCCGACACGTTCGTCACGACGGCGACGTCGTTGTGGAGCACACCGACACCTCGCAGCAGGATGCCGCCGCGTGCCGTCTCCAGCACAGCGATGTCCGGGCGTTCCTGGAGTGCTTTGGCGGCGCCGGCGAATCCCGAGTAGTCACCCTCCTCGACGAGCTCGTTCTCGTCGCGGAAGACGCCGTCCGTCGATGAGTAGGCCACCCTGAGGCGCGCCGTGCGGACGAGATCGGCGAGGAGCCGTACGACCGTAGTCTTGCCGTTTGTCCCGGTAACCGAGATAACCCGAAGGTCGGGATCCCGAACGTCCGGCTCGTCACCGGGGTCGGCGGAAAGCACCTGCTCGGCCGCTGCCTTTACGAGCCGCTCGACCGAACGTCGCCCGTCGAGCGTGGCCATGATCGTCGCGATGGCGTTCCCTGCGGCGGTTGCCGTTCCGCGATGGCGCCAGGGAAAGGCCACGACGATCTCGTCGGTTTCGTGTCCCGGACGGCTTCGGACTCCGAGTCGGACATCGCTCGCCGCGGCGACACGGCTCGTGAGCCTCGACGCGAGTCGGGCGACGGCGCGACGGCGCAGGTCCGAGCCCGGCGCGCCTGCCCGGCCGCTTGCGCCGGCTCGCTCCGCGATCCCCGAGAAGCGATCCTCCGGCATCTCGATCCACGGTCCGACGCGGAGCGTCAGCTTGGCCGCGGGACGAGGGAAGTACAGGTTCGGCCCCTCGAGCAGCCGAAGTTCCACGATCTCCGCGCGCGCCGACGCCATGCGCGGAGCATAGGCTTGGAGCAGCGCAGCGGGGGTCGGAAACCGGCCCGTTGAGCCGCGGAGCGCTCGTCGACCTCATGCAGGATCGCCGGTCCGGTATCGGAGGAGCGATGGGACGAACAGCGCGACCGCGGCGGCACCGAGGATGCACAGGATGCCCCCGGACACCACGGAAACCGTGGGAGAGAACGCCGACGCGACGAGACCCGCTTCGAAGTCCCCGAGTCTGGGGCCCCCGGAAACGACGAGGAAGTAGATGCCCGACAGACGCCCGCGCAGCGAATCGGGGACCGTGAGCTGGAGGATGGTGCTGCGGAACACCGCCGAGATCACGTCGGCGGCACCCGCAACGGCGAGACAGCCGATGGCGAGCCACAGGTTCGAGCCGACGAGCCCGAACGCGGCGATGCCGGCGCCCCAGGCAGCTACGGCCCATAGCACGGCCCGTCCCTGGTGCTGAACTCGGCCGACCCATCCCGCCGTCACCGCGCCGACGAGGGCCCCGACGGCAGGCGCGGCGAAGAGGAGCCCGACAACCTCATCCCCGCGACCGAATTGCGTCACCGCGAGGATGGGGAAGAGAGCACGCGGCATCCCGAACACCATGGCGACGAAGTCGGCCACGAAGGTGCCCTGGAGCACGCGGCGTCCGCGCAGGTACGAGAAGCCCTCGACAACCGCACCCCACCCACTGCGCGTGTCCTCGCGTCCCTCGGGCGGCACCGAACGGATGGTGAGCGCGACCAGGAACATCGCGACGTAGGAGGCGAGGTCGAAGCCGTACGCCCACGAGAGGTCGAAACGCGCGATCATCACACCGGCGATCGCGGGACCGATGAGGGCGGTCCCGTTCCACACGACCTGGTTGAGCGCCAGGGCCGCCGGGAGCAGCTGTCTGCCGATCAGCCGCGGGGTGATCGCTTGACGCACTGAAGAGTCGATGGCGGAGACTCCCGAGATCAAGGCCGCTGCTGCGTAGACGATCCAGACGGGGGGATCGCCCGCGACCGCACCCGCGAGGAGTGTGGCCGACGCGACCATGAACCCGATCTGGCATGCGAGGAGCGTCGATCGCCGGTCGATGGAGTCGATGAACGTTCCACCGGCGACCGATCCGACCACGACGCCGACGAGGCCGACAAGGCCGATGAGCCCCACGGCCGCAGCCGATCCTGTCAGACGGAAGATCTGGATGAACGTCGCGACGAGCGTGAAATGAAAGCCGACCTCGGAGATCGCGAGCCCGATCCACAGCCGCCGGAAGTCGCGTGAGACGCGCAGCGGTGACACATCGATCGCGACCCTGCCGAGCGCGCTGCGGACGCGGCGACGTTCATCCGGTTCGGGCACGCGCGGAAGGTAGCAGGGTGTCGAGGCTCAGCCGGCGACGGCGCCGATCGCCTCGTCGAGGATGCCGAGGCCCTCCTCGAGCAGGCCCTCCTCGATGGTGATCGGTGGAAGCAACCGGATCACGTTGTCGTACGTCCCCGCCTTCAAGATCACGACGCCGTTCTCGAGACAGCGCTCCAGGATCTTCGTGCCGGTGGGCCCGTCGAGCGGTTCCTTCGTGACGCGGTCGGCGACGAGCTCGATCGCCGTCATCATCCCTCGCCCGCGTACGTCGCCGATCACGTCGTGCCTCGACTGCATCTCGCGGAGCCGTTGCTGGATGCGTTCACCGACGGTCCGCGAACGCTCGAGGAGCCCCTCGCGCTCGATCAGGTCCAAGACGGCGAGCGCCGCCGCCGCCGCGACGGGGTTCCCGCCGTACGTCCCGCCCAGCCCCCCGACGTGCACGCTGTCCATGATCTCGGCGCGCCCGGTCACGGCGCTGATCGGCAGGCCGCCGCCGAGCGACTTCGCGCTCGCGACGAGGTCGGGGACGACGCCCTCGTCCTCGATCGCGAACCACCGGCCGGCTCGTCCCATCCCGCTCTGGATCTCGTCGGCGATGAACAGGATCCCGTGCTCCGCGCAGAACTCGGCGAGGCCCTTCAGGAACCCCGGGGCCGGGACGATGAATCCACCTTCGCCCTGGATCGGCTCGACGATGACGGCGGCGATGTTCTCCTCGCCGATGTGCTTGTGCATCTCGTCGGTCGCGTAGGCGAGCGCCTCGCGCGCCGCGTTCTCCGGTCCGGTCGGCCAGCGATACGGATAAGGGAACGGCAGCCGGTAGACCTCCGGCGCGAACGGCCCCATCCCCTGCTTGTACGGCATCACCTTCGCCGTGAGCGTCATGGCGAGGAGCGTCCGCCCGTGGAACGCGTGGTCGAACGTCACGATCGCATCGCGCCCGGTGAACTTCCGGGCGATCTTCACGGCGTTCTCCACCGCTTCGGCGCCGGAGTTCGCGAACATCGTCTTCTTCTCGAAGTCGCCGGGCACGATCGCGTTCATCCGCTCGGCGAGCTCGATGTACGGCTCGTTCGCCGTGACGTGGAAGCACGTGTGCGTGTCGCGCTCCAGCTGCTCTTGGGCCGCCCGGACGACCTCGGGTGAGGTGTGGCCGAGGTTCAGGACGGCGATCCCCGTCGCGAAGTCGATCAGTCGGTTGCCGTCGACGTCCTCGATGATCGCGCCCGACGCCCGCGCCGTGACGATCCGGTGGATGTTCGCGACGCCCTGCGGGATCGCGGCCGCGCGGCGTTCGAACCACTCCCGCGACTTCGGTCCGGGGATGTCGGTGAGGACCTTGCGCTCCTGGGGGATGTCCACGTCCCAACCTCCTTCCGATGCCTACCGCTTCGCTGCTTGAGGCTTCTGCCTGCGGGGCCTACCGCTTCGCCACGTGAGGCCTTGGTTCACTTGAGCCAGTGTCGACTCCGGAGGCGGCGGCTGTCAGGTGGTCGTGCGACCAAGGCCTGGTTGCGTGTTTGTACGACCCGTCCAGCCTCGGACCCCGGGCACGAGGCCGGCGTGCGAGTTTCTGTACCGTTCGTACAATCCGATCGTGCCGATCACCGTTCGCGACATCCTGAGCGTGCCGGGTCTCGCCCTCCGCTTCGTGGCGGGCGAGGAGAGCGCGGACCGGCCGATCCGGTGGGTTCACATCTCCGAGCTCGAGGATCCGACGCCCTGGTTGAAGGGGGGAGAGCTCCTGCTGACCACGGGCACCGGCGTCGGGACGACCCCGGCGAAGCAGCGGGCCTACGTCGCCCGGCTTCACGACGCGGGGCTCGCGGGCCTGGGGTTCGGGCTCGGGTTCGGTCACGAGAAGGTGCCTCGGGCGCTCGTCACGGCGGCCGAACGCGTGGGGTTCCCGATGTTCGAGGTGCCCTACCCGGTGCCGTTCATCGCGATCACCGAGGCCGTCTTCACCCGGCTGCTCTCCGAGCAGTACGAGGTGCTTCAGCGGGCCGTCGATGCCGAGCACGAGCTCACCCGTGCCGTGATGGACGGCGGCGGGGTCGAGGGCATCGCCGCATCGCTCGCGCGCGTCACCGGCGGGTGGGCGCTCCTCTTGGATCTCCACGGGATGCCGCTCGCCGCCACCGCCGCGACGGCCCGCCAGCGCGCCCCGAGGATCTGGCAGGAGCTCCGCGGGTCCCGACCGGACGGCACGGGGTTCAGCCTCTCACTCGTCGACGCCGGTCAGAACGTGTGGATCCAGCCGGTCGGCGCGCAGGGCCGCGTCGAGGCGTTCCTCGCCGTCGGGTCGTCCGAGCCGCTATCCCAGGTCGACCGGATCGTCGCCGGGCACGCGCTGTCGCTCTTCGCGATCGAGCTCGCGAAGGCGCGGGCCGTCGCGGACGCCGAGCGCAGGCTCCAGGGAGACTTCTTCGGAGCGCTCGTCGCGGGAACGCTGGCGCCCCAGGAGATCGGCCGGGGGCTCGCGCGCTTCGGCTTCGTCAAGGAGGCGCAGGTCCAGGTGCTGGCGTTCGACGGAAGCATCGACGGGCAGGGGCTCGCCTACGCGATCGAGGATCACCTGTCCCGGTCGATCGGTCCGTACCTG
>Ga0299913_10004093_pt1 | contig 12153 bp, 12 predicted proteins | sample RVTome_9_FD_201360 | JGI IMG/M metagenome (GOLD analysis project Ga0299913, IMG submission 201360) | Soil microbial communities from uranium-contaminated site in the Upper Colorado River Basin, Wyoming, United States - RVT155D38 (version 2) ... | reverse complement strand
GTGCTCGCACTCGCCGTCGATCGGCTGGTCGGTGAACCACCGCGCGCGATCCACCCCGTGGTGGGGATCGGACACCTGCTCGACGCCGCCGCCCGCCGGCGACGCGACGGCGACCCACCGCACCGACAGGTGCTCGGTGGCGCCGTGGGGCTCGCGCTGACGTGCGGGGTCGCCGTCACCGCGGCGCGCGCGCTCCGTGCCGTCGTCGGCCGCCTGCCCCGGACGGCCGCGACCGTGGTCGAGGCCGTCGCGCTGTCGACCCTGCTGTCGGAGCGGATGCTGGTCGACGAGGTGCGCGCGACCGACGACGCGCTGGCGCGTGGTGACCTGTCCGGGGGCCGCCGGTACGTGGCCGGCCTGGTCAGCCGTGACGTCACCGGGCTCGACGCGACCGCCGTGCGTGAGGCCGCGGTCGAGTCGGCCGCCGAGAACCTGTCCGACTCGGTCGTCGCGCCGCTGTGGTGGTACGCCCTCGGTGGCCTGCCCGCCGCAGCCCTCTACCGGACCGTCAACACGGCCGATGCGATGTGGGGATACCGCACGGCGCCGTGGCGCTGGTGGGGAGCGGCCGCCGCGCGGATCGACGACGTGCTCAACTGGGTGCCGGCGCGGCTGACCGCCGTCGCGCTCGCGCCACGGGCAGGGCTGCGGCGCGTCGCGGTCCAGGCTGGCGCGACGGCGTCACCGAACGCGGGCTGGCCGATGGCCGCCGTGGCGCTGCGCCACGACCTGCGCCTGTCCAAGCCCGGCGCCTACGTGCTCCATCCCGCCGGGCGCGTCGTACGGTCCGCCGACGTCACCGCCGCCACGGCGGACGTCCGTCGGGTCGCCGTGGGCGCCGCGGCGGTCGCGACCGTGGTGGCGGCCGTGTCGACCGGCAGCTGGCGCAGGCCGTGACGGGCGGGGTGGCGACGCCGGTGCACGGTGGACCCGATGGCGGTCCCCCGGCCGCCGTGGACTTCTCGAGCAACGCCAACGCCCTGGGCCCGAGCCCCATGGCACGCGCGGCACTCGACGCGGCCGACCCCGGCGACTACCCCGACCCGGCCTACACCGCGGTGCGGCGGGCCCTGGCCGACCTGCACGACCGCGATCCGGCCGAGGTGGTGGTCGGCGCAGGAGCATGTGAGCTGATCCACCGCGCGGTGCGGGCCGCCGGCGGGCCGGTCGTCGTGGGCGACCCGACGTTCGGCGAGTACCGCTACGCCGCGCAGCTCGCCCGCCGCGACGTGCGGACCGCCGCCGACCGCCGCACGTTCGTGCGGCACCTGCCGGGCGCGGCGCTCGCGGTGCTGTGCGTCCCGTCGGTGCCGGTCGGTGTCATGCCGGCCGCCGGCCGGCTCGCCGACCTCGCCGCCCACGCCACCGCCACCGGTTGCCGGCTCCTGCTCGATCTCGCCTACCACCCCCTGTCGCAGGCACGGCCGGCGCCGCCGGTCGGGTCGTGGCAGCTGTGGGCACCCAACAAGGCGCACGGCGTCACCGGGGTGCGCGCCGGCTACCTGCTGGCACCTGCGGCCGACGCGGCGCGGCTGCGGGCCGCTCCGTCCTGGGTCCTGTCGGCGCACGGCGAGGCGTTCCTGCGCTGCCTGCCGGACCCGGCGGCGCAGGCCTGGGTGCGTGACACCCGAGCCACGCTGTGGCGCTGGCGCGACGACCTGGTCACGGACCTGACCGGGCTCGGCGTTCCGGTCGACGTCGGCGACGCCCCGTTCCTGCTCGCGCACGTCGGCGACGGCGCCGCCGTGACCGCGCGGCTGCGCGACTGCGGCATACGGGTGCGCGATGCATCCTCGTTCGGTGCGCCCGACGCGGTGCGGCTGTCCGCACAGCCCCCGCCGGCGCGGGCCGCGCTGACCAGGGCGCTGGCCGACGTCCTGCCGGCGGTGCCCCGGTGACCGCGTCAGCCGGTCGGGTCGTGCCACCGTCCGTCGCCCCACTCCGCGACGGCAGCGGGCGGGGGCGGTCCCCCGACGCCGTGCAGAGCGTGGGCCAGCATCTCGACGCCGTCGACCAGGCGCGGGCCAGGACGGCTGACGTAGGCCGATCCGTCAACCGCGAGCAGCCGGGCCCCAAGGATCAGCGATCGCCAGGCGGGCCGCTCCGCGATCTCGTCGATCCGTGCGATCGTCTCGGCCAGGTCGAACCCGCAGAACGCCGCGATGACGACGTCGGCGTCGACCCCGGCGAGCTCGTCGAAGGTCGTGCGTCGCGACGGCCGGCCGGACCGCCCGAACAGGCTCACGCCCCCGGCGCGCTCGATCATGTCCGGCGCCCAGTGGCCCGGCAGCCACGGCGGGTCGGGCCACTCGAGCATGGCCACCGTGGGGCGCGACCGGTCGGCGACGACCCGGGTGACCGCGTCGAGGCGGTGCTGCAGGTCCGCAACCAGCGCTGCGGCCGCCTCGACCGCAGCGACCGCACTTCCGAGCTCGAGTGCGGCTGGCAGCAGGTCGTCCAGCGTGTGGGGGTCCGCCGCGACCACCCGGGCGTGTGGACCGAGAGTGCACACGGCCGCCTCGACCGCGTCGACGGGCACGGCGCACACGTCGCACAGCCGTTGCGCGACCACCACGTCGGGCGCGAGCGCGCGCAACGCGTTGACGTCGAGGGCGTAGATGGTGTGCTCGTCGTGGATCCCCGCAGTCACCGCCGCGTCGATCTCTGCCGATGCCAGCCCCGGCGGCAGCAGGTCCCGCGTGATCGCCGGCAGCCGGGCGGCCTGCGCGGGGTGGTCGCACTCGTGGGTCACGCCGACGACGCGGGCGCCCGCGCCCATCGCGAACAACCACTCGGTGGCGGACGGCAGCAGGGACACGATGCGCATCGGGCAACCATAGGCCCTCCCGGGTGGAGCGTGTGATGGGCCACGCCGTGATGGTCCAGGGCACCGCGAGCTCGGCGGGCAAGAGCCTGCTGACCACGGCGCTGTGCGCCCACGCGGCCCGCGCGGGGATCCGCGTGGCGCCCTTCAAGGCGCAGAACATGTCCAACAACGCCCGTGTCGTCGACGGTGGCGAGATCGGCACGGCGCAGGCGCTGCAGGCCCAGGCGTGCGGCATCGCACCCGACGTGCGCATGAACCCCGTGCTCGTCAAGCCCGAGGCCGACACCCGCAGCCAGGTCGTCCGCCGGGGACGGGTGGACCGGGAGCTGAGCGGCCTGCGCTGGGAGGAGCGCGCGGCCGCCCTGTGGGGCGACATCCGCGACAGCCTCCACGAGCTGCTCCTCGCCTACGACCTGGTGGTCGTCGAGGGCGCAGGCAGCCCTGCGGAGTTCAACCTGTGGCCGTACGACCTGGCGAACATGCGTGTGGCGGCAGAGGCCGACGCGCCCGTGCTGCTCGTGTCCGACATCGACCGCGGTGGCGCGCTCGCCGCCTGCTACGGCACCTGGGCGGTGCTGCCCGCCGACCAGCGCGCCCGCATCCGCGGCTTCGTGCTCAACCGCTTCCGGGGTGACCTCGCGCTGCTGCGTCCAGGCCTCGACGGCCTGCGCGAGCGCACGGGTGTGCCGGTCGCCGGGGTGCTGCCGTGGATGGACCACGGCCTGCCCGACGAGGACGCGGCGGGGCGGTGGGGGACGCGGTGGCACACCGGTCCGCGGGCCGACCCGATCGCCGTGGTCGCCTACCCGACCATCTCGAACCTCGACGAGTTCTCGACGCTGGCACGCGCCGTGCCGGTCGTGTGGGCGCGCACACCGGGGCACCTGGCCGGGGCCCGCATGATCGTGCTGCCGGGGGCCAAGCACGTCGCCGCCAGCATCGACTGGCTCCACGCATCCGGGATGGCCGATGCGGTCGCCGTCGCAGCCGCCACCGGCACACCTGTCCTCGGGATCTGCGCCGGGATGCAGCTGCTCGGCGAACGGCTCGACGACCCCCACGGGATCGACGGCGCACGCGACGGCCTGGGCCTGCTGCCACTGGGCACGACGTTCACCGCCGACAAGCTGACCGCGCCGTGGCGCGGGACGTTCGCAGCACTGCCCGGGCCGTGGCGTGCATGGTCCGGACTGCCGGTCAGCGGGTACGAGATCCGGCACGGCGTGACGACGGCGACGGGCGCGGTCGATGCCGTCCTGCCGGACGGCCGCGGCTTCGCCCACGACGGCGTGCTGGGCGTCAGCGTCCACGGGCTGTTCGAGGACCCGCGGCTGTTCGAGGTCCTGCTCGACGTCCCGGCGCCGCCGGGGCTCGACGACGTGTTCGCCGGCCTCGCCGACGCGGTGGCCACCCACCTGGACCCGACCATCATCGACGCGTTGCTGGAGAGGTGACCGACATGACCCCGTCCGATCCGACCGTCCCACCGACCGAGGCACCACAGCGGCCGGAACGCGCGTGGGCCCCGTCGCTCGTCCTGGTCAACACCGGCGACGGCAAGGGCAAGACCACGGCCGCGCTCGGCACGCTGCTGCGCGCCCGCGCACGCGGGTGGAAGGTCTGCGTCGTCCAGTTCATGAAGTCCGGCGACTGGAAGGTCGGCGAGGAGCAGTCGGCGCGCGAGCTGGGCATCGACTGGTGGACGATCGGTGACGGCTTCACGTGGGAGTCCGACGACCTTGACCACAGCCAGGTCGTGGCGCTGGAGGCGTGGCGGCACGCCCGCCAGGTCATCGGGAGCGGTGGGTACCAGGTCGTGATGCTCGACGAGGTGACCTACCCGATCAACTTCGGCTGGATCGACATCGACGAGGTCGTTGCGACCCTGCGCGACCGGCCGGAGCACACGACCGTCATCCTGACCGGCCGCGACGCGCCGCAGGCCGTGATCGACGTCGCCGACACGGTGACCGAGATGCGCAAGGTCAAGCACGCGTTCGATCGCGGCGTCCCCGCGCGACGCGGGATCGACTACTGAGCGCCGCAGGGGCGGACGCCGATCGGACGGCCGGCGCGCTGACGGTGCTGCTGGGCGGGGCGCGCAGCGGCAAGTCGGCGCTCGCGGTCCGCTGGGGCCGCGCGCATGACGGCCCGGTGACGTTCGTCGCGACCGGCCGGGCGGGCGACGACGAGATGGCCGACCGGATCAGGCGGCACCGCGCCGAGCGACCAGCGTCATGGACGACGGTCGAGGCACCCACGGACCCCGTCACGGCGGTGGCCGGCGCTGCCGACGACGCGCTGGTGATCGTCGACTGCCTGACGCTGTGGGTCGCCAACGCCTTCGATGACATCGGCGACGACGACGTGCTGGCACGGGCCGACGCGCTCGGTGCCGCCGCGGCTGCGCGACCGACGCCGACGGTCGTCGTCAGCAACGAGGTCGGCACGGGCATCGTGCCCGCCGATCCGGCGACGCGGCGGTACCGCGACCTGCTGGGCGGGGTCAACGCCACCGTCGTCGCGCACGCCGTGGCGGCCTGGCTGCTGGTCGCAGGCAGGGCGCTGCCGCTTCACGCACCACCGTCGGGACCGACGGGAGCGTGAGTCCTGTTGATGGGTCGCGTCAGGCGGTCCCCTCCCGACCGTTGGAGGTCGAGCGTCAGCGAGATGACCAAGGGGTCGAGCGTCAGCAGGACGACTAAGCTGCACGTGCACGCGACCAAAGGCATTCGACGTGAGCTGGGGACAGGACCCGAACGACGGTCGCGATCCGTCGACAGGGTGGGGTGACGATCCGTCCCGGCCACTGCCGGCGCCCGATCCGACGCAGCGGCGGGACCCGTCGCAGCGACGCAACCCCCAGCTCGGGCGCGACCCGCAGTGGGGGCGCGACCCGGATCCCGACAGCCTGCGACCACTCAACCTCGGCGACGTGCTCGACGGGATGTTCCGCATCGCACGCAGCCACTGGAGGGCCTTCACGATCGGCCTGAGCGTCATCGTGGTGCCCCTGTCGGTGCTCTCTGGCCTCGTGCTCGCCCAGATGTTCGGCACCGGGCCCGGCCTGCTCGAGTCGCTCCAGAACCCTGAGCTGCTCGCGGCGGGCCAGCCGACGCCGGACCCCGAGCAGCTCGTTCAGATCGCGATCACCGGCGCGCTGACGGGCCTGGCATCGCTGCTGCTCACACCGCTGGTCTACGGCGTCGCGGTGCGCATCGCCGCGACCGGCTACCGCGCGGGCGACGTCGATCCGATGGACAGTGTGAAGGCGGCCGCCCGCCGCTACCCCGCGCTGCTGGGCTCGACGTTCCTCGCCTACGCCGTGATCGTCGCGATCGCCGTGGTGCCGCTCGTCCTGGTCGGCCTCGGCGCCGCCAGCGAGAACACGGCCCTGACCCTCATCGGGGGCATCGCGGTCCTGGCAGGCATCGTCTGCGCGGTGATCGCGGCCGTCCGCCTGTCGCTGATCGTGCCGGCGGTCATCGTGGAACAGGCCGGCGCGGTGAGCGCGCTGCGGCGCTCCAACGAGCTGGTCACGGGCCGGACCGGCATGGTCTTCGGCACCCTGCTCGTGGTCAACGTCATCGTCGCGATCATCGGCTTCGTGCTGACGCTGCCGTTCCAGGCCGGCGTCCTGCAGGGCGGGCAGGTCGGTGCGGTCGTGACGACCGTCGGGTCGATCGTCAGCAGCCTGGTGAGCAACAGCCTGCTCGGGGCGGCGTTCGTGCTGATCTACTTCGACCGCCGGGTCCGCGCCGAGGGCTACGACCTGTCGGAGCTCGCCGCCGAGCTCGGGGACGGCCACGACCCACGGTGGTGACGTGGCGGGGCTGACGCCGTCGGACCTCGACGCCGGGGCGATCCGCGGCGCCGCGGAACGCGTCCTGTCGGGTCCCGCCTACGAGCAGGCCCGACCCAGCAGCCTCGAACGGGTCGCGACATCGGTGGTCGATGCGATCGCCCGCGTGCTCGACGCGCTGGTGTCACCGGGCGGAAGCGGCGTGGGCATCGGCATGCTCGCGGCCGCGGTCGCGCTGGTCGCGCTGATCGCGTGGCGGCTCGCGCGCCGCGTCCGCCGGGACCGCGCCCGGCGGGCGGCGCCCGCTCAGATCGGCGGCCGCACGGCGCGCGACTGGGAGCAGGACGCCGAGCGCCACGCCGCCGGCGGCGCCTGGGGTGAGGCGCTGCGGTGCCACTACCGCGCGCTGCTCGCGGACCTGGTCGCGGCGGGCATGATCGACGAGGTCGCGGGCCGCACGGCCCGCGGGTACCTGCGTGAGGTCACCGCGGCCGCACCGGACGCGACCGAGGCGATGACGACCGTGACCGAGGCGTTCGAGATGGCGTGGTACGACCGCGGCGATGTCACGGCCACGGACGTGACCGACCTGCGCGTGGCCGCGGCCACCGTCCGCCGCCACCTGCTGGTGCCGGCATGACCGCGCCGCCGCGGTCGTCGCCCGACGCCTCCGGACGTGACGTACCACCCGCACCGCCCCGTCCGCCGGTCGACGACCGCGTGCTCGGCCGGTGGCTGTGGGACCGCCTGCGGTCGTCCTGGCCGCTGCTCGCCGTCGCCGTGGCCGTCATCGTGGCCGCGGCGCTGACGGCCGTCCGGCCGGACGAGACCCTGCCGTTGAGCCCGACCTCCCGGGAGCCCGACGGGACGGCCGCACTGGTGGACGTGCTCGCGGCCCTCGAGCGACCCGCCCGGGTGGTCACGCCGGACGCCGTCGGGGACGCCGACGTCGTGCTGGTGCTGCAGGACCGGTCCGACGACGGCCAGGCCGGTGACGATCACCGCGACGCGCTGCGGGCGCGCGCCCGCGACGGCGCACGCGTGATCGTGGCCGACCCCGGCTCGCCGCTGGCTCCGGACGTCGTCGGCACCGCCGGCCTGCTGGACCGCACGCTCGCGCGCGCCTGCGAGGTCCCCGCGCTGCGCCACGTCGACGAGATCCACCCCGGTGGCGGCGTCCTGTTCGAGGTGGATGACGGCGACGTCGGCTGCTTCGCGACCGACGGTGGGGCCTGGCTGGTGATCACGCCGGAGGGGCGCGGCCACATCGTCGCGCTGGGCGGCCCCGACGTGCTGACCAACGCCGGGCTGCGGTCGGCCGGCAACGCTGTGCTGGTGACCCAGCTGCTCACCCCCGGGGGCGCGGACGGCCCGACGATCGTGCGCCCCGTGCCGCCGACGCAGGCGGGCGGCGGCGCGCCGCGGCTGTGGGACCTGGTGCCGCCCGGCGTGCGCGTGATGGCTCTGCAGCTGCTGGTCGCGTTCGGCGTCTTCGTCATGTGGCGCGCGCGGCGGGTGGGACGCCCGCTCGTCGACGACGCCCCCGTGCGCCTGGCCAGCTCGGACCTCACGACCGCTGTGGGCGCGCTGCACGCCCGCAACGCGACCCGCACGGACGCGGTGCGGCGCATCGCCGACGACACCCGCGCCCGCCTGGCACGCAGGCTCGACCTTCCCCGTACGGCCGACGTCGCTGACGTGGCGGTCGCCCTGGCGGTACGCACCCGACGTGACCCCGCGGCGGTCGCCGCCGTGCTCGCGCCCCCCGACCCGGCCGATGACAGCGATCTGCTGGCCGCCACCGGCGCGCTCGCCGAGCTCGAGCGGGCCGTCCAGACGACCCTGTCACCCATCCCGGAGCCCATCGATGTCCACTGACGCCGCCACCCAGCACGACCTGCTCGCAGCGGTCCGCGGGGAGATCGCCAAGGTCATCGTCGGCCTGGACGACGTCGTCGACGGCCTGCTCGTCGCGTTGATCGTCGGCGGCCACGCGCTGCTCGAAGGTGTGCCGGGCACGGCCAAGACGCTGCTGGCCACCACCCTGGCGGCCACGCTGGACCTCGACGTCCGCCGGGTCCAGTTCACTCCCGACCTGATGCCGAGCGACCTGCTCGGTCGCGTCGTCTACCGGCAGGAGACCGGCGACTTCGTGTTCCACGAGGGCCCGATCTTCGCCAACCTGCTGGTCGGCGACGAGATCAACCGCACGCCACCCAAGACCCAGGCGGCGCTGCTCGAGGCGATGCAGGAGCGCCAGGTCTCCGTCGAGGGGCACCCCCGCCGGCTGCCCGACCCCTTCCTGGTCGTGGCGACCCAGAACCCCGTCGAGTACGAGGGCACCTATCCCCTCCCCGAGGCACAGGTCGACCGCTTCCTGGTCAAGCTGTCGGTCGGCTACCCTGACGCCGCGCAGGAGCGCGCGATGCTGGAGCGCCACGACGCCGGCTTCGACGCGACCGACATCTCGGGGGCGGGCGTCCGGCCGGTCGTCGGTCCCGGCGCAGTCGCGGCCGTCCGCGCCGCGGCGGGCGACGTCCGGGTCGACGAGCGGATCATCTCCTACCTCGTGGACCTGGCCCGCGCGACCCGCTCGTCGCCGTCGGTGCAGCTCGGCATCAGCCCGCGCGGGCTGGCGATGCTGCTGCACACCTCGAAGGCATGGACGCTGCTGTCCGGTCGCGACTTCGTGACCCCCGACGAGGTCCAGGCGATGGTGCCGCCGACCTGGCGGCACCGCCTGGTGCTGCGCCCCGAGGTCGAGCTCGAGGGCGCGACGGCGGACTCGGTGCTGCGCGGGCTGCTGCGCGCCACGCCGGTCCCCCGCTGAGCGCCCGTGCTCCCCGTCGTCACGCCACGGCTCGCGGCCCTTGCGGCGGCGGGCGCGCTGCTGGCGCTGGTCGGCGATGCCACCTGGGTGCTCGGCTGGAACCTGCTGCTGGGGGTCGCGGCGCTCGTCGACTGGCAGCGTGCGCCCCGGCCGGAGCGCCTCGAACTGCACCGCGACGCGCCGTCGGTGCTGACGCAGGGCACGACCGGTCCGATCACCTGGACCGTCGCCAACCCTGGTGACCGGATCCTGCGCATCGTCCTGGCCGACGAGCTGGTCGATAGCCTCGGCGCGCCGACGCGGCGGATCACCATGACCGTGCCGCCGCGCGGGCGGGCACGGCGCAGCGTCGAGCTGCGACCCACGCGGCGCGGCCGCTTCGCGCTGGAGCGGATCACCGTGCGCGTCGCCGGCCCCTGGGGGCTCGCGGCCCGGCAGCGGTGGCGGTCCGTGCCGGCCGTCATCACCGTGTACCCGACGTTCCGGTCACTGCCGCAGATCGAGCTGCGGCTGCGGCGCGCCCAGCAGCTGCAGCTCGGCGACCGCTCGGTGCGCCTGCGCGGCGGCGGCCTGGACTTCGAGGGGCTCCGCGAGTACACGGTCGACGACGAGGTCCGCCGCATCGACTGGGCGGCAACGGCGCGGGCGCCGCACGCGGTCGTGCGGACCTACCGGGCCGAACGCAACCAGACCGTGCTGGTCCTCGTGGACTGCGGTCGCACCATGGCGGCGCTCGTCGGCGGTGCCGCGCCGGGCGCGACGGACGATCCCGGACCGATCCCCCGCCTGGAGCACGCCATCGACGCCGCGCAGGGGGTGACGCGCCTGGCCACGGGCCTTGGCGACCGCGTCGGCATGATCGCGTTCGCCGACCATGTGCTGGCGACGCTGCCGCCGCGCAGCCAGGCCGACCAGCTGCGGCGCCTGACGATCGAGCTGGCGGGCGTAGAGGCACGTCTGGTCGAGTCGGACCACCATGCCGCGTACGTCACGGCGCTCAGCCGGTTCCCGCGTCGCTCCCTGCTGCTCGTGCTCACCGAGCTCGCCAACGAGGCGGCGGTCCAGACGCTGCTGCCCGCACTGGGGCTGGTGCGCCGGCGCCACCTCGTCGTCGTCGGTTCGGTGCGCGACCCGACCGTGGAGTCCTGGCGGACCGGCGCGGCGGACACCGTCGAGCGGACCTACCGGCGTGCGGCGGCCATCCGCACCGTCGACCAGCGCGCGGCGACCGCCGCACAACTGCGTGCGGCCGGCGCCACCGTCGTCGATGCGGTGCCCGGCGGGCTCGCCACCGCACTCGCCGACGCGTACCTCGACACCAAGGCGGCCGGGCGGCTGTGAGTGCGCGACCGGTACCCGAGGTCGACGCCGTGGTCTGCGACGTCGGCGAGGTCCTCATCGACGAGTCCCGGATGTGGTGGATCTGGGCGGAACTGCTCGTGTGACGCCGCTGACGTTCGCCGCTGCGCGCGGGCCGTAGAGGAGCAGGTAGCCGACGAACAGCGCCTCGACCACGACCCCGATGCCCACCCGTGCCCACGTCGGCAACGGGGAGCCGGTGACGAAGCCCTCCACCAGGCCCGCCACGACGAACGCGGCGACCAGCCCGACCACGATGACGACCGAGCGACGCCCCTCCGCCGCCAGTGCCGCCGAGCGCAGGCGGTCGCCCGGGGCGATCAGGGTCCAACCCAGCCGCAGGCCGGCGCCGCCCGCGATGAACACCGCCGTCAGCTCCAGCAGGCCGTGGGGCAGGATCAACCCCCAGAACCGCGGCATCTGCCCGGCGGCGGCGAACAGCCCGGCGGCCGCGCCACCATTGGCACCGTTGCTGAGCAGCACCAGCGCGGTCGGCACGCAGGCCAGCACCCCGCCCGCGAACGCCAGGATGCTGACGCGGATGTTGTTGGTCGTGACGAATGAGGCGAACTGGGCCGCCGGTTGCGAGCTGTAGTAGGCCTCGAAGTCCTGTTCGACGTACGGCTCGCGCAGCTCGGGCGGCGCGGCGATGTCCAGGGCCCGTGGCGACACGGCCAGCCACACCGCCATGATGATCGCGGGACCCATGAACAGCACGAACGACACGGCGATCGCGCGCCGGGCGTCCCACACCGCGCCGGGGAACTCGTGGGTGACGAACCGCGCGGCGTCCCGCCAGGTCCCCGTCGGCGTGCCGTAGATCAGCGCGCGCGCACGGCCGACGCGGCGGGTCAGGTCGGCGGTCAGCGCCCGGTCGCCGTACCGGGTGCGGGCGATGGACAGGTGGGTCGAGGTCTGCTCGTAGCCGCGCACGAGCTCGTCGAGCTCGTCGGCCGACAGCCGCCGGCCGCGCTCCGCCACGGCCACCAGCTCGGCGAGGCGGTCCCACCCGGCGCGGTGCGTCGCGATGAAGCCGTCGATGTCCACGGGCCCTATCGTGGCATGGATGACAGCTGGCCGGACGGCGACGCCGAAGGACCCTCATTGCGCACCGACCACGGGCTCGTGTCCCCCGAGGCCGTGCTGCTGGATCTCCCGGAGGCGACGGTCGGATCACGCGGCGCCGCGCTGCTGATCGACTGGACCCTGCAGGGCATCGTCCTCGCCACGGTGGGTCTCGCGGCGCAGTCCACCCTGCAGGCGACGGTGCTGCCCGGATGGGTGGCGCCGACGCTCGGCCTGCTCCTGACCTTCCTCGTCTGGTTCGGCTACCCG
>Ga0299913_10004092_pt1 | contig 12153 bp, 12 predicted proteins | sample RVTome_9_FD_201360 | JGI IMG/M metagenome (GOLD analysis project Ga0299913, IMG submission 201360) | Soil microbial communities from uranium-contaminated site in the Upper Colorado River Basin, Wyoming, United States - RVT155D38 (version 2) ... | reverse complement strand
TGGCGTTGTCGTAGAGGGCGTACAGCGCCTGGAGCGTCGTCCTGATGTCGTTGAAGCTGATCTCCTGGGCATGGAGGGACCGACCCGAAGTCTGGACGTGGTACTTCAGCTTCTGCGAGCGCTCGCTCCCCCCATACTTGTGCTTCATGGCCTTCGCCCAGATCCGGCGAGCGACCCGGCCTATGACGGCATACTCGGCGTCGATCCCGTTGGAGAAGAAGAAGGAGAGGTTGGGGGCGAAATCGTCGATGTCCATGCCCCGCGCCAGATAGTTCTCCACGAAGGTGAACCCGTTGGACAACGTGAAGGCGAGCTGTGTGATCGGGTTGGCCCCGGCCTCGGCCATGTGATAGCCGCTGATGGACACCGAGTAGAAGTTGCGCACGTCGTTGTCGACGAAGTACTGCTGAATGTCCCCTTGCATCCGCAGGGCGAACTCGGTCGAGAAGATGCAAGTGTTCTGCGCCTGATCCTCTTTGAGGATGTCGGCCTGAACGGTTCCCCGCACGGTGGAGATGGTCTCCGCCTTCAGTCTCTCGTAGATGTCGGGCTCCAGGACCTGGCTGCCGCTGACACCGAGCAGACCCAGCCCCAGGCCGTCGTTGCTGGGTGGCAGCTCCCCGTGGTACGCGGGACGGGGACCGTCGCCAAGGATCTCATCGATCTTCGCCTCGACGTCATCCCAGAGGTCGTTCTCGGTGATGTAGGCCTCACAGGCCTGATCGATGGCAGCGTTCATGAAGAACGCCAGGATCATGGGGGCCGGCCCGTTGATGGTCATCGAGACCGACGTGGCTGGGTCGTCGAGGTCGAATCCGGAGTAGAGCTTCTTGGCGTCGTCGACGGTGGCTATCGACACCCCCGAGTTGCCCACCTTGCCGTAGATGTCGGGCCGCTCGTGGGGATCGTCTCCATAGAGCGTGACCGAGTCGAAGGCCGTGGAGAGCCTCTTCGCCGGCATCCCCTCCGACAAATAGTGAAAGCGGCGATTGGTCTGCTCCGGCAGGCCCTCACCGGCGAACATCCTCGCCGGGTCCTCGGTCGCCCTGCGGAACGGGAAAACGCCGGCGGTGTACGGGAACTCGCCGGGCACGTTCTCCTGGAGGAGCCACTGGAGGCGGTCTCCCCAGGAGCGGTACCTGGGCAGGGCCACCCGGGGGACCCGAGTGTGGGACAGGGTCTCGGTATGCAGCGGGACACGGATCTCGGTTCCCCGGACGTGATAGACGAACTCCTCCCCCGAGTATTCGGCCAGCATCCCATCCCAGTGCTCCAATGCCCTGACGTTCTCGGGGTGGACGACGTCCCGAGCCTCGGCGAGGCGATCTCCAAGGTCGACATCTTCGGCAGCCACGGCTTCGAGGCGGTACCAGCGCTCGGCGGCCGCGGCCTGGGTCTCGACCCATTCGTCGTACCCTCGGATCTCCTCGACGATCTCGGCGAGATAGCGAGTCCGCTCCGGAGGCACGACGTGCTGTTTCGTCGTCTCGTCCACCGGTAGGTCGAGCGTCGACTCGAGACCCAGCTTCGACACCAGCCCGCGGTAGAACCGGTTGGTGCCCGGGTCGTTGAAGTCGGACGCCACGGTGAGATAGATGGGGAGGTCTTCGTCGCCGGCGTCGAAGGCGAGGTGGTTTCGCTTGTACTGCTTGCGCACATCACGCAGAGCGTCCTCGGCGCCCACCTTGTCCGCCTTGTTGATCGCCACCATGTCGGCGAAGTCGAGCATGTCGATCTTCTCCAGTTGGGTGGCCGCTCCGTATTCGGGAGTCATCACGTAGAGGGCGTGGTCCGAGTAGTCGACGATCTCGGTGTCGGACTGGCCGATGCCCGAGGTCTCCAGGAGCACCAGGTCGAAACCGGCGGCCTTCACGATGTTCACCGCATGGCTGACATGGGGGGACAGTGCGAGATTCGATTGACGGGTGGCCAGGGATCGCATGTAGGCCCTGGGGTGGGGCAGGGAGTTCATCCGGATGCGGTCACCGAGGAGGGCTCCACCGGAGCGCCGCTTGGAAGGATCGACCGAGATGACGGCCACCTTCATCTCCTCGAAGTCGGCCAGGAGTCGGCGCAGCAACTCGTCGACCAGGCTCGACTTGCCCGACCCACCGGTGCCCGTGACGCCGATCACGGGAGCCTCCGACTCCAGGGCCAGCGTCTCGATCCTCTCCCAGACATCGGCGTACTTGTCGGCGAAGTTCTCGGCAGCAGAGATGAGCCCCGCCACGGCTGCAGTGTCCTCGGTGCCAAGACGAGCGACATCCAGGTCGTCTGCCAGCTCGCCGGTTGGATAGTCAGACCTGGCCAGCATGTCGGCGACCATCCCGGTGAGGCCCAGGTGACGACCGTCGTCGGGCGAGTAGATCCGGGTGATGCCGTAGGCCGCGAGCTCGTCCCCCTCCTCGGGCAAGATGGTCCCGCCACCACCGCCGAAGATCCTTATCTGGGTGGCGTCACGCTCGACGAGGAGGTCGTGGAGATATTTGTAGAACTCAAGGTGACCGCCCTGATAAGAAGTGACGGCGATGGCCTGGGCGTCTTCCTCGATGGCGGCTTCGACGATGTCGAGACCGCTCCGGTTGTGGCCGAGGTGGATCACCTCCGCCCCCGATGCCTGGAGGATGCGGCGGAATATGTTGATGGATGCGTCGTGACCGTCGAAGAGCGTCGTGGCGGTCACGAAGCGGACCTTGTTGGCCAACGTGATCTCGGACATCCTTGCAATCATGATATGGATGTAATACTTTGATGTCAAAGGAAATGGCAACCACTACCAAGCTCGATCCCATCGCCGAGGCCAAGCGACAGTGGAACGCCCACGGGTGGGAGTCCGCGGCCTCCGGCATGGCGGCCGCCACCACCATCACGAGAGTCCAACAGATCATCGTCGGGCGCATCGAGGAGGTCCTCGCCCCGCTCGGGTTGACCTTTGCCAGGTTCGAGATCCTCCGTCTCCTCGGATTCACCAGGATGGGTCGGCTTCCCATGGGGAAGATCAGCGACCGTCTCCAGGTTCACCCTGCCAGTGTCACCAGCGCCGTGAAGAGACTCGAGAGGGAGGGTCTGATTCGCCGGGAGTCTGATCAGGAGGACAACCGCGTCGTGCTGGCGGTCCTGCTGCCCGCAGGGGAAGAAGTGCTGGTTCCGGCCACCGAGGCGGTGAACTCGGTGTTCCGGTCGACCGGTCTCGACGACAGTCGATTGGACACCTTGGTTGAGCTCATGGGCCCGATAAGGGATGCTGCCGGAGATGGCGTGGAGAGCCGATCGGCGCCGGCTGACTAGTCACGTTGGCACTTTGGGCAGCCACCCGTTCACCTTTGGCGAGAAGCGACTAGATTGCGTATTGGGATGGCTCAATTCACAGGGCGGCTACAAGGTCCCAATCTAGAGCCCAGCAACGTGCTGATCGACATCGGGGACGGTCGGTTCCGCGTCTCCGCGGGCCGACGTCAGTTGGGGTCTTGGGCCCTGCAGGCGATCACGGCCGAACGGACCTCGATCTACAAGTTCGCGCTGCACATAGCCGAGGAGCACTTCGACTTCTACCCCGACGACCCCTCGACGTTCTCGGACACGATCGGTGCAATCATCGACCTCACCGAGTCGAAGGGCCGGTTCGGCCTCCGCCAGCGAATCGAGCGCGCGGCCAGCGGTTAGCGGTTTCCCCGCGCACTGGCAGAATGGAGGCCATGGTCAGCCAGGTCCTTCGCCGCGGTGCCATCGCCGGGATAGCCCTCCTCGCACTCGAGGCTGCCTACGCCGTCCTGCGCCCTGGCCCTCACCTCGAGCACTTCGACCCGTCGGGTGACTTCGGCGACCCGGCGAGCCCGACCCTGCGGGTGGCCGTCCTCGGCGACTCGTCGGTCACCGCACCCGGAGTGACGGGCCCCCACGAGATATGGGTGTCCCTGGTCTGCGCGCGGCTGGCCGAGACTCGGCACATCGTCCTTCGCTCGTTTGCGGTGGGCGGTTCCATGGCCCACGACGTCATCGCCGGCCAACTCGAGGGCGCAATCGCGTTCGCACCTGATGTCGTGTTCGTCTCCGTGGGCGCCAACGATGTCATCAAAGGCGTCTCCCTCCGCCGTTTCGAGGCAAATCTCGATCAGCTGATCGGGAGCCTGACCGGCACCGGGGCCAGGGTGATCCTGACGGGTGTCGGTGTGATCGGGACGATCCCGCGGCTCTATCCGCCTTTGAGCAGCCTGATGTCGCGTCGGGCGCACCGATTCGACCGGGTCCACTGGCGCGTCGCCCGGGCACACGGCGCCGATGTGATCGATCAGCGTGCCGACGACGCCAGGATCTGGAACACCGACCGGACACTGTGGGCCGAGGACTATTTCCACGTCAGCGCGGCCGGGCATGCTCGATGGGCGGACACCGCGTGGCGTACCGTCGGGCCCCTGATGAACGGCTCTCGTGAATCAGGATGAGGCGCTGGCTCGTTTGACGGACGCCCGCAGCGGCCACCTCGCCACGGTGCGGCCCGACGGCTCACCCCACGTCGTGGTGATCACCTTCGCGATCGTGGGCGATGACGTCGTCACCGCGGTCGACGAGAAGCCGAAGACCACCCGGCGTCTGCAACGTCTCGTCAACGTCGAGGCGAACCCGGCGGTGTCGTTCCTCATCGACCACTACGACGACGACTGGGCCGAGCTCTGGTGGGTGCGAGTCGACGGCCGCGCCACCGTCCATCACGATGACGATTCCCGCGACCGCGCCATCGAAGCGCTGGTCGCCAAGTACCCCGACTACCGGGCTCGGCCACCGCAGGGGCCGGTGATGTCTGTCTCCATCGACCGGGTCACCTCCTGGGCATACACCGGCTGACCCCCTTCTCGGTTGCCAACCAGTCCACGCGCTCGTCGTGCTCGAGCATCGGCACCTCTTCGAGCACACGTCTCTCGATGGTGATGCCGATCGCCTCGGAGTCGGTGCGGCGCCGGGCCAGCAGCCGGTCGTAGAACCCGCCTCCGTTGCCGAGTCTCCCCCCATGGCGGTCAAAGGCGAGCCCGGGAGCGAGGAACACGTCGATCTCGGGCAACGGCACGAGCGGGCCCGTGTCCGTGGGCTGGTCCATCCCGAATCGATGGGTCTCCCGTGGCACATCCCGGTCCCGGAAGTTGACGGAGCGATCGGGCTCCACCCTGGGCAGAACCCAGCGCCATCCGGGGAGACGGGTGAACAGAGGGCTCACATCCACCTCGCCCGTCATCGCGAGGAAAGCCGACGCCGTGCCGGGGAGCCGCTGCGACATCCAGGTGAACAAGCCCTCGACCACCCCCATCGAAACCGCCCTGTCCACCGAGCCGTCGCCGCGCACCGTGGCGCGTAACTCCTTCTTGTCCACGGCTCCGAGCGTATACCCACCGCTAGCCTCGCCCACGATGCGCTGGCCCTCGATCATCCTCCGAAGCCTTGCCACCTGGGTCACGGGCATCCTGGTGACCATCGTCGGCGCCCTCGCCGTGCTCACAGTGGTGGTCGTCGACCCTGCATCGCCGGCCATCGAGAAGGTGATTCGCTGGTGGAGCCGGATGTGGTTGGCAGCCTCCGGCACGAAGCTCACCGTCGAGGGCAGCGAGGTCGTCGACGACGACAGGTCCTACATCGTGGTGGCCAACCATCTCTCGACACTCGACATCATGGTGTGCTTCCTGGCAGTCGATCTCCCGATTCGGTACCTGGCCAAGAAGGAGCTCTTCCGGATCCCTCTCCTCGCCCAGGCGATGCGGGCGGTAGGGATCATCGAGGTCGACAGGGAGGCACGGAGTGCCATCCACAACTCGGTGAACCGCCAGGCCAAGGATCTCATAGCCAACCACCGGAGCCTCATCATCTACGCTGAGGGGACCCGGCCGAGGGACGGGGTCATGAAGCGCTTCAAGAAGGGTGCCTTCACGATGGCCATCGCCAGCCAGCTCCCCGTGCTGCCACTCTCGATCCACGGCACCTACGAGGCTGCCGTGCCCGGCAAGCCCTGGTTCAAGGGTGGCGCCGTCACCGCCATCGTCGATCCACCGATCGAGACCGCAGGGATGACCCAGGCAGACGCCGATGCCTTGCGCGAACGGGTCCATGACATCATCGCGAAGCGAGTCCGTGACCTGGGCGGCCGGGTGGCATGAACCGTTCTTCGGACCCGAGTGTTGGAGCGATGACGCCAGGCGTTCGACAGGAGGATCTCAGTCATAGACGGCGGCAAGAAAGGCCCGGCCGTCGCGTACGACACATAGGAAGGCGCCCACCGAGGTGACGATCTGATAGCGATCGGCGTCAGGCTCCCCCACCCACCAGCGCCCACTGAGCCGCCAGGGACCGCTCCAGGTGAGCACAGGCTCCCATCTGGACCCCAGCCTGATCCTGGTTGGCATGCCACCGTCCCACTCCACCTCGATGGGGTCGAGCCCCGGAGGGACGAGAGCCGGAGCAGGTGAGGGCGTTGCTCCCGGCCAGGGGGCGGTGCGGTCACGATCGGCTGGAGTCTCGGGCTCACCCCACCGTGACCATGCCACCCTCTCCGCCGGCATGCGGCCACCCTGCGCCTTCGCCTGGAGGACACCATCGGGCCCCAGCATCGCCTGGGCGCGAGCGAGTGCCCTCTCTGCCTCGACCATCGACGACTCGTCGGTGAAGAGACCCAATTGTCTGCCCTCTCCGGAGAGATCGTCGGGGACGATGCGGAGGGCGACGATGCCGCCGGGGACTCCGGCACTCTCCACCCAGGCACGGAGCTGCCACCACAACCTGTCACTCAATGCTCTCTCGGTGAAGGGATCGGCAGACCGCCACACCCTGGTGCGCGCATGGCCACGTGCGGGCTCGGCGGTGATGGTCACGGTGTGGGGAGCCACTCCGGCGGGGCGAAGTCTCCTCAACAGCCGCTCTGCGAGGTCGCGTCCCGCGAAAGCCACCGCGTCCAGTGTCTCCAACGGGTCTTCGAACGACATCTCCACCGCCAGGTCGGGAGGTATGTCTCTCGGGTCGACCGGGCGGTCCTGGCCACTGGCGAGCCGATGAGCCAACAGCCCCGGATTCCCGAATCTCGATGTCAGAGTCTCGCGGGGCAACTGAGCCAGGTCGCCGAGAGTGGCGATCCCCAGCCAGCGGAAGGTGTCGATCATCTCCTCCCCACCCATGGACTCGCGGAGAGTCCCGAGATCGAGCCTGGAGAGAAAGTCGATGGTGTCGGTGACGATCAGAGGCTCACCGGGTCGGGCACTCGCCGCCACCCATCTTGCGGCAAAGGGCCCGTCTGCAATTCCGATCTGAGGGGGGGCGACCCCCCTCAAACCCGGCACCGACTGGAAATCGCTCTCCAAATCGTCCTCGAGGGCTCTCTTCACCTCCTTCGCCAGTTGATATTCGCTGCCGTAGTAACGGACGGCGCCATCAACCGGGACGAACATCAACCCCGGCGCCACCACCTCCACCCGGGGCACCAGATCCTCGACCAGGGTGACCACAGGCTCGAACCTGCGAGCCTCTTCCCCGATGTCTCGTGTCATCACCGTGGCGAAGGGGGCCAGCGCCTCGGCCTCACGACGGGGCATCCCCAAGGTCACACCGGCCTCGAGGACGTCGTCGGTCGCCGCGGTCACCCGGTCGTCGACGATGAGGACCGACTCACCCGACGGCGCGTCCTGCCTGGCCAACGACCACATCGGAAACCACACGCACATCGTCCGTGCCTTCATCATCAACCTCGAATCGCCGCGCCATTCCGGCCGCACCCTTGCCTGTCGCCTCGAGCACGAGACGACGTCTGGTCAATTTCCCATGGCCACGATCTGCCCCCTCCCAGGTGACACCGAGAGCCCGCAGCCTCAGATAGGAGACCCCTCCGGGCAGGCCCTTTCCCATCGAGCGCATCGCCACCGCCACCCGACGTGCCCTGGCCAGGGCGGCAAGTCTGCGGAGATCCTGATCACGTATTTGTGCCGGCACCTCGGCATACACGGCACGAACACCTTCGAAGAGGGAGGCGGTCACCTTTGGCCAGACCACGGGATCGTCACATCTGACCACCACCAGACGTTCCGCCACCACCCCCGTCTCCCAGGCCGCCTCGGGAGAGATCCAACCCCTCGAATCGAGAGCGACAACCGGCGCGATCCTGGAATGGGGGGCGAGCAACCTGAGGCCGAGACGGGTCAAGCCGGTTCCGGGGTCACCGACCAACTCTGTTATCCGACCCGGTTGCAGGTCGAGCCGACTCCTGTCGTTTCCATGCTCGGGAACCGGCACAGCGATGCCGACGCCCGAGAGACCCTCGATCCGCATTCTGACTCCAATCTGAGGGCAGTCCATCATACCGAACATATGTTCGATAGCAATCGGGCTTCCCGCGAACCGAGGATGACCCCATTACGATCACGGCTGCGTGAGTGAGCAGAAGAAGATTCTCGTCGCCGACGACTCCGAGACGATCAGGGCATTGCTGCAAACTGCCCTCGAGAGCGCCGGATACGAGGTGGACGTCGCCCAGGACGGCCCCAGTGCCTACGAGCTGGGCAACACCGGGGACTACGACCTGATAATCCTGGACCAACTGATGCCGGGGCTGCTGGGGCTCGACGTGGTTGCACGCTGGCATGAGGAGGGGATGGAAGTCCCCGTGCTGATGCTCACCGGAGTCGACGACGACCGGACTGCGATCGAGAGCTTCGACCAAGGAGTGGTCGACTACGTTCGCAAGCCGTTTCGCATCCCCGAGCTGATGGCACGAATACGGATGCGGGTCTGATCGCGTTCCCTCGCTGAGCGGGAACAGCTCAATCATCTCAAAGCCGGTCTGTTTCGGCCGATATTGACTGGTGTAGATGTCCCCCGAACTATTGAACCAGTCGGCCGTGATCCTGATCTTCTCGGTCAATGCCATCCTGCTCATGGCCCTGATCGCGCTGAAGGTGATCCATCGTCGCAGGATGAAGCGCCACGAGGGTCGTCGGAAGGAATATCTGGGACTTCTCAGCCGACACATGTCCTTCGAGAATCACACCGAGCCGATCACCGAGCCCATCGCCGAGGACCCGGCTTTCCTCGATGCCCTCATCGACATGCGCAACGCCATCACCGGTGACGACATAACCACGCTGCGCCGCATCGTCAACCACCACGGGATCATCGAGCGTCAGATGCGCCACCTCGACTCTTCGTGGTTACTGGGCAGGAGACTGCGAGCCGCGGTGGCGCTCGCCGAACTGGGTGACGAGACCTCGGCCGACATGTTGATTCGCCATCTCGACGACCGTGAGCCGGAGATCCGCATTCAGTGTGCCCGGGGCCTCGGCCGGATCAGATGGACGCCTGCCATCGACCAGATCGTCTCCCGCTTCGGCAAGGAGATCCCGTGGGTGAGCACCAGGTTCTCCGACACCTTGGTCGGTTACGGAACCAGGGCCACGTGGCCGTTACTCGCCTACATCCGCATAAATCACCGCTTCGAGACCGAGGGCGCGGTCCTCGCCCTGAGGACTCTCGCCCAGATCCAGGATGACGAGGCAGTGGGCCCGCTTCTCGGGATTCTCGCCGAGACGTCGGACCTCGAGGTCCAGATCGCCACCGTCTACGCCCTCGGTGAGGTGGGCAGCCCTCAAGCCCTGAACGCTCTGGACTCGCTGCTGGACTCCGGCGAGTGGGCCCTGCGCGCCAAGGCCGCCGGTGCACTCGGTGGCTTGGGTGACGCCGCTGCGATCCCCCGACTCGTGAACTCGATGCGAGACGAGAACTGGTGGGTGCGTCGCTCGGCGGCGGCGGCGGTCGCCAGGTTGCCCGGAGGAACCGACGCCCTGTACCGGGCCCTCGATGACGACGACCAGTTTGCGGCCGACGCCGCCGCCGAGGCACTGACCGACATCGGAGAGTTGGTATCTGCGAGACGCAGAGCCGACGAAGGCTCTCGCATCGAGCCCCTATTGGCCCACATGCGCTCGGAGGGTTGACCCGTGGCTCTCGAGATATTGGAGTGGATCGGTTACGCCACCATCGGATACTTCGTCGCGATGCAGGTCTACATGCTCTTCCTGGCAGTCGTCTCCGCGGCCGCACTCCGCCGCAACCATCATCTCCGTCGGTTTGGGAGGGTTGGGGAGATGCTCTCCAGCCGCACGACTCCACCGGTCTCGATCGTCATAGCTGCCTACAACGAGGCAGCCGGAATCGTCGACGCCGTCCGGTCGATGTCCATAGTCAGGTATCCGCGCTTTGAGATCGTGGTCGTCAACGACGGATCACGGGACGACACGCTGCAAGTCGTGGTCGATGCCTTCGGGCTCGAGGAGGTGCGCATCCCTTACCGGCCCGACCTCGACTGTGCTCCCGTCAAGACGATCTACCGGGGACGCTCCGGTGTCGACATCACCGTGATCGACAAGGAAAACCGAGGCCGCGCCGACGCCCTCAACGCCGGGATCAACGCGGCACGCCATCCCTACGTGTTCTGCACGGATGCCGACGTCGTGCTGGATCCGGACTGTTTGGTCCACTCCATGCAGAGGGTGGTCGAAGATCGAGCCCGCACGGTCGGAGTCGGGGGGAATGTGAGACCCCTCAACGGCAGCCGGGTCCAGTTGGGTCACCTGATCGAGGCGAGTGTCCCGAAACGAGTCGTCCCCAGGATGCAGATCCTCGAGTACATCCGCAACTTCCTCGCCAGCCGCCCCGGATGGTCCTGGATGAACGCCGTCCCCATCGTCTCGGGGGCATTCGGCATCTGGAAGAAGTCTGTGATCGTGGAGGTGGGTGGTCTCACCGAGGGCCACATGGGCGAGGACATGGACCTCACCATGAGAGTCCATCGCCATCTCCTCGACAAAGGTGTCCCCTATCGGATCGTATACGAGCCCGCCGCCGTGCTCTGGACCGAAGTCCCGGACAGCCTCAGGGTCTTGCGACGGCAGCGGATCCGCTGGCACCGCGGGTTGATGAGAGCGGTCAGCGACTTTCGGGGCATGACCTTCAATCCCCGATATCGTCAGATGGGGATGGTCATCTGGCCGGGTTTCGTCCTCTTCGAGTATCTGGCCCCGATCGTCGAGTTCATCGGGTGGTTCGTGGTGCCGGCTGCGTGGTTCCTGGGAGCGCTCAACACGACGGCTCTCATCTGGCTCCTTCTCATCGCCCTCGGAATGGGGTTGCTCAACTCCCTTCTCGCCCTGCTCCTCGACGAGTCTTTCGGGTACTTCAACAGCGCGGCCGACACGTCGCGACTCATTGCAATGGCGGTGATCGAGAACTTCGGCCTTCGCCAGATGACCGTGCTATGGCGAATTCGGGCGCTCCTGGGTGGCGAGGACACCAAGGCCTGGGGCAACATGGAGCGGAGGGGCGTGGGCAACCTGGCCCGTCAAGAATGAAGGTGTTCTCGGCCCGAGCGCACGGATCAACCGATAGAGTCCCGTACCCCGACGCCACGGAGGAGAGGAGCAACGATGACTGACGACCCATACGGGATCGACCCCGTCGAGCCGGCACCGGTCGATCAGCGCGACGACCAAGCGGTTCTCGAGGGAGCCGGGGACTTCACGAGCGGTGAGGGCCTCGTTGCCTTCGCCGGCATGGTGGTCGTCGCCGCCTGGATCATTTTCGGTGTCCTGGCCAACACCTATTGGGTGGCATGGCTCGCCCTCGTCCCCGCCATCGCCGCGGTCCTGCTTCCCCGACTCGACCGTGCCAATGTGGAGCGCTTCCACCCTCTCCCCCTGCTGATGAAGGTGCTGGGCTATGCAATTGCCCTCGTGGGACTGCTGACCATCATCGAGGACGTGAGATTCGCCGGCAGTCAACTCGACGAGATCTTCGAGATCATCGGTGCCCTCGTGACCTATGCCGGGTTCGTCATGGCCTTCTTCGGGGCCCGTCAGATCGAGGTCTGAGCTCGCCTACCCGTCTTCCATCTCGTCGAGGGTCTTGGGCCAGTCGTCCTTGAGGAGCCGGGACAAGGACCGGTCGGCCAGGAGCTTGCCCTCGGTCTGACAGGTGGCGCAGTAGTTGGTCTCGTTGGACGAGTACACGATGCGCTGCACTTTGGAGCCACAGCGAGGACAGGGCTCACCAAACTTTCCGTGCACCGCCATGTCGTCACGAAACGCCGTCACCTTCGCGGGCCAGCCCTCACCCACCTCGTCACGCAGCCTCCGA
>Ga0299913_10004091_pt1 | contig 12154 bp, 17 predicted proteins | sample RVTome_9_FD_201360 | JGI IMG/M metagenome (GOLD analysis project Ga0299913, IMG submission 201360) | Soil microbial communities from uranium-contaminated site in the Upper Colorado River Basin, Wyoming, United States - RVT155D38 (version 2) ... | reverse complement strand
CGTCGAGCTGGTGCGCAAGGTCGTCCGGCACCTCGCCGCCGAACGGTCGGGGCAGGGGCGCTAGCAAGGGCAGTACATGGCGACCCGCCTGACCCGCCGGCAGGTGCTGGCTTGGCGCATGCGCCGCCAGCTGCTCGATCCAGTCGGGGCGCTGGCGGTGGCGGAGGTTGTCGAGCGGCTGTGCGGTGTCCAGGCGCAGGTGGCTTCTTCGGCGGAGTTGGCCGTGCGCGTGCGGCGGAAGTCGTCGCAGCCGGGCGAGGTCGACCGCGCACTGGCTGAAGGCAGGCTGGTCAAGACGTGGGCGATGCGCGGCACCCTCCACCTGCTCACGCCCGAGCGAGGCGGCGCATTCCTGTCGCTCATCGCGGCCGGCCGGCCGTGGCATCGACCGTCCTGGCAGCGCTACTTCGGCGCCACGCCGGCGGTGATGGATCGACTGCGCGACGCCGTACTGGACGAGCTCGCCGGCGGGCCGCTGACGCGCGAGGAGATGGCGAGGCGGGTCGTGCGCCGGCGCGGCCTGGCCCACGTCGGTGAGCAGCTGGGATCGAGCTGGGGCACGCTGCTCAAGCCGCTTGCCTGGCAGGGTGCGCTGGTCGTCGGGCCCAGCCGCGGCAACCGGGTGACGTTCATGCGCCCCGACCGGGCCAGTGCGCACTGGCGGCCGCCGCCCGAACCGGACGAGGCAGCGCCGCTGGCCATCGCGGCGTATCTGGGTGCGTACGGGCCGGCGACGATCGAGCGCTTCGGTGCGTGGCTCGCCGGCGGTTGGTTCGGCAAGCGCCAGCTCAGTTCGTGGGTGGAGCAGATGAAGGCCGAATTGGCCGAGGTCGAGGTGGAGGGCCAGGCGCGTTACGCGCTGGCCGCCGACGTCGACGAGATGGCAGCGACGGGCGCTTCGTCGGCGGTCAGGCTACTGCCCGGGTTCGACCAGTACGTGCTCGGGCCGGGCACAGCCGACGATGAGGTCACGCCGGCGGTGCGACGGTCGGCGGTGAGCAGGCAGGCCGGCTGGATCGCGCCGGTGGTGGTCGCCGGCGGCGTCGTGAGCGGCACGTGGCAGCTCGACGGCGAGGTCGTGCGCGTCGCCTGGTTCGAGGAGGCCGGCAAGCCACCGTCCGGGCGCCTGTCGGCGGAGGTCAAGCGGCTGGCCGGGATCGTGGGCCGGGAGCTGCGCCTGGAGGTGGGCTGAGGGGAGCCTGGCGCGCCTGTCTCGGCCTGCCCGGCACGCTCAGCAACCGGGCAGCTCGACGCGGAGTGCGCCCTGGGCGACGGCGAATGGCGCGCCCAGCACCTCGAGCAGCGCGTCGCGAATGCGCTCGGTCGAGCCGATGTAGTAGACGATCAGGCTGTCGTGGCGCCAGAAGGAGGGCGGGCCGACCCAGTCGACCATCGCGTTGCCGATCATGCTCGGGTCGCGCGGGTTGATCTGCGCGGCGGCCGCTGCGGACGCCTCGGGCGACTGATAGACCATCACGTTGAGCGTCTCGCCGGCGACGCACAGCTCGATGCCGCGCGCGCCGAAGAAGGCGTCGAACGCTCCCGCCTGGCGTGCCTCGAGACCGGCGGCTGTCAGCGCGTCGACAAGTCCGGCCACCACGCCAGCGGGCGTGGGCGAGGGCGATGCGCTCGGTTGGGCGGGCTCGCCGGAGCAGGCGGCGAGCAGGGCGGCGGTGAGCGCGACGAGGGCGAGTCGCATGGCGGCCAGACGCCGCTCGCGAGCACCCGGTTCCGCCAGCCGGCCGGGCGCGCGGTTAGTGTTTGAGCCGATGAATCGCCCGGTCAGTTTCGGTCTGCGCATCCCGCCGTGCCGCGACGCGCGCGAGGTGGCCGAGTGCGTCGCACAAGCCGAGCGCGTCGGTTTCGATGTCTGTTGGCTGCCCGATTCGCAATTCCTGTGGCGCGACATCTGGGCCAGCCTGGCATTGGCGGCCGTCGCCACCGACAGGATTCGCGTCGGGCCGTGCGTCACTACGTTCGAGACCAGACACCCGGCCGTGACGGCGGCCGCGGCGGCGACGATCGAGGAGCTCGCGCCCGGTCGAACGATCCTGGGCATCGGCAGCGGCGACAGCGCGGTCAAGACGCTCGGGTTGCGCCCGACCACGCTGGCCCGCATGCGCGAGCAGATCGACGTGGTCGGCGGCCTGCTGGCAGGCGAAGAGCGCACCTTCGACGGCCACGCGATGCGGCTGAAGGCTCCGCCGTCGGGCCGGGTCCCGATGTACATGGCCGCCAACGGCCCGAAGGCGCTTGCCCTGGCCGGAGAGCTGTGCGACGGGGCGATCATCCTCGCCGGGCTCGAGCCAGGGCTGATCGCCCGCGCCTTCGAGCGAGTGGCCGCAGGGGCGGCGCGCGCCGGGCGCGGCCTGGCGGACGTCGACGTCTGCGTGGGCACACTGTGCCACGTCACCGACGACGAGCGCGAGGGTGCGCGCATCGTCAAGCCGTACGTGGTCGCGATTGCGCAAGTCGGTGGCAGGCATGCGCTGCAGGCGATCGGCATCGACATCGACCCGCCGGCGGCAGTCGGAGGTGTCTACCCGGATCTTTCGCACGCCGAAGACTGGCCGGCGGCCATGGATGCCGCCGACCAGTGGGTCACCGACGACGAAGCGCGTCGCTACGCCGACGCCTTCTGCCTCATCGGGCCGTCCGACTACGTGGCCGCGCGACTGCGCCGCGCGGTCGACGCCGGCGCGACGAGCTTCTACATCCGCCACCTTGAGTCATACACACTGCCCGAGCGGCTCCTGGCCGCCTTCGGCGAGTCGATCATCCCGGCCTTCCGGCAGTGAGCGTCGACATCACGCCCATCGACATCGACGTGGACTACATGTGGTCGCTCTTCGAGCGTTTCGTCGCCGTCGACACGCATGCCCGGATCGGCGAGAACGGCATCGCGCCTGACGACTCGCGACTGGCCCGCTTCGCACGAATGACTGCCGCGCCGGCCCTGGCCGACCTCGGCGCCCAGGTGACGGTCGACCGATTGAACAACGTCGTCGCCCGCTTCGGCCCTGACTCAGGCGCCGAGCTGCTCTTCGTGGCTTATCCGGCGGCCCACCACTCGAATGAGATGGCAGACCCGCTCCGCGCGCGGCGGGTTACGACGGCCGCGGGCGAGCACTGGGTCGGGCTGGGGGCCAGCCAGGGCAAGGGCTCACTCGCCGGGCTGTGCGCAGCCGTCCGGCTGCTGCAGGCGCGCGGCATAGACCTGGCTGGACGGGTGATCTTGGCTGTGTCGTCGGAGGGTCGGTCGAGCCACCACAGCGCCGAGGTCCTGTTCGGTGGGTTCGAGGCGCTGCCGGCTGGTGCCGTGCTGGTCGTCGGAACGGGCAATCGGCTTTCGCTGGGCAATCGCGGCCGCGTCGACGTGGTTGTCGAGGTCGCCGGCTGGGCCACCCACTCAAGCGCGCCCGATGCCGGCGCGAATCCGATTCCGGTCGCCGCCGAGGTCGTCGCGCGGGTGGCGCGAGTGCAGCTCGACCCGGCGCCTCACGAACGGCTTGGCCGCCGCTCGATCGTGCCCTACAAGCTCGTCTGCGGGCCGGTCGCGCCACACACGATTCCTTCTCACTGCACGATCGTGCTCGACCGCCGAACACTGCCCGGTGACGACACGGAAATGGTTGTAGCGGAGATCGCCGCCACGCTCGACGACCTGCCCGTGACCGTCCGACCCGGCGCGGTCATGCTACCCGCGCTGGTTGCTCCCGACGCCGCAGTCGTGCGTGCGCTGCAGGCGGGCGCCCGGGCGTCGCTTGGCCTGCCGCTGGAGGCCTTCTACCCGCCCTACACGTTCGACGCCGGTTACCCGTGCTCGCTGGGCGTCGCGACGGTCATGTTCGGCCCGGCGTCGAGCGGTCACGAAGGCACCGGGATCCTGGGCGACGACCAGGTCTCGCTCGACCAGCTGCTCGAGTCGGCGGCGGTCTACGCCGGGGCCATCGCGGCGCGTGGCGGGGCCTTCGGCGACTAGATCGCCGCGAGCCAGCTGACGGCGTTGCGGATGGCGTTGTCGCGCAGGGCGACCATGCGGCTGTCGGCGACCGTATCCTCGGCCCGCCCGGCCCAACCGACGATGCCCTGTAGCACAGGCTGCATGCCCAACTGGATCCAGCGGCCGACCGTCTCCTCATCCGTGTCCGTGATGCCGTGGCCGGCTAGCTCCGCGGCGGCGGTCGAGGCTACCAGCCAGCTTCGCTCGGCGATCGGCTGGTCACCGAGCGCGCCCTGGAGGCACAGCCGGGCAAGGTCGACCGCCGGTGGCCCGATCGCCGCGCCCGACCAGTCGAGCAGGACCGTTGAACCGTCCTGCCGCCAGACGACGTTGTCCAGGTGAGCGTCAGTGTGGATCCAGGCGGCGGGGCCGCGGCGCAACTCGACGACGGAGGCGTCTACTCGGGAGGGCACGTCGGCGAGGCGCTCGATGGCGGCCGGCGCCATCACCTCGGGGTAGCGGTAGCGCGCACCTGCCAGCCGCGCAGTCCACCGCTCGTGGTCCCAGCCGCTGGCCTGCCAACGCGGAAGGTCGGCACGATGAGCCGCCTCGTCGTCCTTCCACGAGGCCGCGTGGACCGCCACCAGCGATCGGATTACGGCGACGAGCTCACCGTCGGTGCAGCCGGCCAGGTCGTCCCCCTGTCGGCCGTGGATGTCCTCGAGCAGGAGCAGGCCGATTGCGCCACTCGAAGACGCGCCGTAGCAGGCTGGTACCACGCCGGGTACACGTTTGCCCATGTCTTCGTGGAAGAGCTGCGCACGGCGCGTGGCCTCCGCCGACTCTCGCTTGACGATGAAGGACACCTCGCCACCACCGGAGTAGGCCCGGCCCTGGTAAACAGTGCCACCACTCATCCCGTGGCCCTGGCCGGTTTCGCCGAGCGCCAACGAATGGATCGGGCCGTGCGGCCAGGCCGGCGAGGCCATCAGGATGGTGTTCAGGTCTGACTCCGTGGGTTTGGTCACAGCCCCCAACCTACAGTGCCGCATGCGCAACTCGTGCAGACTACGGCGATGCAGCTTCTGGCCGGCACCGACGACGGGCTCTACCAGCTGGCCGACGGCGAGGCGCGCCGAATCGGCCAAGGGCGGGTGGACCACCTGGCCGTCGCCACTGACGGTACCGTTTGGGCGATCGTGGACGAGGCCATCGCACGGTTGGCCGACGGGAGCTGGGAGACGGTCGAGCTGGCGCTGGAACATGAGCCTCGCTCTCTCCTGCCGGCCCGCGGGACGCTGCTCGTCGGGACCGCGGCGGCTCATCTCTACGTCGCACAGGAGGGCGGTGCCCGGCTCGTCGGCGGCTTCGAGGAGGCGGAGGGCCGCGCGCGCTGGCACACACCGTGGGGCGGTCCGCCCGATACGCGCTCGCTGGCGCGCGGCGTCGACGGCACGCTGTACGCCAATGTCCACGTCGGCGGCGTGTTGCGTTCGATCGACGCCGAGCGCTGGGCACCGACGATGGACATCGGCGCCGACGTCCACCAGGTCGCCGCGCATCCCACCCTCGCCGGCTGCGCGCTGGTCGCCTCGGCGTGGGGTCTGGGCATCACGTTCGACGCCGCGGACGAGTGGGCCTTCACCGACGACGGCCTGCACAACTCCTACTGCCGCGCCGTGGCCGCGACCGACGACTTCGTGCTGATCACCGCCTCCGACGGCCCGCGCGGCGGCCGCGGCGCGGTCTATCGCCGACCTCTGCGCGCCGATGGACCATTCGAGCGTTGCCGCAGCGGCCTGCCCGAGTGGTTCGAGGGCAACGTCGATACCGGCTGCCTCGTCGCGTTCGGGGCGTCCGCCGCACTCAGCACGGCCGACGGGGCGGTGTTCGTGTCGGACGATGCCGGTGCCACCTGGCAGGAGAGGGCAACGGGCCTGCCACAGATCCGCGCCGTGGCCGCCCGACCCGGTTGAGGTCGGGCTTGAAGCCGTCGGGGTCGGTCCCGGTTGCGCTGATCGGCGCCGGCGTGCGTGGCAGTTTGGCCTACGGCGCCTGGGGCCTGCGCCACCCTGAGCGCGCCCGGATCATCGCCGTCGCCGAGCCCGACGATGCGCGGCGGGAGCGCTTCGCGGACGAACATGGAGTCGCGCGGGAAGCCCGCTTCCACGACTGGCCCGAGCTGCTGACTGGCGGGCCGCCCGTTGGCGGCGTGATCGTGGCCACGCCCGACCAGCAGCACGCTGAACCGGCCATCCGCGCCCTGGAGCTGGGTCTCGACGTGCTACTCGAGAAGCCGGTCGCGCGCACGCCGCAGGAGCTCGGTCGGCTCCTCACGGCGGCGCGGGCGTCCGCTGGACGGCTGACAGTCGCCCACCCGCTGCGCCACGCGCCGCTCTTCGAGGCGCTCGTGCGGATGGTGGGGGAGGGCGACGTTGGGCGGGTGATGACCATCGACCATGTCGAGAACGTGGGCTACCTGCACTTCGCGCACAGCTTCGTGCGCGGCAACTGGCGCCGCATTGACGAATCAGCGCCGCTGATCCTGGCCAAGGCGTGCCACGACTTCGACCTCCTCGCCTGGCTGGTGGGGGTTCCGTGGACGCGCGTGGCGTCGTTCGGTTCGCTCTCGCACTTCCGCCCGCAGAGCGCGCCGCCTGGCGCGCCGGCGCGCTGCATCGAGGGCTGTCCTGTCCAGTCGACGTGCCCGTTCGACTCGGTTGCCTTCTACCTCGACCCGACGACACCGGCGCCGTGGCTGGCTGCCGTGACGCCCGATCGGTCGCCCGAAGCCCTGCGCGACGCGCTGTGGCGTGGTCCGTACGGTCGCTGCGTCTACCGCTGCGACAACGACGTTGCCGATCACCAGGTCACGATCATCGATTTCGCTGACGGCACGACGGCGACGCTGACCGTCTCCGCCTTCACCGCCGACGTGACGCGGACCATCCGCGTGATGGGCAGCCAAGCCGAGATCGCCGGCAACCTGATCACCGGCCAGCTCGAAGTCGGCCAATTCACGCCCGGATCGCCGGCGCCAACGAAGATCGAGCAGGTCGCCTCTGCTGAGGACGGCCACGGTGGTGGCGACGACCGGCTGATGGATGCGTTCGTGACCGGGCTCGAGCAGCGCCGCGCCGGTGGCCGCCTGCCCCTGGCTGAGGGAGCGCTCGAGGCGGCGGTCGCCGGCCACGTCCTCGCCTTCGCTGCGGAGGAGTCGCGCCGGACCGGCAGTGTCGTCCACGCATCGATGCACGCCACTTAGCGACAGGGCGGCGGACCTGAACTCGCCGCCATGAGCGACGCCCGGCTGTGCCCGCGCTGTGGTGAGGCCAACCCGGCACGTGCCCGGTTCTGCCTCGCCTGCGGCGCCGAGCTGGCTGGGCCGGCTGAGCCGCGGCGCCAGGTGCGCAAGACCGTCACCATCCTGTTCAGTGACGTGACCGGGTCGACCGAGCTCGGCGAGCGCCTCGACGCCGAGGCGCTGCGGCGGGTGATGGCTAGCTACTTCGACGAGATGCGCGCAGTCCTCGAGCGCCACGGCGGAACCGTGGAGAAGTTCATCGGCGACGCGATCATGGCCGTCTTCGGCATCCCTGTCGCGCACGAGGATGATGCGCTGCGCGCCGTGCGTGCGGCGGTCGAGATGCGCGCCGCGCTGGCCGAACTGAACGACGATCTGGAACGCCGCCACGCTGTCCGGCTGCGCGTGCGGACTGGCATCAACACCGGCGAAATCGTCGCCGGCGAGGCCGGCGCAGGCGAGCAGCTGGTGACAGGCGATCCGGTCAACGTGGCCGCCCGGCTCGAGCAGGCCGCCGGACCGGACGAGATCCTGCTCGGACAGCCGAAGCCGACCGACTTCCTGCTGCTGCAGGCGCGCGCGCACGAGGCGCTGGCCGAAGTCGAGCAGGGTCGCGGTCGGCACCCTGAGGCGTCGACGGCCCTCGGCGATGCCGCACGCGTGCGGGCGGCCATCGCGTCACTTGGCGCCGACTCGGAGCCGCCCGGCGGCTAGAACTCGGCCGGCTGCCAGAGCTCGAAGCGGTTGCCCTCCGGATCGCTCGCCCAGCCGAAGCGGCCGATGCCTTCGAGCGTCTCCACCTTGTCGTCGACCGTCGCGTCAGCGGCGCGCAGCTGCTCGAGCATCGCGTCGAGGTCGCCCACCCGGAGGTTGAGCATATAGGTCTGTTCGCGGCGACCGAAGTAGTGGGTGTCCTCGACGAAGGGCGAGAAGACGGTCGGGCCGGCCTGCTGCTGCCAAACGCCACCAGCACCCGAAGGGTCCATCGTCTCGATGCCGAGCGTGTCGCGGTACCAGTCGATCAGCCGTTGCGGGTCACGCGCCCGGAAAAAGAAACCGCCGATGCCCAGCACTCGCTGCATGCGGACACTGTACGGCGCGGGCGGTGTGGCGGCGCGGCCTGTTCAGCCGTTCGCGCTGGCAATCTGGATTAGATTGCCGCAGGTGTCGTCGAATACGGAGGTCGTCACCGGCCCCATCTCTGTCGGTGGCTGGGTGAACGTGACGCCCAGCGCGCTCAGCCGGCGGTACTCAGCCTCGACGTCGTCGACGGCAAACGAAGTGAACGGGATCCCGTCCTCGACCAACGCGCGCTTGAACGGGCCGGCGGCGGGGTGGCCGTCGGGCTCGAGTACGAGTTCCGGGCCGTCGGGTTGGTCGGGCGAGACGACCGTCAGCCAACGGGCATCGCCCACCGGCACGTCGGTCTTCTTCACGAAGCCGAGGACCTCCGTGTAGAAGCGCTCGGCCTTGGCCTGGTCGTCGACCAGGACGCTGGTCAGGTTGATCCTCATTGGTCGGCCTTTCCCTGGCCCTCAGGCCAGCGCCGCGCGATGTCCCGCAGCGGTGTCGTGTCGAGGTGATGGAACTTGTAACGGCCCTGGCGGCGTGTCCGGACCAGCCCGGCCGACTCGAGCACGTCGAGGTGCTGCGAGATCGCCTGTCGTGTCGATCCGACGCCGTGGCGCATGACCAGCCGCGCGCACAACTCGAAGAGCGTCTGTCCGTCGCGATCGGTCAGCTCGTCGAGGATTGCCCGGCGGGTCGGGTCGGCGAGGGCCCGGAACAGGTCATCGCCATCCACGCCGGCGATGATAGGCAAGTCAGCGCTTGCATGTCAACTGTACGCCGCGGTCGAAGGACTGAGGAGTCAGGAGATGTGGCGCAGCCGCTCGATCGCCTTTTCCACCCGCGCCGCCCGCGTCTCGGGCTTGACCGCCTGTGCGACCGGGTCGGCCAGCTCACGCCGGCGACTGAACGAGAGCGCCTCGAAGCGGTCGCGCAGGCCGGGCTCGCCGGCCAGTGCGGCCTCCAGCTCGGGCGCCAGCTCCAGCACGCGCGGGGAGTCGTCGCGCATCAGCTCGAGCTCGACCTCGTCGCCCAATCCGACGCCGGTCGCTTCACGCACCGCCTTGGGTATGCCCACGTACAGCCCCTCACCGCGCCACGGGTAGGTGCTCGTCTTGAACTCGACGTCGTTGAGCCAGCCGAAGACGCGCATCTGCTTGAGCCCGCCGAGGGCAGTCGCCACGTCGGGTGCGACGAGGGCCACCGTTGCACCCGGCCCGCGAGCCTGCTCGACGACCGACCTGAACTTGAGCCGCTCACCCATCCGGCCGACCGTCCAGCTCCTGGAACAGCGTGATCTGCAGCCCGGCCGGCGCGGCAAGGCGGGAGTTGAGCGAGCCCCAGGGTGTGGCAGTCGGACGTGCGATGAGCTCGGCGCCAGCGTCGACGAGTCGGTCGGTCGTGGCGGCGCCATCGGCCACCTCGAAGGCCACCCGCATTCGTGGCGCGACCGGCCGGCCCACCTCCACCTGGTCGATGTAGCGCTTCTGGGCCGGGTTGGCCAGCTCGAGTGTCGCCCGGCCGGCGGCCAGGATGGTCACCTGCGCTCCGTCCGGTCCAGCCACGGCCAGCTCCTCGGGCAGGCCCAGGACGTCGCGGTAGAAGCGCACGGCAGCGTCGTAGTCGGCCGCCTCCACGACCAACCTCATCTGGAGCACCGGTTCCTGCCGTTCGGTCACGGCGCCGATTATCCGCCCGGCCCACCCCGGTCGTGGGCCGAGCGGCTAGACTCCGCCGGATGGCAGAAGAGCTGGTCCCCGAAGAACCGTTCGGCCTGCGCGGGCAGTACGAGAACATCTGGCATATCGCTGCCGCCGAGCGCTGGAGTGACAAGCAGGTGATCGGCCATCGGACCTACTGCGGCCGCAACTACCCACCCGCCGACGAGCGACCGGCGATCGACGGCCTGCCCGAGGTCTGCTCCGACTGCCTCGCCCAGATCACGCGGCGTCACTAGGGCGGCGTGCTCGACAGACGCGCACGAAAAAACCGCCCCGGCTGCGAGCCGGAGCGGTTGTCTCGCCCCCCGGTGTAGCGCTGCCGGCCTGTTGGGCCAGACAGCGCCGCGCAAGTGGGGGAGATCGTCGCTTACGCGGCGACCGGTACGCCGTGGAAGAGGGCCAGCTCACCAACGTTGCTGGTGACGAGGCGGACTCGATCCGGGCTGTTGTCCTTGATCCAGGAGGCGGCCATCGTGGCTGACTTCTCAGCCGCCTGGCGGGTTTCCCAGATGCTGATCGCGACGACCTTGTGGTTGCCGATGTCGACCAGACCGTAATCCACGAAGCCGGGCTCGCGGACGAACATGGGCAGGATGCCCTTCTCGGCGATGTTGGTCAGATCAGGGAACGTGCCCTTGACGATGTCGTAGGTGGCGAGTCGTGTGTAACGCATGGTTGTTCTCCTCTGGACGGCCAAGTCGATACGTTCGGAGTGCCGGTGGCTCTCGCGATCGGGGGCCATAGGAGTCCGGTTGCTTCGCAGCCTTGCAGCCGATGAACGAAGTGTACCACACTCTAACTCGTGTTATATTCGGCGCTGATCTGTTACGAGTCAGTACGAGAGTGTACGAGTGCCAAGGATCGAATTCGAGGCCAATACGGAACAAGAGTTGCTGGCGCTCGCCTGGCGCTGGGTGATGGGCCCGTCGCCAAAGGCGGGCGCGTCAGCCGAAGAACGGGCCGACCAGGCCGACCTGCGCCGCCGCCAACTGGGCGAGGCCCTGAACGCAATCCGCGGGGCTGACAGTCGCCGGCTCCTGCGCGAAGTCGCCGAGCTATCCGTCAATGGCTCTGCCCTGCCGCTGGATGCCCAGCTCGCGGCGCGCTACGGCAAGAAGACCAATACCGCCTTCGCCGGCATCGTGGCCGGCCCGAACAAGGTCATGCGCCGCGTTGCCCGGCGCGACCTCGTCACGTGGGACGGCGACGCTCGTGGCTACCGCATGGATCCGGCTGACGCTGAGATCGTGCTCGCCCGTTGGCGCCAGACAGACGGCTGAGTCCGGCGCCGGAAACCAAACCACCACATTCGTCGCCGTTGACCCGTTTCGCCGCCGGCCTCGTTCTGTACTGCTGAACGCGGGCATCCTGCCCGCCGAGCGGAGGACGGGGACATGCGCAAATTCCTGCTGCCGGGGATCCTGGCAGTGGCCATCGTGGCCGTCGTGGGTGTCTACGCCTTCGTGTCGGCGGGCGCCCAGCGGCCGATGAACGGCCAGATCGAGCTGTGGGGCGGCCCGAACGGGGAGGATTGCGACGCGGAGTCGATCGAGATAACCCTCGCCGGCACAGGCACGCTCGCTCATCTCGGCCGGACCGACATCACGGCGCGTAACTGCAGCGTGGGCGACTTGTCGATCGGCCCGGCGCTCATCAGAGGCGGCACGGCCACCCTCACGGCCGCCGATGGATCGACCATCACCGTTACCTACGAAGGCAACCAAGAGGCGCCCGAGGGCAACCTGACGGAGTTCACCACAACACACACTGTGACCGGCGGCACGGGCCGCTTCGCCAACGCGAGCGGGACGTGGAACATCGCCGGCACGGTCGACTTGTCCACGGGCCAGCTGCTCGGCGAAGTCTCGGGCTGGCTAGGCTACTGAGATCGGCTGACGCGGGCTTAGGATCGGGCAGTGTTCGCCCGACAGTCGGCGGCCATCGGCGAGGGAGTCGGCGAGCTGGAAAACCAGCTTACCGACTTCTTCGCCCAGCACTACGACCGGCTTGTCGGCCTGGCGGCGCTCGTGTGTCACTCTTCCGCCTCGGTCGAAGACGCTGTGCAGGCGGCGATGGAGCAGGCCTGGCGCCGACGCCACACCCTGCGCGACTTGCGCC
>Ga0299913_10004090_pt1 | contig 12154 bp, 11 predicted proteins | sample RVTome_9_FD_201360 | JGI IMG/M metagenome (GOLD analysis project Ga0299913, IMG submission 201360) | Soil microbial communities from uranium-contaminated site in the Upper Colorado River Basin, Wyoming, United States - RVT155D38 (version 2) ... | reverse complement strand
AACACTTTGGGAATTCCATGAGCGCCGGCATTTGCGCCAGCAGCCGGCCCCAGCTGCGAAGCTGGCTGGTGACAAGGAAAAGCTCATGCACCCTTCGTTGGGCATTTCGTCCCCAATGCTCCTGCCGTTCCGGGTCGCGCAGCATGTCCTCCAGGGCCTGCTGGATCTCCGGCACGGCCGTCGGATCGCGGATCAGCCTGCCATCGATGCCGTCGCGCACCTGGGCCCTGGGTCCGCATGCACGCGAGTTGCTCAGAACTGGAATGCGCTTCCACATCGCCTCCGCGATGGTCAGTCCGAATCCCTCGCGCAGAGAGTTCTGCACGACCACCGATGAGGCTCTCTGAAGCGCATTGACCATGAGCGCATTCTGTTCCTGCAATCGCATGGGCAACGTGATGATCGCGATGTCTTCCTGAATGGCCGGGTGAAAAGATCGGTATGCCCCTAGAAGCTCCTCCAGCACGTCCTGAGCTTCGGGGTCGTCCTGAATCGATTCGGGATCGGGGCCCGCAAGCACCAGACGAACGAGACCGAGACGGCGCCCGTGAACGGCATCTCCCGCGGTGAGGCCGTCCCTAACTGACTGCTTCAGCCGCGCGAACGCCTGCAGCAGAGGATAAAAGCCCTTGAGGCGGTCCCAGCGCGAGACCTGGGTTATGATGGGTCGGGTTAGCAGTCCGATATCCGAGATCGAGTTGGCAGGGGCGAAGCTGCCGTTCGCGAGTGCCCGCTGCGCCAGATCCGGGTAGGGCGGATAGACCGTCGGCCCGGGACACACCAGCAATCCGCTATTACACAGAACGGCCACTGCGCCGCGGAGTGAAAGCTCGCGGTTCTTGGGAGCAAGCGGATCGATCCCGGGGTAGATCACTGTCGACTTGCCTGCGAGTCGCCTCGGGATGTACTCCGGAGCGGAGAATACCGCATGGTCATACGCGGCCAGGTAGGGTCCCAGGAAGTCCCATGCTGCTTGGGTGGCGGCATTCTCGGCATCCAGGCCGATGTGACAGCGCCAGATCTTTATGAGCGGCACCGTCTCCGGTAGCAGGCCGGCGAGCGGTAGCGGCTGGGGGTCGTGAACCACGATGATGTCGCCCGGCCGGACCAGCCGGCCGAGCTCTTCCGCGTTCTTCCGGTTTACCTCTTCGAAGAGCTGCCGGTCAGAGGCGCCGAGCAGCGGAGCGCCGGAACCGTGGATCAGGTTATGAATGCGCTTTGTGAGATCGAAGAAGTCAGGCTCTTCCGATCCGATCACCACCCACTCCGCATGCACCCCGAGATCGCGAAGCAGCGTCACCAGGGCCGGCAGCATCTCGGCAACGCCACCACCCACCGCAGTGGAGTTCACCATCCATACGGTACGACCCACCAGGCGTGGCAAGATTCCCGCGGCCTCGCTGCGGAGCTCGCGCACCGCAGGAGCGAGGTGAGCGATCGACTCGTACTCAGCCAGGGTGCGCTGATCTTCTGGAGTAATCCGTTGCAACACGGGCTCACGGCTCCTGTCTCGATGTGGTATCCTCGTTCCATCTCACCGCCGCTTGCGGCGGCTCGCCGAAGATTACATCCGCAGGATATGAAATTGCTTCTTCGGCTCGTGATTCCCCGGCCCACTGAACAGGAGCTCTCATGATCGGACGGGCATTAGTGGTCTGGTTTGCCGTGCTGCTGCTGGCCAGCCTCAACGGCGCTGCTCGAGAGACCTGGCTCATTCCTGGTCTGGGTGATCAGATCGGGCGTGCTTTGAGCACGGTGATTCTATGTGGTTTGGTATTCCTGATGGCCTGGCTCACGATCGGCTGGGTCGGGCCGGATTCACGTAGTGATGCGCTGTGGGTGGGTGCGCTCTGGCTGGTGCTGACTCTGGCCTTCGAGTTTCTGGTGGGGCACTACGGGTTCGGTAAGTCCTGGTCTGCGCTGCTCGAGGACTACGATCTCAGCCGCGGACGCATCTGGGTGGCGGTGCTGGTGACGGTCCTGCTGTCGCCGCTCTGGACCGCCCGGATGCGGGGCCTTCTCTAAAGAATCCTTCATTGCCGCTTCACGTCCCCGGAGGGTGACCGGTCTTACGTTCTCCAGACAGTCGCACCTTCACTCAGGGAGACGTGATGCCAGCTCGGATTGTTCGGCTCACCGCAGTCTGTGCTGTACTGGCCGCCTGCGGGGGAGAGCGCTCCACCCCAGCACCTGCTGCTGATAGCCAACCAACAGTCGGCTCTTCTGTGAGCGCCGCTCCTGCCTCCTCCGACCCACGAGCCGCCATTTTCGTCGAGAAAGGTTGCCCTCAGTGCCACAGCATCTCGGCGCTGGGTGTGAAATCACCGGCGGAGATCGGGCCTGATTTGACGTTGGCCTACACCGACGTTCAGAGCCGGTTCAACATGGAGCTGGAAGAGTTCCTGAAGAATCCAACTGGAACAATGCAGATTGTCCTCAGCTCGCAGATCAAGCTGACACCTGAGGAGCGGGACTCGATTATCGAGATCCTGGAGGATCTTCACGAGGAAGCCGAAGACAACGAGAAAGGTCAGTGATCATGCGCGTTCTATTGAGCAGGGAACGGCAGATGTTCAGCCGTATTGTGTTGGCAGGGCTCGCGGCCCTCGCTGCGTGCGCCCCCAAGTCCACCTCTGACGACGGCGGCAAAGGCGGCAGCCGATTGGCCGATGCCCGGGAAGCCGCGCAACGGACCTTTGTCGAGCCCGGCAAGCTCGATGACTACTACCTGTTCTACAGCGGTGGTCACTCGGGGCAGGTGTATGTCGCAGGAGTGCCGTCGATGCGCCACATCGCAACGATTCCCGTTTTCGCTCCCTATCCGGCCACCGGCTATGGGTTCGAGGATGAATCAAAGAAGCTGTTGGGTGACTACACCTGGGGCGACGTGCACCACCCCGCGCTATCCAAGGTGAAGGGCGATTATGACGGTCGTTGGCTCTTCGTCAATGACAATGCCAATAACCGGCTGGCCCGGATCGACCTGAGAGATTTCAAGACCAGGCAGATACTGGGGCCGATCCCTAATTCGAGCGGGAATCATGGCTCCGCCTTCGTCACCGAAAACACCGAGTATGCACTCGTTGCGAGTCGCTTCTCGATCCCGGTGCCCCGAGGCAGCTACGCGCCGCTCAGCAAGTACGCTACCGACTATCACGGCGTACTGAGTGGAATCAAGATCGACAGCACTACCGGGACCATGTCGATGGGCTGGCAGATTCTCACTCCGCCATTCAACTGGGACCTCGCGGCAACCGGTCGCGAGATCTCGAAGGACTGGGCGGTCTGGAGCTCCTACAACACCGAGCGCGCCATTGGCCGTCTGGAGGTGACCGCGAGTCAGAAGGAAAGGGACTACATCGCTTTCGTGAACTGGCGCAAGGCGTCGGAGGCTGCGGCAGCCGGCAAAGGGCGGATGATCGACGGTGTCCGGGTACTCAATCCCACCGATGTTCCCGGCATGATGTACCTGGTGCCGCTCGCCAAGAGCCCCCATGGCGCCGACTTCTCGCCTGACGGCCGGTACGTGGTCGGGAGCGGCAAGCTGGCGCCCTACGCTACGGTCTATGACTTCCAGAAGTTCCTGGACGTGGTAAACAGCGGTGCCACCACAGGCGATGAGGATGGCATCCCGGTTCTCAAGTACGAGGACATCCGGGTAGCCGAAGTGCCGGTTGGTCTGGGACCCCTGCATACCCAGTTCGATGACCAGGGCTATGCCTACACCTCGCTCTTCATCGAGTCCGCGATAGCCAAGTGGAAGCTGGGCCCGTTCGACGGGAACGACTCCGCTCTGGTCACCGCGAAGATCCCGGTTCACTTCTCGGTTGGCCACCTGGTCACCGCACACGGCGATACCCGGAACCCCCACGGGAAGTATCTGATCTCGATGAACAAACTGTCGAAGGGGCGCCATCTGAACGTGGGGCCGTCGCAGCCGGAGTCGAGTCAGCTGATCGACATCGCGGGGGACGGAATGTCGATGCTGTACGAGGCCTATACCGAGCCCGAGCCGCACTTCGCGCAGCTGGTCAAAGCGGACGTGCTCAAGCCCATTGAGGTGTATCCCAAGGCCGAGAACAAGGACCCCAACGCCATCTGGGCCGCGGCTGACGGCAAAGTGACTCGACGGGGCACTCGGGTGGAGGCTAATGTCTTCTCGATCCGTTCCTACTTCGCGCCGGGTGAGATCGAGGCCCAGCAGGGGGACTCAGTCATTCTTCACGTAACCAATGCTGAGCAGGAGCGTGACATGCTCCATGGCTTCGGCATTGCCGGATACAACATCAACGTTGTCATGGATCCGGGGGAGACCAAAACCATCCGTTTCAGGGCCGACAAGCCAGGCGTATGGCCCTTCTACTGCACCAATTTCTGCTCGGCAATGCATCAGGAGATGCAAGGGTATCTGATGGTGAAGCCGCGCGCCAAGGCGGCGTCCGACGTGGCGCGGAAGTAGGCCTGGCGAACGATGACGTCGCTCACACTGTGGCTCGACGAGGTTCTCTCCCCCCGGGCACGGCTGGCAGTTATCGGGGCGGGAGCCTTCCTGCTGGTGGCGCTGTTCTTTCCCCTGTGGCAGATCACGATGTTTGCCCAGATGTTCCCCGATGGAATCCGGATGTCCATCTACGCCCATAAGCTGGTGGGCGGAAATGCCGGCGCCGATCTTCAGGGAATCAACATCCTGAATCACTACATCGGGATGCGTGAGATCCGGGCCCAGGACTTCCCGGAAATGAAGTTCATCCCCTTCGCGGTCGGTCTGTTCTTTCTGCTCGGCCTCAGGACCGCGGTCTTCGGGCGGGTGCACCAGCTGGTGGATCTGCTGGTTCTCTTCACTTACTTCGGGCTCTTCTCGCTAGCCGCTTTCTACTACCGGATGTACACATTTGGCCATCAGCTCAGCCCCGAGGCGCCGATCAAGGTGGCGCCGTTCACACCGCCGGTGTTCGGTCACCAGCATATCGCCAACTTCGACGTGTACAGCTATCCTGGTCCCGGAACCTACCTGCTGGGCTGCTATGCCCTGATCCTGGGTATAGCGCTTGCGCTCGAGGCCCGCCGCAAGTCGCGGTCACAGGCAGGCGTGAAGCATCTGGCAGTCGCATGATTGCGCTGCTGGTGCTGCTGGTCGCCGCCCCGCCCGACACTCTCCGGCTTTCGGGCGGCGTGCACCCGGGCCCTCTTATCGTATCCCGGCCGACCCTGGTCCTCGGCGCGCCGGGTGCCGTGATACGAGGAAGTGGCAAAGGAAGCGTGGTGGAGATCAGAGCCCCAGGCACGACTCTTCGCGGTCTTCGCATCGAGCACAGTGGACGCAACGTTGACGACGACGACTCCGGCATCCTGGTCACGGCCGACTCGGTGCTGCTGGAGGACCTGGTAATCCGTGACATCCTGTTCGGGGTGTACCTCAGAAAAGTCCGCGGGATCACTCTCCGGCGAGTCGACATCGAAGGACCCAGTGGTTTGCCCGAAAGTCAGACCGGTAACGGGATCCACCTGCACTACTCCCGCGCCATCACCATAGCTGATAGCCGGATCGCCTCGGTGCGCGACGGCATGTATTTCGAGTACACCGACAGCGCGGTGGTGACGGGCAATACCGTCACTCGGAGCCGCTTCGGCCTGCACTACATGTTCAGCCACCACAACCGGTTCGAGAACAATCTTTTCAGCCATGGGTCTGCCGGGGCGGTGGTGATGAACTCCAATCGCCTCATCATCAGGGAAAACGTCTTTGCATGGAATACGGGAAGCCGATCGTTCGGGCTGGTCCTTCAGACCGCCACGGACCCTACGATCGAGCAGAATCTGTTCGTAGGAAACGGTATCGGCACCTTCTTCGACAACGTTATCCGCGGCCGCTACATCGGTAATCTGGTGGCGGAGAACTGGCTGGGACTTCAGCTCTACGACAACAGTGAGCAGACCGAGATTACCGGCAACGCCCTCGTCGGCAATACTTTCGAGGCCACCGGCGGGTCGGGGTCGGGTTCTTATCTGCTCTGTGTCGAGGGGCGGGGTAACTACTGGGCTGGGGCCGCGCGCAACGGCTACGACCTGGACGGCAACGGAGTGCTGGACGAGAGATACGCCGCGAGCTCGCCGCTGGCAGAACTGGCGAGGTCGCGGGAGGGGCTCCGCCTCTTTCTGGGAACTCCGGCAGCACGCACGCTCGATTGGGCCGAGCGGACCTTTCCGGTGTTCGACATGGATCGGGTTGAAGATGCTTGTCCCGCAGCGCGGCCACCTCGGCTCCGCGTCATCAGCGCCTTGCCGGCGGCCGGCACTGAGCGGGGGGCGGGGACTCAGTACGTCGCCGCGGCTGCGAGCCTCGCCGCGGGACTCGGGCTCCTGATCATTCCCAATAGAGGGCGCCGCCGGCGCTTCAAAAAGGAAACCGTCCGGTGATCCGTCTCGACGAGCTGCACAAATCGTACGGTGGGCATCTCGCGCTCGAGCCTGTCACACTCGAGGTTGCCGCCGGTGAGGTGTTGGCGCTGGTGGGGCCCAACGGCGCCGGCAAATCCACGATGCTCCGCGCTCTTGCCGGGCTCATCCGGCCCGCCGGCGGCCGTGCTTCGATTGGAGGCCACGACGTGGTCACCGATGCGGCCGCCGCACGGCGGCAGCTGGGTTACCTCTCTCAGCGTTCCGGCGCCCCCCTCACCACCATTCTGGGTGACATAACGACCCTGGTAGCTGATGTCCGGAACGTACCAGTCAGCGAGGCGCTCGAGGCGCTGGAGGGCGCAGGCCTCGGCCGGCGGCTCGGGTGCACACTCGGTGAGCTCTCTGGTGGACAACGGCAGCGGGTGATGCTGGCTTTGGCGACGCTGGGTCCCGTGACTGCACTTCTTCTCGATGAGCCCAGCATCAGCTTGGATTCGGAAGGAGCCGAGGAGGTGCGGCTAGCCATTCGTCAGGCTCGCGAGCGCGGAACCGCCATATTGTTCGCCTCTCACCATCTGCATGACGTGGCGGTTCTGGCCGATCGCATCGCGGTGATGGTCCAGGGTCGGGTCGTGGCGCTGGGGACTTTAGCGGAGCTGGCAGCAGCAGCCGGCGTGCCGAGCGATCCGAACGTCTCCGATTTTCCACCCGTGGAGCGGATCTATCAGGTCCTGGTAAAACGGGGCCGTAACGCGGTCGCGCGCCGGCTTGCCCTGGTACGCGAGAATGCCGCATGACTCACCTGCTGTCGCTATTCCGGTTCGAGCTCGCCGGCGCACGACGAGGGCGTACCGTTCCGGTCTTCGCAGCCGGATTCGCCCTGGCCGGCGCGGCGGTGGCGTTTATCGGTCTGTCGGCGGGTGGGGTCATGGAGGTTCAGGGTTTCGCCCGGACCTCCGTGAGCTTGCTACAGCTCGTCATCTGGGTGATTCCGATGCTGGCGCTGGTCACCGGCGCAGTCGCGGGGGCGGACTGTCATGAGTTGGAGTTGATCGCCGCCCTCCCGGTACGTCGTGAAGGCATCGTACTCGCTCGCTGGGGCGGCTGGAGCGTGGCTCTGGGCGCCGCGCTTCTCGTTGGCTTCGGGGCCACAGGCATGGTGATCGGGCTATTGGCCGGGATGGCGGACGGATGGCGCTACCTCAGGCTCATCGGCGTTGCCCTCTTGCTTCTGGCCGCCACACTTGCGGTCGGACTATGGATCGGCGTGGCCGCCCGCACCAGGCTGAAAGCCGTGGGAATTGCGGTGGCCGTATGGCTCATACTGGTCATCGGGGTAGACCTGGTGGCTATCGGAATTCTGGCCCTTCTGCCTCCGGGAAACGCAGCCTGGTGGCTCTCTCTGCTTCTCATGGCTGACCCGGTGGACAGCGCGAGAGCGCTGGGTCTGACTCTGTTTCAGGCCGACGTCGTTGCCGGTCCGACCGGGGCTGCACTCCGGCGCGTGCTCGGCGGAGCCGGGGCCTGGGCTCTCACCGCGGCACTGGTGGCGTGGACGCTGATTCCGTTGGCGATGGCAGGGCGGCGATTCGCGCGCACTGACCTGTAACCAGCATGCTTCCGGGCGCGAACCAAACTCGCAGGCTCATTCTAGCTATGAAGCGCCGGCTCCAAACACCTTGATACGAGGCCATGCGTGCAGTGCAAAAGCTCCTGCCGCGATTCCTTGCGCCGTATGGCCGAGCAACGGCGCCATGGAAGTGAATCCGATCAGGGGTCCGATGCCCGCTGTCACGACGCCGAGATTAAGCACGGCATACGAGAACCAGGCAGGGCCTTCGCGGCCACGCTCTGGTCCGGTCCGAAAGCGCGGCAGAATCCAGAACGCCACTCCGAGGGCCAGTTGAACCATCCAGCCGATCAACAGGAACTCGATGTGCAAAGAGAGGAGCCGGGCCACGGGCGCTCCGAGCGGCACGCCGCGGTTGATCAACAGGATTGCGCCGGCGAGAAATCCAACCGCTAGATAGGCCAGCGCCGTCCGCACGAACCACACGCTGAGGGTTGGCATTTCAGCGCTCTCGCACCCGGGGCCAGGTGTTGGCCACGAAGGCCCAGCCGGCGAGCAGCTGGACTACGGCCGATGCAACGAGCAGGCCGGCGGCATCGCCGCCCAGCATAGCCCTGGGTTCCCCCAGTAGGCGCAGCAACAGTCCGAGGTTGAGCAGCACGAAGCTGGCCCAGCCCAGCCCCTCACTACCACGTGGGTGCGTGCTGGAATACTTGGGAAACAGCCAGAAGGCTACCCCGAATATGAGCTGAGTGAGCCAGCCCACGACCAGCAGGTGCAGATAGGTAGGCCATACTACCCGGAGGAACGGTACCCGATCGGCCAGCGGCAACTGCATGACGATGGAGAGGACGAGCGCCGACACCAGGTATATCATGGCCGACTTGATGAACCATCTCGTCAGGGTCGGCACGCCAGCTTATCGCACTATTGGAGAGCAGCGGTGCAGGCTCTGCTGACTGCCGCCAGGTAACCGGCCACATGGTCCGGCGCGGGGTCAGCCATGAAGGGGTCCATGACCGTCGACCGGAGCACCACGAGGCCCACCCCGCTTCCCTTCCACTCGTCCACCGAGCAGACACCCAACTCGGCAAGAATCGGATCGATCGCGCCATCATACATGGGGCTGTGGAGCCGGGTGCGGCTGATGATGTACTCCGCTGCCCCGTTGCTCCTCGCCATGCTCATGTGCGCGTATACCCTCTCGTTGAAGGCGTTGAGAGACTCGAGGGACTTCAGAGAATGATGGCACGTGACATAGCAGACGATGTTGATGTCCGGCAATGGAAGCAACACTACTCGGAACTCAGCGAGCCCATCGCGAAGAGCCTCGTGGAGTCGGCGTGCTCCGGCCACGGTACGCTCGATCAGATAGCCGTACCCCCTCTCATTCAGCGGCAGAACTTTGTGACTCAGCCAGACCGCGGCTGCGGCTGCTCCTGCCTTGGACCCCTCCAGAATGTAGCGGCCAAGAAATCGCTCTATCTCCGGCTCTGGCGTATCGGGCGGCGTCAGGTATGGCGGATCCGTCGCTACCAGGTGCCTGGCTCGACCATCCCGCACCAGGATCGCGCCGGCCGAGTAGGGGACGTATCCCATCTTGTGAGGATCGATGGAGACGGAGTCTACCCCTTGCAGCGCTACGATCGACGAGACCCAGTCCGCATCCGGCCAATTAGTACCCGCAGCGGCCTGGATCTCTGCCGCGGCGCGGCGCCTGCCATCGGATCCGCGGGTCAGGGCCGCCGCATACCCACCATAACAGGCATCGGAGTGGACATGAAACGTTACACCGAGCTCGCGTTCGGCTCGCCGCCGGATCTCGAGCACATGGTCGAGTCGGTCCACGGCGCTTTCCTCCGTGGTGCCGCACACACTGATGCACGCCAGGATCGGCTGACGGTGCCGCGCGAGCTGCGAGATCTGCTGCCACAGGGCATCCGGGCTCATCCGAAAGTGGGTATCCACTGGAACGTGTACCAGCTGATTCGATCCGATGCCCAGGGCCCGGACGATCTTTTCCCACGAGTAATGCGCCGTGGAGGCGACCAGCACCACCGCAGCCGGCAGGGGATCGCCATAGTCGAGTGCCAGCCGGCGGCTGTACTCCTGATATCCGATTGCCGCGAGCGAGTGGTTCGCGAGTGCGCGACGGACCTCCGTCGCCGGCCGCGCCTGCCAGAGCAGCTCCCAGAGATCGAGGCTTGCTTCGTTCGGGATATTCAGCAGGTCCCAGAGCGGCAGCTCGGCCACCGGCAAGGCCCGCCCGTCCGCCGTGCGTACCTGGAGGTCGAGCCCGAGCTCGCCGGCCACGCGGGCAGCAGCCACGGGTAGGTAACGCACGCTGCGCGCGAGCCAAAGCGCCTCGAAGTTGGCTATCGTACCGCCCGAGGTGAGATGCCCCCAGCTCTTCGAAGAGTCGTAGCCGATCATCCGGGCGAGGTCGCCGGCCACCTCCATCTCGAGCCGGGTCGTGACCGGCGATATCTCTGCAGCGATGTTATTGGGATTGTAAAGCATCGTTGCGAAGTAGCCGATCTGTGATGCGATCGTCTGCTCCGCGATCATGTGCCCCTTATACCGCCCGCTGAAAAATGGAACGTCCCGCTTGAGCTCGGCGAGGAGTCCCATCAACTCCTGGGTCAGGACGGCAACACTCTCCTCGTAGCCCTCCCTCCGCTTGTCCATCTCCCTGATGGTGAAGCCGTCCTCCGGATGGTAGTTGCGCCGCCAGAAGACGTGGTCTCGAAGCGCTTCGACCACCAGATGCTCCAGCAGCTCGGCGTTCTCCGCACGCGGGCCCAGGAACCACGCGCGGAGAGCGTCCTTCGGCCTGCTGCCCGCGGAGTCTGAGTCACGCGGGATCAAGCAACGCCAGGCTTCTGCACCACCAGCGCAGTCACCATCCCGAACATGCCGTGCTCCGACTCGGCGTGCGGAAGAATGTGGCAGTGGAAGGCCCAGGTGCCTGGATTCGTGGCCTTCACCAGTACATCCCACCGTTCCCCGGGAGCGATGTTCAGCGTATCGCACTTCCAGGGGACAGGCTGGTCCCAACCGTCCTTGGCGATCACCGTCATGTGCATACCGTGAAGGTGCATCGGGTGGATCATCATGCCCTCGTTCATGAACCGAATCCTGACGGTCTGGCCCTGTTTGCACACGATCGGGTCGGTGGCCGGAAAGCCTTTCCCGTTGAGAGTGTACCCATGGGATCCATCATTCAAGACCATGACATGATCCACGTCTGCCCGGTGTGCGGCCAGCGGCCTCCTTGGCTCCACCACGAAGGCACCCAGGAGTCCCAGGCCAACTTGCATCGCTGCGTTATGGTGCGAGTGATACATGTGGGAGCCGGCGTTGGGAACCGTGAACTCGTAGGTGAACGACTCTCCCGGCTTGACCGGCGGCTGGGTAATGAAGGGAACGCCATCCTGATCGTTGGGCAGCTCGACTCCGTGAAAGTGAATGACGGTCGATTCCTGCAGCCGGTTCGTGAGATTTACCCGGACCCTGTCGCCCTCCCGCACTCTGATCTGAGGGCCCGGAATCTGGCCGTTATAGGCCCAAGCTTTGACCTTCCGGCCCGGCTCCACTTCCCATTGAATCTCTTCGGCGGTGAGATCGTAGACCTTGACCCGTCCTTCCATCCGGGGGGCTAACAGCTGGTTGCCCTTGCCCTCGGTCTTCGCGGGAAACGCCTTCACGCCCTTTTCGTGCATGGCGTCCATCAGGTCCGCCTTCTCCCGGGGCGTGGGGACCGCGGCCGGCGCTGTTGACGTGCTGGCGACAGGCGCTGCGGCAGCCTTCGTCTCACGGCAGGCGCCAAGTGTGGTCAGCACGCCGGGAATTGCGACGGCTGCTATCGTACCCGTGCGGACGAAATCACGACGCGATGTGGCGGCTGGCTCTGGAGTCTGGGGCACCGAAACCTCACTGGCTGTGATGTGTGTGTTGCTACGATGCTGCCCAGTCTACTTTCCGCCACGTGAAAGGGATTTGGAGGAAGTATGAAGCTTCATTCATAAGCCGGTTGCTCGCGCTATCGGGGTAGCTAGTATGAAAAGCGCGGCCCTGGGCCGCTGACGCTAGTTCATTCGACGCTGCCCGGAAACTTGGGAGACCACATGCCTAGCCTTTCATGGGTTTTCGCCGCTACGGTTGCTCTCTCTCTCGCTGCCTGCA
>Ga0299913_10004089_pt1 | contig 12155 bp, 11 predicted proteins | sample RVTome_9_FD_201360 | JGI IMG/M metagenome (GOLD analysis project Ga0299913, IMG submission 201360) | Soil microbial communities from uranium-contaminated site in the Upper Colorado River Basin, Wyoming, United States - RVT155D38 (version 2) ... | reverse complement strand
CATCTCGATCAGCCACCGCGCGAGCGTCGCGCTCGTGGACGGGTTCGTGCCGGTGAAGTCGTGACGCGCCCAGCCGACCGGCAGGCACGAGGCGACGACGAACGAACGAACGAACGACCGACCGACGGACCGACCGAACCGACCGACCGACCGACCGAACCCCCCCGGGGGGACCGACCGGCCGAACGAACGAACGAAAGAACGGACGAACGAAACGATCGACGATGCGGGCGGAGGGACTCGAACCCCCACGGCTTTGCGGCCACGAGGACCTAAACCTCGCGCGTCTACCAGTTCCGCCACGCCCGCAACCGCCGCATGTGCGGCAGCGAGATTGTAAGGTCGCTCCGCGATGGCCGAGCCCGGGGTGAGGATCGAGCACCCGAACCGCCGCAAGGCGGCCTCGAAGCTCACCCGCGCGATCGTCGTGCTGCTCCTGCTCGTTTCGGCGGCCCTGGTCGCGATCGTGACGATCGGCGGCTGGGATGCGCTGCAGGGCGCCAAGGCATTGCAGATCGCCTACGTCGTCGTCTACGTCGTGCTCGCCTTCTTCGTCATGCGCTGGAGCCGCGGCGTGCTGCCGCTGGCGGCCGCGCTGGCGGTCATCCTGCTGATCTTCGCCGCGGTGTCGGCTCCCGGCTGGTTCGACCGCGACAAGCCGGGCTTCGCGCAGCCGGCGCTCGACGAGGGGGTGCTCGGCCTCGTGACCGCGCTGATCGTCCCCGTGCAGCTGCTGCTCATCGCCTTCGCCATGAGCGGGTTCCGGCAGGCGTGGAACGTGGAGGTCGAGCGCCCGGCCGACGAGCCGCCGCCGGACCGCCGCGAGCGCGGCGGGCCCGCGCCGGCGGCGGCGTGATCGGCGCCCCCGCGGAGGCGGTCACGGCCGTCCCGTAGGGTCCCGGGCATGGCAAGTGAGCGGCGCCCGGCGATCCTGGCGGTGGACGACGAGCCGGCCGTGCTCGCGGCCGTCGCGCGCGACCTGCGGCGCGGCTTCGGCGCGGCCTACCGCATCCTGCGCGCCACCTCGGGAGCCGAGGCGCTCGACACCCTCGCCGAGCTCCGCCGCCGCGGCGACCAGGTGGCGATGCTGATCGCCGACCAGCGCATGCCCGGCATGTCCGGCACCGACTACCTCGTCCAGGCCCGCACGATCGTGCCCGACGCCAAGCGCGTGCTGCTCACCGCCTACGCCGACACCGAGGCGGCGATCGCCGCGATCAACGAGGTTGCGCTCGACTACTACCTGCTCAAGCCGTGGGACCCGCCCGAGGAGCAGCTGTTCCCCGTCGTCGAGGACCTGCTCACGACTTGGGAGGCGGGCGCCGCGCTCGAGGCCGGCGGCGTGCGCGTGATCGGCCACCGCTTCTCGCGCGACAGTCACGAGCTGCGCGACTTCCTCGCCCGCAACCGCGTCCCGATGCGCTGGCTCGACGTCGAGCGCGACGGCGAGGCGCGCGAGCTGCTGCAGGTCGCGGGCGTCGCCGCCGACCGGCTGCCGGTCGCCCTGCTCGAGGACGGCGCGGTGCTTGAGCGGCCGACCGTGCTCGAGCTCGCCGAGCGTCTCGGCGTCGCCGGGCAGCCGGCCCAGGACCACTACGACCTCGTCATCGTCGGCGGCGGCCCGGCGGGCCTCGCGGCGGCCGTCTACGGCGCGTCCGAGGGCCTTCGCACGGTGATGGTGGAGCGTGAGGCGCCCGGCGGCCAGGCGGGCACGTCGAGCCGGATCGAGAACTACCTCGGCTTTCCCGCCGGCCTCAGCGGCTCCGACCTCGCGCGCCGCGCGACCGACCAGGCGCGCCGGCTCGGCGCCGAGCTGCTGACCGTGCAGGACGCGGTCGCCCTGCGGGTGGAGGGCGCGGGCCGGCTCGTCGGGCTGAGCGGCGGCGGCGAGCTCAGCGCCCACTGCGTGCTCGTCGCCTCGGGCGTCTCCTACCGCCAGCTCGACGCCCCCGGCTTCGCCGAGCTGACCGGGGCCGGCGTGTACTACGGCGCCGCCGTGACCGAGGCGCAGGCGTGCCGGGACCAGCACGTGGTCGTGGTCGGCGGCGCGAACTCCGCCGGGCAGGCCGCCGTCAAGTTCAGCGAGTTCGCCGGCCGCGTCACGATCCTCGTCCGCGGCGCGTCGCTCGAGCGCTCGATGTCGCACTACCTGATCCAGCAGATCGCCGAGCGCGGCAACATCGACGTCCGCACCGGCAGCCAGGCCGTGGCGGCGGAAGGCGACGGCCGGCTGCACGCGCTGCGGGTCCGCGACGCCGGCGGCGAGGCCGCGCTGGAGGCCGACGCCTGCTTCGTGTTCATCGGCGCCTCGCCGCACACGGACTGGCTGGCCGGCGTCGTCGCGCGCGACGACCGCGGCTTCATCCTCGCCGGTCCCGACGCCAAGGCGGCCGGCTTTCCGCTCGACCGCGACCCGTTCCCGCTCGAGACCACGGTGCCGGGCGTGTTCGTGGCCGGCGACGTCCGCGCGCGCTCGATCAAACGCGTGGCGAGCGCGGTCGGCGAGGGGTCGATGGCCGTCTCGCTCGTCCACCAGTACCTCTCCGACGCATGAGCTTCACGGCCGCCGACCTGCGCCCGGTCGACCTGTTCGACGACCTCGACGACGACCAGCTCGCCGAGTGGGCGGCGGTCGCGCGGCCGCGCGACGTCGCGCCCGGCGAGCTCATCGCCGAGCAGGGCGACGAGCCGCCGGCCGTGCTGCTGCTCGACGGGATCGCCGAGGGCCTGCTCGTCGCCGGCGAACGCACCGAGCCGGCCGGCCGCCACCACGCGCCCACGTGGATGGGCGCGATCTCGGTGCTCACCGACGCGGTGCTCGGCGCCCGCATGCAGGCCGTCACCGTCTGCCGGCTCGCCGAGATCGAGCGCGAGGACTTCCGGCGCCTCGCGTTCCGGCACCCGGCGATCCTCGAGCGCGTCATGCGCGCGGTCGCGCCGGTGATGGCGCGCGTGACGGCGATCGAGCAGAGCCGCGAGCGGCTGACCGCGCTCGGCACGATGGCCGCCGGCCTCGCGCACGAGCTCAACAACCCGGCCGCGGCAGCCCAGCGCGCCGCCGCCCAGCTCGCCGAGGCGCTCGACGTGGTCGGCTCCGCCATGGGCCGCTTCGTCGAGTCGGGCGTCGAGCGGGCCGACGCCGAGGTGCTGCTCGGCCTCCAGCGCGAGGCCGTCGAGGGCGCCGCCGGTCGGACGCGGCTCGACGCGATCGACGCCGCCGACGCAGAGGACGAGCTGCTCGGCCGGCTCGAGGCGCTCGGCGTGCCCCACCCCTGGCGCCTGGCCGAGCCGCTCGCCGCCGCCGGGGTCGACCAGGCCTGGCTCGACCGGGTCGCCGAGGCGGCCGGCCCGGCCACCGACGCCGCGGTCGGCTGGGTCGCCGCCACTCTGACGGCGCAGAACCTCGCCGCCGAGCTCCAGGAGTCGACCCGCCGGATGTCCGACCTCGTCGGCGCGGTGAAGAGCTACGCGTACATGGACCGCGGCGAGCTCGTCGAGGTCGACCTGCACGAGGGCCTGGAGACGACGATCGCCGTGCTCGGCCACAAGCTCAAGCACACGTCGATCGAGGTGCGTCGCGAGTACGACCGCTCGCTGCCGAGCCTGCTCGTCCGCGGCTCCGAGCTCAACCAGGTCTGGACCAACCTGATCGACAACGCGATCGACGCGCTCGGCGAGCACGGCACGATCACGATCACGACGCGGCGCGAGAACGACTGCGCCCTGATCGCCGTCTCCGACGACGGGCCGGGCATCGCTCCCGAGGCGCGCGAGCGCGTGTTCGAATCGTTCTACACGACCAAGGACGTCGGGCGGGGCACGGGCCTCGGGCTGGCCACCGCGCGGCGGATCGTCGTCGACCGTCACGACGGCTCGCTGAACTTCGAGTCCGAGCCCGGCCACACGACCTTCCTCGTCTCGCTCCCCATCCCGCCCGGCGCCTGACCTACGATGTCGGTCCCCCCGCCCGGGTGGAGGAACGGCAGACTCGGGGCTCTCAAAAAGCCCTGCCCTTGCGGGCGTGCGGGTTCGAATCCCGCCCCGGGCACTTGATCGACGTCGCAGAGAACGCCGCGCGGCTCTCCAGCGCCCTGCTCGTCCTGCGCGAGCTCGTGCACCTCACGAGCGGCCATCTGGAACGCGAGCCGCGCTTCGAGACCAAGGCGCTGCTCGGCGATCACCTGCACGACGACGCGCGGGCGGTCGGCGAGCTGCACGCGCGGCGGACCGAGCTGGGCGGCCCGCATCAGGTCGCGCCCTCGGGGGAGCTCGCCGCGCTGCTCGACCGCGCGGCCGGCGCGGAGACGCCGGCGTACGCCGCGATCGCCTACGGCGAGGTCAAGCCGACGCTGATCGCCGCGCTGCGCATCCACGTCGAGCGGCTCGACCCGCTCGTCGACGAGCGGACGTTCCGGTTGCTGACGGCGCTCCGGCATCGGCAGGAGCGGCACGTGGCGGAGCTCCCTCCGGGCAGCGAGCGCATCGCCGTCGAGGACCTCGGCGCGCTGCCGCTGGAGCCGGGCGAGCGCGCGCTGCGCGTGCTGCCGCCGCTCGACCACCCTGCGCGGGACGGGTTCATCGAGGTCGCCGAGCGGCCCGGCGCCCACCCCGTCCACGATCTGATGCACGCCAAGCTGTGCACGGCCGAGTGGGCGGCGCGGCGGTCGCACGAGCGCACGGGCGCGCCGTGGGAGTTCCACCAGGACATGGCGCGCGTATGCCGGGACGCCGTGCGCCATGCGGAGGTGCTCGACCGCCTGATGGCGACCGGGCTCGGCTGCCACTGGGGCGACCATCCGGTCGCATGGACCGAGGACGGGCTGGCGACCACCGACGGCGACCTGCTCGACGAGGCGGTCGCCGGATACCTGCGGGCCGACGAGGCCCAGCACGCGCGGATCGCGGCGCGCTGGGCCGACCAGCTCTCCTAGAGCGGCATCTTGCTGCGGCCGCGGCGGCCGGCGCTGCCGCTCTTGGACACCGCCTTCGAGGAGGTGTGGAACGGCTTGCTCAGCCAGCGGCCCAGCTTCCCGGGCGCCTTGCCGGCGCCGCGGCTTCCGACGCCGAGGACCTTCTGGCCCCCGCGCTCGGGATGGCGCGAGAGGCGCGGGGCGAGGAACGCGAGGATCAGCAGCACGATGCAGAACGCGACGACGGCGGCAATGGTCATGTCGCGTTCCTACCCGGGCCTCCGAGATGTCAGTCAACGGACGAGTGCCGGGAACGCGCCACGAGCGGGCGGCGCGACGCCGCGGGGCCGGCCACGATGGCGCGGATCAGGCGACGAGCGGCTCGAGCGCGTCGACGATCCCCGGCGCGGCCACGAGGACCCCCGCCGACGCCGGCGGCGCCGGAGGCAGCTCGCGCACGACGAGTCCCGCGCGCCGGCACAGCAGCTCGCCGGCCGCGCGATCCCAGCTGTTGAGGCCGCGCTCGTAGAACGCGTCGTAGCGGCCGGCGGCCGTCCACGAGAGGTCGAGCGCCGCCGAGCCGAGGCGGCGGATGTCGCGGACGTGCGGCAGGAGCCGGGCGATGATCTCGCCCTGGTAGCGGCGCACCTCGGCGTCGTAGCCGAAGCCGGTGGCGACCATCGCCGTCGCCAGGTCGTCGCGCATCGACGCGCTGACAAGGCGCCCGTCGAGCAGCGCCGGCCCGTCGCGCTCGGCCGACCACAGCTCGTCTCGCATCGGGTCGTAGACCACGCCCGCGATCGTGCCGTCGCCGTCCTCGCAGGCGATGCTGACGCCCCATTGGGGGATGCCGAACAGGAAGTTGATCGTGCCGTCGAGCGGGTCGACGATCCAGCGCACGCCGGACGTCCCCTGCTCGTCGCCGCCCTCCTCGCCGAGGAAACCGTCGCCCGGCCGCGCCGACGCCAGGCGCTCGCGGATCAGCCGCTCGGCGGCGTGGTCGGCCTCCGAGACGAGGTCGGTCGGGCTCGACTTGGCGGTCACGTTCACGCGCGGGCCGGCGAACGCCTCCCGCAGCTGGCGGCCGGCCTCGCGCGCCACCGCCTCGGCGATCTCGCGCAGCCCCTGCGGGCTCATGCCCCCACCGACGGCCGCCGGTCCGGCCACGCGAGCGCCGCCTCGAGCTGCGCGGCGAGCGCGAGCAGCACCGGCTCCCCGTCGCGCGGGACGACGAGCTGCGCCCCGACCGGAAACCCGTCGGCCGTCCACGTCGCCGGGACCGAGGCGGCCGGCTGGCCGGTGTGGTTGAACGCGCCGCAGAACGGCACGAAGCGCACCGAGCCGGCGAACGTCCACCACGCGGGCATGCCGTCGTACTCGCCCACCGCGGGCGGGCGGCGCGTGAAGACCGGGGTGAGCAGAGCGTCGACGCCGCCGTCGAAGACGCGGCCGATCGCCCGCTCGTCGGCGGCGGCGGCCGCCTTCGCGCGTTCGAGCACGGCGTCAGGGATCCTCGAGCCGAGCCGCCGGTAGCCCCGGGTCCGCCGCGACAGGCGCTCGGGGTGCGGCATCGCGCGCGCCTGGTCGGCGACCCCGCGCAGGTAGCGGGTGAGCACGTGGCTCCCCGTCGCAACCGGGTAGTCGACCTCGCGCTCGATCACCTCGTGGCCGAGGCCGCGCAGCGCATCGGCCACCGCCTCGACGCCGCTCAGCTGCTCGGCGTCGGCCTGCACGCCGGCCAGCGGCGGCGTCCGCACCGACACGGCGATCCGTAGCCGGCCGGGCTCGCGCGCGGCGGCCTCGACGAACGACGGCCCGCCGTCCTTGATCGCGTCGAGCACCAACGCGCCGTCCGCCACCCGGCGGGCGATCGGGCCCCACGTCGAGAGCCCGTGCCACGGCTGCACGAGCGGCGCCGTCGGGACGCGCCCGTTCTGGGCCTTGATCCCGAACACACCGCAGCACGCGGCCGGGATGCGGATCGAGCCGCCGCCGTCCGACCCCATCGCGGCCGCCGTCAGGCCCGCCGCCACCGCGGCGCCCGAGCCGCCGGAGGAGCCGCCGGGCGTGCGGTGGACGTCCCACGGGTTGCGGGTCGCCCCGAAGGCGACCGACTCGGTCCAGGGCGTGATGGTCAGCTCCGGCACGTGCGTCTTGCCGAGGATCACGGCGCCGGCGGAGCGCAGCCGGCGGACCGCCTCGGCGTCGGCGGGCGCCGCGCCGTCGTGCGCGGCGCTGCCCCACATGGTCGGCTCCCCGGCCACGTCCATGTCGTCCTTGACCGCAACCGTGACGCCGAGCAGCGGTCGCGGGTCGCCGCCCTTGGCGCGTGCGTCGGCCTGTCCGGCCTCGGCGAGCGCGCGCTCGGCGAACACCACGCGGAACGCGTTGAGCTGCGGGTCCAGGCGCGCGATGCGCTCGAGGTACAGCTCGGTCAGCTCCCGGGACGAGACCTCACGACGCCTGATCAGGTCGGCCTGCCGGGCGGCTCCTGCGAAGGCGAGGTCGGCGGCGTCCATGGGTCCGGGGAGGCTATACGGTGCCCCGCCATGCGGTCGCTCGTCGACGGGCTGTGCTCCTTCGCGGGCCGGGGCGCGTGCACCGACGCCGAGCGGCGAGCCGCGCTGTGGCTGCACCGGCAGATCGCCGCCGAGGCGTTCGTGGAGACGCGCTGGGTCCGGCCGCAGCGCTGGGCGGTGAAGGCGCTCGGCTGTCTGCTCGCCGCGGCGGGCGGGCTGCTGGCGGTCGCGGTGCCGGCGGTGGGCCTCGCCGTCGCCGCGCTCGGCGCGCTGTCGCTTGCGATCGAGGCCGTCGGCCGGGTCGGGCCGCTGCGGCTGCTGTTCCCGCGCCGCGCGACCCAGCACGTGCTGACCGCGGTGCCCACCGGCGGCGTGCCGCTCGTGATCGCCGCCGCCTACGACGCGCCGAAGCGCGGCCTCGCGCTGAACAAGCGCCGGCGCCGCCGGCGCCTCCCGCGCGGGACGCTCGCCGCCTGCGGCGCTCTCGTGACGGCGACCGCCGCCGCGCGCGTCGCGGGCGTCGAGGCGCCCTGGCTCGGCGCCGTGCAGCTCGCGCCGACGGTCGCGCTGCTCGGCACGCTCGCCGCGGCGGTCGACGTCGCGCTCTCGGGCTGGGCCCCGGGGGCGAACGACAGCGCGTCCGGGGTCGCCGTCGCCCTCACGCTGTTCGAGGAGCTCTCCCGCGAGCCGCCTCGCACGCTGGCGCCCGCGCTGCTCCTGGTCGGCGCCGGCCACGCCGAGCCGCGTGCCGCCGACGACTACGTCGACGGCGTGCTGCTCGAGCTCGGGCCATGCGGGCTCGGCCGGCCGGCCGTGCGGGCACGGCACCCGCAGGCCGAGGCGGCGGCGGCACGCGCGGCCGAGGCGCTCGGCGCCGGCACGCGCGGCGCGCGGCCCGCGGCGGCCGGCGTCCGCATCGCCTGCCTCGACGAGCGCGGGATCGTCCCGCGGGTGCACCAGGAGGACGACACCGAGGTCGACGAGGCGGCGATGGAGGCCGCGCTCGACCTCGCGCTCGGCGTCGTCGACGCGCTCGACGCCGAGCTGTGCGGCCCGCCGGCCGGGCCGTCGAACGCCGCCTCGGTTGGACCGGCGTGAGCCGCGCGTTTGACCGGGTTGGGGCCTGCCGGGAAGGCATGGTTGAGTCGGTCCGTGAAGGCGCTCGTCACCGGCGGAGCCGGCTTCATCGGCTCGCACGTCACCGACGCGCTCGTGGCGCACGGGCACGAGGTGCACATCGTCGACGACCTGTCGTCCGGCCGGCTGGCGAACGTCGAGACGGCGCTCGAGCGCGGTGCCGAGCTGCACACCGAGGACGTGACCGACGCCGCGTGGATGGCCGACCTCATGGCGATCCTGCGACCCGAGGTCGTGTTCCATCTCGCCGCGCAGATCGATGTCCGCCGCTCGGTCGACGACCCCGCGTTCGACGCCGGCGTGAACGTCGCCGGAACCGCCGCCGTGCTCGACGCGGCGCGCCGGACCGGGGCGCGGCGCTTCGTGCTCGCCTCGACGGCCGCCGTCTACGGCCAGCCCGAGGAGATCCCGACGACGGAGGCGTGCCCCGCCGCGCCGCTCTCCCCGTACGGCGCGAGCAAGGCCGCGGCGGAGTCGTACCTCGCCGTCTTCGCCCGCCTGCACGGCCTGTCGACGCTCGCGCTGCGGATGGCGAACGTCTACGGGCCCAGGCAGGATCCCGACGGCGAGGCCGGCGTGGTGGCGATGTTCTCCGCAGCCGCCGCGGTGGGAGCGCCGGCCGTGGTCTTCGGCGATGGCCGCCAGACGCGCGACTACGTCCACGTCGACGACGTCGCGGCAGCCTTCGTTGCGGCCGGCCAGAGCCGGGTGTCGGGCACGCTGAACGTGTCGACCGGCCGCGAGACCCCGGTCCTCGACGTGGCGCGCGGGCTCGGCCTGGCCGTCGAGCATGCCGCGCGGCGCCACGGCGAGATCGAGCGGTCGTGCCTCGATCCGGCCGCGGCGCGCCGGGCTCTCGGCTGGCGCGCGCGGACCGCGCTGCGCGACGGGCTCGGCCGCCTGCGCGTTCCCGTTCCGGTCGCCTGAGCTAGCCGGCGCTCACGAGCAGTATCACGGCGATCGCGGCGGCGATCGCCACGACGGCGACGTTCGCGGTCAGCGCCACGGCGAGGAACCGCTGCAGGCGCGCCGTGTGGGCGGGCTCCATGGGCGCGTCGGCCTGATCGGGCAACGCCTCGGCGGCGGCCGGCGGGAGGGGTCGGCCGGCCGGCTGCGAATGCAGCGCCGACACGAGCAGCACGTTGATGTAGGCGTTGAGGCTCACCTGCTCGCGCTCGGCCGCTTCGGCGAGATCGCGGTGCAGGCTCTGCGGCATCCGCAGGAGCAGCCGGCCGCTGTGCGCTCGGGCGCCGCGAGGCTCGGGGACGTCACGCCCCTCGGCGCGAGCGCTCGCCACCCAGTCCGCGATCGCGGCCGAGATCCGCGCCGCGGCGTCCGTCGGGGTCGAGCCGCGGGCCTCGCAACCGGCGAGCTCCTCGACGGCGGCTCGCCACGGGCGCTCCTCGTCCTCGCCGTCGCGGGTCAGCGCGATCCGGTATGGCAGGCCGAGGTAGCGCCGTACCGCGTCATCCGCGAGGGTGCTCATGGCGACCGACTCTACGCTCTCCGTGTCCTGCGGGCAATCGGCACCGTCTCGGTCGCCCCGCCCGTCGATTCGCACGTCCCGGTGTCGAGCGGCGCGCGGCCGCCCCTGCGAGGCGCCTCGTCATCGTGGTATTACACTCACATTTCACGCAGTACACTATTAACACCGGCGATATCACTCACCGGAAAATGCGTCAGGAGGCATCGAAGGCGAGGCCGCCGGAGGGCTCACGCCGGCTGCGGGCCAACCCCGGCTCGCGCCGGCGGCCGCCCATCCCCGCGACCAGGCTCGCCAGCTCGAAGTCCGGTTGCTCGCCGAAGGCGCGATGGAGCCGCGCCCGCAGCGCGTGGTAGTGCCGGAGCGCCTCCGTGCGGCGCCCGCGGCGCAGGCAGACCTCGATCAGCATCTGGTGGACGTGGGAGTCGAAGGGCTCCAGCTGCGCCAGCCGGAGCAGGTGCTCGGTGGCGCCCACCAGCCGGCCGCCGGCAAGGGCGATCTGGGCCATCGCGGCCAGCCCCTTCCCGGCCATCGCACGCAGGTACTCGCGCTCGCTGAACGCCCAGTCCGCATAGGGATCGTCGGCCAGGAACTCGCCCCGGTAGAGCGCGAGCGCCTCGCCGAGCGTGGCCTCCGCGAGCACAGTATCGCCCGCGCGGTGCGCCGCGATACCAGCCGTCGCCTTCGCCTGGAAGGCGTCGACGTCGAGCTCCACGCGGCGCAGGTCGATCCGGTAGCCGGCGGCGTCGCGCCTGACGAGCGAGTCGGCGGGATCGCCGTGCTCGGCAAGCTGCTCGCGGAGCTTGAAGATGCAGTATCGGACGTTTGCGACGGCCGACGGGCCGCGTTCCGGCCACAGCGCGCTCGCGATCGCCTCGGACCGCTGGGCGCCGTCGCGCATGGCGAGTAGGTACCGGAAGACCTGGCCCGGCCGCTGCTGGAGCCAGTCGCCGTCGCGCGCGCGCCCTCCGACGGTCACGGAGAGCCGGCCGAGCGCCGAAACGCTCACATCGCGCTCGGGCGCCTGGTCCTGGCCCGCCGCGGCGTGGAAGAGCAGCTCGAAGGCGATCATCTCCTCGTCGCCCGACCTGATCGCCCGCGCCGTCAGCGTCCCTTCGAGCGCGTGGCCCGGCTCCCAGCCGCGCCACGGGCGAGGCTCGAAGCCGTCCGGCGAGGCCAGGGCCTGCTCGGTCAGGCAGGCGTCGCCGTCGGCGTTGGCCGCACATCCGAGCGCGTCGCAGCACCGCATGCCGCGCGTCCAGCGCAGCCCGGCCCGCGCGAGCCCCGTATCCATCGTGGTGCTCCACCAGACGATCCGCCCCCGCCGGTCGACGAGGACGGCGCCGCCACGTTGGCGGCGGTCGCGCATCGGCAGCCCAGTTCCGTTGGAAGTCACCTCGACCATCCCGTCGTCCAGCTCAACATCGCACTCCGCACCGTCGTGGCTGCCTTGCAAACTGCGCGTCTCGCCTAACCTTTATTACACAAGGTCACCTGAGTGCAAGGTTAAATGTGTGACCACCGTGGGTGGCCAACAGGGATCTAACGCCCGCGGGCTAGCGTCAGGACTCGAACGCGGCGGGGCCGTTTCGCCCGTCGGACGGGCCATGACGCAGCAATCCCTCGCACCCGACGGTACGCATCCGGAGCTCGCGCCGCCGCACGAGCCCGACCCGCCGGTCGACCTGCCGCGCGTCGCCGCCGCGGTCCGGCGGAGCGGCGGGCTCGTGGCGGCGATCGTCGTGCTGGTCACCGGGCTCGTGCTCGCCCTGTCGCTGCTGTCGCCGGACCGCTACCGCGCCACGGCGAGGATCGCGGCCGATCCCGCTCCCGGGGAGATCGTCGACATCGAGACGGCCGATCGACAGCTGGCCACCAGCCGCGAGCTCGTGACCGCTCCGCCGCTGCTGCAGGACGTCGCGCAACGCCTCCCGGGCGAGAGCGTCGCGTCGCTCCAGGAGAGCGTCTCGGCGAGCCTCGACCCCGCTGTGAGCATCCTCGACGTCGTCGCGACGGGCGAGGATCCTGACCGCGTCGCGCCTGTCGCGAACACGGTCGCCGAGACGTTCCTCGCCGAGCGCGAGCGCGCCGAGGAGCGCGTCGCGA
>Ga0299913_10004088_pt1 | contig 12155 bp, 12 predicted proteins | sample RVTome_9_FD_201360 | JGI IMG/M metagenome (GOLD analysis project Ga0299913, IMG submission 201360) | Soil microbial communities from uranium-contaminated site in the Upper Colorado River Basin, Wyoming, United States - RVT155D38 (version 2) ... | reverse complement strand
ATGGAGGCGGCGGGAATCGAACCCGCGTCCGTGGACGTTCCGGCCTAGCGTCTACAAGCTTGTCCTGCGATTCGGTTTCGCCCGTCCGGCCGGCTCGCAGGCCGGCCAACCGATCGGGCTAGTCCTCCTTTGGTGGTCCCGCGTCGGGCGAGTGACTCTCCCTTCGCGGCAAGCCCGTTCGTTGACGCCGGATTCTCGTCCCACGGGCCGAGGACGAGGCCGACGCGCTAGCTAACCGAAGTTAGGCAGCGAGTGCGAGTTCGTTATCCGCACTTGCGTTTGGTCCCGGTTGTTTAACGAGGCCGACCGGGGACCTCGGCTTGCAGCTCTGCCGGAGCATCGACCACGTCGAAACCTGGTCGCCCCCGTATGTGCCCTCATTGTAGCCTCGATCCGTGCTCGTTCTCGTGGACGGCCGAAACGTCCAGCGGTCGCGGTGGCCCAACGTCTCGGACGAGGAGCTGGTGGCGGCGGTCGAGCGATGGGCGCGTGACGAGGGGCACGAGGCGGTCGTCGTCTTCGACGGCGCCGCGCCGGAGGGCGCGGTCGGCACGGGCGGCGAGAGCGCCGACGACTGGATCGCCCGCCGCGCCGCCGAGCTCACGGAGCCCTTCTGGCTCGTCACCTCCGACCGCGAGCTGCGCCGCCGCGTGGGCGACCGCGCGGCGGAGACGACCGGCGGCGGCGGGTTCCTCGGCCTGCTCGGGCTCGACCGACGCCGCTGAGCCGCCTCCCTACGCGATCGCGAAGGTCACCGTCACCGCCGCCGTCATCGACCCGCGCCCTGCCTCGATCGGGAACCCGGCCGCGTCCGCCGCCTCCGCCTCATAGACCGGCTCTCCGCCACCGCCGCCGGCGCCCTCCACGATCGCGACAGGGGCTCCCAGCCGGACGCCGGCGCGACCCGCGACGGTCTCGGCGCGGGCGCGCGCGTCCTCGTAGGCGGCCTCGAGGGCACGCGCGTACGAGGCGCTCGTGTCCCCGACGTCGAAGTTCGGCCCGTAGACCTCGTTCGCGCCCGCCTCGACCGCCGCGTCGACGACCGCGCCCGCCGTGGCGAGATCGCGGACCGTCGCGTGCACGGTGTTCGAGGCGACGTAGCCGAGGATCCGGCCCCCGCCCTCCTCCGCGTACTCGTCGCGCATCTGAGGATAGAGCGAAACGTGCTCCGTCCGGAGGTCGTCCTGGTCGATGCCCGCGTCCCGGAGCGCCCCGAGCAGGCGCTCGGTCGTCGCGGCGACCTCGTCCATGGCCGCCTGGGCCGTGTCCGCGCGCGCCCTGACGCCGAACGACCAGCCGGCCACGTCGGGCGCGACGTCGACCGTCCCCACTCCGACGACGGTGATCCCGTCGCGGGCCGCCGAGGCGCCCTGGGTCTCGGCCCACGACGCCGCGAACGCCTGGTCGCCTGACCCGACCGCGCCGCTTCTCGGTTCCACGGCTGCGCCGCCTCCGCCTCCGCCTCCGCCGCAGCCCGCGAGCGCGACGGCGCCGATCCCTGCCACGACCATTCCGACGAGTCTCATCGCTCCTCCGTTCCGAGTCCTGTTCGCTCAGTTCGGACCGGCGGCGGGCGGAGAAGGTTCCCGGCTCAGTCAACATCCCGGCCGCGGCTCTTCACCGCGCGCTCCATCTCACGCTTCGCGTCCCGGTCGGCGACGTCGCGGCGCTTGTCGCGCGCCTCCTTCCCGCGGGCGAGTGCGAGCTCGACCTTCACGCGCCCGTCCTTGAAGTAGAGCCGCGTCGGGACGAGCGTCAGGCCCTTCTCGGCCACCTTGCCGGCGAGCCCGTCGATCTCGCGCCGGTGGAGGAGGAGCTTCCGGTCGCGGTCCGGGTCGTGGTTCTGCATGTTCCCCTGCGCGTACTCGGGAATGTGGGCGCCGACGAGCCAGAGCTCGCCGCCGCGCACGTCGCCGAACGCGCGCTGCAGGGTCGCGTGGCCGGCGCGCAGCGACTTCACCTCGGTGCCGGTGAGCTGGATGCCCGCCTCGACCTTCTCGAGCAGGTGGTAGTCGTGCCGCGCCCGCCGGTTGTCCGCGATGAGCTTGGTGCCGCTTCCCTTGGCCACTCGGCCGATTGTAGGGACGGGACGGCCCCGTCACGCGGTCGCGCCGCGCGGGTGCCGGCGAAGCGCGCGCCGCAGCGCGGCGATGCCGAGGGCGACGAGCGCCGCTCCCCCGACCGCGCCGACGAGCGGCCAGAGCCACCCGGGCCCGCCGCCGTCAGAAAGCGAGTAGGCGTACGCGCCTTCGTCCGGCGCGAAGTCGGGCTCGCCGCCCTCCCCCGCTCCCTCGTCGACGGACTCGCGGGCCGAGGCGACGGACAGCGCCACCGTGTCAGGATCGTCGAGGAGCGCGCGCGCGAGCTCGAGCGTGACGGTCGCCTCGTCGACGGTCACGTCGGCCGTGCCGACCTGGCCGCGGGGATCGGACCGTACGACCATGCCGCGCGTGAGGTCGACCCCGTGCACGCCCGTCCAGAACTCGACGTCGTCCTGGCCGAGATCGTCGTCCGTGTGGATGCCGATCAGGAGCATGTCCGTGTACTGCTCCTCCTCGTCGTAGCCGAGCGGCGGCGCAGAGGCGAACTCCACGGCGATCGCCAGGCTCTCCTCCGAGTGCGAGAGCTTGACGGCAACGATGTCGGGCCCCGGAGTAGCGTCCCCGCGGGCGTCCGTGAGGACGTCCGACGCGAGCGCCGCGGGCGCGAGGAGCATCGTGGCCGCGAGCAGAGCGGGAATCACACGCATCGCATTCACCTCCTCTGTCACCGCAATCGTCGTCGCCGCGGTGGCCGCGGGCATCGGGGAGTCCGCTGATCGCGGCTCCGGCGCGACGCGGATCTAGCGGCGCGTCCAGCTCTCGCGCGGGTTCGGGAGCGGCGTCAGGATGTCCTTCAGCTGCTCTCGCAGCGGCTCGTAGTTCGGCGGCAGGGAGAGCCCCTCGCCGAGCGTCTCGAGCGGCTCGTCGGCGGTGAACCCAGGCCCGAGCGTCGCGATCTCGAAGAGGACGCCGCTCGGCTCGCGGAAGTAGATCGAGCGGAAGTAGAACCTGTCGATCACCGGCGTCGGGTTGGCCCCGGCCCGCGCGACGCGCGCGCGCCACGCCTCGTGATCCTCCATCCGCGACGACCACGCCACGTGATGCACGGTGCCCGCGCCGCCGATCCCGCGCTCGACGGGCGCCGGGTCGTACGCGTATCGCCCGCCGCGCTCGTCGCCCCGCGCCTCCCACTCCTCCGGCGGCGCGATCGCCGTGAAGCCCAACCCCGCCTCGATGAACTGCCGGCTCGCGTCCGGCTCGAGCGCGTACGCGCGCACGCCGTCGAAGCCCTGCAGCCGCAGTTCCTCCGGGATCTCCGGGTGCTCGGCCCTGAGCGGCCGGTCGTCCACGTCCGTCACGGCCAGCTCCAGCTCGAGCCCCTCCGGGTCGCCGAAGCGAAGCCGCGAGCCGTCGCGCTCGGTCTCGACTCCCTCGGCGCCGAGCCGCTCGGCCCAGAACTCGAGCGCATCCTTGGACCCGACCCGCCACGTTACGCGGTGCACCATCCCGGCGCCGGCGCGCCCTGGCCGGGCGCCCGGATACTCAAAGAACGTGATGTCGGCGCCCGCGCTCCCCTCCTCGTCGGCGTAGAAGAGGTGGTAGACGGTCGGGTCGTCCTGGTTGACGGTCTTCTTGACCATCCGCAGGCCGAGCAGGCGCGCGTAGAAGTCGACGTTCCGCGGCGCGTCGGCCGTGATGCACGTGATGTGGTGGATACCCTCGAGTCTCATCAACGCTTGAAACGCCGCCCGTCCCCGGCCCCTTCCCCGCTGCCCGCGAGCCGAACCTCGACCTTGCCCTCGATGCGGTCCATCGACTCGACCTGCACGTCGATCGGGTCGCCGAGCCGGTAGCGCTTCCCCGTCCGGCGCCCGACGAGCGCGGTCGCGAGCGGGTCGAGCTCGAAGTACTCCCCGGGAAGCCGCCGGGCCGGGAGGTAGCCCTCGAAGACGTCCCCGAAGCGGACGAAGATCCCCGAGCCGATCGCGCCGATGATCTCCCCGGAGAAGCTCGCCTCCCAGCCCTCCTCGAAGAGGAGCCGCTCGAGGTACCACGCGAGGCAGATCGCGTCGGCGCGGTACTCGACGTCGGCGGCCTCGCGCTCGCGCACCGACGTCCACTCGGCGAGCTCGGGGAGGTCTTCCGGGAGCGGGTCGTCGGCGAGGCCGAGCTCCCGCATGAGCGCCCGGTGCAGGACGAGGTCGGGGTAGCGCCGGATCGGCGACGTGAAGTGCGCGTACGCGGGGCTCGCGAGGCCGGAATGGCCGAGGTTGCGCGGGTCGTAGCGCGCCTGCTTGAGGGCCCGCAGGACCAGGGTAGGGAACGCGTCGCGTCCACGGCCCGACTGCTCCGCGTACGCGGTCACCCGCTCGCTGATCTGCGCGGCGAGCGGCGCGGCGTCGCCCGGCCGCAGCTCGTCTGGCGCGGGCGGCGTGGGCACCTCGAGCGCCTCGAGCTTCGCGAGGAGCAGCTCGATCGCCTGCGGGTCGGGCCGCTCGTGGACGCGGTAGAGCGCCTCACGGTCACGGCCGGCGAGGAGGGTGGCGACCGCCTCGTTCGCGAGGATCATGAGCTCCTCGACCAGCGCGTGCGCGGCCGGCTCGGCCTCGACGGACGCCCGCGCGACACCGCCCTCCCCGTCGAACTCGAACGAGACCTCGCCCTTCTCGATCCGGAGGGCGCCGCGCCCGAAACGCCGGCGGCGCAGCTCCCCGGCCAGCCGCTCCGCAAGTCGCAGCGTCTCGGCGGTCTCCTGGTCTGCCTCCTCCCCGTCCGCGAGGATGCGTTCCGCCTGCCCGTACGTGAGCCGCCCGCTGCTGCGGATGAGCGAGCGGTAGAAGAGCGCCTCGCCGGCCCGGAGCCCGCCGTCGAACGGGATCTCGACCGTCACGCAGCGCCGCTCGACGTGCGGCCGCAGGGAGCAGCGGTCGGCGGACAGCTCCTCCGGGAGCATCGGCTCGACCGTCCCCGGGATGTACACCGAGAACGCGCGCTCGGCCGCGTCGCGGTCGAGCGGCGAGCCGGGCGGCACGTACGCGGAGACGTCGGCGATATGCACCCAGGCACGGAGCCCGTCGCCTTCCCGGCGGACGCTGATCGCATCGTCGAAGTCCTTCGCCGTCTCCGGGTCGATCGTGAAGGCCGGCAGGTCGCGGAGGTCGACGCGCTCCGGCTCGTCGCCGGACGGCTCGGGCGGGAGCGGCGGCGCCGGCCGGCGCACGCCGAGGTGCCAGAGAAGCCCTTCGAGCACGGGCTCGATCTCGTGCGGGCGACCGAGGACGCGCTCGAGCCGCGCCCGCCCACGACCCGTCCGCAGCACGACGAGATCGCCGACCGCGGCGTCGCCCGCGCCCTTCTTGTCCACGACGAGCGGAACGCCGCCCTCGAAGAACGGGTCGCCGACGAGGAGCTTGCCCCGCCGGGCGAGCTCGCAGACGACGAGCGTCACTACGCCGCGGGGTCCAGCTCGCGTAGGAGAACACGCGTCGCGGCCCCGAGGCCCTCGTCCCGGAGCGTCTCGGGCAGGTCGCGCGCCACGACGTCGGGGGAGAGACCGCGACCGGTCAGGTTCGTGCCGTTCGGCGTGCGGAACACCGCGGTCGTCAGCTTGAGCGCCGCGCCGTTCGACAGCTCGCGCAGGGCCTGGACGGAGGCCTTTCCGTACGTCGGCTGCCCGACCACGGGCGCCCGGTCGTGATCCTCGAGCGCGGCGGCGACCACCTCCGCGGCGCTTGCGCTCTCCCGGTCGACGAGCACGACGAGCGGGAGGTCCGGGTGTGCCGGGACGCCGTTCACCTGGTACTCGCGCCGCCCGTGGTGGATCCCCTCGGTCACGCACACGAGCCCCGACTCGACGAAGAGGGACACGGACGCGACCGCTTCGGAGAGGAGTCCGCCGTGGTTTCCGCGCAGGTCGAGCACGATCCCCTCGGCCCCGCGCGCGACGAGCCGGTCGACCCGCGACGCGAGCACCTCGCCCGCGTCGGCGCGGAACGAGAGAAGCCGGATATAGCCGACCCGCCCGTCCGTCCGTCCGAGGAGCCGCGCACGAGCCGTGGGCAGCGCGATCTCGGAACGCGCGACCATGATGTTCAGCTTCCCCTCGCGCGGGCGGCGGATCGTCAGGCGAACGGTCGTCCCATGATCCCCGCGGAAGAGCGCGAGCGAGCGCTTGAACGAAAACCGGTCGACCCCGCGCCCGTCCACCGACACGATCAGGTCGCCGGGTCTGATCCCCGCCTCGCGGGCGGGGCCCTGCATGGCCGTCTGCACCACGAGGCCGCCCTTGGCCTGCTCGAGGGTGAGGCCGACCCCGGAGTACGAGCTCGCGGTGCTCTCCTGCAGCTGGGCGTATGCGGCCGGCGTGAGGAACTCCGTGTACGGATCGCGGAGGCTCGAGACGAGCTCCTCCGGGGTCTCGGCCGTTAGCGTGTGCGACGGAATCGGCCGGTAGTACGCGTCCAGGAGCTCCTCGCGGACCTCGGCGACGAGGTCGGGCGGCATGTCGCGCGTGGCCTCCGGAAGGGACGTCCTGGCCGTGTCGTCGGCCTGCGCGCGCGTGAGCAAGAGGCCCAGGGCGAACGCGCCTCCCAGGAGCAGGGCGACACCTGCGATTCCCGCTGTTCGTCTCATGATCGCCGCGACCGCCAGTATAGGTCGGCGTCCGGGCGGCCGACATCGACCCCGCGCCGGGCGCAGGACCGCGCCCTGACTAGATCTTCAAGAAGCGTCGTAGCGTGATCCCGGAGCCGATCGCGCCGACGAGGAGGCTCGTCCCGATCATGATCAGGGCGATCAGCGGGAACGCCATCGCCTGCACCTCGTCGTTCGTCAGGTCGGTGCGCTGGATGATGGCGGGGAGCGCGATCTCCTTCGCCATGAGGAGCAGGACGACGGCCAGGAGGGAGCCGACGAGGCCCGTCACGAGCCCCTCGAGCATGAAGGGGCCGCGCACGAACCAGTTCGTGGCTCCGACGAGCTTCATCACCTCCACCTCGCGCCGGCGCGCGAAGATCGAGAGGCGGATCGTGTTCGCGATCAGGAGGACCGACGCGATGATGAGGATCACGCTTCCCACGACGAAGATCGCGCCCACGACCTTCGCCACCTGGAGCACTCGGCCCGCCTCCTTCTCGCCGTAGTTCACCTTCTCCACCCCGGCCGGCGGAGGCTCGAGCTGGGAGGCGATCGAGCCCACGTCCTCGCCCCGGTTCGGGATCACCTGGTACGAGGCGGGCAGCGGGTTCGAGACGATGTTGTCGACGAGCTCGGGGCTGCGCTTCCGCATGATCTCGAGCGCATCCTCCTTGGAGACGAACTTCACGTCCTTGACCTGCGGCATGGCGACGAGCTGCTCGCGCACCTGGTCGATCTGGTTCTGGCTCGCCTCCTGCTTGCCCGGGCACGACGCATCAGTGCAGAAGTAGACGTTCACGATCAGCTGGCGCTTCACGTCGTTCGTGTACGAAAGCACCCACGTGCCGAGGGCGATGAAGAGCCCGAGCAGGAACATCCCGATCAGGACCGTGAGCGTCGCCGCGATCGCGGTCGAGAGGTTCGACTGGATCGAGCGGAGCGCTTCCGTGACAAAGAGCTTGGTCCTCATCGCGACCGGCTAGCCGTAGCCTCCGCGGCGTTCGTCCCGCATGACGACGCCGTTCTCGAGGGCGATCACGCGGCGGCGCATCTTGTCCACCATCTCGCGGTCGTGCGTCGCCATGACGACGGTCGTGCCGGTCCGGTTGATCCGGTAGAGGAGCTGCATGATCCCCACGGAGGTGTCCGGGTCGAGATTCCCGGTCGGCTCGTCGCAGATGAGGAGCGGCGGGTGGTTGACGAAGGCGCGCGCGATCGAGACGCGCTGCTGCTCGCCGCCCGAGAGCTCGTCGGGCATGTGGCTCATCTTCGCCGAGAGCCCGACGAGGCCGAGCACCTCCGGAACCTTCGTCCTGATCGAGCGCTTCGGCTCGCCCTGCACCTTGAGCGCGTAGGCCACGTTCTCGAACGCCGTGCGGTTCGGGAGGAGCTTGAAGTCCTGGAACACGCAGCCCAGGTTGCGGCGGAGCATCGGGACCTTCGAGCGCTTGAGCCGCGCGAGCTCGCGGCCGCCGACGATGATCCGCCCGGTCGTCGGCTCGAGCTCCTTCAGGAGGAGGCGCATCATCGTGGACTTGCCCGAGCCGGACGGGCCGACGAGGAAGACGAACTCGCCCTTGTCGATCGTGAGCGACACGCGGTCGAGGGCCTTGATGTTCGGCTCGTAGACCTTCGTGACGTCCTCGAAGACGATCATCGGCGCGCCGGGCTGGCGCGCCGCTTCGTCTTCGGCCACTACCGGCGAAGGGGCTTCTGCTGTCTCAAGGCTGGTGTCGGACACCGGAGGAAAAGTCTGGGGCTCGGGTGGGCCCTCGGGTGGGAAAAGTCGCTGGTATTCGCCCCCGAGTCTACTTGAGCGGTCGGCCGGGCCGTCAACTGACCGTTTTGGCGGCCCTGCCCAATAGGTAGGCGTGGATCAGCTCGTCCAGGCGCCCGTCGAGCACCGCCTGCGTGTTCCCTGCCTCGAACCCGGTGCGGTGATCCTTGACGAGCTGGTACGGATGGAGGACGTAGCTGCGGATCTGGCTGCCGAAGTTCGTGTCGGCGACCGCGCCGCGCTCCCTGGCCAGCTCCTCCTCGCGCCGCTCGAGCTCGTGCTCGGCGAGGCGGCTCTTCAAGATCCGCATGGCGGTCTGGCGGTTCGAGAGCTGCGAGCGCTCGTTCTGGCACTGGACGACGATGCCGGTCGGGAGGTGGGTGATCCGCACGGCGGAGTCGGTCTTGTTCACGTGCTGGCCGCCGGCGCCGCTCGCGCGGTACGTGTCCACGCGGAGGTCGTTCTCGTCGATCTCGATCGGGACGTCGTCGGCGACGAGCGGGCTCACGATCACCTGCGCGAAGCTCGTGTGCCGCCGGTGCGCCTGGTCGAACGGAGAGAGGCGCACGAGGCGGTGGACACCCCGCTCCGCGGTCAGCGTCCCGTAGGCGTTCTCGCCGTGCACGGTGAACGTCGCCGACTTCAGGCCGGCCTCCTCGCCGGGCGAGGCCTCGACGATCTCGATCCGGAAGCCGCGGTCGGCCGCCCAGCGCTCGTACATGCGCAGGAGAAGCTCGGCCCAGTCCTGCGCGTCGGTGCCGCCGGCGCCGGCCTGGATCGAGACGACCGCGTCGCCCCCGTCGTACTCCCCGGTGAAGAGCGCGTCCTCCTGAAGGCGGGCCAGGCGGGCCTTGAGGCTCTCGACCGACGCGGCGACCTCGTCCAGCTGGGCATCGTCGTCCGCGAGCTCCGCGAGCTCCTCGAGGTCTTCGGCCTCCGCGGTCAGCGCGTCGTAGCGCTCGAGCCGGCGGGTCAGGCGGGCGTGCTCGGACGAGATGGACGCGGCCCGGGCCTGATCGTCCCAGAAGCCCTGCTCGCCCATCGCCGCCTCGAGCTCGTCGAGGCGGCCGCGGACGCGATCGGGGTCAAAGGTAATCACGGACCCAGGCGAGCCGGGTCCCGATCTCCTCGAGGTCGCGCTGCACCGCCGCTCGTTCCGCCATCGGTGCGATGGTACCGGGGTGGGTCGGATCGCAGTGGTCGTCTCGCCGGGCGCACGGCGCACCGAGCTCGTCGGGCGGCAGGGCGACGCCTGGAAGGTGCGCGTCGCCGCCCCGCCCGAGCGCGGGAGGGCGAACGACGCAGTCTGCGAGCTTCTCGCCTCGCTGATGGGCCTCCGGCGGGACGAGGTCTCGATCGCGGCGGGCGGCTCCGGACGGCGGAAGGTGGTCGACGTCGCGCCGCTCGCGGGGGACGCGATCGAGCGGCGGCTCGCGGCCGCGATCGACGGCTAGCGCGGGGCGCCGGCGTACCGGTAGCCGGTCGCCTGGATCGCGGCGGCTTCGATCAGCGCGCGCTCGAGCGTGTCGCCGGCCGCGCCGTCGAGATACCGGTGGAGGTACGGCTCCCAGGAGAAGGCGCGCTCGTCGAAGCGCGCGTCGAGGGCGGGCCGCATGACGGCGTATCCGTGCAGGCCCGCGTGCTCGGCCTCCCACGCGGCGCGCAACGCGTCGGGCGAGGGCGGGACCTCGCGTCCCCGTGCCGCCGCGAGAGCCCGCAGCTGGCCGTGGTACCAGTCGGCGGTCGGCTCGTCGAGCCGGTCGAACGCGAACTCGTCGAGCAGGAGCAGCCCGCCCCGCCCGAGCAATCCCGCGATCCGGTCGAGCGCGGCGCCCAGATCGTGCACGTGGTGGAGCGACATGGACGCCACGACCGCGTCGAACGGCCCGTCGTCGTCGACCTCCTCGAACGCGACCCGCCGGAAGATCGCCCCCACCGGCGCCACCGGGTCGATCGCGAGCACGTCGAAGCCCGCTGCGTCCAGCTCTCGTGCGAGCGCTCCGTCCCCACATCCGATCTCGAGAACCCGGCCGCCGGCGGGAGCATGCGCCACCACGAAGTCGAAGAACGTCACACCACAGTTCTATCCGTCCCCGCGGCGGGCTTCGCCTCGCTGCCCTTTTCCGACGAGAGTCGTCATGGCGGGCGCGTAGGCGCCCGCCGGACTCAACGTCGGCTCATTGGCCGTGGCACTTCTTGTACTTCTTGCCGGAGCCGCAGGGGCACGGGTCGTTGCGCCCGACGCGGTCCCACTCCGACGCGACGCGCTGCTCCTGCTGGGGCACGCCGCCGCCGCCCGGGGGCGCGAGCACCGCGGTCCCGGCCCCGGCGCCTCCGCCGGCCGCCTGGATCGCGTCGGCCCCGGCGACCGACTCGTGCTCGTAGACGAGGTCGCCGCGCGCGCCGCCGTTCGGCGAGCCGGGGCGCTCCGCCGCGAGCCCGGCCGCCTGCTCCGGCTCGATCTCGAGGTGGAAGAGGTAGCGGAGCACCTCCTCGCGGATCGTCGCGCGGAGCTCCTGGAAGAGGATGTGCCCCTCGGCGCGGTACTCGGAGAGCGGGTCCTTCTGCGCCATCGCGCGGAGGTGGATCCCCTCGCGGAGGTAATCCATCGACTCGAGGTGCTCGCGCCAGCGGACGTCCACGACCTGGAGGACGAGGAAGCGTTCGACCTCACGCATGAGCTCGGAGCCGAGGTCCTCCTCCTTCTTCGCGTACGCGTCCTGCGCGTCGTCGACGAACTCCTCGACGAGCTCCTCGCGCGTGAGGCCCTGGATCTCGTCCCGCTCGATCGCGATCGGGTAGAGCGCGCCGAGGTCGTGGAAGAGCGCGTCCACGTCCCACTCCTCCTGGTAGTCCGACACGGTGTGCTCGAGGACGACCTGCTCGACCATCTCGCCGATCCAGTCGCGGATCTCCTCCGAGATGTCGTCGCCCTCGAGGACACGGCGGCGCTGCTCGTAGATGATCATCCGCTGGACGTTCATCACGTCGTCGTACTTGAGGACGTTCTTCCGCGAGACGAAGTTCTGCTCCTCGACCTTCTTCTGCGCGCCCTCGATCTGCTTCGAGAGGATCCCGGCCTCCATCGGCTCGTCGTCCGGGAGGCCGAAGCGGTCGATGATCTTGTAGATCCTGTCGCCTGCGAAGAGGCGGACGAGCTCGTCCTCGGCGGAGAGGTAGAAGCGCGACTCGCCCGGGTCGCCCTGCCGGCCCGAGCGGCCACGAAGCTGGTTGTCGATCCGCCGCGACTCGTGCCGCTCGGTGCCGAGCACGTAGAGCCCGCCGGCGTCGGTCACGCCCTCGCCGAGCTTGATGTCGACGCCGCGGCCGGCCATGTTCGTCGCGATCGTGACCGCGGCGGGCTGGCCCGCGTCCTTGATGATCTCGGCCTCGCGCTCGTGCTGCTTCGCGTTCAGGACGTTGTGCTTGATCCCGGCGCGCGTGAGGAGCTGCGAGAGGTGCTCGGACACCTCGACGGAGATCGTCCCGACGAGCACCGGCTGGCCGGCGTCGTGGCGCTCCTTGATGTCCTCCATGACGGCCTTGTACTTCGCCGGACGCGTCTTGTAGATGTAGTCGTTCTTGTCGTCGCGCTCCATCGGGACGTTCGTCGGGATCTCGACGACGGAGAGGTCGTAGATCTCCTTGAACTCCTTCTCCTCCGTCTTCGCCGTCCCGGTCATGCCGGAGAGCTTCTCGTA
>Ga0299913_10004087_pt1 | contig 12156 bp, 12 predicted proteins | sample RVTome_9_FD_201360 | JGI IMG/M metagenome (GOLD analysis project Ga0299913, IMG submission 201360) | Soil microbial communities from uranium-contaminated site in the Upper Colorado River Basin, Wyoming, United States - RVT155D38 (version 2) ... | reverse complement strand
AGGAGTTCATGCCCAACGAGTGGGACGACTTCGTCGCCGAGCACACGGTGGGCGACTCGGTCGACGGCCGGGTGGTCAACGTCACCGACTTCGGCCTGTTCATCGACGTCTACAACGGGCTCGAGGGCCTCGCCCACGTCAGCGAGATCGAGGTGCCGACCGGCGCCAAGCTCGAGGACCACTACGAGGTCGGCAACTGGGTGCGGGCGCGCATCCTGCGCATCGAGGGCGACGAGCACAAGGTCGGCCTGACCATGCGCGGCGTGCTCCAGCCGACCGCCGAGGAGGTCGAGGCGCTCGACGAGAAGGCGAAGACCGTACGCCAGATCGAGCGCGAGACCCGCGAGGCGGCCAAGGACACGGTCGTCCTCGACGTCTCCGAGGCCGAGGCGGAGGCGGCGGAGGCCCGCGCCGCCGAGGCCGCGGCCAGGGCCGGCGACGAGGACGAGAAGTCCGAGCCCGAGGCCGCCGCGGAGAAGGAGACGAAGGCCGCCGCGGGGGAGAAGAGCCAGGCGGCGGCGGAGCCCGCCGAGGAGCCGGAGGCCGAGACCGTGATGGCCAAGGCCTTCGCCGCGTCGAGGAAGCGGGCGGCCGAGGCTCCGGCGGAGGAGGAGGCCGCCGAGGAGGAGGCCGCCCCCGAGGCCGCCCCCGAGGAGTCCGCGGAGGAGGAGTCCGCGGACTCCGAGGAGGAGTAGCCGGCCCCGGGGATCCGACCAACCTGCCGCAAGGGGGGGGGACGAGGTGTCGTCACGAGACGGGATGACCAAGGCCGAGCTGGTCGAGGAGGTGGCGCGCTCGACGCAACTCACCAAGAAGCACGCCGAGATCATCGTCAACACGGTCTTCGACTCGATCGTCGACTCGCTGAAGTCGGGCGAGAAGATCGAGCTCCGCGGCTTCGGCAGCTTCCGCATCCGCCACCGCGGGCCGCGGATCGGCCGCAACCCGAAGACCGGCGACAAGGTCAGGGTGCCGGCGAAGCGCATCCCGTACTTCAAGCCGGGCAAAGAGCTGCGCGAGATGCTCAACGCCGACTGACGCGGCGTCCGGCGGCCCGCGTCGAGCCGGAGGCGAGCCTTCGACACGGAGAGGCCGGAGGCGAGCCTTCGACCCGGAGAAGCCGGAGGCGAGCCTTCGACACGGAGAAGCCGGAGGCGAGCCTTCTGACATGGAGACGCTCTTCACCCCCTGGAGGTACGAGTACATCAAGGGCAAGGGGCCGGAGGCGGGGGGTGCGGAGGAGGGCTGCTTCCTCTGCGCCGCGGCGCGCGAGCCGGACGACCCGGAGCGGCTGGTGGTGCACCTGTCCGCCCACCACCTGGTGATGCTCAACCGGCACCCGTACACCAACGGGCACCTGATGATCGCCCCCCTGCGCCACCTCGGCTCGCCCTGCGAGGCCACCCGCGAGGAGGCGGCCGAGCTGTGGCCGCTGGCGCTCGAGTGCCAGCGGGTGCTCGCCGCCGACTGCGAGCCCGACGGCTTCAACCTCGGGATCAACCTCGGCACCGCGGCGGGCGCCGGCGTCCCCGACCACTTCCACTTCCACGTCGTCCCGCGGTGGGGCGGCGACACGAACTTCATGGGCGTCGTCGCCGGCGTGCGGATGGTCCCCCAGGCGCTCGACGACACCCGGCGCCGCCTGCGCGAGCGGTTCGCGGACTGGGCCGGGGGGGCCGCCGCCGGCGGCGGTGAGGGCGCCGCGGGCCGCGGGAGCGGCCGGGGGGAGGGGTAGCGTGGGCGCCGCCGACGGGTCCCCGCCGGCGAGCGCTCCTGCCGGCCAGCAGGCGCCGCCTCCGCCGTCCGCCGCGCCCCGGAGCGCCGCGTCCGGGGCCGACGCGGAGGCCGCGCCGGCCTCGGCCCCGCGCGGCCACCCCTGGCTCGCCGCGCTGCTCGCCTGGCTGGTCCCCGGCCTCGGGCACCTCTACCTCGGCCGCTGGCTGCGCGGGCTGGCCTTCTGCGCCCTGGTGTCGACGGCGGCGCTGGTCGGCGTCACCCTCGACGGCAAGCTGTGGCGGCCCGAGTCGGGCAAGCCGCTCTCCTACCTCGCCACGCCCGGGGCGATGGGCCTCGGCGCCGGCTACTTCGTGCTCCGCACCGGGCTCGGCTACCGGGGCGACGTGACCGCGGCCGGGTACGAGTACGGGAGCGCCTTCCTGCTCACCGCCGGGCTGATGAACGTGCTGCTCGTCCTCGACGCGCTGGACGTCTCGCGGGGGCGCAAGCGGTGAGCCGCCGGCGGTGAGTCACTTCGTGCTGATGGTGCTGTACGCTTTCCTGGTGAGCGTCTTCTTCGCGCTCCTCTGGCGGAGCGAGCGGCCCGACCGGGTGCGGCTGTTCCTCCAGATGTTCCTCGGGCTGGTCGTCGGCGGGCTCGCCGTCGCCTGGCTGATGTTCCCGTTCCCGTCCGGGCCGCCGGCGCCGATCCCATGAGCCCCGCGGATCGAGGGCGGCCGCTGCTGGTCGTCGCCGGCGAGGCCTCGGGGGACCTCCACGCGGCGCGGCTCGTGGCCGAGCTCGGGCGGCTGGTCCCCGACGTCGAGCCGTTCGGGCTCGGCGGCGACGAGCTCGCCGCGGCCGGGCTCGAGCGGATTGCCGACAGCTCCGAGATCTCGGTCGTCGGGATCACCGAGGCGTTCCGGGTGCTGCGGCGGGCGCGCGAGATCTTCGCCGAGCTCCTCGCCGAGGTCGACCGGCGGCGTCCGCCGGCGGCGGTGCTCGTCGACTTCCCGGAGTTCAACCTCCGGCTCGCCCGCGAGCTCGCCGGCCGCGGCGTACGGGTCGCCTACTACATCAGCCCGCAGGTCTGGGCCTGGCGGCGCCGACGGGTGCGGACGATCGCCCGCACGGTCGACAAGATGCTCGTCGTCTTCCCGTTCGAGGTCGACTTCTACGCCGGCCACGACGTCGACGTGACCTACGTCGGCCACCCGCTGGTCGACGAGGTGCCGGAGCTGCCGCACGTCTGGGACGCGGGCGACCCGACGGAGCGGGGCGAGCCGTACCGGTTGGCGCTCCTGCCCGGCTCGCGGGAGAGCGAGATCGAGGCGAACCTGCCGCTGATGCTGGACGCGGCGCGCCGGCTCGCCGAGCGGCTGCCGGCCGTCGTGCGGCTGATCCGCGCGCCGACCGTGCCGGCCGAACGCCTCGAGGAGGCGATCGCGCGCTCCGGCTTGCCGGTCCGGATCTCCGACCGCGACCGCTACGAGGCGATCGCCGACACCCACCTCGCCCTGTGCGCCTCGGGCACCGCCACCCTCGAGGTCGGCCTCCTCGGCACGCCGCTCGTCGTCGTCTACCGGCTCTCCCGCGGCACCTACCTCGCCGGGCGCGCGCTGGTGCGCCTACCGCACGTCTCGCTGGTCAACCTGGTGCTCGGCAAGGAGGCTGTGCCGGAGCTGGTCCAGGTGCGGGCCGACCCGGAGCTCGTGGCCGAGACCGCGGCCGGCCTCCTCGGCGATCCGGCCCGGGTCGCGGCGATGCGCCAGGACCTGGCCGGCCTGCGCCCGCGGCTCGGCGACCGCGGGGCCTCCGCCCGGGCCGCCCGCGAGGTCGCGGCCTGGCTCGAGGAGGGCCGGCCGGTCGCCGCGCGGGCCGGCGCGGGCGGGGGAGGCGGGCGGTGAGGCTGATCGGCTTCTTCTGGCGCTACGGCCGGCGCTACGTCGGCTGGGCGGCGCTCGCCGCGGTCGCCATCCTGACCTTCGCCTCGGCGACCGTCGGCCTGGTCGCCCTCATCGAGCCGATCTTCGGCGAGGTGCTCCTCGCCGCCGACCGCGCGCCGGCCGGGCTCGGCGCCCTGGCCGGCGCCCCGGCCCCCGAGGGCGCGGCCGCCGAGGAGCCCGAGACCGTCGTCGAGGAGCTCGAGCGCAAGCTCGACGTCTCCGCCCAGCTCGACCGCAGCTACCGCTCGCTCAAGGACCGGCTGGGGATCGGCCCCGAGGAGGTCCTGTGGTTCGTGCCGATGCTGCTCGTCGTCGTCTTCCTCGTGCGGTCGGTCGCCGACTTCCTCTCCGGCTACGCCTTCCAGCACATCGGCCTCGGGGTGACGACCGACATCCGCAACGACCTCTACCGCCGCATCCTCGACCAGTCGAGCCGCTTCTACGCCGAGCACCCTTCGGGCGAGCTCGTCTCGCGGGTGATCTCCGACGTGGCGCTGATGCAGAGCGCGGTGTCGAACCGCCTTCTCGACCTCGTCCAGCAGTCGATCACCCTCGTCTTCCTCCTCGGCATGCTGCTCTCGACCAACGCCGAGCTGGCGCTCGTCGCCCTGGTCGCCGCGCCGGTGCTCCTCTACCCGATCGTCCGCTTCGGCAAGGGGATGCGCAAGACCTCTCACCGCAGCCAGGAGCGCATGGCCGACCTCGCGGCGCTGATGAGCGAGGCGGTGCGCGGGCACCGGGTGGTCAAGGCGTTCGGGATGGAGGACTTCGAGCACCGCCGCTTCCGCCAGGCGACCCGCCGCCACCTGCGGGTCAACCTGTGGGCGCAGATGCTGGCCAACCTGTCGAGCCCGGTCGTCGAGTCGCTCGCCGTCGTCGGGGCGGCGCTTCTGCTGGTCTACGCCGGCAGGAGCATCCGCGCCGGCGAGCTCACCACCCCGGAGCTGCTCAAGTTCTTGACCACCCTGGTCATGATGTACGACCCGATCCGCAAGCTGAACAAGGTCAACCTCGTCCTCCAGGAGGCGGGCGCGGCGGGCCAGCGGGTGCTGGCGATCATGTCGATCCCCAACGACGTGCGCGAGCGCCCCGGGGCGCGCACCATCGCCGGCGTCGAGCGCGAGGTCGCCTTCGAGGACGTCTCCTTCGGCTACGAGGACCGCCCGGTCCTGCGGCACGTCGACCTGACGCTCGACAGCGGCGAGATCGTCGCCCTCGTCGGCCGCTCCGGGGCGGGCAAGTCGACCCTGGTCAACCTCCTGCCGCGCTTCTTCGATCCCGACGAGGGCCGGGTGGCGATCGACGGCGTCGACATCCGCGACCTGACGCTCGCCAGCCTGCGCTCTATGATCGGCATCGTCACCCAGGACACCGTGCTCTTCGACGACACGATCCGCGCCAACATCGCCTACGGGCGGGCCGACCTCTCGCTCGAGCGCGTCCGCGAGGCGGCCGCCGCGGCCTACGCCGACGACTTCGTCATGCAGCTCCCCGAGGGCTACGACACCCGCATCGGCGAGGCCGGCCTGCGCCTGTCCGGCGGCCAGCGCCAGCGCCTGGCGATCGCCCGCGCCCTGCTCAAGAACGCCCCGATCCTGATCCTCGACGAGGCGACCTCCCACCTCGACACCGAGTCCGAGGCCCTGGTCCAAAAGGCCCTCTACAACCTGATGCAGGGCCGCACCACCCTGGTCATCGCCCACCGCCTGTCCACCGTCCAGCGCGCCGACCGGATCGTCGTCGTGGAGGCCGGCCGGATCGTCGAGTCCGGCTCCCACGGCGAGCTGATGGAGCTCGGCGGCAAGTACAAGCGGCTCCACGACCTGCAGTTCCGCGCGTGAGAGGGGAGGAGGGCCGCCCGTGCGCAGCATGACCGGCTTCGGCCAGGCGACCGGCCGCGACGAGCGCCACGCGGTCACGGTCACCCTGCGCTCGGTGAACAACCGCTTCTACGACCTCAAGCTCCGGCTCGGCGACGAGTACCGGGCGAGCGAGGCGGAGCTGACCGAGCTCCTCGCCGCGGAGATCGAGCGCGGGCGGGTCGAGGCGGCGGTCGAGGTCCAGGCGCTCGGCGAGCGGGAGGCCGCGGTCGACGTCCACCGGCCGGTCGTCCTCGCCGCGCACCAGGCGATCGAGGAGCTGGTCGACGGCGGGCTGGTCGCCCAGAAGCTCACCGCCGGCGACCTGCTGCGGCTGCCCGGGGCGATCGACCTGCGGTTCGCGCCCGACCGCTGGGAGCCCGCCGACCGCGAGCTGCTCCTGTCGGTCGCCCGCGACGCCCTCGCCCAGCTCGTCGCCGGCCGCGAGACCGAAGGCGAGAAGCTCGCCGAGGCGCTGGTCGACCGGATCGACGGCCTGGCCGACGCCGCCCTGGACCTCGTCGCCCTCGCCAAGGCGGCCCGCCGGCGGACGGCCGAGGCCCTGCGGGCGCGCCTCGCCGAGGTCCTCGCCGCCGCCCCGGGCTCGGCGACGCTCGACCCGGGGCGGCTCGAGCAGGAGGTCGCCGTCCTCGCCGAGCGCTCCGACGTCACCGAGGAGCTCGACCGTTTCGCCGCCCACCTCGAGCACTTCCGCGAGGTCGCGGCGGCCGAGGGCGCGGTCGGCAAGCGCCTCGACTTCCTCACCCAGGAGATCCTCCGCGAGCTCAACACCCTCGGCGCCAAGTGCCGCGACGCCGAGATGACCCGCCGCGTCCTCGACGCCAAGGTCCTCTGCGAGCAGCTGCGGGAGCAGGTCCAGAACGTCGAGTGAGGGCGGCGGTGCGCCGGCCTTGCGCTACGTCGGGTCTCCGCAGAGGACGCCGCCGTCACCGGTGAACCCGTCGGAGGTCCGCACCGATCCTCCGCGGTTCGACGAGTGGAACCCGCAGATCCCGGTGATCCCTTCGAGGTTCTCCGAGTCGAAAATGTTGATCCCGACCTTCCAGCGCTTGAAGCGCAGCTTCGGAACGTTGTCCTTGGTGAAGAAGAGGTCGTCCTTCTGGTTCGGGCCGAAGAGCATCCGGACGTTGAGGCGGAGCTGGTTCGCCAGCACGCTGCTGGTGCAGGTGGCGGGGTCCGAGTATCGATAGGGGTTCCCCTCGAAGTCCGCCTTCGGCACCAGGCGTCCGAGCTCGGGATCGTACTCCCAGGCGCCGGGGGTGAGCCCGCGGCAGCGGCGCCGCCCGGCTTGGGTGACCAGAGTGCCCCCCGCCGGGCAGCACAGGTAGGACAGGGTGCGGGTGCCGCCGCTGACCTGGCGGGTCTCCCCGCCGACCGAGTGGTAGCCGAGAAAGTGGGTCACCCAGGTCTCGCCGGCCACGCAGTCCGAGCCCTGGCAGTTCTGCGCCGTGCCCGCGAGCGGCACGAGGCCATGCTCCGCCACGCCGTGCAGGTCGATCGGCCGGCCGCCGACCGTCACGCGGCCGCCGGCCCCTCCGAGAAAGGCGGCGACGAACTCCCGGTCGGCGAAGAGCGAGCCGTCGGCGTCCCGGAACACGACCTCGCCGGTCTCGACGAGCTCGCCGCCGATCTCCCGGATCTGGCCGTCGTCGCCGTAGACCGCCTCGGCTCCCAGCTCGCTCTCGGCGAAGGCGGCGAGCTCGTTCCAGTCGGCGAAGGAGCGCGCCTCGACCGCCACGACCGCGGGGGCGCCGGCGGCTCCGCCGGACACGATGAGGCGACCCGCCTCGACCTCGAGACGAGCGGGGGTGAGGGTGGCGGGATCTTCGAGTGCGGGCGGCGGAGTCGAGGCGCACGCCGCGTGGAGAACGAGGGTAAGGCCGAGGGCAGCGACGGCATGCGGCCGCCGGCGCCTGCTGCGAGACGGATCGGGCATCGGTACTCTCCTGTCGATCGAGGTGAAGGCGCCGGCGCCCTCCGCGGACCGGAAGGCGGGCGACGTGATGGACAGGCGCGGGAGAGGGAATTTCGTGACACCACAAGACCCCGGTCCCTCGTGGAGCGCCCCGCCGCCCCCCCGGGCGCGACCGCCGACCCCCCTGCTATGATCCTCGCCCCATGGCCCGCGGCGAGCTCTACATCCTCTCGGCGCCTTCCGGGACCGGCAAGACGACTCTGATCCGCAACCTCCTCGACGGCGGCAGCCGGGCGGCGGGGCGGATCCACTTCTCGGTCAGCCACACGACGCGGACGGCCCGCGGCGAGGAGCGCGAGGGCGAGGACTACTACTTCGTCGACCGCGACGCCTTCCGGCGGATGATCGCGGGGGAGGCGTTCCTCGAGTGGGCCGAGGTGCACGGGAACTACTACGGCACCTCGAAGGAGGAGGTGCTGCCACGGCTCGCCGCCGGCGTCGACGTGCTGCTCGACATCGACGTCCAGGGGGCCGAGCGGGTGCTCGCCGAGCACCCCGAGGCGCACTCGATCTTCATCATGCCGCCGAGCTACGACGACCTGCGCGCGCGGCTCCACCGGCGCGGGCTCGACGACGAGGAGGAGATCGACCGGCGGCTCGCCGTATCCCTCTGGGAGATCAGGCGTTACCACCGCTACGAGTATGTTATCGTCAACCGGGACGCCGACAGCGCCTCCGAGGCGCTCGCGTCGATCGTCCTGGCGAAGCGCCACCGCACCGAGAGGCTCCGCGAAGAGGTCGAGGCCGTGGTGCGCAGCTTCGAGGCCGGCGCCCCGGGCGGGGAGGCCGCTCCCGCCGGTGCGGGGCTGATCGCCACCGAGGGCCGCGCCGCCGGCTGACGGGCCGGCCTCCCGTCGCGAACCGCAGGTCACGAGACACGAACACGCGCGGCCGGGCCGACCGGCCGTTCCCGCTTCCGGGCACAACGCAGCAGGAGAGACCCGAGATGGAAGAGAAGTTCCCCGACCGGATCGACAGCAAGTTCCGCTACGTCCTCGTCGCCGCCGGTCGCGCCGAGCAGCTCATGCGCGGCGCGCGCACCAAGGTGGAGATGCCCGGCCGCAAGCCGACGACCGTGGCGATGTCCGAGACGACCCAGGACCTCGTCGAGTGGGGGTACGGCCCCTCGCCCGAGGAGATCGAGGCCGCCCGCCTGGCCGAGGAGGCCGCCGCCGCGGCGGCCGCCGCCGAGCGAGAGGAGGCGGAAGAAGAGGTCCACTGACCGGGCGCGGGCGCGGCCGGCCGCCCGCCCGGCCGGCGGGCCGGAGGGGAGTGCTGAGGTAGGCTCTCCCCAACCATGGTTCAAGCTCTGCCGGAGGGCCTCGGCCCGCTGCTCGAGTATCTCGACGAGATCGGATACTCGGAGCTCTACCTGCCGGCCGGTGCCGGCGGCGCGGCGGCCGGATCGCCCGCCGAGGCCGGCGCTGCACGCGGCACGGCCGGGGGGCCACCGCACCGGCCTGAGGTTTCCGCCCGGCCGCACCGGCCGCCGCCTCCCGCGACGCCGGATCCCCGTCCCGGGGCGCCGTCCGGCGCCGGTACCCGGGCTCCGGCGTCCGCCACCCTGGAGCCGGACTCCGGCCTCTTCGGCGCCACTCCGACCGGGCACGAGGACCACGGCAGCCTCGACGCGCTCGGCGAGTTCGCCTCGGCCTGCACCCGCTGCCGGCTCGCCCAGGGGCGGACCACGGTCGTCTTCGGCTCGGGCGACCCGGATGCCGAGCTGATGTTCATCGGCGAGGGGCCCGGTGCCGAGGAGGACCGCCAGGGGCTGCCCTTCGTCGGCCCGGCCGGCGAGCTCCTGACCAAGATCATCGGGGCGATCGGCCTCGAGCGCGAGAGCTGCTACATCGCGAACATCGTCAAGTGCCGCCCGCCCGGCAACCGCGACCCGCTGCCCGACGAGGTCGCCGAGTGCCGCGGCTACCTCGAGCGGCAGATCGACCTGATCCGCCCGAAGGTGATCGTCGCGCTCGGGCGGGTCGCCGCGCAGACCCTGCTCCAGACCGACCAGCCGCTCGGCCGGCTGCGCGGGCACTGGCACCGCGTGCGGGGGGTCCCGACCCGCGTGACCTACCACCCGGCCGCGCTGCTGCGCAACGCCTCGTGGAAGCGGCCCACCTGGGACGACATGCAGGTCGTCCGCGACCGCCTGGGCGAGCAGGGCGAGCCGTGAAGCCGGCGGTCGTCCGGCCGCCGCACCTCGGCCGGCTCGTCGCCCGGGTGCGCGCCCTCGACGGGCCGCTGGTGCAGCTGTGGGCCTGGCCGGGGGCGGGCCAGCAGGCGGTGCTCGACGCGCTGGTCGAGGACGCCCGGTTCGGCCAGCCGCTGTCGCTCGACGACCTCGCAGACGCCGAGTCCGCCGAGCGCGCGGCCGAGGCCGCGCTCGACACCGGCGCCCGCTGGCTCGTGCTGCCGGCGGTCTCCGCCCCGCCGGCCGGGTGGGCCGAGACGGTCGCCGCGATCGCCCGCCGGCTCGGCCCGGACCGGCGCCTCGTCTTCTCCGCCCCGCGCCGCCACCCGCCCGAGACGCTCGCCTGCTCCTACCTCTTCCCGCAGGAGCTCCTCCTCGACCGCGAGGAGATCGCCGAGCTCTGGCGCGAGGTCGTCGACACGCCGCCCAGCCCGCAGCTCGTCGCCCGCCTCGCCGCGCTGACCGACGGCTGGTACCGGCCGCTCCGGCTGGTCGCCGAGGCCGCGGCCGCCGCCGGCGGCGCCCTCGAGCCGGAGTCGCTCCTCGACCTGCCGGCCGTCGCCTCGTTCCTCCGCCACGAGGTCCTGGGCGAGCTCGACCCCGACGAGCAGGCCCTCCTCGTCCGGCTCTCGGCCGGCGGCCGGCTCGGCCCCGAGCTCTGGCGCGGCCTCCTCTCGGACGACGAGGAGGAGACGCGCCGCCGGCTCGTCGAGGTCTGGGGGCTCGGGCTCGAGGACGGCGGCTCGCTCCGCATGCCCTACCTGCTCCGCTGGTTCGTCGCCCGCGAGCGCCGCGAGCGCTGGACGGCGGCGGACGGACGGAAGCTCGCCTCCCGGCTCGCCGCCGCCGAGGTCGAGCTGGGGCGGCCGGTCGCCGCGCTCGAGCACCTCGTCGAGGCCGGGGAGCCGAACGGCGTCGACCGCCTGTTCGCCGACCACTGGCCGAAGCTCCTGTCCACCGCCTCGCTCGGGCTGCTGGGGCGGATGTTCGAGCGCCTCCAGGGGCTCCGCTCGCCGGAGCTCGACCTCGCCCGCGCCATCGTCGACGGGCTTCTCTGGCAGCGGGAGACGGCGGCCCTCGAGGAGCTCCGCCGGCTGGGCGGTCGCGAGGAGGGCGACGGGCAGCCGCAGCCGACCTCCGCCGCGGCCCGCCTGACGGCCGCCGCGCTCGCCGTCGACTCCGATCTCCCGCGGCCGGAGACGGAGCGCGCCTGGTCCGAGGCGCCGCCCGAGCTCCGCTCGCTCGCCCGGCTCGTCGAGGCCGCGGGCCGGCTCGCCGCCGCCCGCCACGCGCCCGACGGCGGCGCGGAGGGTGCGGCCGCGACCCTGATCCCGGCGCTCGAGCGGGTCCCGGCCTCGGCCGGCGGGGCTCGCGACCGCGGCCGGCTGCGCGGCGACCCGCCGCTCAAGGCGCTCTTCGACCGCGGCCTGCTCCACCTGCTCGACGAGCACCCCGAGCTCGAGCCGGCCCTGGCCGGCCGCGCCGACCTCCCCGACGGCTGGCGCCGCTGGCTCGCGGCCCTGCCGCCGGCGGCCCTCGCCCGCGAGTCGAGCGGCTACCTCGTGACGCTGCTCGGCAAGCCGACGGTCCGCCTCAAGCCCGAGGGCCGCCCGCCCGTCGATCTCGTCTTCCCGCTCGAGCGGGCATTCCTGGTCTTCGCCTACCTCGCCACAGCGCCAGGCTTCGAGGCCTCGCGCGACGAGCTCGTCGAGGCGATCTGGGCCGACGAGGACGAGGAGACGGTCGAGAAGAACTTCCACCCCACGCTCTCCTACCTGCGCCGCGCCCTCTCGCCGGACGAGGAGCCGGAACGCGCCGACCGCCCGCTGCTCCTGCGCCGCGGCGTCTACCGTCTCAACCCGCGGCTCTCCTGGAACGTCGACACGGTCGACCTGGTCCGCTGGACGGAGGAGGGGCATCACCGCCTCCGCGACGGGCAGCCGGAGCAGGCGCTGGTCCTCTGGGGGGAGGCCTGGCGCCTCTACACCGGGCCGCTCCTCGCCGGCTTCGACGCCCCCTGGATCGCCGAGCGCCGCGACGCTCTCGGACGGGTCTACGTGGAGATGCTCCGCAGCTTCGGCGACACCGCGGAGCGGCTCGGCCGTCTCACCGAGGCGATGGACGCCTACCGCACCGCCCTGATCGAGGACCCCCTCCAGGAGCCGGTCCACCTCGCTCTCATGCGCATCTACGCCCGCCAGGGCCGCCGCGACCACGTCCGCCGCCAGTACGAGCGCCTCGCCACCCAGCTCCGCGACGAGCTCGCCGTCGAGCCCATGCCGGAGTCGGTGGACACATACCACCGGCTGATGGGGTAGCGGAGGGACCGCTACTTCAACCCAGCGGGCAGGGCCGGCCGGTGCGGGGGCGGGCCGGGAGGGGTGCCGTCGGGGGAGCGGCGGCACTCACTCGATGGATGGGGGGCGGTACCGCCTCGTCGCGAGC
>Ga0299913_10004086_pt1 | contig 12157 bp, 13 predicted proteins | sample RVTome_9_FD_201360 | JGI IMG/M metagenome (GOLD analysis project Ga0299913, IMG submission 201360) | Soil microbial communities from uranium-contaminated site in the Upper Colorado River Basin, Wyoming, United States - RVT155D38 (version 2) ... | reverse complement strand
ACCAACCGCTTCCAGATCGTCGGTGTCGACTGCCTTCACTGCGGCCTTGGTGCCTACGGGCATGAAGACCGGTGTCTTCACGTCTCCATGCGGTGTGGAGAGAGTGCCGGCGCGTGCAGACCCGTCGGTGGCTTCACTGATCCAGGTGACGGCTGGCATCGGGCCAGGCTAGGAGGTGCCGCGGAGGGCGAACATTGCGTCTCCGAAGGAGAGAAAGCGATACCCGCGCCCGAGGGCCGTCTCGTATGCCGCACGCCACCGTTCTCCCATGAAGCCGGCCAGGAGGACGAGCAGCGTGGAGCCCGGCATGTGGAAGTTGGTGATCAGGCCGTCAACGACCGTGAAGTCGCTGCCCGGGCGAAGGAACAGGTCTGTGCGGCCCTCACCGGTCAAAACTCCCCCGAAGCCGTCCGCCGTCGACTCGAGTGTCCTCACCACCGTGGTGCCCACGGCGATGACCCGGCCGTTGCGTTGACGACAGGCGTCGATCGCGGTCTTTGCGGGCCCCGGCACCGAACACCACTCCGAATGCATCGGATGGTCCTCGATGTTCTGGACGGTCATCGGCCGAAACGTGTCGAGCGAGACATGGAGGTCGATGCGCGCTGTCTGGATGCCTTTTCCCGAGAGACGTGCAATCACATCTGAGGTGAAGTGAAGACCTGCCGTGGGCGCAGCGGCAGACCCAGGTTGGGAAGCGAACATGGTCTGATAGCGCTCCGGGTCTTCCAACTCGCCCGTGAAATAGGGAGGGAGCGGGATAGCGCCGGCCGAGGCAATGGCGGCTTCGTCATCGTCTGACTCGAGCTCTACCCGGACCTTTCCCCCCTCGGGATGGCTCGTCACGACCGCAGTCGTTTCTCCGGCATCGAGGACGACTCCGGGCCGAAGACGTCGGGAAGGCTTGGCCAACGCCTCCCAGACTCGGCCTTCGATGCGATCCAGGAGAAGAAGCTCCACGCGACCCCCGGTCTCACGTCGTCTGGCCAGGAGCCGTGCCGCCCGAACACGGGTCTCGTTTACCACGAGGAGGTCGGTTGGATCCAGGAGGTCGGCGAGGTCCAGGAATCGATGATCGGACATGTCCCTGGTGTCGAGCAGTCGGGCGTCGTGACGGGGCTCGATCGCGCTCTGCGATATCGATGATTCGGGGAGCTCGTACCAGAACTCGCTTGCCTTCAGAGCAGTGACCCTTGTGCGTCAGCAGGCGGCTCCACGCTCAGATGGTGGTACGCATGGGCCGTGGCCACCCGACCGCGAGGGGTGCGCTGGATCAACCCGGTTTGGAGGAGAAAAGGCTCGTATGCGTCCTCGACCGTCTCCGGCTCCTCGCCGACGGCGATGGCCAGGGTCGACAGCCCGACCGGGCCGCCGCCGAACTTGTGGATGATGGCGTTGAGGATCGATCGGTCGACCTTGTCCAGACCGAGGTCGTCGACTTCGTAGACCTCGAGAGCGTCTCGCGCAACGTCGAGGGTGATAGTCCCTGAAGCTCTGGCCACCGCATAGTCGCGCACTCTGGCGAGCAGCCGGTTGGCGATACGAGGCGTCCTCCGGCTTCGCTCGGCGAGAAGACTCGCGGCGTCGGGTTCGACAACCACCTCGATGATCCCCGCGGACCTCTTGATGATTCGCGACAGATCCTCCGGCTCGTAGTAATCGAGCCGTTCCTCGATGCCGAAGCGATCACGGAGGGGAGCTGTCACCTTTCCTTTCCGGGTGGTGGCCCCGACCAGGGTGAAGCGCGGTAGATCGATTCTGATCGACTGCGCCGTCGGACCCTTTCCCAAGACCACGTCGAGCTGGTAGTCCTCCATGGCCGGGTAGAGCACCTCCTCGACGGTCCGGGGCAGACGGTGGATCTCGTCGACGAAGAACACGTCATGCGGCTGCAGGTTGGAGAGGATCGCAGCCAGATCGCCGGGTCGCTCGAGAGCGGGACCCGAGGTCACGCGGAGACTCACGCCCTTCTCAGCCGCGATGATCCCGGCGAGTGTCGTCTTTCCCAGCCCCGGCGGGCCGGAGAAGAGGATGTGATCCAGAGCGCGCTCCTCGGTTATCGAGGCCTCGAGCGAGATCTGAAGACGCTCCTTGACCTGGTCCTGGCCGATGAAGTCAGTGAGCTTCTTGGGACGAAGCGTGATTTCTTCGACGTCTTCGATGGTCGGACTGAGGAGGCTCTCCTCGCGACTCATCGCTGCTGACCCAGTCTCTGCAACGCTGCCTTCACCTGAAATTCGATCGGTTCGGTCGGGTCCAGATCGCCAACGACGGTGTTGATCTCTTCCGTCGAGTAGCCGAGACCCTCGAGTGCCTGACGCACGCCGCCCAACGACTGGCTACCGATGATCTCGATCTCGTGACCGGCGATCTTGCTCCCCAGCTCGAGGACGATCTTCTGAGCACCCTTCTTCCCGACGCCCGGAACGATCGTCAGTGCGTCCGGATCTTCGCCGTTGATCGCCCGGATGATCTCCTCGCCGGTCATCGAGGCCAGCATGGCCATAGCGACCTTTGGGCCCACACCGCTTGCCGTGAGGAGGATACGAAAGAGCTCCCGGTCGGATTCGACGGCAAATCCGTAGAGACTGATGTCGTCCTCCCTGACATGTGTGTGGGTGTGGACGACGATCTCCTCTCCGATGCCGGGGAGGCTGGCCAGATCACGTGTCGTCATTGCGACTTCGTAACCCACCCCGGCCACCTCGATGACTATGCCGGGCTCACGACTCGAGACGAGAACCCCGCGCAGGCGACCGATCATTTGGACGCCTCGAGGGGCGCCACCCTGAGATGGCAGAGAGCAATTGCCAGGGCATCCGAGGCGTCTGCGGGTTTGGGCGCCTCGGCGAGGCGAAGGAGTCGGGCGACCATCTGCTGCACCTGGTCCTTCTTAGCCGATCCGTCGCCGGTAACGGCAGCTTTGATCGCCGTCGGAACGTATTCGTGCACGTCGAGCCCGGCTTCAGCGGCGGCCAGAAGTGCGACACCTGAAGCGCGACCCACCGACATCGCTGTCTGCAGGTTTCGGTTGGTGAAAACGGTCTCCATGGCTATGACATCGGGATCCGCGTCGGCGATGACCTGGAGGAGCCCGGCGTGGAGGTCAGCCAAACGTCGCGGCAGGGTGAGGTCTGTGTCGGTTCGGATCACCCCGGCGCGGATCGCTCGGGGCGGATGTGATCCCTCGACCAGGCCATAGCCGGTGCTGGAGAGACCCGGGTCGATACCGAGAACGAACATATGTTCTAGACGGTAATCGTGTCGGTTGAGGTTGGGGGGTTTCTGGTTCGAATATCGGTTCGACCGCCCTCCGACCAGGGCTGACCGTGATGGATGCAGGAACGCGGTGCGGGCGCAGCCGGGAAAGCGACAGCGGTGATCGCGCCCGATGACCTGACGTCGTAACCAAGCCGGGATCTTTCGTGACTCTCGACCGATGCCCACAGGAGTTCCGTCATCCTCGAAAATCAACTCGACGTCGCAGTCACACGACAGCATGCGTGCCATCTCATTTGAGATGACGGGCCCTGACTGCAGCTCGGATACGCCATAACCGTCGCGTCCCAGAAGCGCGCTGGCGTCGGTGTGCAGCATCGTGGTGAGAACCGGCATCTCGCCGTCAGCCGTGGCGCACACTTCGACGAGGGCGTTCGCCATTCGCTTGTTCCAGTCGTCGTATTCTCCCGTTTCCGGGTTCTTGGGCATCTGCTGGGCGGCGGCCTCGAGACGATCTTCGACCATTTGTGCTTGCGCTCCATGCAACTCACCCTTGAGGGCGATCCTCCGATGGTGCAGATCCCACTGTGTCGAAGCCCATTCGGTCTGCCTCTGCCTCGTGGATTGCTCATTGCTCGGCGGGTGCTCACGGGCGGCGATCCGACCGATGTCGGCGAGATCGCGACCAGCCGACGCGCCAATCGAACGAGCCGACGGCCATACGCCGGTTCGAACCCGAAGCGGGCCGTGAGCCGCTGTTGAGGGGTCGGCGAACCGTCGGCAAGCCATTCCTGGGCACGGCCCGCTTCGACCAGGAGCTCACAGAATTCGGCTAGGTTCCGATGGATTCGGGCGGTTACTTTCCCCATCCTGTCCCCGGCTGGAATCTGAGAGGTGTCGATCCAGCTCATCGGGCTCATGGAACCAGGTGGGTAGGACAGATTTGATCTCGAAACAGGCAATCTCAGAGAAAATCGAAAATCTCGCGACACTCCATCTGGTTCGACACGGCAGACCACTCAGCGGGTCTGGACCTCGATCAGAGTGGCCACTCGACCCTGCTAACACCAACGCGGTCGTTCGGCTACGCGAGTCTGATGTCATTCCCAAAACGGCCCCGTGGTACTCGTCGCCGGAACGCCGAGCGGTGGAAACAGCAGAGTTGCTCACTGATGCGGAGATAGACGTCGATGAAGCCCTGAGAGAGCAGGATCGACCCGACGGGTGGTGGGACGACTTTGCGTATACCGTCGAGCGAGGTCTCCGGGTTCCGGATGAGCCGACAGCTACCGGATGGGAGACATCGGATTCCGTAGCCGACCGGCTCATGTCTTTTTTGTCGAGGTTGCCGGCCGAGCGCGCTGTCGTCCTTGTGGGTCACGGCACAGCGTGGATCATCTTGGTTGCGGTACTCACCGGAGCACAGCCGGACCTCACTGCCTGGCGTGCGATGCGTTTCCCCGACCATTGCGCTTTGACCGACGGCACGGTCGTCTCCAACTGGGGAGAGTGGCTCTAGCGCGCCACCATCCCGAACCCTCCCACTCGCATGAGACGCGCTCAGTCGGGCGAGGAGAAGTGCTCGGCCAGTCGGGAGAACTGTTCCCGGAACGTGCGCCGAGCGAGGAACGGGTAGAGCCACCGGGCCAGACCTGGGTCCTTCTTGAAAGTGGCCAGTGTCTCCTGTCTGACCTTGGTGCCGGCGCCATCCGGTTCGACCGTCAGCGTGACGTCCCTGATCTGGAAGCGATCTTCGACTCGCCACCGCACACTGTCCTCGGTGAGGCCCACCACCTCGACGTCGACTTCCGAATCCAACGTCCGACCGCCCGTCTTCACCGACTGGTGAAACCGAAAACGCGACCCGAGGCCGACCCCGTCACCTGCTAGCTGGCTGACCTCGGTCACGTTGGGGCACCACGTCGGGTCGTTTCGCGTATCGGAGACGAAAGCCAGCACTTCAGGCGGTTCCGCGGGTATGTGATGCGACACCTCCACGGGACGGAGGGGAGAAGTCGCCATTGTCAGTCCCGCCCCTGCATGATGGACACCCGAAAGGGACGCAGCTCTCCCTTGGCATAGCCACCTGCGATGACCGGGTCATCTTCCATGATCTTGCGTGCCGCCTCCTCATCCTTGGCCTCGAAGATGAACAGGCCAGTGTTGATTGGCCCCAGGGTCGGGCCGGCGAGAATCAGTGTCCCCTCATCGAGAAGACGCAGATAACGTTCGAAGTGCTTATCCCAAACCGCCGGTTCCTCCTCCGTCATCGTCTCGGCGAAGTTGGTGCGGGGCGGGTGAATGAAGTAGATCCACTCGGCCACAGCGGCATTCTCGCACGCGGTTTCGGATCAGGCCTCCGCCAGGACTATCTCCATCACGGAGTCGTCGATGTCGTAGTTGGAGTAGACCTCTTGGACGTCATCGAGATCATCGAGAGCGTCGATGAGACGCAAGAGCTTCTTGGCCTCACCCTCCTCCACCGGGACGACATTGGACGGCAGCTGGGTCACGTCGGCACTCTCGACGTGCAATCCGGCGCCTGACAGCGCCTCCTTTACGTGACGGAGGTCGGACGCCTCGGTCACGACCTCGAACATCCCCTCCCCTGCGTCCCTGACGTCCTCGGCGCCGGCCTCCAAAGCAGCCAACATGACGTCGTCCTCGCTGCCCTTGGCAAGGATCATCCCCTTCTGGCTGAACAGGTATCCGACGGAGCCGGGCTCTCCCAGGCTGCTGTTGTACCGGGTGAAGGTGGAGCGGACGTCTGAAGCGGCCCGGTTGCGGTTGTCCGTGAGGATGTGGACGAAGAGTGCCACTCCCCCGGGCCCGTACCCCTCGTAGTACATCTCTTCGTAGGTGGCGCCTTCGACCTCACCAGTTCCACGCTTGATCGCCCGTTCGATGTTGTCGTTGGGCATGTCGTTGGTTTTGGCCTTGTCTATGGCTGTGGCCAAGGAAGGGTTGAACTCGACGTTGCCTCCGCCTTCACGCGCCGCGATCTCTATCGCCTTGGCGAGTTTGGCGAAGAGCTTTCCGCGTTTGGCGTCCTGACGCCCCTTGCGGTGTTTGATGTTCGCCCACTTGGAATGTCCAGCCATCACAGGTCCTCAGATCGAGTCGAGAAACATCTGGTGGATGCGCCCGTCACCTGTCAGTTCCGGATGGAACGACGTCGCCAGGATGTTGTCCTGACGGACCATCACCGGATGATCGTCGACTGTGGAGAGTACCTCCACCTCGGAGCCGACTTTCTCGATCCATGGGGCGCGGATGAAAACGGCATGGAAAGGTTCCTCGAGCCCTGAGATGTCGAGGTCCGCCTCGAAGGACTCGTTCTGCCGTCCGAAGGCGTTTCGTTTCACGACGACGTCCAGGGCTCCGACGAGCGGCTGGTCGCCCTCACTAACCGCACCTGCGAGGAGGATCATTCCAGCACAGGTGCCGTACACCGGCAGGCCGTAGTCGATCGCAGAGCGCAGTGGCTCGAGAAGACCGAATCGCACGGCCAGCTTTCCGATTGTGGTCGACTCGCCACCGGGAATGATGAGACCGTCGACCTCGGCGAGCTGTGCCGGCGTCTTGACCTCGGAGGCCTCGCCTCCAAGCGATCCAAGGATGTGGAGATGCTCGCGCACGTCGCCCTGGAGGGCCAGGACACCGACGCGAGTCATGTCACCACCCCCGGCGGGCGAGCTGCTCCGACTCCGAGAGGGCCCCCATCTCCAGACCTGGCATGGCCTCCCCGAGACCGCGGGAGACTTTGGCCACCACTTCTGGCTCGTTCCAGAACGTCGTCGCTTCAACTATTGCCCTGGCATAGCTCGCCGCGTCTGAGCTCTTGAAGATGCCGGAGCCGACGAAAACACCATCCACGCCGAGACCCATCATCAGAGCCGCATCCGCCGGGGTTGCGATGCCGCCGGCAGCAAAGTTCACCACCGGCAGCTTTCCGGTCCCGGCTATTTCTTTCACGAGCTCGTAGGGGGCTCCCATGTCACGTGCCGCCGACATCAGCTGCTCGTCTCCCATCGAGGCGACTGCACGCAGCTCGTTGGTGACGGTGCGCATATGACGCACCGCTTCGACGACGTTGCCGGTGCCCGCTTCGCCCTTGGTGCGAATCATCGCTGCTCCCTCACCGATTCGACGAAGTGCCTCTCCGAGGTTGCGGGCTCCACACACGAAAGGGGTGGTGAAGGCCCACTTGTCGACGTGGTGCTCCTCATCGGCCGGGGTCAAGACCTCAGACTCGTCGATGTAGTCGACGCCGAGGGACTGCAGGACGGCAGCCTCTGCGAAGTGGCCGATCCGGCACTTCGCCATCACCGGGATGGAGACAGCAGCCTGGATCTCGGAGATCTTGTCCGGATCGGACATGCGGGCGACACCGCCATGTTTGCGGATGTCGGCGGGGACACGTTCCAGAGCCATCACCGATACCGCTCCGGCCTCCTCTGCGATCTTGGCCTGCTCAGCGTTGACGACGTCCATGATGACGCCGCCCTTGAGCATCTCGGCGAGACCTCGCTTGACCCGGTCTGTGCCTTTCTCCACGTGTGCTGCTCCTTCAGGAATCAAAGTGGTGTGTGAGCCGAATTGTACCGCCCCGGTCTTCTCTCTCCTAAGAGAGGGCAAAGGCATAGGTGTTGCGATAGCTATCGAGAACCGACGACCAGTCGAATCGTTTCACTGCTTCCAGGGCCTGGGCTCCCAGCCTCCCAGCCTCGTCTTGATCGTCGAGCAAACGTGATATCGACGAAGACAGGGCGGTCGAGTCGCCAGGTGGCACCAGGACCCCCGCGTCCCGCACGACGCCTCGGAAGGCTTCGATGTCCGAGGCGATTACGGCGCAGCCGGCCGCCATTCCCTCGGCGACGACGATCCCGAAGCTCTCCCCGCCCAGGTTGGGCGCGACGAAGATGCGCGACGAAGCCAGCACCTGTCGCTTCTTCGTCTCGTCGGCGGTGCCATGGAAACTGACGCCCCGGACCGATTCTGCACGAGCGGCGCCCATCACCTCTAGCTCGGCGTCGGCATGACTCTCACGCACCGAAGTCCAAGCGTCGAGTAAGACTGACAGCCCTTTCCGGGGGTCGTCCCGTCCCAGAAACGCCACGCGCTTCGGATTTCGCTCAACGTCCACGTCGTACGAGGCGACGTCGATGGCATTGGGTACGACTCGTGGCGTTCCCCACATGTCTGGCACCGCAGACGCCGACACCGAGCTGGTTGCAGTAGTCGTCACCCTGCCGAGGGCAACCTTCCCTGCGCGAGCCAGGCCGCGGTAGAGATGCCGCACCCAGGGTGGCGGATCGGCGTGGAACGTGGCCACCGTGGGCTTGTCCCGTTGCGTCAAAGCGGCCCAACCGACCACCGGGATGAAAGGCTCATGAATGTGGACCAAGTCGGTCTCTTCAAGTGCCTGCCGCGTTCGCGACCATGCGTCGGGACCCAGGGCCAACGGCACGGCAGACTCGTTGCCCGAGACAGTGAAGGAACGCCCGACCGACTCGAAGTCAACTCGCGGATCTCGGATTGGGGCTCCAGGACCCACCACCAGCACCTCTTCGCCGGCGTCGCGAAGTTGGGCACCCAACTCGAGGACTATCTGCTGAACACCGCCTGGCCTGCCCAGGTCGTAGGGACAGACCAGTCCGATGCGCATCACTCCGCCTCGAGATCGGATGGCCAATTGGGAACCACGAGGTGCCATTGATCGGGAGCGACGCTGATTATCTCCTCGAGCTTCTCGGCGAGAGCCTGCGTGGCTGCGGCCACCTGAGCTGTCCTGCTTCCCGCGTCTGGAATCGGTAGGGCGGGGTGAACGACGACCCGATATCCCGTCTCGGTGAAGTAACAGCCGACCGGAAACAGTGGCGCCCCGGTGCGGACGGCCAGGGTGGCGGGTCCCGGAGGCATCGTCGTTGTCTCGCCGAAGAACTCGACTTCCACTCCCTTGCCTTTCAAATCACGATCGGAGAGGAGTGCCACCGCCTTGTTCTCGGCGAGAGCCTTCTCCAGGCGACGCATCACCTCGACCCGACCCGTGGCCAGCACGATCTCGATACCGACTTCGGCCCGCATCTTGGTGAACCAGTCGGTGATGCGCCGGTTTGGTAGAACCTCGGCTACCGCCACGAGGGAGATTCCTTCCTGGACTGCCACCGGTGCGGCGGCCTCCCAGTTGCCCATGTGGGGTAAGGCAAGGATCATGCCTTTCCCGGCGTCTCTTGCCTCGAGAATGTGCTCCAGCCCAACGACCTCGGTGTCGGCGAGCATCTCGGGCACGCGCCGTTCCCGCACCCAGAGGGCTTCCGCGTAGTAGCGGCCATAAGCCTTCATCATCTCTTTCGAGGCACGTTCGGTGTCGGCGCCGTTGTCCATGACCCGAACCATGTGACGCTCGCCCATCTGCCTGCGATCGGAGTCGATGAGACCCCAAACACGCCCGAACGCCCGTCCCAGGCCGCGCACGATTCGCTGCGGCAGTGCACCCACGAGCCCGACACCGGCCCGCAGGCCGAGGTATGCGAGGAAGTTCTTCACGTGATGGAACGGTACGACCGCAGGAACCGAATGAGAGCCGTGAGCCAGACCAGGACGACGAAGATCCACAGCATCACTTCGACGAAGTCGAAGACGAGACCCCCGCAGAACAGGATCAAGCGTTCGGTTCTGCCCATGAGCCCACCCTGGCCCGACAGCCCTTCGGCCTCGGCGCGGGCTCGCATGTAAGGCACGAGCATGGCGCCACCGATTGAGAGGACGATGAGGAGCAGCACTCGCGCCTGGCCCTCCATGGCGAAGGCCAGGCCGGCGAATGCTGCTATCTCGCCAACCCGGTCGAAGGCCGAGTCGAGAAAGGCTCCTCTCGCACTGACTTTCCCGGAGGCTCTGGCCACCGCGCCATCGAGACCGTCGAGCAGCGACCCCGCGGCGATCACCAAAGCACCCAGGACGAGTCGATCGAATCCCACCATCACCGCACCGGCGAGAACCAGGACCAGGCCCAGCCCGGTCATGGCAGTTGGGGTCATCCCAATCTTGGAAAGACCCCGGCCCATGACGTCCAGATATCGGGTCACATGGGGGCGGACCCGCGTGTCGATCACGGGCGAGAAAGTAGCACCCCCCTGGAAACGTCGTCGACATCCAGGGTTAGGATCGGAGTTTTCGAGAAGGAGGTCTCGTGGTCCCTCAAAAGGTCCGAAATGTCGCCCTGGTCGGTCATGGCGGAAGCGGCAAGACGACTCTTGCCGAAGCATTGCTGTTCGTCGGAGGCGCCGTCAAGCGGATGGGCTCGGTCGAGAAGGGGACCACGACCTTCGATTACGAGCCGGAAGAGATCGATCGGGGCATCTCACTCGGACTCGCCGTGGCCACGGTCGACTGGAACGGGACGAGGGTCAACATCATCGACACGCCGGGCGCGACCGAGTTCAGCGGCGATGCTCGCAGCGCACTGCGCGCATCCGACCTGGCGCTCTTCGCCGTGTCCGCGGTCGACGGTGTCGAGGTTCAGACCGAAGCTCTCTGGCGCGTAGCCGAGGAGGAGGGAATCCCCCGCGCCCTCGTGATCACAAAGCTCGACCGTGAGCGTGCCTCCTACGAACGGGTGCTGGAGGAGCTGCGTCAGAGCTTTGGGAAGACCGTTGCCCCGATCCAGGTGCCCATCGGCTCCGAGGAGCACCTGAGAGGGGTGGTCCGGGTGGCCACGGAACGTGCGTATGAGTACTCGGAGGGTTCGATCAGGGGCCAGCAGGTCGATTTGCCTGACGAGGTCGCCAACCTCGTCCATACGGCCCACACGGGTCTCATCGAGACCGTGGTCGAGACCGACGACGAGATGATGGAGGCATACTTCGAAGGTAAAGAGCCCAGTCGCGATCAAATCGTCGACACCATTCACCACGGCATCGTCGGAGGTGAGATACACCCCGTCCTGGTCACATCGGCCGAGAAGCTGGTCGGAATAGACCTCCTCTTCGAGTTCATCGTCGACTATGGGCCCAACCCACTGGAACGCTCGCTACCGCCTCTCGAGCGTGGCGAGGGGTTCGAGCCGGCCACGGACGGCCCGGTCGCGGCCTACGTGTTCAAGACGATCTCCGATCCGTTCGTCGGCCGGATCTCACTATTCCGCATCTACAGCGGAACGGCCAAAGCAGACCAGGAGCTGGAGCTCGCTCGCGGGGGCAAGGTGCGCCTGCACAACCTCTTCAAGCTCCAGGGGAGGGAACACCACGACGTCTCGGAGTTGCCGGTGGGAGGAATCGGTGCAGTGGCCAAGGTCGAGGACCTCCATCCCGGAGACACCCTGCGCTCTCCGGGAATCGACGCGGTCATCGAACCAGTCAGGTATCCGCCTTCCGTGACAGAGCTCGCCATCGCACCACGTTCACATCACGACGACGAGAAGATGTCGACGGCGCTGCACCGCATCGAGGAAGCCGACCCCACCATACGAATCGAGCGCCGCGCTGAGACCGGAGAAACCATCATGTCGGGTCTCGGCGACACCCATCTCGACGTGACTCTTGCCCGTATCAAGCGTATGTACGGAGTCGAGATCGACGCCAGCATCCCCAAGGTGCCATACCGCGAGTCGATCATGGCCATGGCGGAAGCCGAAGGGAAGCACAAGAAACAATCGGGTGGTCGTGGCCAGTTCGGAGTGGCCATGGTTCGCTTTGCGCCGAAGCCCCGGGGCACGGGCTACGAGTTCATCGACTCCATCAAGGGAGGGTCTATCCCCAGGGGGCTGATTCCAGCGGTGGACAAAGGGATTCGGGAAGCCCTGGGACGTGGCATCCTGGCGGGCTACCCGGTCGTCGACGTCTCTGCCGAGCTCTACGACGGCAAATACCATGCGGTCGACTCCGACGAGATGTCTTTCCGCATGGCTGGAATCCAGGCGGTCCGCACGGCATCCAAC
>Ga0299913_10004085_pt1 | contig 12159 bp, 9 predicted proteins | sample RVTome_9_FD_201360 | JGI IMG/M metagenome (GOLD analysis project Ga0299913, IMG submission 201360) | Soil microbial communities from uranium-contaminated site in the Upper Colorado River Basin, Wyoming, United States - RVT155D38 (version 2) ... | reverse complement strand
CGAGGTCGATCCGCACCGTGTGCACGGTCCCGGTGAAGGCGTTGTCGACTGCCGGGTAGTCCTCAGTGACCGGAGTGCCGAGGTCGACGCCGACGTCCAGCGTCTCGTCGAAGGAGAAGTAGTAGGGGATGGTCCGCTCGACGCGACCCTGCGCCACCTTGGTGCCGTCGACGATCAGGGCGACGTCGCCTCCGAGGCCGTGACCACCCCCGTCGTAGTGGAACTCCATCCGGATCTCGTGGCGCCCAGGTCTGAGTCGCGCGTCCGCACCGACCGTGAAGTGGGTCAGGTCGAAGTAGTTGTAGTCGTAACGGACGCGGCCCTCGCTGCAGTACAGCGACCAGCCTCCGAACCGTCCGCCCTGCGCCACGACCACGCCGGTGACACCGGTCCCGGGGACGTCGACGTCGGCGGTGATGCTGTGCGAGCGGTTCTTGACGTTCGGCGTGGTTTCCTCCGTGAAGCGCCGCATGCCGCCGCGGTAGGTGACCGACTGGCGGTCGCCGAGGAGGTCGATGCGCCCCGCGAGCGTGGGGTTCTCGCGCTCGGTCACCCGAGGGTCGAGCGGGAACACCTGGTACTTCGCGGCCTCGATGAGGAACAGGTCCTGCAGCTCCCGCAGCAGCCAGGGGTGCTCGGCGGCCAGGTCGTGCGCCTGCGAGAAGTCGGTGTCGACGTGGTAGAGCTCCCAGATGTCGTCGCTGAACGACCGGCCTCCCTCCGGGACCATCTCCCAGGGGATGCCGTGGCGCGTGACCGCCATCCAGCCCTCGTGATAGATGCCGCGGTTGCCGCACATCTCGAAGTACTGGGTACGGCGCCGTTCGGTCGCGTCGGGGTCGGCAAACGTGTAGCGCATGCTCGTGCCCTCGATCGGCTGCTGGTCGACACCCGCGACCGAGGTCGGGTGCGGGATGCCCGCACAGTCGAGGACCGTGGGCAGGATGTCGATGACGTGGTGGAACTGGTCACGTACCGATCCTCGGTCCGCGATGCCGGCCGGCCAGTGCACGATGAGACCGTCTCGGGTTCCGCCGAAGTGGGAGGCGACCTGCTTGGTCCACTGGAACGGCGTGTTCAGAGCCAGCGCCCACCCGACGGGTGCGATCGGATAGGTCTCGGGACCGCCGATACGGTCCAGATCCGCGATCATGGCTTCCGGGTCGTCGACGATGCCGTGACCCAGCCGGTGCTCGACCGTGGTTCCCTCGATGCCGCCTTCCCCTGAGGCGCCGTTGTCGCCGATCAGATACACGAACAGGGTGTTGTCGAGCTCGCCGAGCTCCTCAATGGCGGCGACGAGCCGGCCGACCTGGTGGTCGGCGTGCTCGGTGAACCCGGCGAAGGTCTCCATGAACCGGCTTGCCAGCCGTCGCTGCGTCTCCGACAGCTCGTCCCAGTGCGGGACGTTGTCCGCCCAGCGCGCGAGCTCGGCGTCCTCGGGCACGACGCCGAGCCGCTTCTGCTCCGCAAGGGTACGGTCGCGCTGCTCGTCCCAGCCGTGGTCGAAACGGCCCCGGTACTTCTCCTGCCACTCGGGCGCGACGTGGAGCGGCGCGTGGGAAGCGCCGAATGCCAGGTAGGTGAAGAACGGGCGGTCGGGGGTGAGCGTGCGCTGGGTCCTCACCCACTCGATCGCCCGATCTGCGAGGTCCTCCGAGAGGTGATATCCCTCCTCCGGGCGCCGGGTCGGCTCCACCGGCGTGGTCCCCTCGTACAGCAAGGGGTACCAGTGGTTCATCTCTGCTCCCATGAACCCGTAGAAGGTGTCGAACCCCTCCCCGGTCGGCCAACGGTCGAACGGGCCCACCGGACTGATCTCGCGGGGCGGGGTCTGGTGCCACTTGCCGAACGCGGCCGTGCTGTACCCGTTGGCCTGGAGGATCTGGGCAATGGTGGCGGCGGACCGCGGACGGAAGCCGTTGTAGCCGGGTGCAGAAGTGGCCATCTCGGTGGTGCCCCCCATCCCGACCGAGTGGTGGTTGCGACCAGTCATCAGAGCCTGTCGAGTCGGCGAGCAGAGCGCGGTCACGTGGAAGCGCGAGTACCGCAGGCCACCGTTGGCGAGCGCATCGGCCGCCGGCATCGCGCACGGACCTCCGAAGGCGGTCGAGGTCCCGTAGCCCAGGTCGTCCATGACGACGATCACGATGTTCGGCGCGCCCGCGGGAGACGCGGTGGGACGAATCGGTTCGAAGTCGGCGGTCTGGTCCTCGATGCCGAGAGCAGTGGTGACGACCTGCGTCCGGTCGGGCTCGGGAAGGATGTGTCGCCCGGCGTGGAAACGGGTCATGGTGGGACTCCTCGTGGAGAGTTCTCTGACGGGGGTGCGGGTCAGTCCGCGCATCGTCGCCGGCCGCAGCGCAGGGACCGAACGGAGGACGTGAGGCGCGGCGCAGCGTCTTCGACCTTGTCAGCGCGCGACCGGCACGGGCAAGGCTCCAGGACTTCGGACCGAGACCGGTTTCCGATCCGAGTCATTCACTCCGTCTATGGGCGACGTCACCCCGGCTGCTGGCCCATCCCGGAAGGAGACGGCTGCGAAGGCGAGTCGGCCATGGGCCAGGCGCACTAGAGTCGCCGTCATGGAGAGGCGACATCTCGAGTACTTCCTCGCTGTCGCCGAGTCCGGGAGCTTCACTCGGGCGGCCGCGATGTTGACGATCGCGCAGCCGTCGTTGTCCCAGTCGATCGCGGCGCTCGAGCGCGAACTCGGCTCCGACCTCTTCGAACGACTGGGGCGTGGCGTCAAGCTGACACCGGCGGGCGAGGCACTGGTCGGACCGGCGCGACGCGCCCTGCGCTCCTTCATCCTCGCCAGGGGAGCGGTGCGGAGCGTCGCCGACACCGGGTTCGGCCATCTGTCGATCATCTCCGGCACGCTGTGGGCGATCGAGCCGCTGGTCCGGATGATCGGCGAGTTCCGCCTCGTCTACCCCGCGGTCCAGTTCACGGTCTCGGATCCGCTGTCGCGTTCCGAGGTCCTGGACGCGGTGCGGTCCGGAGAGGCCGACTTCGGGCTGTTGGACGGCACGCCTCCCGCCGGAGCCCTCGCCAGTCGTTGGCTCGTCGACCATGAGCTGGTGGCCGTACTATCCAACCGATCGTCTTTGTCGGCGCTGTCGATGACGGTGGCCGACCTGGTGCCCCTTGGCCTGATCAGCACGCCCAAGGGCACACCACTGCGGACACTGCTCGACGAACAGCTTGCGGTGGCGGGACAGCCGGATGAGGTCGCCGTCGAGACAGCTCACCTCGCGTCAGTGATCCCGTTGGTGCTCGCGGGGGCCGGGGCAGCTCTCCTCCCCGAGGGCCTCGCGTCGGACGCCGCAGCCAAGGGCGCCCGCGTGGTGAGGCTCACCCCTGCCACCCGGGCATCCGTGCACATCGTCTGGCGGGCCGGCCGGCTCAGCAGCGTCGGGGAGCACTTCCTCTCCGTTGGCGAGGACCTGTACGGGAGCCTTGCGCCCACCGACTCATAGCCTGAGCCTATTCAGTCGTTAGTCCGATCGTCTAACTCTCTGGGGCTCCAGCCCTCCAAATCCTGGTACGACTGGTGCCACGATGGCGACGTCCGCAACTGACTTCCGTTGATCCGACGTCAGCAAGGTTTCCCACTCCGCAAGCGTGCTCCGGACAGACGGCGGGCTGGTCCAGCCATCCGGTCTCCGAGCCGCCAAGTTGCCCAGGGGGCTACAGCATGAAATCGATCCGATCGACATCGCCGGTGTACATCCTCATTGCAGCGGTGTCCCTTGCGACCTTCACCGCCGGCTGTGCTTCCGAGGCAAGCAAGGGAGACGACTTCGCAGCTCAGGACGGTGGGGGCGGCGCTGACTCCGTCACGCTCATCGAACAGCCGTGGGTCGACCTCCAGGTCGAGAACGAGATCGCCCGGCAACTGCTGGACGGCCTCGGTTACCCGGCGAAAATCGAGTCGGTCTCAGTGGAGCTCGGCGCCCAGGCGCTCGCCACAGGAGACGCCGATGCGTACCTCGGGAACTGGTGGCCGTCGCAGGAGCCCACCTACGGAAGCATCATCGAGTCCGGGCAGATCGACGTCGTCAACGAGGAGCTGCTCACCGGGACGCAGTACGCGCCCGCGGTGCCCGGCGCTGTCGCCGAAGAGCTCGGCATCACGTCGCTCGGCGATCTCGACCAACATGCCGAGGAGTTCGACCACAAGATCTATGGCATCGAGCCAGGGTCTCCCGGCAACGAGACGATCCAGGACGCCATCGACGCCGACGCCTACGGGCTCGGTGACTGGACTCTCGTCGAGAGTGGCACGCCGGCCATGCTGACCCAGGTCGACAAGGCCGCCCGGAACGGCGACTCCATCGCCTTCCTGGCCTGGAGCCCGCACTGGATGACCGTGCAGTTCGAGACCGTCTTCCTCGAAGATCCGGAGGGCGTCTGGGGCGGCGCCGGCGCGATCCGCACCGTCGTGCGAACCGGGTTCGACGAGGACGCACCCGACATCGCCGCGTTCCTCGGCAACCTCACGTTCACACCGGAGGAGGCGGGCCAGTTCTACTACGACCACGACAAGTCCGGCATGGAGATCAGCGACATCGCCAGCGAATGGATCGAGGCGAACCCCGACAAGGTGAAGTCCTTCCTGGCGGGGGTCAAGTCCAGCGACGGCGAGGATGCGGAGACGGTGATGTTCGGATGACCGATCCTTACGGCACTCCCACGGGCGACCCGGAAGATCTCGCCATCGTCGGGCGCCATCTCACCAAGGCGTACGGCCTCGACGGACGCGCGGCAACCAAGGCTCTCGCGGCGGCCGATCCGGCAGCGGCCGTTGCAGCAGCGGGTGGATTTCTGGGAGCCCATGATGTGAGCTTCGAGGTCCGAAAGGGGGAGATGTTCGTCATCATGGGCCTCTCGGGATCCGGGAAGTCGACGCTCCTGCGCATGATCAACCGCCTCAACGTGCCGACGAGTGGTGAGCTTCTCATCGGTGGCGAAGACATCGTCACCGCGTCGAAGGCGCGCCTCCGCGAGCTGCGCAACCAGAAGATCGGCATGGTGTTCCAGCACTTCTCGCTCTTCCCCCACCGCAGCGTGCGCGACAATGCGGCGTACGGACTGAAGGTGCGCGGACTGCCGAGGTCGGAACGTTACGAACGTGCCGACGCGGCCTTGGCTCGGGTCGGACTCAGCGGCAAGGGCGACAAGTTTCCGCACGAGCTCTCCGGGGGCATGCGCCAGCGCGTCGGCCTTGCCCGGGCGCTGGCCGTCGACCCGCCGATCCTGCTGATGGACGAGCCGTTCTCCGCGCTGGACCCACTGATCCGGCGCGACATGCAGGACTTGTTGGCCGGACTGCAGGCCGAGGATCGCCGTACCACCGTCTTCGTGACCCACGACCTCAACGAAGCGATGCGGATCGGCGACCAGATCATGGTGATGAGAGACGGCAAGGTGGTCCAGGTCGGCGCGGGCGTCGACATCGTCGCCAGGCCCGCTGACAGCTATGTCAGTGAGTTCGTCTCCGACGTCGACAGAGCTCGGGTGCTGACGGCCCGAGACCTGCTGCGGCCGGCGCTGCTGAGCCTCGACGTTGCGGAGCCTCCGGACGTCGCGCTGAGCAAGCTCGCTGACAACGAGGCCAACGGCGCCTTCGTCACCGGCGCCGACGACCGACTGCTCGGAGTCGTGACCGACACCAACCTCCACGGAGCCATCAACGCCAGGCACCGCGACCTCTCGGGCGTGGTGACGGACGATTATCACGTCGTCGAGCCGGACGCGATCGTCGGCGACTTCATGCAGCACTCCGGCCGCCACCTGGTGCCGATCACCGTCGTCGACGCCCAGGGCCGGCTCGCAGGCGTCGTTCCTCGCGCTGCCATCCTGTCGGCCCTGTCCAATGTTCGGGAGGTCGCTCATGCCTGACATGAAGATCGGCGAACGCGGCGAAGAGCTCATCAACTACATGAGGGACCACTTCGGCGGCTTCTTCGATCTCATCCAGGGAGCCATGACCGATCTGCTCCGGTTGACCTACGAGGTGCTCTCGGCCCTCCAGCCGACCGTGATGATCGGGATCTTCGTGGCCCTCGCACTCCTGGTCACCCGCAAGCTCGGTCTCACGGCAGTGCTGGGGATCGGCCTGCTGGTGATCGAGTCGATGGGCCTGTGGTTCGAGACCATGCAGAGCATGGCGACCGTGCTCGTCGCCACGGCAGTGGCACTGATCGTGGGGATACCCGTCGGCATCTGGGCGGCATTCAGCCCGGTCGTGCGCGCCATCGTGACTCCGCTGCTCGACTTCATGCAGACCATTCCGGTCTTCGTGTATCTGCTGCCGACAGTGCTCTTCTTCGGCATCGGCCCGGTGCCCGGGGTCATCGCCACCATCGTCTTCGCCGCGCCGCCGGCCGTGCGCCTGACACAGCTCGGGATCCGGCAGGTCGATGCGGAGACAGTGGAGGCCGCCACCGCGTTCGGCGCCTCGCCCTGGGAGGTCCTGCGAGAGGTTCAGCTGCCGCTGGCCAGGGCGACAATCATGGCGGGTGTCAACCAGGTCATCATGCTGGCGCTGTCGATGGTGGTCGTAGCCGGGCTCGTCGGCGGCGGAGGACTCGGGAGCATCGTCGTCAACGCCGTGCAGAGCCTGCAGATCGGTGCATCCATCGAGGGCGGACTCGCCGTCGTCATCCTGGCGATGTACCTCGACCGGGTTTCGGCAGCACTGGGCGGTCAGGGTCGCGGCATGCCCTCCTGGTGGCCGAAGCGCAGGTCCACCACCGGGGTGGAGATCGCCCACACGGAGCAGAAGGAGCTGGTGGCAGCATGAGCAAGGGCGCGGTCTGACCGTCGGCTGTCAGGCGAGGGCCTCGCGTGATGTCGTCGGTCCGGACCGGGCCACGCCGAAGCCGTCCGGCAGCTCGATCGGCAGCGAGTCACTCGGGATGACCGGAACGTCCGTCAACCTGACCTTGGGCAGCCTGGACGACTAGCCAGCGCCAGCGAGGACCAACGATGGCGAGCGCGCCCCGGGGGAGACGCTCAGGGCTGGGCCTCCGTCTCCTGGTGCGCGACACCCTCGCGCAGCCGGCCGGCCACCAGCACCAGGAGCGGGTCGAGCGCGACGTCACCCGCGGCCACCAGGGCGCGCAGGTCGCGCCGCATCCGCGGGTCCCAGAACGTCTCCATGTGCCGGACGACACTCTCGACCGCCTGCTCCTCCGGCAGGTGCGCGAAATGGCGCACGATGTCGTTGCCGAGCCGCGCCTCCGGCCCGGTCACGCGTGGGTCTCGAGGGGTGCGTGGGCTTCTCCGACCGCCTCGTCGGTGCGAACGTTGGCGACGCCGACCTGCACTGCGGTCACCTTGTACTCCGGGCAGTTCGTCGCCCAGTCGGAGTTCTCGGTCGTGACCACGTTGGCGCCGGTGACCGGGTGGTGGAAGGTCGTGTAGACCACGCCCGGAGGCATCCGCTCGGAGACCAGTGCGCGCAGCGTGGTGCTGCCGACGCGGCTGGATAGGTCCACGAGATCGCCGGTCGAGATGCCGCGCACCTCCGCGTCGGAGGGGTGGATCTCGAGCACATCCTCGGGGTGCCAGACGTTGTTGGACGTGCGCCGCGTCTGGGCGCCGACGTTGTACTGCGTGAGGATGCGGCCGGTCGTGAGGATGAGCGGGAAGCGGCGGTTCGTGCGCTCCGTGGTCGGCACGAAGACCGTCTGCACCAGGTGCCCCTTGCCGCGGACGAACTCGCCGACGTGCATCGTCGGTGTCCCGTACGGCGCCTGCTCGTTGACCGGCCACTGCATCGAGCCGTGCTCGTCCAGCCGGGCGAACGAGACGCCCGCGAACGTGGGCGTGGTGGCCGCGATCTCGGCCATGATCTGCGCGGCGTTGTCGTACTGCATCGGGTAGCCCATCGCGCGGCCGATAGCGCAGGTGATCTCCCACTCGTCCATGCCCACCTTCGACGAGAACACCGGCCGCACCCGGTTGATGCGACGCTCGGCGTTGGTGAACGTGCCGTCCTTCTCCAGGAACGAGGTGCCGGGCAGGAACACGTGGGCGAACCGCGCGGTCTCGTTGAGGAAGAGGTCCTGGACGACGACCAGGTCCATGGCGCGAAGAGCGGCGTGAACGTGCTGGGTGTTGGGGTCGGACTGGGCGATGTCCTCGCCCTGGACGTAGAGCCCGCGGAAGGTGCCGGCCAGGGCGGAGTCGAACATGTTGGGGATGCGGAGCCCGGGCTCCGCGTCGAGCGGGCGGTCCCAGAGGTTCTCGTAGAGCTCGCGTACGTCGTCCATGGAGACGTGGCGGTAGCCCGGGAACTCGTGCGGGAACGACCCCATGTCGCAGGAGCCCTGCACGTTGTTCTGGCCGCGCAGCGGGTTGACGCCGACGCCCTCACGGCCGATGTTGCCGGTGATCATGGCGAGGTTGGCCATGCCCATCACCATCGTCGAGCCCTGCGAGTGCTCGGTGACGCCGAGGCCGTAGTAGATCGCGGCGTTGGGTGCGCCGGCGTAGAGGTGGGCGGCAGCGCGCAGCTGCGCGGGGTCGATCCCGGTCACCTCGGCCGTTGCCTCGGGGGAGTTGTCCGGGTGCGCGATGAAGTCCACGTACGCGTCGACGTCCTCACAGCGCGCGCGCATGAAGGCCTCGTCGTGCAGTCCCTCGGTCACGATGACGTGGGCCAGCGCGTTGACGAATGCAACGTTGGAGCCGGGCAGCACCGGCAGGTGGAGCGCCGCCTCGACGTGAGGGCTGCGCACCAGCTCGATCCGGCGCGGGTCGGCCACGATGAGTTGCGCACCCTGCCGGAGCCGCCTCTTCATGCGGGAGCCGAAGACCGGGTGGGCGTCGGTCGGGTTGGCGCCGATGAGCAGGATCACGTCTGTCTGGTCGACCGAGCGGAAGTCCTGAGTGCCGGCGGAGGTGCCGAAGGTCTGCTTGAGCCCGTAGCCGGTGGGCGAGTGGCAGACCCGGGCGCAGGTGTCGATGTTGTTGTTGCCGAACGCCGCGCGCACCAGCCTCTGGACGACGTACACCTCCTCGTTGGTGCAGCGGCTGGAGGAGATGCCACCGATCGCGCCGACACCGTGGTCCTCCTGCAAGGCCCGGAAGCCGGTGGCCACCTTGTCGATGGCCTCATCCCAGGAGACGACCCGCCACTCGTCGTCGATGGAGTCGCGCACCATCGGGTGCAGCTGGCGGTCCTGGTGCGCGGCGTACCCGTACGCGAAACGGCCCTTGACACAGCTGTGGCCCTCGTTGGCGCCGCCGGACTTCGACGGGACCATCCGGACCACGCGGGTGTCGTCACCCTCCCCGCTGACCTCTGCCCGGAAGGAGCAGCCGACACCGCAGTAGGCGCAGGTGGTCTCCACGGACCGGGTGGGCATCCCGAGCTCGACCACGGAGTGCTCCTGGAGAGCCGAGGTCGGGCAGGCCTGGACGCAGGCGCCGCAGGACACGCACTCGGACGAGAGGAACTCCGTGCCGCCGGCGCTGATCCGCGATTCCAGTCCGCGGCCCTCCACGGTGAGAGCGAATGTGCCCTGGACCTCCGAGCAGGCGCGCACGCAGCGCGAGCAGACGATGCACGCGGAGGGGTCGAAGCCGAAGTAGGGGTTGCTCAGGTCGACGGGCGCCGCGTGCGCCACCTCGTCCCTGGTGTGCGGCCGGCCGTAGCGGACCTCAGCCGCGTCGACCGTGCGGGCCATGGCCTGCATCTCGCAGTTGCCGCTGGCACAACCGTCGCAGTCCTCCGGGTGCTCGGAGAGGTAGAGCTCCATGACCTGTCGGCGGAGTCGGCGCACCTCGTCACTGCCGGTCGCCACGACCATGCCGTCGCTGCAGGGCGTCGTGCAGGAGGCCGGCACGCCCCTCGCTCCGTCGATCTCGACCAGGCACATGCGGCAGGAGCCGAACGCCTTGAGCGAGTCGGTCGCACAGAGCTTTGGGATCTCGACGCCAGCATCCGTGGCAGCGCGCAGCACGGAGGTGCCGGCGGGGACGGTGACTTCATGGCCGTCGATGGTGACGGTGACAGTCTGCGTCGTCGCGACGGGCGGCGTGCCGTAGTCCTTCTCGGGAGCCAAGGTCATGCGTCTACTCCTCGCTCGCTGGTCGAGCCTGTCGAGGCCGGGTCGAAGTCCTCCGGCCAGTGTCTCAGTGCACTCTGCACCGGCATCGGGGTCAGGCCGCCCATCGCGCACAGCGACCCCTTGGTCATCGTCTCGCAGAGATCGTCGAGGAGCACGAGGTTGGCGGACACGTCCTGCCCGGCGATGATCCGGTCGATCGTCTCGACGCCGCGCGTGGAGCCGATCCGGCACGGGGTGCACTTCCCGCACGACTCGGCTGAGCAGAACTCCATGGCGAACCGCGCCATCCGCGCCATGTCGACGGTGTCGTCGAAGACGACGATGCCGCCGTGCCCGACCATCGCCCCCGCCTCGGCGAAGGCCTCATAGTCCATCGGCAGGCCGAACTGCTCGGGCGGTAGATAAGCAGCGAGCGGCCCACCGACCTGGACGGCGCGGACGGGGCGTCCGGTGAGCGTGCCGCCGCCGTACTCCTCGACCAGCTCGCCGAGGGTGACGCCGAAGGGCAGCTCCACGATTCCACCGTGGCGGATGTTCCCGGCGAGCTGGAAGACCTGGGTGCCGCGCGAACGGCCGGTGCCCAGGGCGGCGTACGCCGCGCCACCGTCGGCCAGGATCATCGGCACCGCGCAGAGCGTGAGGACGTTGTTGACCGCGGTCGGCCGGCCGAACAGACCGGAGATCGCGGGGATAGGCGGCTTGGCTCGGACCTCGCCGCGCCGGCCCTCGAGGCTGTCCAGCATCGAGGACTCCTCGCCGCAGATGTAGGCGCCGGCCCCGATGCGCACGTGCAGTTCGAAGGTGAGTCCGCTGCCGAGGATGTCGCGGCCCAGGAAGCCGTGCGTGTACGCCGCGTCGATGGCGCGCCGGAGAGCCGCAGCCGCGTGGGGGTACTCGGAGCGAACGTAGACGTAGCCCTCGGTGGCTCCCACCGCGTGCGCCGCGATCGTCATGCCCTCAACCAGGGTGAACGGGTCGCCCTCCACCACCATCCGGTCGGCGAAGGTGCCGGAGTCGCCCTCGTCGAAGTTGCAGGCGACGAACTTCTGGTCGGCCTGTGTCTCGAGCACCGTCTTCCACTTGATGCCGGCGGGGAAGCCCGCGCCGCCGCGCCCCCGGAGACCGGACTCGGTGACCTCGGCGACCACCTCGGCCGGGGACATCGAGAGCGCCCGCCGCAGACCGGCCCAGCCGCCGTGCGCCTCGTAGTCGGTCACCGAGGACGGGTCGACCACGCCGACCCGCGCGAAGCTGACCCGTTGCTGGCCGGCCAGCCAGGGATGCTCGTCCACCACGCCGAGGAACGACGGGTGCTCCGTCCACGGGTGGTCGGGCTGGTCGAGACCTCCGGCGAGTGCCTCGACGTCCTCGGGTGTCACGTTCGCGAACCCGACCCGCCCGTCATCCGTCGCCACCTCGATCAAGGGCTCGAGCCACAGCATGCCCCTCGAGCCGTTGCGCACCACGCTGACGCCGGCGGCCTCGAAGGCGGCCGCGACCTCGTCGGCGCCGACCGACACCGCAGCGGCGTCACCGGGGACGTAGACCGTGGTCATGAGCGCCAGCCCGCGGTGAGCGCGTCGATCCGCTCGGTGGAGAGCCGTCCGTGCAGCCGGCCGTCGATCACGCCGGCGGGCCCGAGGGCGCAGTTGCCGAAGCAGAAGACCTCGTGGACCTCCACGTCTTCGCCGAGCTTGGCCGCCCGTGACCGGGTGTCGGCGTACAAGGCCTCCGCGCCGACCGACTGGCAGGCTTCTGCGCGACAGAGCTCCACGGTGTGCGTGGGCGGCGGCGTGGTCCGGAAGTCCTTGTAGAACGACACGACGCCGTGGACGTCGGCGACGGAGAGGTTGAGCACGTCCGCAACCGCCTCGACGTCCTCGCGAGAGATGTACCCGAGCTCGTCCATCACGTCGTGGAGGACCGGCATCAGGGCACCCCGGTGGGCGGTGTGTTGGGCGGCGATCGCGCGCACGAGAGCTGCGCGATGCGTGACGGACGTGGTCTCCATGAACACTCCGATACGACTGGACGGTGGGGCTCCGGTTCCGCCTGAGAGTATGGTCACCGT
>Ga0299913_10004084_pt1 | contig 12159 bp, 10 predicted proteins | sample RVTome_9_FD_201360 | JGI IMG/M metagenome (GOLD analysis project Ga0299913, IMG submission 201360) | Soil microbial communities from uranium-contaminated site in the Upper Colorado River Basin, Wyoming, United States - RVT155D38 (version 2) ... | reverse complement strand
CCGCAAGGGCTGGCCCTACCGCGAGGCGATCGCCCTCGAGGGCGAAGGCGTCCTGGAGACCCTGAAGACCGTCTCGCGCAGCACGCTGATGTCGCTGAAGGGCCGGCTCGCCGGAGACCGGGAGGCCGCCCGGCCGTCCCGGCCGGGAGCGCCGGCCCGGCCGGCGGCGGGGCGGGCCGCCACGGCGGCGCCGGGCGCCGGCCGCGGCCCGGCCGGACGGACGCCGGCCGCTCCCTCGCCCGCCGCGGGCTCCTCCCCCGCCGTTTCCGCGAAGCCGTCCGCGACCGGCGCGGACGAGGCTCCGGCCGGTGCCCCCGGCACCCTGTCTCCGGCCGCCGGAGGGGCGGCCGCCGCCGCACCCGCCCACAGCCGCGCGAGCGCCGCTCCGGGACGGCGCACGGTCGACGTCGAGGGCGAGCTCGCCCGCCTGCACCGCGACGCCCGGACCGGCGCCGCCGCGGGCCTCGCCGGCGGGGAGCCGCGGACCAACGGCCGGCGCGAGCTGAGCCGCGACATCCGGCTGACCCTCGACCGCGACGACCTCCGGCGCACCCGCCAGCTCACCCTCAGCTTCCAGGTCGAGGACGAGGAGCGCCGCGTCGTCGAGGCGGTCGAGGGGCTGACGATCGACCTCGCCGACTCCCCGGCCGACCTCCGCCAGCTCCTGCTCCGCTTGTCGGTCTACCTCAACGCCCGGGACTAGCAGCCCGAGCTCCGCTCTCGCCGGCCGGCCCGGGCGGTAGACTCCGCCCATGCGCTGCCCCTTCTGCTCCGAGAGCCGCGACCGGGTGGTCGACTCGCGCGAGAGCCGCGACGGGGCGACGATCCGCCGGCGGCGCGAGTGCCTCGCCTGCGGCCGGCGGTTCACCTCGTACGAGCAGATCGAGGACATCCCCTACATGGTGGTCAAGAACGACGGCACCCGCACCGAGTTCTCGCGCAAGAAGCTTTTGGCCGGGCTCCACAAGGCGTGCCAGAAGCGGCCGGTGCCGACCCGCCGGCTCGAAGAGGTCGCCGACGAGGTCGAGGGGATGCTCCACGAGAGCGAGGACCGGGAGATCTCGACGCGGGAGATCGGCGAGCATCTGATGACGCGGCTGCGCGAGCTCGACCAGGTCGCCTACGTTCGCTTCGCCTCGGTCTACCGCCGGTTCGAGGACATCGACGCCTTCATGGACGTGCTCAAGGGGCTGGTCGGCGGAGCGCCGGACACGGGGGCGCGCGGCAAGGCGGCGCGGCGGCAGGGGTCGACCCGGCGGAGCCCGCGCGGCCGCTCCGGGGCGGGGGGCTGAGGGTGTCGGAGCGCACCGTCCGCACGCCGGCCGACGCCGGCGCGCCCGAGGAGGAGCCGATCCAGGTCCCCGACCTGCTGCCGGTCCTGCCGCTCAAGGACACCGTCGTCTTTCCCTACATCATCGTGCCGCTGTCGGTCGCCCGCGCCGGCAGCGTCGCGGCGGTCGACCGGGCGCTGTCGTCCGGCCGGGTGGTGCTGCTCGCCGCCCAGCGCGACGGCACGGTCGAGGAGCCCGGTCCCGAGGACCTGTTCGGGGTCGCCACCGCCGGGGTCATCATGCGGATGCTCAAGCTGCCCGACGCGCGCATCCGCATCCTGGTCCAGGGGCTCGCCCGGGTGCAGGTCGAGCAGGTCGCCGAGACCGGCGGCTTCCTGCAGGCCCGGGTGGCGCGGCTCGACGAGGCCGCTGCGCCCGACGAGACGCTCGAGGGCGAGGCGCTCGTCCGCAGCGTCAAGGAGTCGCTCGACCGGGCGGCGAACCTCGGCAAGGGGATCTCGCCCGAGGTGCTGGTCATCGCGGCGAACCTCGAGGACCCCGGGCGGCTGGCCGACCTCGTGGCCTCGAACCTCGACCTCGGCGTCGACGAGGCGCAGGGGGTGCTCGAGCGGCTCGACCCGTACCAGCGGCTGGTCGAGGTCTCGCAGATGCTCGCCCGCGAGATCCAGGTGCTCACCGTGCAGGAGGAGATCTCCTCGCAGGCGCGCGGGGAGATGGACCGCAGCCAGCGCGAGTACTACCTGCGCCAGCAGCTCAAGGCGATCCACGACGAGCTCGGCGAGGGCGAGGAGCTCGCCGAGGAGGTCGCCGGCTACCGCCAGGCGGCCGACGAGCGCGAGCTGTCGGCGGAGGGGCTCGAGGAGATGGAGCGGCAGATCCGCCGGCTCGAGCGCAGCCACCCGGAGAGCGCCGAGACCTCGATCATCCGCACCTACCTCGACTGGCTGACCACCCTCCCCTGGAAGCTGACCAGCGAGGACGATCTCGACATCGAGCACGCCGAGCGGGTGCTCGACGAGGACCACTACGGGCTCGAGAAGGTCAAGGAGCGGATCCTCGAGTACCTCGCCGTGCGCCGGCTCAACCCGGAGGCCAAGGGGCCGCTGCTCTGCTTCGTCGGCCCGCCGGGGGTGGGCAAGACGTCGCTCGGGCGGTCGATCGCCCGCGCGCTGGGGCGGAAGTTCGTCCGCCTGGCCCTCGGTGGGGTGCGCGACGAGGCGGAGATCCGCGGCCACCGGCGGACCTACGTCGGGGCGCTGCCGGGGCGCATCCTCCAGGGGATGCGGCAGGCGGGCACCGCGAACCCCGTGTTCATGCTCGACGAGATCGACAAGCTCGGGGCCGACTTCCGCGGCGACCCGGCGGCGGCGCTGCTCGAGGTGCTCGACCCGGAGCAGAACGACAGCTTCACCGACCACTACCTCGGCGTCCCCTACGACCTGTCGAAGGTGATGTTCGTCACCACCGCGAACCTGCTCGAGCCGATCCCGCCCGCCTTCCTCGACCGCATGGAGGTGATCCGGATCACCGGCTACACCGAGGCCGACAAGCTGGCGATCGCCCGCCGCCACCTGGTCCCCAAGCAGGTGGCGGCCAACGGCCTCGGCGACGCCGAGGTCGAGTTCACCGACGAGGGCGTGCGCAAGGTGATCGCCGACTACACCCGGGAGGCCGGGCTGCGCAACCTCGAGCGCGAGATCGCCGCGATCTGCCGCAAGGTCGCGGTCCGGGTCGCCCGCCGCGCCGACCGCGGCGAGCCGCCGGACGCGCCGGTCGTCGTCGACGCCGAGCGGGTGGCGGCCGACCTCGGGCCGCCCCGCCACCATAGCGAGGAGCTGCTCGACCGCGACCGCGTCGGGGTGGCGACCGGACTGGCGTGGACCGCGGCCGGCGGCGACCTGATGTTCATCGAGGTCGTCGCCGTCCCCGGCAAGGGCAAGCTGCTCCTCACCGGACAGCTCGGCGAGGTGATGCGCGAGTCGGCCCAGGCGGCGCTGTCCTACGCCCGCGCCTACGCCGGCCGCGAGCGGCTCGCCGGGGCCGAGTTCTTCGCCGGCCACGACGTCCATGTGCACGTGCCGGCGGGGTCGATCCCCAAGGACGGCCCGTCGGCCGGCATCACCATCGCCACGGCGATCCTCTCGGTGCTCCTCGGCCGGCCGGTCGACCGCGGCCTGGCGATGACCGGCGAGATCACCCTACGCGGCGACGTCATGCCGATCGGCGGCCTCAAGGAGAAGGTGATGGCGGCCAAGCTCGCCGGCGTCCGCCGGGTGATGGTGCCCCAGCTCAACCGTCGCGACCTGGCCGAGATCCCCGACCGCATCCGCGAGGGCATCGAGTTCGAGCTCGTCGACCACATGGACCGCGTCCTCGAGCTCGCCCTCGGCCCGGCCGAGGCGCCCGGCGAAGCGGCGCGCCGGGTCGGTGCCGACGCGGACGGGAGCGGCGAGCCCGAGGCGGTGCCGGAGGCCGTACCCGCCGGAGCCTAGCGGCGATGCCGGGCCGGACGGAGGATCGGTTGATCGGGTGGCTCCGCGGTCAGCTCGACCCGGACCTCCTCGGCGACGACGTCGCGCTGCTGCCCGACCCGCCGGCGGGCGGGCGGCGGATCGCCACCGTCGACAGCCAGATCGCCGGCGTCCACCACCCCGCCGGCCTCGACCCGGCCCTCGTCGCCCGGCGGCTGGTCGCCGTCAACCTCTCCGACGTCGCGGCGGCCGGCGGCGAGCCGACCCACGCGCTCCTCGCGCTCTCGGCGCCGGCCGGCTACGACCACCGCCGGTTCTTCGCCGGCCTCGTGCCCGCCCTGCGCGAGCACGGCGTCGTGCTGGCGGGCGGCGACCTGGCGACGACCGGGGAGCCGGGCGGCGGCGCGCCGGCGGTCGCCACCCTCACCGTCCTCGGTCACGTCCCGGCCGGCGGCGAGCCGCTGCGGCGCGACGCCGCCCGTCCCGGCGACGCGCTCTGGGTCGGCGGCGCGCTCGGCGGGTCCGCGGCGGGACGGCACCTGCTCGCGGCCGGCGCGCGGGTTCGCGCCGCGGACGCTCGCGGCGGCGACGCCCCGCCGAAGCTCGAGATCGACCTCCCCGAGGGGCTGCCGGCCGGGCTCGCCGCCGCAGCCCGCCGGGCGGTCGCCCGCCATCTCCTGCCCGAGGCCCAGCTCGCCCTCGGCCGTGCGCTCGCCGGGGCCGCCGCCCGCCGCGGCCGCCGCGGCGCGGCGATCGACCTCTCCGACGGGCTGTCGACCGACCTCGCCCGCCTGTGCCGCGAGAGCGGCTGCGGCGCCGAGGTCGAGGCGGACGAGCTGCCGGTCGACGAGGCGCTCGCCGGTCTCGCCGGCTGGCTCGAGCGGCCGGAGCGCGAGCTCGCGCTCTCGGGGGGCGAGGACTACGTCCTGCTGTTCACCCTGGCGGAGGGGGAGACGCCGCCCGAGGGCTTCGACACGGCGCGGCGTATCGGGAGGATCGTCGAGGGTGAAGGGGCGGTGCTCGTCACCGCCACGGGACGGGAGCCTCTGATCCCGGGCGGCTGGGACCACCTCGGCCAGACGTGACGACGCCCCGCCGTGGGAGGCGGGGCGTCGTGAGAGGCGTGGCAGCCGGAGGAGCGCTGCGCCTGCGCGAGTCGACGCGACGTCGACTACTTCCCCCGCTGCAGGGTGACCGTCATCGGCTTGCGGAGCTGGTCGATCAGGTCGCGGATCTGCTTCTCGAGCCGCTCCTGCGACCGCTCGAGCGACTGGACCCGCTGCGCCAGCCGGCCCGCCCCGTCGCCGGTCCCGCCGGCGGCAGCCCGGGCGGCACCGGACGGCGCCGCACCGCCGGCCGCCTTCTTCTTCTTGCGTCCGCGGCCGCTCTGCGAGCGGATCTCGTTGAACACCTCGACCGCCTCCGGGTGGTAGCGGCGGCGGCGACCCTCGCCCTCGTAGGGGATGCGGTCGCCGTGCAGCTTCACGTAGCGGACCAGGGTCGGGTAGGAAATCCGGGTGCGCTCGGAGACCTCGGTCAAGGTGAGCAGGTCGGAGCGCGCCTTCTCCTTCTTCTTCGCCGGCTTGCGCCCGCCCTTCCGCGCATCCGAGTCGCTCTTTCGCGGCCGGCCGCGGCGGGCGATGTTCTCCTTCTTGATCGCCTCGAACACCGCGAGCGCGGACACCGGGTACCGCTGACGACGGCCCTCACCGACCGTCGGCAGGCGGTCCTGGTACTCCTTCTTGTAGCGCTGGAGCGTCGGCATGGAGATACGGGTCCGGTTCGAAACTTCCGTGAGGGTGAGCAGCTCCTCGCCCCCGCTGCCCCTGCTTTCGTCTGCCATGTCTCTCTCTCCTCGGGAGGTGGATCGGAAGCTCGCTGTGATCGAACGAGCGTGAGACATTATCGTGAAGAAACCACATTTTTGTCAACCTTCCTTCCGAAACCGACCGGCAGTTTTCCCGCACGGGCACACGGATTCCTCCCCGAGTCTTTCGTAAAACATTGGGACGAGTCCGGGTGAGAGTCCGGATGGGATCGATCAGATCGATCGCGGCAACGGCCGGCCGCCGCGCGGGTCGATCCGGTCGGCGAGCCCGTCGCCGAGGAAGTTCAGCCCCATCACGGTGAGGAAGATCGCCGCCCCGGGGGCGAGCGCCAGGTGCGGCGCGTCGAGCAGGTGGGCGCGGCCGGCGTCGATCATCGCCCCCCAGGAGGGGGTCGGCGGCTGGAGACCGAGGCCGAGGAAGGAGAGCCCGGCCTCGGCGAGGATCGCGCCGGCCATCCCGAGGCTCGCCTGGACGACGAGGACCGGCAGCAGGCTCGGCAGCAGGTGCCGGACGACGACCCGCCGCCCCGGCACCCCGAGCGCGCGGGCGGCGAGCACGAACTCCCGCTCGCGGAGCTGCAGCACCTGGCCGCGGACGAGCCGGGCGTAGTCGACCCAGCCGAAGACGACGAGCGCCAGCACCAGGTGCGACAGCGCCGGCCCGAGCACCGCGACGAGCGCGATCGCCAGCAGGATGCCGGGGAAGGCCAGGAAGACGTCGGTCGCCCGCATCAGGAGCGCGTCGACCCGGCCGCCGAGGTAGCCGGCGAGGGCGCCCAGGGCGGTGCCGAGGAGGGCCGCCAGCCCGACCACCGAGAGCGCCACCGCGAGCGACACTCGCGCCCCGTAGAGCAGCCGCGAGAGGATGTCGCGGCCGAGCTCGTCGAGGCCCAGCGGGTGGCCGGGCGACGGGCCGTCGAGGCGCCGCTCGAGGAGCTGCTCGGTCGGGCCGTGCGGAGCCAGGGCCGGCGCCAGCAGGGCCGCCGCGACGAAGCCGGCGACGAGGACCGCGCCGGCGAGCAGAGTGCCGCGGCGGCTCACCGCCGCCCTCCCGCGGCCGCCCCGCGCGGCGCAGCGGAGCGCCGGACCGGCGTCGTGGAGCGACGGCGGGCCGGCGCCGTGGAGCGACGGCTAGCCGTCGCCGTGGAGCGCCGGCTTGCCGGCGCTCGCCCTGCCGTAAGATCCGCCTCGTGAGCGCGGACGCCAAGCGGGCCCGGTACGCCGAGCTGCGGCGCGACCTCGCGGCGGTGCTCGACGGGGTCGACGACCCGGTCACGGTGATGGCGACCGCCGCCTGCCTCGTCCACTCCGCCCTGCCGCAGGCGAGCTGGACCGGCTTCTACCGCGTCGTCGCGCCGCAGCTGCTGCGGGTCGGCCCCTACCAGGGCCCGCTCGGCTGCCTCGAGATCCCGTTCGACCGCGGGGTGTGCGGCGCCGCCGCCCGCGAGCGGGCGAGCCAGCTCGTGGCCGACGTCCACGCCTTCCCCGGCCACATCGCGTGCGACGCCGCGGCCCGCTCCGAGCTCGTCGTCCCGGTCGACGACCGCCGCGGCGAGCTCGTCGCCGTCCTCGACGTCGACTCCCGCGAGCCCGCCGCCTTCGACGGCGAGGACCGGGCCGGCCTCGAGTCGGTCGCCGGCCTGCTCGCCGGGCACCTCTAGCAGCCCGGCCGACGGTCCGCCCCGGCCTGCCGGCGCCCTGCTCCGCGCCGCTACCCCGCCGAGACCGCTCCCCGCGCGCCTCACGCGGCCTCGCTCCCCCGGCCCACCCGGATCCGCGGGTCGATCGCCACGTAGGTGGCGTCCGTCGCCAGGTTGACCAGCACGTAGGTCAGGGCGATCGCCAGCACCGCCCCCTGGACCACCGGGTAGTCGCGCAGGCGGATCGACTGGATCAACAGCCGCCCGAGCCCCGGCCAGGCGAAGATCGTCTCGGTGATCACCGCGCCGGTGAGGAGCGTCCCGAACTGCAGCCCGGCGACGGTGACCACCGGCACCAGCGCGTTGCGTAGCGCGTGCCGCCAGACGACCGCCCGCCGGCCGACGCCCTTGGCCCGGGCCGTCAGCGTGTAGGGCCGCTCCAGCTCGCCGGCCAGCGCCGAGCGCACGATGCGGGTCAGGAGCCCCGCCATCGCCGTGCCCAGGGTGACCGCCGGCAGCACCAGGCTCGCCAGGCCCTGGCGGCCGGACACCGGCAAGAGGTCCCAACGGATCGCGACCACCAGGATCAGCACCGGCCCGAGCCAGAAGTTCGGGATCGACACCCCGGCGAGCGCGAACGCCCGCGCCGCGTGGTCCGCCGGCCCGCCCCGACGGACCGCCGCGACCGCCCCGAGCGGCAGCGCCACCGCGAGCGCGACCAGCAGCGCCGCCAGCGCCAGCTCCAGGGTCGCCGGGTAGTGCTCGGCGAGCATCTCGGCGACCGGCCGCCCGGTCGTCAGCGAGGTGCCGAGGTCGCCGCGCACCAGCCCGCCGAGGAAGGCCGCGTACTGCTCGCCGAGCGGCCGGTCGAGCCCGAGCCGCGCCCTCAGCGCCTCGACGTCCGCCGCCCGCGCCCCATCGCCGAGCATCGCCTCCACCGGGTCGCCCGGCACCAGGTGGATCAGCGCGAACACCACGCTGGCGACGAGCAGCGACACCGGCACCGCCCAGGCCAGTCGCCGCAGGAGGTAGGGGAGCACGCGGGGATGATAGCGGCCGGGGGCGGGCGGTTGCCGGCCCGGTAGCGATGAGGGAAGATAGGTGCGCGTCGACTCGGCGCCACGCACTCCCCGCCCGCTCCGTCCGCAGCCTCAGGAGATCCCGATGGCCGTCCACAGCCCGCCCGGCACCGCCCACGACCTCGCCGGCCTCGCGGAGAGGCTCGGCGACCGCATCGTCTTCGACCTCGCGGAGCGCGAGCGGTTCCGCACCGACTTCGGCAAGATCGTCTTCCACACGCCGGGGGCGGTCGCCCGCTGCCGCGACGCGGCGGAGGTGGCCGAGGTGGTGCGCTGGTGCCGCGAGAACGGGGTGCCGATCGTCGGCCGCGGACAGGGGCACACCCAGACCGGGCAGTCGACGACCGAGGGCGGAGTGCTGCTCGACACCTCGTCGATGGCGACGATCCACGAGGTGGACCCCGAGGCGCTGACCGTCGTCTGCGACGCCGGGGTCGTCTGGCGCGACCTGGTCCACCACGTGGTGCCGATGGGGCTGGTGCCGCCCACCCTGACCAACAACCTCGGGGTGACGATCGGCGGCACGGTGTCGGTCGCCGGGCTCGGGGTGGCGAGCTTCCGCTACGGGGCGCAGGTCGACAACGTCCTCGAGCTCGAGGTGGTCGCCGGCACCGGCGAGGTCCTGCGCTGCTCGCCGGAGGAGAACCGGGAGCTCTTCGACGCGGTGCGCTCGGGGCTGTCGCAGTTCGGGATCATCACCCGCGCGAAGCTGCGGCTGCGCCGGTGCAAGCCGCGGGTGCGCAAGCACTACCTGCTCTACGACGACCTCGGCGCCCTGATGCGCGACGTCGAGCGGGCGATGGCGCCGGGCCACGACGTGGTCCACACGATCGAGTCGTGGTGCACCCCCTGCTTCCAGGGGGCGAAGAAGATCGGCGAGGGGATGGACCTCGGGGTCGGCATGCAGACCTTCGCCTACTGGCTGTACCCGCTCCACGTCACCGAGGAGCTCGACGAGGGCGAGGAGCCGCACGACGAGGAGCTGCTGTCGCTGTTCTCGCCCTACCGGAAGCTGGAGACCTGCGAGTTCACCCAGCTCGAGTTCTGCGAGCGGCTGGTGCCGCTGTTCCAGCTCTGGGACCGCTCGGGCTACTCGGACATGGCGCACCCGTGGATGGAGACGATCCTCCCCTGGGAACGGGCGCAGGAGTACATCGAGTTCGCGCTCTCCCAGCTGCCGCCCCAGGCGCTCGGCCCCGGCGGCCACATCCTGCTCTGGCCGTCGCGCGGCGACACCTCGGAGGCGCCGCTGTTCATCCACCCGGGCGGCGAGATGGTGATGGGCTGGGGGATCCTCCCCGGCGTGCCCGAGAGGTTCCTCGGCCAGGCGCTCGCCTCGCTCGACATGGCGAGCGAGCTGTCGATCGGCTACGGCGGCAAGCGCTACCTCTCCGGCTACATCACCTTCGACAGCGAGGAGAAGTGGGCCGCCCACTTCGGCGACCGCTGGCCGCAGGTCCGGGCCGCGAAGCGCAAGTACGACCCCGACGGGATCCTCAACCCCGGGTTCATCGTCTACGGCTGAGCGCCGGCCCCGGCCGGCCGGGCTCGGCCGTCAGAGGACCTCGAACGACTCGATGACGAGCGAGGTCCCTTGCATGCAGATCGAGCCCTCGGCGATCCGGCCGACGACCCGGACCCGGTCGCCGACCTCGCCGCGGACGAGCTCGCGCGGGCCGAGGGTGTAGAGGGTGCCGTCGTCGCCCCGCATCGCCGGGCACTCGACGCCCTCGTCGGTCAGGGTGCCGACGACACGGACGAAGCGGGGGTCGAACGGCGACGGGCCGGTCGGACTGCCGTCGCACCCGGCGAGCGCGCCGGCCAGGCCGGCGAGCGCCACGGCGGACAGGGCCGCCATCCCGAGCACCTTTCGCGACATCGTTGTCTCCTTCGGTGGATGAGTTCCCCGCTCGGTCGAATGGGTTCTCGCGCGCTCAGTCCGGCGCCACCGCCAGGATCTTCTCGATCGTCTCCGGGTCGTCGGGGAGCAGGCCCGAGGCCGGCAGCCGCGGGACGAGCTCGACCCAGCGCGGGTCGGCGGCGAACACCCGCCGGAAGATCGCCAGCGCCTCGGCCTCGCGCTCCTCGACGAACAGGGTGACCGCCTGCCAGAAGGGCAGCTCGGCGATGTCCGGGGCGAGCTCGCTGGCCCGCGCGTAGTGGCCGAGGGCGGCGGCGAAGTCGCCCTCCGCCATCGCTTCGTCGCCGGCGTTCATCTCCTCGTAGGCGCGGTGCAGGGTGAGCAGGCGGCGGAGCTCGGCGAGCGGCTCGGGAGCGTCGTCGACGCGCAGGTCGACGAGCCGGTCGCGCCACGGGTCGCCGGTCGTCTGCGCCCGCACGACGAGGAGCGCCGCGCTCTGCTTGCCGCGGATGTCGCCCCCCTCGGCCTCCGCCGCCTCGAGCGCCGCGACGAGCGCGCCCGGGAAGTCGACCGCGGGGTCGGCCAGGGCGGCCTCGTAGGCGCGCGCCATCGCCGGCCAGACCGTCGCGCGCTCCATCAGGTTGGCCTGCACCGAGTAGCCGTCGCCGGTCCGGTGGCCGGCGGCGGCGATGCACTTCTCCCCGGTCCAAGCGGCCACCCGGCCCGAGGCGTCGACCATCGCCACCTGGCGCACGGCCCGCGCCTCGTCGGCGGCGAGGAGCTTCTCCAGAGCCGCCTCCGGGCTCCAGCCGCCGGCCATCAGCTCGAGCCCGCGCGGACCGTAGGCCGGCTCGACGAACGACTGGGTGGCCACCGCGCCGACCCCGGCACGCGCCCAGGGCACGACGCTGCCGACCTGGAACCAGTGGCTCTGCACGGCGACGCCGAGCTGCCCGCTCGCCGGGTCGCGGGCGACGATCGAGTAGGTGTGGGCGAGCGGTCCGGGCGGGCGCCGGGCGGCCTCGCTCCCGGCCCCTGGCGAATCGGGTGCGTCACCCCCGCCGGCGGCCGCCGGCGGACCGGCGAGCGCGGCGGCGAGAAAGGCGGCGGCGACCGCCCGGGCCCGCCGAACGGCACGGCGTCGAGACGTGCAACGAAACTCTCCGGAACGCTCCATCGGCCCCCCTCCTGCCGGCGCCCGCCGCCGTCTCAGGACCGGCTTGAACTCTGATACCCTCCGCTGACCATGACGACGGCCACGACGACGCAGACCGTCCGCATCGCGCACAGCCCGGACTCCGACGACGCGTTCATGTTCTACGCCCTGACCCAGGGGCTGCTGGACGTCGAGGGGCTGGCGGTCGACCACGTCCTCGACGATATCGAAACCCTGAACCGGGCGGCGTTCGACGGCACCTTCGAGATCACCGCGATCTCGTTCCACGCCTACGCCCACCTCGCCGACCGCTACCGGCTGATGCCGTCCGGCGCCAGCTTCGGCGACGGCTACGGCCCGGTGGTGGTGGCGCGCGAGGCGATCGCCGGCCCGGCGCTGGCGGGCTGCTCGGTCGCCATCCCCGGCACTCTGACGACCGCCGCCCTGGCCCTCGCCCTGTGGACCCGCGAGCTGGGCATCGAGGTCGAGACCGCGGTGGTGCCGTTCGACCGCATCCTCGACGCGGTCGCCGCCGGCGAGCACGACGCGGGGGTGGTCATCCACGAGGGGCAGCTCACCTACTCCGACGACGGGCTGGCGCGCGTCGAGGACCTGGGCGCGTGGTGGAAGCGGACGACCGGGCTGCCGCTGCCGCTCGGCGGCAACGCGCTCCGCGCCGACCTCGATCCGGAGCTCCAGCGCCGTCTCTGCCGCCTGCTCAGCGAGTCGATCGAGTACGCCCTCGGCCACCGAGGAGAGGCGCTCGACTACGCCCGCCGCTACGCCCGCGGTCTCGAGGACGACCCGGAGCGCTCGGACCGCTTCGTCGGGA
>Ga0299913_10004083_pt1 | contig 12161 bp, 15 predicted proteins | sample RVTome_9_FD_201360 | JGI IMG/M metagenome (GOLD analysis project Ga0299913, IMG submission 201360) | Soil microbial communities from uranium-contaminated site in the Upper Colorado River Basin, Wyoming, United States - RVT155D38 (version 2) ... | reverse complement strand
CTCGTCGTGCCGCCTCGGACACCGCCGCCGCCACCGCCGGGCCGACCCGGGGGTCGAACGGCCCGGGGATGATCAGGTCCTCGCGCAGGTCGTCGCCGACCAGGTTGGCGAGGGCGTTCGCCGCGGCCAGCTTCATGCCCTCGGTGATCGCCGTGGCGTGGACGTCGAACGCGCCGCGGAAGATGCCGGGGAAGGCGAGCACGTTGTTGATCTGGTTGGGGAAGTCCGAGCGGCCGGTCGCCACCACGCGGGCGTGGCGGTGCGCGACGTCCGGGTGCACCTCGGGGTTCGGGTTGGCGAGTCCGAAGATGATGGACTCGGGCGCCATCGAGGCGACGTACTCCTCCGGCACGGTGCCACCGGAGACCCCGATGAAGACGTCGGCGCCGGCCATCACGTCGCCGAGCGTGCCGCGGCGGCCGTAGTTGTCGGCGGTGTCGACGGCGAGTGCCTCCTTGACCGGGGTGAGGTCGCCGCGCTCGGAGTTCAGCACGCCCTTGCGGTCCACCACCGCCAGGTCCTTGATCCCGGCCTCGAGCAGGATCCTCGCGACCGCCACACCCGCCGCCCCGGCACCGGAGATCACCACCCGGGTGCTGGCGGGGTCACGACCCGTGAGGCGCAGCGCGTTCTGCAGGGCGGCCAGCGCGACGACCGCGGTGCCGTGCTGGTCGTCGTGGAAGACCGGGATGTCCAGGCGCTCCTTGAGCCGGTCCTCGATCTCGAAGCACCGGGGCGCCGAGATGTCCTCGAGGTTGATCCCCCCGAACGACGGCGCCATCCGGACCACCGTCTCGACGATCTCGTCGACGTCGGTGGTGGCCAGGCAGATCGGGATCGCGTCCACGCCCCCGAACTGCTTGAACAGCACGGCCTTGCCCTCCATCACGGGCATCGCGGCCGCGGGCCCGATGTCGCCCAGCCCGAGCACGGCGGTGCCGTCCGTGACGACCGCGACCGTGTTGGGCACCCACGTGTAGTGCCGGGTGAGCGACGGATCCTCCGCGATCGCGGTGCAGACGCGCGCGACCCCCGGTGTGTAGGCCAGGGAGAGCTCCTCGGTCCCGGCCAGCTCCACGGAGGAGCGGATCGTCATCTTCCCGCCGACGTGCAGGTCGAACACCGGGTCGCCCGCGAGCGGGTGCTCGGGGGTCCGCTGGGAGTCGGGGGCAGGCATGGTGCGGCTCTCGTTCTGGTACGTCGGACAGGTGGCCGGCTCGAGGCGAAAGAGGTGGATCGCGGAACTCGTCGGACAGGGGTTCTCCCTGCCGCCATCCTGTCACATCCGGCGGGCCCGACTGCCGGGCGGCCAGATCCGCAGGCGGACGACGGCCCGGACGGCGCCGGCGGGCAGCACGCCCCGGTGGCGCGAGTCGACGCCCTCGTCGGGGTTGTCACTGAGCACCCACCAGCCCGGGTCCCCCGTACGGGTGGCCCGATGCTCGACCGCCCGCTTCACCGCCAGCGTGCCGTCGGGGAACCGGACCACCACCCGATCGTGTGGCCGCACCGGTGCGCCGTACCGCACCAACAGACGGTCACCGTCCCGCAGCCCGGGCTCCATCGAGCGGCCGCGGACCACCGCGAGCCCCCAGCGCGGACCCCCGTTCGCGACGTTCCTCACGCGGAGTAGTGTCTCAGTGTTCCAGCCACGTACCCCCACGAGAGGACGAAAGCATGCTCGAGCGACTGTTCGCCCCGACCGTCGAGGTCCACGCCCACTGTGACCTGCCCTGTGGCGTCTACGACCCCGCGCAGGCACGCATCGAGGCAGAGTCCATCAAGGGCATCATCGCCAAGGTCGCGGACAACGACGACCCGGACTTCCGCACGCGTGCCCTCATCATCAAGGAGCAGCGCTCCGAGATGGTCAAGCACCACCTGTGGGTGCTGTGGACCGACTACTTCAAGCCGCCGCACTTCGAGAAGTACCCCCAGCTGCACACGCTGGTCAACGAGGCCACCAAGCTCGCCGGTGCCTCCGGGACGAAGGGTGCACTGGACGCCGAGGTGGCCGACCAGCTGCTCGCGAAGATCGACGAGATCGCGGAGATCTTCTGGGAGACCAAGAAGGCCTGACCGAGCGCATGCCCAACGACGTCGAGCTCCGGTTCCCTGCCGAGGTCGCCTACGTGTCCACGCTGCGGGCCACCGCGGCGAGCCTGGCCGCCCGGGTCGACCTCACGGTCGACGACATCGAGGACCTGCGGATGGCCGTGGGCGAGGCGTGTGCCGTGGTGCTGCCCGGCGCCGCGGAAGGTGGCGAGGTGGCGGTCGCCTTCGGGCTCTCCGACCACACGCTGACCGTGGCCGTGTCCGTGCCCGCCGCGCCGGGGGCCGACCCGGACACCGGCGGCTTCGCGTGGCAGGTGCTGACCGCGCTGGTGACCGATGCCGAGGTCACGCACGCGGACGGCCACCTCGGCGTCGCCTTCACGATGCACTCGACGGTCGCCCCCTGAGATGAGCTCGCAGGGGGGCTCCGGGGGCGGACTGGCAACGATCCGCGAGGTCGGGTCCGGGCTGCTGGCCGCGCTGGCGGACGCTGGGCCGGACGGCGCGGAGCGCGAGCGCCTGCGCCGACAGGTGGTCGAGCTCCACGTCCCCCTGGTGGAGCACTGCGCCCGCCGGTTCCGCAACCGCGGGGAGCCGTTCGAGGACCTGGTCCAGGTGGGGACGGTCGGGCTGATCAAGGCGGTCGACCGCTTCGACCGGGAGCGGGGGGTGGAGTTCTCGTCGTACGCAACCCCCACGATCATCGGCGAGATCAAGCGCCACTTCCGCGACCGGGGGTGGGCGATCCGGGTCCCCAGGCGGCTCCAGGAGCTGCGGATGCAGCTGGGGACGGCCACCGCCGAGCTGACCCAGTCACTCGGCAGGGCACCCACGCCCGCCGAGCTCGCGCGAACCCTCGAGCGCGACGTCGAGGAGGTGATGGAGGCGCTGGAGTCCGGCAACGCCTACGCGACCGTCTCGCTGGACGCCGGTCATGCGGCCGGGGAGGGGGACGGCGTGATCGCCGACCTGCTCGGCTCGGTCGACGCCGCCCTCGAGCGGGTCGAGCTGCGGACCTCGCTGCGTCCGCTGCTCGACGCCCTGCCGGACCGCGAGAAGCAGATCCTGCTGCTCCGCTTCTTCCACGGTCACACGCAGTCCCAGATCGCGGCGGAGATCGGAGTGAGCCAGATGCACGTCTCGCGGTTGCTCGCCCAGACGCTGGAGCGGCTCCGGGAGGCGCTCTCGGACGAGCCCGGACCCGGCTAGGGAGCGGGCTCGTCGGAGAGGTGCGCGATGCTGGCCGGGTGGAAGATGCCCACGAGCACCACCACGGCCACGATCGCGAGCCCGACCGCCACCAGCGTGGTCTCCCCGCCCCGGAAGCTCCACGCGATCCCCATCTGGATCAGCTGGCCGAGCACGACCGGGCTCCGCGCCCAGGACCGGCCTCGCACCATCGCCCAGCCGCAGCCGATGAGCACCGCGCCGTAGGCCAGGAAGAATGCGGCGGTCGTGGCGCCCATCGCCGCCCGGGTCCCGGTGAACGCGGCGACCTCCAGGACGCCGAACAGCATCAGGATCAGACCCTCCACCGCGGCGAGGCTGGCGGCGACGGAGAGTGGAGCGGGAACGTCGGCCAGCGGTCGTCGGGTCACGGGAAAACCCTACTTGTGACCAATCCGACCTCGATCAGGGGTTGTGTAGGCGCCCAACACTTGCGAACCTTGCCTGTGCGCTCGTGAACGGGTTCACGAATTCGTCCTGCGCGCACGCACATCGGCGACGGTCCCCCCGACCCACCGCCCAGACAAACACTGAGAGAGGGAGTCTCCCACCCGTGGATTGGCGCCACCGCTCCGCCTGCCTCGATGAGGACCCGGAGCTCTTCTTCCCGATCGGCAACACCGGTCCGGCCATCCTCCAGATCGAGGAGGCCAAGCAGGTGTGCCGACGCTGCGAGGTGCGCGAACAGTGCCTCGCGTGGGCGCTCGAGGCGGGTCAGGACCACGGCGTCTGGGGCGGACTCAGCGAGGACGAGCGTCGCGCGCTGAAGCGACGCAACGCCCGGGCCCGCATCCGCAGCGCCTGAGCCACCCCCTACTCGACCGGTACGTCGACCGCGACCCGCGCGCCACCCGACTGGGTGTGTGCGGGGCCCATCTCGAGCTGGCCGTCGAGCTCGGACTCCACGAGCGTGCGGACGATCGACAACCCCAGGTTGACCGACCCGTCCAGGTCGAACCCGTCCGGCAGGCCGACCCCGTCGTCCTCCACCTCCACGTGGAGCCGTCCGACCAGCCGGCGCACCCCGACCCGGATCCGGCCGCGCCGGCCGGTCGGGTAGCCGTGCTCCACGGCGTTCTGCAGCACCTCGGTGAGCACCATGGCCAGCGGTGTCGCGACCTCCGAAGGCAGCACGCCGAAGCTGCCGTCCCGCTCCACCCGGACTCCGTCGCCCACCACCCCGACCTCGGTGACCATCCGCCCGAGTCGGTCCACGATCTCGTCGAAGTCGACCTGCTCCTCGCCGGACTGGCTGAGGGTCTCGTGCACGATCGCGATCGACCCCACACGGCGTACCGCCTCCTCGAGCGCCGCCCGGGCCTCCGGGGTGCCGATCCTGCGCGCCTGCAGCCGCAGCAGGGCCGCCACCGTCTGCAGGTTGTTCTTGACCCGGTGATGGATCTCGCGGATCGTCGCGTCCTTGGTGACCAGCTCCCGGTCCCGCCGCCGTAGCTCGGTCACGTCCCGGAGCAGGACCAGCGCGCCCTGGTGCTCCCCCTCCGGCCGGAGCGGGATCGCGCGCAGGATCAGCGCCACGCCCTCGCTGCCCACTTCGGTGTCGCGGGCCTGGCGTCCGCCCAGCACCGCGCTGAGGACCTCCTCGTCCGGCCGTCGCCGCGGGGGCACGAGCTGCCGGGTGAGGTCGGCGAGGACGTGGCCGGTCAGGTCCCCGGTGTGGCCGAGCCGGCGGTAGACGCTCAGCGCGTTGGGTGAGGCATAGGCGACCCGCCCGGCGGCGTCGATCCGCACGAAGCCGTCCCCGACCCGCGGCGTGTCCGCGTGGTCACTGCGATCCCCCTCGGAGGGGAACAGCCCGCGACTGATCATCTTCGTGAGGTCCCCGGCGGCCTGGAGGTAGGACAGCTCGAGGCGGCTGGGCGTGCGGACCCCGAGCAGGTTGGTGTTGCGGGCCACCACGGCGATCACCCGCTCACCCCGCCGGACGGGGATCAGCTCGACCCGCACCGGCACGTCGTCCCGCCACTCGGGGTCGCCCTCCCGGACCAGTCGCCCCTGGCGGAGGGCCAGGTCCAGCAGCGGCCGCTTCCCGTGGGGAAGGAACGCGCCGATCACGTCGTCGAGCAACGCCGTCGGGCCCGTCGTGGGGCGCATCTGCCCGCCGGCCCAGAAGCCTCGCCCCTCCGCGTCGGGCAGCCACAGCACGAGGTCCGCGAAGGACAGGTCCGCGATGATCTGCCAGTCCGCGGTCAGCCGGTGGAGCCAGGCGAGGTCGTCGGAGTCGAGCGAGCCGTGCGCCCGCGCCACCTCTTCGAGTGTGGGCACGCAGGAACTGTAGCCGCGCTGGCAGGATGGAGACATGGGGTCGGCTTTCTGGGAGGACGTGGTCGCGCGCGGACGCGACGTACCCGAGGATCGGCCGCTCGACGAGGTCACCGCCGAGCTCACCGGCATGCTCGGCAGCGCCGACCCGGGCGAACGCGACCGGTGCGCCACCACGTTGCTGGGCACCTGGATCGGGCGCGGGGTGTACGACGACCTGCTGACCGGCCTCGGCGACGGGATGGCCGCAGGCCTCGACGTCGGGCTGGGCGAGCAGGGAGGCGACACCGTCTTCCGACGCAGCTCCTCGGCCGGGCTGCTCGGCGTCTGCATCGAGCGCGACAACTCCCAGGGCCTGCTGGCGCCGAGCCGAATCCTCACGTGGGGCGACAGGCTGGCAGCGTGGTTCGTGCGCGAGCGGGACCTGCGCGGCCACATCGAGGGCAAGGGCTGGGCCGCCGCGCTCGCCCGTGGGGCAGACGCCCTCGGCGCGCTCGGCGCCTCGCACGCACTGGCCCGCCCGGAGCTGACCGTGCTGCTCGACGTGATCGCCGACCGGATGCTGCTCCCGGGGGAGGTCCTGCTCGGCCGGGAGCCGGACTGCCTGGCCGCGGCCACGATCCGGATCCTGCGCCGGGACCAGATCCCCCTGTCCGTCCTCGAGCCCTGGGTGTCCCGACTCGGCGCCGGCGCGCAACCGCCGGCGGGGGAAGGCCCCGTGGAGCCGGCCGCGATCAACACCCGCGCGTTCCTGCGGGCCCTCTACCTGCACCTCGCCGTCGGCGTCGCCCCGGAGGGGACCTCACATCCCGCCATCCGTCCCGACCTGCTGCTCGTGCTCGTGGAAGCGCTCCGGGCGTTGGAGCCGACGCTGCGGCCACCTCGCTAGCCTGTCGGCCATGACCGAGCCCCGCATCGACGCCGCCGATCCGACCGACACCAGCCTCTCCGGGCACGCCGGCAGGCTGGCGGTCGAGGTGGCCCGGGCCCACGGCGTCGAGACCATGTTCACGCTCTCGGGGGCCCACGTCTTCCCGATGTATGACGGCGCCGTCAAGGCCGACCCCCCGATGCGCCTCGTCGACGTGCGCCACGAGCAGACCGCCGCGTTCGCCGCCGAGGCCACCGGCAAGCTCACCCGCACCCCCGGCCTGGCGGTCCTGACCGCCGGACCGGGCGTCACCAACGGCGTCAGCGCGATCGCCCAGGCACAGTTCGCCGGCTCCCCCATGGTGGTGGTCGGGGGCCGGGCACCCGCCAACCGCTGGGGCTCGGGCAGCCTGCAGGAGCTGGACCAGCCGCCGATCCTCGCGCCGGTCAGCAAGCTGGCCCGCACGCTGCACACGGCCGCCGACGTCGCCCCGGGACTGGACGAGGCGTTCCGGGTCGCCGGCGCGCCACACCGCGGGCCGGTCTTCGTGGACGTGCCGATGGACGAGTTCTTCAACAGCGCCGAGGTGCCCTTCGCGGGCGCCATCCGGGAGCGGGGCGCCGACCCCGACCCCGAGGCGGTCACGGCCATCGCCGAGCTGCTGGCCCGCGCCGAGCGTCCCGTGCTCGTGCTGGGCACCGACGTGTGGGCCGACGGCGCAGAGCGGGCCGCCCTCGCGTTGGTGGAGGCGGTCGGGGTGCCCACGATCACCAACGGGATGGGCCGTGGCGTGGTCCCGGGCGGCCACCCCCTGCTGGTGACCAAGGCGCGCGGCCAGGCACTGGGCAACAGCGACCTGGTGGTCGTGGTCGGCACTCCCCTGGACTTCCGGCTCGGCTACGGCGTGTTCGGCGGCAAGGACGGGGCGCCCGCCGCGGACGTCGTACACATCGCGGACTCCGCGGGCCAGGTCTCCGGGCACGCGGACCTGGTGGCCTCGGCCTACGGCGACCTGACCACGGTGTTCGAGGGACTCCTCGGTGCGCTCGACGAGGTCGTGCGCAAGCCGGACTGGTCGGCGTGGCTGACCTCGCTCCAGGAGACCGTCGCGGCGGCGACCGAGCGGGACCGCGCGCTGCTCGCCGCCGAGGCCGACCCGATCCACCCGGCCCGGATCTACGGTGACCTGGTGCCTCGCCTGGCCGACGACGCCGTGGTGATCGGCGACGGCGGAGACTTCGTGAGCTTCGCGGGCAAGTTCGTGGAGCCGAAGCGGCCCGGCTGCTGGCTGGACCCGGGGCCCTACGGCTGCCTGGGCGCCGGGCTGGGTGCCGCGATGGCGGCGCGGATCGCCCGCCCCTCCTCCCAGGTGGTGCTGCTGCTCGGCGACGGCGCGGCCGGCTTCTCGCTCATGGACGTCGACTCGCTGGTGCGGCAGGACCTTCCGGTGGTGATGGTCTGCGGCAACAACTCGGCGTGGGGCCTGGAGAAGGGGCCAATGCAGATGCTCTACGGCTACGACGTGGCCGCGGACCTGGCCCCGCGGACGGCGTACGACGAGGTGGTCAAGGCGCTCGGCGGCGCGGGCGAGACGGTGACCGACCCGCGGCAGATCGGCGCGGCGCTCGACCGGGCGTTCGCGGCGGACGTGCCCTATCTGGTGAACGTGATCACCGATGTCGACGCGGCCTACCCCCGGAACACCTTCGGTGTCTGAGACGGACCCGCTGGCCCCGTCCGTCACGATCCGCGCGGTGCGCCCCGAGGAACACGAGGCGGTCGGCGCCCTGATGGTGGCCGCGTACGTCGCCGACGGCTTCATCGACGCGTCCTCGCCGTACGTCGCCCGGCTGGCCGACACCGCCACCCGCGCGGCGGGGGCCGAGGTGCTGGTGGCGGTCGAGCGCCCTCCGACGGGCCCCGGGCCCGGCCGGCTGGTCGGCACCGTCACCTACTGTCCGGCCGGCTCGGAGTGGCGCGAGATCGCCCGGGCGGACGAGGGAGAGTTCCGGATGCTGGCGGTGCTCCCCGAGGCGCGGGGAATGGGGATCGGCGGCGCGCTGGTGCGCGCGTGCCTCGACCGGGCGCGGGCCGAGGGACGGGCCGGGGTGGCGATCTCCTCCATGGCGCCCACCCGCCCCCGAGTCGAGTGCTGGGCCCACCGGTGGTTGCCTCAACCAGCGCACTCGACTCGAGTCAGGAGAGCCGGGACAGGAATCGGTCGGCGTCGACCACCACGCGGGTGATCTCACCGGAGCCCACGAGCCGGCCGGCCGACCTCGCGGCCAGGGTGAACCGGTGCAGCCGGCCGTCGACGTGGGCCGACGAGGCCGTCACCTCGACCTCCGCCCCCACCGGGCTCGGGGCGAGGTGCTCGAGCGAGACCCGGGTGCCGACGCTGGTGCTGCCGTCCGACAGCGTCGGTTCGATCGCGGCACAGGTGGCCGCCTCGCACCAGGCGAGCAGCCTGGGGGTGCCGAGCACCGGAAGGCTCCCGGATCCTAGGGCAGCCGCGGTGTCGTCATCGGTCACGGTGAAGGTCACGGTCGCGTCCATGGCCGCAGTCTGTCAGCCCGGAGACGCACGGAGCCCCCGCAGCCGGGATCGGCGCGGGGGCTCGGCAGGCCTGAGGGATCAGGCGTTGGGGCGCTTGCCGTGGTTGGCGTTCTTCTTCCTGCGAGCGCGGCGCTTGCGACCGGTCTTGCCCATGGTGTCCTCCTGGAGTGATTCGCGGCGGCCATTGTCTCAGGTCCCGCGCCGGGCGACGAATCGGACGGGTCAGCTCTCGGTGATCCGCACCTGCACGGCCCGGATCCGCATCAGCACCCGCTCACGGAGGTCCTCGGGGGCCGACTCGGAGCAGGACCGGGCGACCACCGCCTTCACGGTCCGCTCGAGGTCGTACTTGTGCAGGCACGGGCCGCACTCCTCAAGGTGGCGCCGCACCTCGGAACAGTCGGCCTCGTCGAGCTCGTTGTCGATGAGGTAGACGATCCGCTGGAGGTAGTCGGCGCAGTCCTCGGGACGCTGGTCGCTCATGACTCGCCTCCCCCCTGGCGCGAGACGAGCAGGTCGTTCTCGCGGACATAGCCCTCGAGCATGTCGCGCAGCTGCCGGCGACCACGATGCAGGCGGGACATGACCGTCCCGATCGGGGTGTCCATGATCTCGGCGATCTCCTTGTAGGGGAAACCCTCCACGTCCGCGAGGTACACCGCGAGCCGGAACTCCTCCGGCAGCCGCTGGAGCGCCTCCTTCACCTGCGAGTCGGGCAGGTGCTCCAGGGCCTCCGCCTCGGCCGACTTCAGCCCGCTCGAGGTGTGCGACTCCGCCCGGTGGAGCTGCCAGTCCTCGACGTCCCCCGAGTCGCCGATCGTCGACTGCAACGGCTGTCGCTGCTTCTTGCGGTAGGTGTTGATGAAGGTGTTGGTCAGGATGCGGTAGAGCCAGGCCTTCAGGTTGGTGCCCGGCTTGAACTGGTGGAACTTGGAGTACGCCTTGGCGAACGTCTCCTGCACCAGGTCCTCGGCGTCCGCCGGGTTGCGGGTCATGCGCAGCGCGGCGGAGTAGAGCTGGTCGAGGAACGGCAGCGCGTCGCGCTCGAACCGCGCCGTGCGCTCCGTCTCGGTCTCGGTCTCGAGGTCGATCTCCACCCCGGTCAAGGAATCAGTCATCGCCTCCCAGCCTAGCGGGGAGGTGGGACGGTCCAGGACGGCCAGCACGTCAGGAAGAACCTGTCGGCGGTCCCGATCATTCCCGGGCGTGGATCCAGCGGCCCGTCAGCGTCGCGCGATCTCCCGCACGATCCACTCCAGAGTCGCCTCGACGACCACCGCGACCACGTCCGAGGGCGCCAGCCCGGACGACTTCGGCACCTTCAGGCCGTGGTCGGCGAACGGCACCACGGTCATCTCGGTGCCCTCGGGGAACTCCTCGGGCCGTCCCATCGGGTCGCGCTCCCCCTGGATCACGAGCGTGGGTACGCCGGCCCCGGCGAGCTCGTCGACCCGGGACTTCTCGGGTCTCCCCGGCGGGTGGAGGGGGAACGAGAGGGCGAGCACGCCGCTGGCCCCCAGCGTGCGGGCGGAGCGGGCCGCCGACCGGGCTCCGGCGGAGCGGCCCCCGAGCACCAGGGGGGTGCGGGGTCGCAGGAGGTCGGCAGCGGCGCGGAGCGCGGCGTCCAGCGTCTTGGGCGGTGTCGCCACCCGCCTGCCCGCCACCTTCCACGGCTGCTCGAGGCGGTGGACGGTCACCCCCTGCCCGGGCAGCGACCGGGCCAGCCCGGCCAGCTCGGGAGTGTCGATGCCCCCGCCGGCTCCGTGGCTGAGCAGCAGGGTGGCGATCGGGCTGCGCGAGCGGTCGGAGACCAGCCGGGCGTCGCCGTGGGGGGTGGGGATCGTGCGGGTCAGGCTCATCGGGTCTCCGGGGCAAGCGGCAGTGGGTCGAGCAGGTCGGGGCCGTTGTTGCGGACGTTGCCGACCGCCGTCGACACCGGGTAGGCCTCCAGCCGGCCGGGGGTAGCCGGTTCGAGCAGCGCCAGCCGCTCGTCGGCCGCGGCCGGGCGCGGGTCGAGCCAGGCCGCCCAGCGCTCGGCGGGCACCATCAACGGCATGCGGTCGTGGATGTGGCCGACCGCGTCCTCGGCGCGGGTGGTCAGCACGGTGCTGGTCCAGCGGAACGCCTCGGGGTCGTCGTCGGGCCTGGCCGGGTCGCGCCAGATCTCGTAGAGCCCGGCCATCGCCAGCACCCCGCCGTCCTTGGGGCGGATGAAGAACGGCTGCTTGCGGGGCTTGCCCGCCTTGGTGAGCTCGCTGGTGGGGTACCACTCGAAGTAGCCGTCGGCCGGCAGCAGGCAGCGCCGGGTGGCGAACGCCTTGCGGAACGCCGGCTTCTCCGCGACCGTCTCCATCCGCGCGTTGATCATCCGGCTCCCGATGCTGGCGTCCTTCGCCCAGGACGGCACCAGCCCCCAGCGCAGCACCCGCAGCTGGCGCGGCGAGGGGGCGGTCGGTCCGTCCTCGCGCGGGGGCCGCTCGAGGACGGCGTACACCTCTTTGGTGGGGGCCACGTTGTAGTCGGGCTCCAGCGGGGTGGCGACGCGCGACTCGTCGACCTCGAACTCCTCGACGAGATCCTGCGGACGGCGCGAGGAGGCATAGCGACCGCACATGGGGCCCAGCCTAGGGCCCCGACGTCAGGGTCGCGCCAGCTCGTCGAGGAGCATCGCGGCGGCGTCGTCGGTCTCGGGCAGCCCCTCGATCCAGGCGCGGGTCGGGTGGTCGGCGACGCCAAGCATCCGGCGCAGGATCGCGACCCGGCGTCCGAGCGTCTCGTCCCGCGCGACCACGACCACGATCCGGTTGGACCCCAGCCGGCCGATCGTCTCGCCGTCCGCGAACACGCTGCGGGCGGCCTCTCCGAGTCGCACCAGGCGCATCACCCGCGAGAACGAGTCGTTCTCGCCGTTGACGACGCCAGGACGGTCGAGCGGCAGGTCGATCACGACCAGGGCGTGGCTCTCACGCAGGCCCGCGGCGGCGGCGGCGTGCTCGCGGTAGAGCTCGGTCAGCCGCGAGCGCACGTGTGCGAGGCTCGCGAGCCCGGTGAGCGGATCCTCGCAGGAGAGCTGGTGGAGGTAGGCCAGGGTGGCCTCGCTCCAGGCGACGGAGAGGGCCTGGACGTCGTCGAACCCGGGGTCGGTCCCGGTGACGGCGTACGCCGTGGTCCG
>Ga0299913_10004082_pt1 | contig 12161 bp, 12 predicted proteins | sample RVTome_9_FD_201360 | JGI IMG/M metagenome (GOLD analysis project Ga0299913, IMG submission 201360) | Soil microbial communities from uranium-contaminated site in the Upper Colorado River Basin, Wyoming, United States - RVT155D38 (version 2) ... | reverse complement strand
ACGGCGCCGCCGGAGAGCGCGGTCGTGTAGGCGGCAGCCATCTGCGAGCGGCCGGCGTTGTGCACGCACACGTAGAGGACGCTGGGCTTGCTCATGACCTTGCCTTTCCGGACAGGGGTACGTCGGATGCGGGGCCGTGGTGAGGGCCGCGGTGGGGGCCGCCGCGGGGGAACAACTTCCGGGCCCACAGGCTCACGTAGACGAGGCCGACGAGCACCGGCACCTCGATCAGCGGGCCGACCACCCCGGCGAGCGCCTCGCCGCTGGTCACGCCGAACACCGCGATCGCCACGGCGATGGCGAGCTCGAAGTTGTTGCCGGCCGCGGTAAACGCGACCGTCGTGGACCGCTCGTAGGACAGGCCGGACGCCCACGCCAGGGCGAGCGAGCCGGTCCACATGATCGCGAAGTAGGCCAGCAGCGGCAGGGCGATCCGCGCGACGTCGAACGGCTGGCTGGTGATCGCGTCGCCCTGGAGGGCGAAGAGCAGCACGATCGTGAACAGCAGGCCGTAGAGCGCGAACGGGCCGATCCGCGGGAGGAAGGTGCCTTCGTACCAGTCCCGTCCGCGCCGCGCCTCACCGATGCGTCGGGTCAGGTAGCCCGCGGCCAGCGGGATGCCGAGGAACACCACGACACTGCCGGCGATCATCCACGGGGACACGTCGAGGCCGGCAGTGTCCAGGCCGAGCCAGCCGGGCAGGACCGAGAGGTAGAACCAGCCGAGGAGGCCGAAGGCGAAGACCTGGAACACCGAGTTCAGCGCGACGAGCACGGCGGCGGCCTCGCGGTCACCGCAGGCGAGGTCGTTCCAGATGATCACCATCGCGATGCACCGGGCCAGCCCGACGATGATCAGGCCGGTGCGGTACTCCGGGAGGTCGGGCAGCATCAGCCAGGCGAGCGCGAACATCAGCGCGGGACCCAGACCCCAGTTGAGGACCAGGCTGAGCACGAGCGTCCGCGTGTCGCGGGTGACGGTGTCGAGCTTGTCGTAGCGGACCTTGGCGAGCACCGGGTACATCATCAGCAGCAGGCCGAGTGCGATCGGCAGGGACACCGAGCTGATCTTCACGGCCTCGAGTGCCGTGTCGAGCCCGGGGACCCACCGGCCGGCGAGGAGCCCGGCCACCATCGCGAGCCCGATCCAGACCGGCAGGAGCCGGTCGAGCGTGGAGAGCCGGTGGACGACGTCGCCGGTCTCCTGCGGCGCGGGGCCGGGCTCGACCTGGGTGCTCACGCGTGCGTCCCTCCTCTCGACCCGTCACGGATGCTGCCGGGTTTCCTGCCGACCCGTCACGGATGCTGGGCTCTCGGGGTCTCCCTGCGGTAACATATCAAACTATGCTGACGTCAGTCCAAAGTGATGTGTTCCGGGTGCTCGCCGACCCGTTGCGGCTCCGGATCGTGGAGCTCCTCGCGGTCGAGCAGCTGTGCACGTGCCACCTCGTCGACGAAACGGGTGCCAGGCAGACCAACGTGTCGAACCACCTGCGCGTGCTGCGCGAGGCCGGTCTGGTCGAGGCTGAGCCCGCCGGGCGCTACACGTACTACCGGCTGGTCCCCGAGGCGCTCGACGCGCTGGCGACCCGGCTCGGTGGGCTGGCGGAGAGCGCGAGGAGTACGTCGGACGTCCGGCGCCCGTCCTGCGACTGACCGCTGCCCGTCGTACTTCCCCAGGGGACCCTGGGAAAACTCCCGCCAGGGGGGTCAGCCGAAGCGGCCCGAGATGTAGGCCTCGGTCGACGGGTCGTCGGGCACCGAGAACAGCTTGCGCGTCGTGTTCATCTCCACCAGCCGCCCGGGCGTCCCGGCGCCGGCGATGTTGAAGAACGCGGTGTCCTCCGAGACCCGCGCGGCCTGCTGCATGTTGTGGGTGACGATCACGATCGTGTAGTCGGACTTCAGGTCGTGGATCAGGTCCTCGATCGCCGAGGTGGAGATCGGGTCCAGCGCGGAGGCGGGCTCGTCCATCAGCAGCACCTGCGGCTCCACGGCGATCGCGCGCGCGATGCACAGCCGCTGCTGCTGCCCGCCCGAAAGGCTCCCGCCGGGCTTGTTCAGCCGCTGCTTGACCTCCTCCCAGAGGTTCGCGCCGCGCAGCGACTTCTCGACCGCGTCGTCGGCCTCGGCCTTCTTCAGCTTGGCATTGTTCAGCCGCATCCCCGCGATCACGTTGTCGTAGATAGACATCGTCGGGAACGGGTTGGGCCGCTGGAAGACCATCCCGATCTGCCGGCGCACCTGCACCGGGTCGACGTCGGCGGAGTACAGGTCCTGCCCGTCCACGACGACCTTGCCCTCGACGCGGGCGCCGGGGATCACCTCGTGCATCCGGTTCAGCGAGCGGAGGAAGGTCGACTTCCCGCAGCCGGACGGCCCGATGAGTGCGGTCACCGAGCGCGCGGGGATGGTCATCGAGACACCCTCCACGGCGAGGAAGTCGCCGTAGTAGATGTCGAGGTCGGAGACGTCGATGCTCTTGGCCATGAGTCTTCAGGTTCTCCTCGTCCCGGCTCAGCGGCCGGTCTTGGGGGCGTAGCGGCGGCCGATGGCCCGGGCGATCAGGTTGAGCGCCATCACGATCACGATGAGCACCAGGGCGGCGCCCCACGCGCGCTCCTGGCCATACTCCGCGGGGACACCCGGCTGGGTGTAGGAGTAGTAGATGTACACCGGCAGCGTCATCATCCGCTCGCCGAACAGGTTGAGGTTCAGCGAGTCGGTCGACCCGGCGATGATCAGCAGCGGCGCGGTCTCGCCGGCGACGCGAGCCACGGCCAGCGTCACGCCGGTGACGATCCCGCCGAGTGCGGTCGGGATGACCACCTTGACGACCGTGCGCCACTTCGGGACACCGAGGGCGTACGACGCCTCGCGGAGGTCGTGCGGGACCAGCCGAAGCATCTCCTCCCCGGAGCGGACCACGATCGGGATCATCAGCAGGGACAGGGCGATCGCTCCGCCGAAGCCGAACCGGATGCCCTCCCCGAAGAAGAGCACGAACAACGCGTAGGCGAACAGGCCCGCGACGATCGACGGGATGCCGGTCATCACGTCGACCAGGAAGGTGATCGCGCGCGCGAGCCGCGAGGTGCCGCCGTACTCCACGAGGTAGATCGCGGTCAGCAGCCCGATCGGGATCGAGATCACCGCTGCCGCACCCGTGACGAGGAGCGTGCCGATCATGGCGTGGTAGATCCCGCCGCCCTCGCCGACGATGTTGCGCATCGAGTAGGTGAGGAACTCCGCGTCGATCACGCCGAGCCCGTTGCCGAGCACCTCCCAGACCAGGGAGACCAGCGGCACCAGGGCAAGCCCGAACGCGGTCCACACCAGTGAGGTGACCAGGCGGTCCTTCGCGGAACGGCTGCCCTCGACGGCCCGGGCCCACAGCGGCAGCGCGACGAGCGTGAGCAGCACACCCACGAGGACCCACGGGATCGGGCCCCAGCCGAGGGTGAGGGCGAGCAGGGTGGACGTCGCCGCGGCCAGCGTCGCGACGAGCGCGGGCGCCCAGCGGGGCAGCCGCGGGTGGGTCAGCGGCAGGTGGGACCGCCGGTCGGCCTCGGTCTCGTGGCGGTCGCCGATCGGGATCTCGATCTCCGACTTCACCGTCAGCCGGGGGCCCTGCGGAGGGATCCTGACGTTCATCGCAGCCTCCTCTCGCCGCGGGCGATGATGGCGCGGGCAGTGAAGTTCACCGCGAAGGTGATCACGAACAGCACCAGACCGCTGGCGATGAGCGCGTTGACGCCCAGGCCTGTCGCCTCGGGGAACTGCAGCGCGATGTTCGCAGCGATCGTGGACGGGTTCACGTTGCTGATCAGGTTGAAGGTGACCACACCGCTCGCCGAGAGCACCATCGCCACGGCCATCGTCTCGCCGAGCGCGCGACCCAGGCCGAGCATGACGGCGGAGACGATGCCGGACTTGCTGTAGGGCAGCACGGAGAGGCGGATCATCTCCCAGCGGGTGGCGCCGAGGGCCAGCGCCGCCTCCTTCTGGAGCGTGGGGGTCTGCGTGAAGATCTCGCGGGTGATCGCGGTGATGATCGGCAGCGCCATGATCGCGAGCACGATGCCGGCGGTGAGGATCGTCTTGCCGGTCGTCGACGCGGGGCCGGCGAAGAACGGGATCCAGCCCAGGTTCCGGTCGAGCCAGAGGTACGCCGGCACCAGCTGCGGTCCCAGCACCGCGATGCCCCACAGGCCGTAGACCACGCTGGGGACCGCGGCGAGCAGGTCGATGACGTAGCCGATCGGCTTGCTCAGCCTCAGGGGCGCGTAGAGCGCGATCACCAGTGCGACGCCGAGCGCGAGAGGTGTGGCGATGACGAGGGCGATCAGCGCGGCGAGCAGGGTGCCGAACAGCAGCGGCCCGATGAACGTGACGATGTTGGAGGCACCGCCGAGCTTGCCGGGGGGTGCGTCGAGCGCAGGCAGCCCCTCGAGGGTCAAGAAGATCGCCACGCCCGCCAGCGCGACCACGATGACCAGCGCCGCGGTGCGCGCGATGCCGGAGAAGACGAGGTCGCCGCGGCGTTGGCGGGGCTTGGGCGTCCTGGCAGGTGTCGTTGTCGTGGTCATCGGCCTACCGAGATCCCTTCGATGATGGCCATGGCTTCGGACTGGATCCGGTCCGAGAGAGGTGCCGACCCCGCCGAGGACGCCGAGGTGGTCTGACCGTCGTCGCTGACGACGTAGGACAAGTAGCCCTTGACCAGGTCGACGGTCTCCTGGTCGGGGTAGCGCTGGCAGGCGAGGAGGTAGGACGTCAGCACGATCGGGTACACGCCGCCCTCCTCGGTGGCGCGGTCGAGCTCGTAGACCATGTCGACCTCGGGGCGGCCCTCGACGCGTTCGGAGACCTCGAGGATCTTCGCGGCCGCCTCGGGGGCCGGGTCGACGTACTCGCCACCGACCCGCACCTTCGCCACGGAGAGCTGCCCGGCCTGGCTCGCGTCGGCGTACCCGATCGTGCCCTGGCCGTTGCGCACCGCCGAGACGACGCCGGCGGTGCCCTGCCCCGCCTCGCCGGACCTGATGGGCCACACGCCGTTCGGCTCGTGCGGCCAGGCGTCGCCCCCGGCCTGGGAGAGGTACTCGGTGAAGTTCTCCGTCGTGCCCGAGTCGTCCGCGCGGTGGACGGGCGTGATCCGGGTCGACGGCAGGTCCGCGTCGGGGTTGTCCTCGGCGATCAGCGGGTCGTCCCAGCTGGTGATCGTCTCGGCGAAGATCCCGGCCACCGCCTCGGCGGAGAGCCTGAGCTCCGGCACCTCCGGGAGGTTGTAGACGACCGCGATCGGGCTCACGTAGCTGGGGATCTCGATGGCGGGAGTGCCGCCGCAGCGCTTGCGGGCGTCCGCGAGCTCGCCCTCGTCCTCGGAGAGGTAGGCGTCGGACCCGGCGAAGGCGACACCGCCGGCGATGAACTGTTCGCGGCCACCGCCGGAGCCGACCGGGTCGTAGTTCACGGTCGCGGCGGGGTTGAGGGTCTGGAACCCGGCCTGCCAGGCGCCCTGGGCGGCCTCCTGGGCGCTGGAGCCTGCGCCGTTCAGGGTCCCGCTGAGGTCACCGACCGCGTCGGGGTCGATCCGCTCGTTCGGGGGCGTGCACGCCGCCAACAGGCAGGCGACGCCGAGAACGGCCAGTCCCCGGGTGCGGGCACGGGGGCGGGGCGTGCGGTCCAATCCGGTACTCCTGTGTCTGGTCGCGCCCGGTCAGGACGTGGCGGTCAGGCATCGGTCTGGCCCGGTCGGGGGCACACGCCCGGTCGGGGCGCGTCAGCGACGCTAGAGAGGCCCGGTGAAGCGACGAGGCGCCCCAGGTGAACGGAAGGTGAACGATTCCTGCGCTCCGGCCCTGCTCCCGGTGGCGAGGAGACGACCGCCACGCGGCCGGCCTCGTAGACCCGGCGTTCGCGCCGCGCGGAAACCCGCCGGTCCGGTGCTGCGGACGTCGACAACACGACGGGAGGTGTTTGCCCCCCGTTCAGCGTCGTAGGCCGACGCGTTCACCACGGCTGCCTAGCGTCTTGCTCAGTCACACATCTCGGCCGTCAACAGCGGCGGCCTGATCTGAGAGGCACAAGCAGTGATGCGACGTACACACAGCCTGACCGCGGTCTCCGCGGGCGTGGCCCTGGCCTTCCTCCTGTCCGCGTGCGGCGGCGACAACCAGGCCGCGGCCGGCGGCGAGGGTTCCGGCAGCGGGGAGAGCGTCTCCGGGGAGGTCGTCGTCGACGGGTCGTCCACCGTGCAGCCGCTCACCGCAGCGGCCGGCGAGCTCTACGCGGAGGAGCAGCCCGGGGTGAACGTCTCCGTGGCCACCTCCGGCACCGGCGGCGGCTTCGAGAAGTTCTGCCAGGGCCAGACCGACATCTCCAACGCCTCCCGCCCGATCAAGGAGGAAGAGGCAGCGATCTGTGAGGAGAACGGCGTCGAGTTCAGCGAGCTCCGCGTCGCCACCGACGCGCTGACAGTCGTGACCTCCAAGGACAACGACTTCGTCGACTGCCTGACCATCGAGGAGCTCAACACGATGTGGGCGCCCGAGGCCGAGGGTGAGGTCGACAGCTGGAGCCAGGTCAACCCCGACTTCCCGGACGAGAAGCTCGAGCTCTACGGTCCCGGCACCGACTCCGGCACCTTCGACTACTTCACCGACGAGGTCAACGGGGAGGAGGGCGCCAGCCGCTCGGACTACAACGCCTCCGAGGACGACAACGTCCTCGTCCAGGGTGTCTCCGGCTCCGCGAACGCGATCGGCTACTTCGGGTACACGTACTACGAGGAGAACGCCGACGCGCTGAAGGCTATCGAGGTCGACAGCGGCGACGGCTGCGTCGCGCCGAGCGCGGAGACCGCCGCGGACGGCAGCTACACGCCGCTTGCCCGGCCGCTGTTCATCTACGTCGCCGACAAGTCCTACGCGGACAAGGAGCAGGTCACCGCGTTCGTCGACTACTACGTCGCCAACAACGGACCCATCGCCGAGGCCGCGCAGTACATCCCGCTCAACGACGAGCAGTCCGGCGAGCTCGAGAGCTCGCTCGGCGAGCTCCAGGGCTGAGCGAGCCCACGGGGGACAACGACCCGGGCGACCGGGTCACCGACGACCAGAGAGGGACACGCGCAGGTGAGCTCCACTGCGGCCCGTGGGGGCCCGTCCATGGCGACGGGTCCCCGTTCGGGGCCTCCAGACCGACCGCCAGGGTCCGCCCCGGACATCACGCACCACAAGAAGCGCTACGGCGAGCGACTCGCGCTGCTGGGGCTGGGGGGCTCCGCCGCGCTGTCGGTCGGCATCACGATCGCGATCGTCGTCGCGCTCGTGCGTCCCTCGATCGACTTCTTCCGCGAGGTGTCCTTCAGCGAGTTCCTCACCGGCACCCGTTGGGCCCCCACGTTCGCCGACGCCGACTTCGGTGTCCTCCCCCTCATCACGGGGACGCTGTGGACCACGTTCATCGGACTGACGATCGCGGTCCCCCTGGGACTCGGTGCGGCGATCTACCTCTCGGAGTACGCCCACGACCGCGTGCGCAAGATCCTCAAGCCGGTCCTGGAGATCCTGGCCGGCATCCCGTCGGTGGTCTACGGCTACTTCGCGCTCTACTTCGTCGCACCGGTGCTCCTCAAGGACCTGCTCAACCTCGAGGTGGGCACCTTCAGCGTGCTGGCGGCGGGACTCGTGCTGGGTGTGATGATCATCCCGACCGTCGCGTCGCTGTCGGAGGATGCGATGAGCGCGGTCCCTCAGGCACTGCGTCAGGGCTCCTACGCGCTGGGCGCCAACCGGATGCGTACGACACTGAGGGTGGTCTTCCCCGCCGCGATCTCGGGCATCACCGCCTCGATCGTGCTCGGACTGTCGCGGGCAGTCGGGGAGACGATGATCGTTGCCCTGGCCGCCGGCACGCGGGCGCAGATCGTCACGGCGCCGACCGGCAACGGGCAGACGATGACCGGGTTCATCGCGCAGACCGCCACGGGGGAGAGCTCGCCGGGCAGTCTCACCTACAACACCCTCTTCGCGGTGGGGCTCCTGCTCTTCGTGATCACGCTGATCATCAACCTGATCGCCGCATCCATCGTCCGCCGCATCCGGGAGGTCTACTGATGGCCACGATCGGCTCACTCGCAGGCCAGCCGATGCGGGCGGAGAGGTACGGCGACCGCAGCTTCGGGTCGATTGCGTTCCTGATCGCCCTCTGGGCAGCGGTCGGCTTCGCGGTGCTCACCCTCGGGGTGCTGCTCGTCGACTCCATGCTCGACGGGGCGGTGCGGCTCGACGGCGCCCTCTTCACGCGCTACAGCTCGCAGATCCTCCCGGAGACGGCCGGCGCGAGGGCGGCGATCCTCGGCTCCGCGTGGGTGATCGCCGTGACCGCGACCCTGGCGATCCCGCTCGGCGTCGCCGCCGGCGTCTACCTCGAGGAGTTCGCCGATCCCAAGCGCTGGTACAACAAGCTCATCGAGGTCAACCTCACCAACCTCGCCGCGGTGCCGGCCATCGTCTACGGCATGCTCACCGCCGGCCTCGCCCTGAGCATCGGCCTGGAGCGACGGGTGGTGCTCGCCGGAGGCATCGCGCTCGCCCTGCTGATCCTGCCGGTGATCATCATCGCCACCCGTGAGTCGGTCCGCGCCGTCCCGCAGGAGATCCGCGACGGTTCGCTCGCGCTCGGCGCCACGCCGTTGCAGACCGTGTGGAGACAGACGCTCCCGTCCGCCGTACCCGGTATCGCGACCGGCGCCATACTGGCGCTGTCCCGGGCGCTCGGCGAGGCCGCACCGCTGCTGCTCCTGGGTGGGCTGGTCTTCGTCAACTACGACCCGGACGGGCTGTTCTCGGGGTTCACGACGCTGCCCATCCAGATCTTCAACTGGGCCTCGCAGCCCCAGCTCGCGTTCCAGCAAGTCGCCTCGGCCGCGATCATCGTCATGCTCATCCTGCTGCTGATGATGAACGCCCTGGCCATCTTCATCCGTAACCGCTACCAGAAGCGTTGGTGATCACAGACATGGCTACCTTCTCGACCAGGACCCCAGCCGGTACGTCGGACGCGTCCGCCTCGGACGGTGCCGCACGGGCGACCGCCGACGCCCGAGCCGCGGTGCCGTCCTCGCCGGAACGTGAGGACCACCTGCGCGCGACCGGTGGGCTGACCCACCACGTCCGGGACCGGCACGTCGCACCCGAGATCGACCCGGTGATGGCGTGCGAGAACGTCGACGTGTACTACGGCGACTTCCGCGCCGTGACGAACGTGTCGCTGGAGTTCGGCAAGAACGAGATCACCGCGCTGATCGGTCCGTCCGGGTGCGGCAAGTCCACCCTGATCCGTTCGCTCAACCGGATGAACGACCTCGTGGAGGGGGCGCGCGTCGAGGGTCGGGTGACCTACCACGACAAGAACATCTACGACCGCGATGTCGACCCGATCGAGGTGCGCCGCCGGATCGGGATGGTCTTCCAGAAGCCGAACCCCTTCCCCAAGTCGATCTACGACAACATCGCCTACGGTCCCCGCGTCACCGGCATGAAGGTCGACAGCATGGACGAGGTCGTCGAGGAGAGCCTCACCCGTGCGGCGCTGTGGGACGAGGTCAAGGACAAGCTCAAGCAGTCCGCGTTCGGGCTGTCCGGCGGTCAGCAGCAGCGGTTGTGCATCGCCCGCACCCTCGCGGTCAAGCCCGACGTGATCCTCATGGACGAGCCCGCCTCCGCGCTCGACCCGATCGCGACCGCGCGCATCGAGGACCTGATGCTCGAACTGCGTGAGGACTTCGCGATCGTCGTGGTCACCCACAACATGCAGCAGGCCGCACGCGTGGCGGACCGCACCGCGTTCTTCACCGCGCTCGCGGCCGAGGGCTCGGGAGACCGCACCGGGCTGCTCGTGGAGTACGACGTGACCCGCAACATCTTCCAGAACCCGCGGGACAAGCGGACCGAGGACTACATCTCCGGCCGGTTCGGGTGAGGCGTGGCACCCGTGTCCTCCTCGCACGTGTCCACGTCGGCTGACCCGGCGCACCCCGACCTGCCCGTGCGCCGGCGGCGGGGGGAGGCGAGCTGGTCGACGATGGTCGGCGTCGTGCTGCTGATCGCGGACCCGGACGGCCCGGGCAGCAGCCCGCTCGACGACGAGCTCCACGCCGCCGGCCTGAACACCGTGTGGTGCCGCGACGGCGCGGAGGCCCTCGTCGAGTTCGGCCGGCTGCGACCCGACGCGGTCCTGGTCTGCGCCAGGCTCGAGGTCGTCGACACCGCGACCGTCGTACGCACCATGCACGAGGCGGCCAGCCAGCCGATCCTGGTCGGGATCGGGCCCGACGACCTCGACGAGGTCGGGAAGGTGCTCGTCGCCGGGGCGACCGGCGCGGTGTCGCGACCCTACGACGCGGCCGAGATCGCGGCCCGGCTCGAGCCGGAGATCCACGACGTCGAGCAGCGCGCCAAGGTCGTCTACGGGCCGCTCGAGCTCGATCCGTGGGCGTACCGCGTGCGGGTCGGCGAGGTGGTGTGGGAGAACCTGCCGCTGAAGGAGTTCGAGCTGCTGCGCCTGCTGATGGCCCACGCCGACCACGTCGTGACGCCCGAGCAGATCCGGTGCGCGTTGTGGGGCGACAAGGCGCCCGGTCCGACCTCCAACGCGGTCACGGTGCACGTTGGCCGGCTGCGCGCGCGGCTGGGGGGTGTGGCCGAGCTGCGCACCGTGCGCGGCCGCGGCTACCGCCTCACGGTCGGTTAGCGGAAGCTCACGTCGTGGTGCTCGGTGGCCAGGATCCGGCCCTTGCGGTGGTGCACGACGAACACCCCGCCGGGCGCGAGCGCCTGCTCCTCGAGACCGAGGGTCGCGAAGACCCACGGCAGCACCGGTCGGTGCGTGCAGATCACCGACGCCTCCTTGAGCGCCAGCAACCCTCGCATCCGCTCCGCCACGATCTCCGGTGTCGCGTCCTGCTCGGAGAGGTCGTCGGTGTCGTCCATGTCGAGATCCGCGACGTCGGCGTACGGCGCGGTCGTGCGCCAGCACCGGCGGCTGCTCGAGGTCAGGATGTGCGTCACGCCGTACGCCCCCAGCACCGGGACCACCTGCTCGGCCTGGAACTCGCCGGCCTTGGTGAGTGGTCGCTCGCGGTCGTCCTTCGTCCACGCCTTGCGGGACTTCGCGCGGCCGTGGCGCAGGATCACCAGCGGGTAGGACTTCTTGCGGACCTGCTCGTACTCGGCCAGCGTCACCCGGTCGTAGTCGTAGTCCAACCGCGCGCGCGCCTCGTCGAGCGGCAGCCAGACGACCTCGTCGATCTCGGCGTTGACCTTGTACGACGAGACGTCGTCATCGCCCACGACACGTGCGACCCAGTAGTGCACGCGCTTGAAGCGCCGTTCGCCGTTGTCGACCTCGTAGCGCTGCGTGCCGAGCGGCGGGCCGAGCCGTATGTCGAGCCCTGTCTCCTCCGCTACCTCGCGCACGGCGGCCGTGGTGACGTGCTCTCCCGGGTCGAGCTTTCCCTTGGGGAACGACCAGTCGTCGTACTTCGGCCGGTGCACGAGGAGGACGTCGCCACCCTTGCGGGTGACCACCGCTCCGGCGGCGAGGACGTCCCCGGGGCCGGCCGGGAGAGAAGGCGCCATGCGGCTAGTCTCACATCACTGTCCGCGAACGAAGGGTGAACCCCCTGTGCACAGACGGGTCCTTGCCGTCACGCTCGCCGTGATGCTGGTCGTCGCGATCGCCGTGGGGGCATGGTTCGGCTGGAAGGCGACCCAGCGTACGTCGTACGAACGGGCCGTCGCCTCGCTGCCGGAGGCCACACTGCGCGCGACGTACACAGACTGGGACGCCGTGCGCCGGCTCGCCCGCGGGACCGAGCTGGGGTCCTCGCCGACCACGCGTGACGTGCAGCGATTCCTCTCCCGCGCCTACGACCAGGACCTGGTCTCGACGTCGGCCGTGTCCGACTCGACCTACGCCCTGGACGAGCACTACGGCTTCTCGCCCCTCAAGGCGGACTGGGAGATGTTCGGCCAGTCCCGCGAGGGGCAGGTGGCCGTGATGCGCCTCGGCGAGGGCGTGGACCTCGACGACGTGGAGCGCAACCTGCGACAGCTCGGCTACGTCGAGCCCGACTCCGGCGCGGGGGAAGG
>Ga0299913_10004081_pt1 | contig 12162 bp, 14 predicted proteins | sample RVTome_9_FD_201360 | JGI IMG/M metagenome (GOLD analysis project Ga0299913, IMG submission 201360) | Soil microbial communities from uranium-contaminated site in the Upper Colorado River Basin, Wyoming, United States - RVT155D38 (version 2) ... | reverse complement strand
CCGCGCCATCAATCGATGGGGGTGGCGCACGTTCCTCGTGGTCGTCGGTCTGATGCTGTTCGGCCCGCTCGTGATCCTCGTGCTCTTCTCGTTCAACGACTCGAACATCCTGGCGTTCCCTCTGGAGGGTGTGACGACGGACTGGTACGCCGAGGCGTTGACCGACACCGTGCTGCGCAAGGCGCTCGGCAACTCGTTCCGGGTAGCGTTCGTCGTGGCGCCCCTGTGTCTGGTGCTCGGCACCCTGGCCGCGTTCGGGCTGACGCGGTTCCGGTTCCGCGGGCGGGGCGCGATCGGCGCGCTCGTCGGTGCGCCGCTCGTGCTTCCGTGGCTGATCATCGGGATCGCGGCGCTGATGGGGTACGCGCGCGTCGATCTCGACCTGACGCTCCGCACGGTCGTGGCGACGCAGACGATCTGCACGTTCCCCCTGGTCACCGCGATCGTGTCCGCGCAGCTGTTCCGGTTCCAACGGGTGCAGGAGGAGGCCGCGATCGATCTGGGCTGCTCGCGCCTGCAGGTGCTGCGCTTCGTGATCCTCCCGCACATCGGACCAGCGCTCGGTGCGGCGGCGATCTTCGCGTTCACGTGGTCGTTCAACAACTACGAGATCAGCCTGTTCACGATCGGGTTCCAGCAGACGTTCCCGATCTGGGTCTACTCGTCGGTCCGCAACCCGGACCACACGGCGGTCGTGAACGCCGTGTCGACGTTGATCTCGGCGTTCCAGGTCGTGTCGATCTGGGCCGCTCTTCGACTGCTGCGCGCCAGGGGCGGCGGGGCGTTGACCATCGTCGGCGACCGCGCCGTCGCGGCCGAGAACGTGGCCGAGGGCGCGGGGATCGCGCCGCGGAGGGCATGACCGGGATGGCCGCGATCTCGACCAGCACGGATCTCGAGACGCCTCGGCGCGAACGTCTCCCTCGCGGTCCGAAGCGTCGCGGGGCGCTCGGCATCCTGTTCTCGCCGGTGGGACTGCTCCTGCTGCTCTTCGTGCTGCCGATGCTGATCATGGTCCAGATGTCGTTCGTCGAGTTCCCGCCGAACACCGAGAGCGGCTACACGCTCGACCACTACCGCGAGGTCCTGACGAACGAGCTGAACCTGAAGATCGCGTGGCGGACCGTGATGATCGCGAGCATCTCGATGGCGATCATGCTCGCGATCGCGCTCCCGCTCTCGTACTTCATGGCGTTCAAGGCCGGCCGATGGGAGCTGATCCTGCTGCTCGGCCTCGTGCTCGCCGACGAGCTGGCGCCGGTCGTGAAGGTGTATGCCTGGCAGGTGATCCTCGGCCGCAACGGCATCCTCAACTGGCTGATCCCGGGTGAGCCGATCGAGTGGCTCCTCTACAGCCGGTTCGCGGTGATCGTGACGTTGTCCACGACCTACATCACGTACACGACGATCCCGATCTACGCCGCGATGAAGGCGATCGAACCGTCGATGTTCGAGGCCGCCGTCGACCTCGGCGCCGGATGGTGGCAGCAGGCACGGAAGATCCTGATCCCGCTCGCGGCGCCCGGGATCTTCATCGCGATGATCCTGGTGTACATCCCGATGCTCACCGACTTCGTGACGTCGGACATCGTCGGTGGGACGAGCTCCGTGATGATGGGCCAGCGCGTGCGCGACCTGATCCTGCAGGGCGGGAACTGGGGCGCGGGATCGGCCCTGAACTTCCTGATGCTCGGGGCGTCGGGCATCCTGGCGCTCGTCGCCTACCGGCTCGCGAAGCTGAACAGGATCGACGCATGAGCGACCCGACGACACCGGCCGAGGGCAGCGGCATCGTCCTCGAGGCGTGCACGAAGCGGTTCGGCGACACGGTGGCGGTCGATCACGTCAGCTTCGAGATCGTGCAGGGCGAGTTCTTCTCGATGCTCGGTCCGTCGGGGTGCGGCAAGACGACGACCCTCCGGATGATCGCCGGCTTCGAAACGCCCGACGAGGGCCGGATCTGGCTCGGCGGGCGCGACGTCAGCCGGATGTCGCCGCAGAAGCGTCCCGTGAACATGGTCTTCCAGGCCTACGGCCTCTTCCCGCACATGTCGGTCGCCGACAACGTCGCGTTCGGCCTTCGCATCAAGAAGCTGCCGCGCGACGAGATCGCCGAGCGCGTCGCCGACACGATCCGGGTCGTCCGGCTCGACGGGATGGAGGACCGCCGGCCCGGGCAGCTCTCGGGAGGCCAGCAGCAGCGCGTCGCACTGGGTCGCGCGCTCGTGAACCGGCCGGCGGCGCTGCTGCTCGACGAGCCGCTCGGCGCGCTCGACCTCCAGCTCCGCAAGGACATGCAGCTCGAGCTCAAGCACCTCCAGGAGCGCACGGGAACGACGTTCGTCTACGTGACGCACGACCAGGAGGAGGCGATGACGATGTCGGATCGGATCGCCGTGATGCGAGGCGGCGTCGTCGAACAACTCGGATCGCCGCGGGAGCTCTACGCAACGCCGGCCAGCGCCTTCGTGGCCGGGTTCATCGGCGTGTCGAACCTCGTCACGCTCCGCGTCGACCGTCGCGACGACGGCCTCGTCGCGATGGAGCTCGGTGAGGGGGACCGCATCCTCGCGCCGGATCCCGGCGGATCAGGCGACGAGCTGACGGTCACCGTCCGTCCTGAATGGATCAAGCTCGGGACCGACGCCGACGCGCGCGACAGCCGCGTGCGCGGCACCGTCACCGACGTCGTGTACCTCGGGTCCGTCACCCAGCTCGTGGTGGAGCTGCCGACGGGCGAGCGCCTCACCGTGCACCGGCTGAACGACGAGCTCGGGGCGAGCGATCCGGTTCCCGGGCAGCGCATCGCCCTGCGGTGGGCGGCCGCGCACAGCTACGTGATCGGGTCGGACCGCGCCATGCCGTCGGACGCGGCCGCTCCGAGCGATGAGATCGAGCCCGCACCGACCGGCGCCGCCGGCGCCCCGTAGAGGAGACCAGGATGACGGCCACGACCAGCGCACTCACCGCGGAAGAGATCGTCGAGCGGTCGAAGCGCTACACGCTCTTCGACTGGCAGGCGCAGGCCAAGGTCGCGCCCGTGGCGATCGACCACGCACGCGGCGTCTACGTGTACGGGACCGACGGCCGCCGGTACCTGGACCTGAACGCGCAGCTGTGGAGCGTCAACATCGGACACGCCGACCCCCGGGTCGTCGACGCGATCACGCGTCAGGCCGAGCGCCTCCCGTACGTCTCGCCCTTCCACACGTTCGAGGGCCGGGCGCGCCTGGGGGAGAAGCTCGCCGAGCTGTGGCCCGGCGACATCGCGAAGACCTTCTTCACGCTGGGCGGCGCCGAGGCGAACGAGAACGCCGTACGGATCGCGCGCCTCGCGACCGGACGTCACAAGATCGTGAGCCGGTACCGGTCTTACCACGGCGCCACGTTGGCGATGATGTCGCTGACCGGCGACCCGCGGCGCTGGCCGAACGAGCCCGGCCTCACCGGCGTCGTGCACGTGCTCGATCCGTGGCACGGACCCGAGCACCCGGTCGACGACGCCACGACGGCCCTGCGGTACCTCGAGGAGACGTTCGAGCTCGAGGGCCCCGAGACGATCGCCGCGTTCATCCTCGAGACGGTCACCGGGACGAACGGCGTACTGATCCCACCAGACGGCTACCTGCAGGGCGTGCGCGATCTCTGCTCGCGCCACGGCATCGTGATGATCGCCGACGAGGTGATGTGCGGCTTCGGCCGGACCGGCGAATGGTTCGCGGTGGACCACTGGGGCGTCGTCCCCGACCTGATCACCGCGGCGAAGGGACTCACCTCGAGCTACGCGCCGCTCGGCGCCGTGGGCATCTCGCCGGCGCTCGCCGCGTACTTCGAGGACCACGTGTTCTTCGGCGGGCTGACGTACAACACGCATCCGATCGGTGTCGCTGCGGCCCTCGCCGCGATCCAGGTGCTGGAGGACGACGACCTCGTCGGCAACGCCAAACGCCTCGAACCCGTGATGCGGCGGCACCACGAGGAGCTGGCCGCGAAGCACCCGAGCGTCGGGCTCCACCGGAACATCGGTCTGTTCGGCGTCCTCGAGCTCGTCCGCGATCCGGTCACGAACGAGCCGCTGTCGCCCTACAACGTGACGAACGAGGCGATGGGGCGGATCGGGCGTTTCCTGCTCGACCACGGCGTGATGGCGATGATCCGTTGGCACACGATCGGAACGAACCCGCCGTTGTGCATCACCGAGCAGGAACTCGCCGAGGGCTTCGAGGTCCTCGACGCGGCGCTCGCGATCGCCGACGAGGCGATGGGGTCCTAGGGTGGGCGACCGGATCGGCTTCGTCGGCCTCGGCATCATGGGCCGCCCGATGGCGCGGAACCTCCTCGCCGCCGGCTTCGATCTCACGGTGCACTCGCGGAGCCCGGATCCGGTCGACGAGCTCGTGGAGGCCGGCGCGTCGCGCGCGTCGTCCGCCGCCGAGGTCGCGCGCGCGAGCGACGTCACGATCACGATGCTCCCGGATACCCCCGACGTCGAGCTGGTCCTCGAAGGTGCCGAGGGTGTCGCGGCCGGAGCCGCGGAACGTTCGCTCGTGATCGACATGAGCACGATCGACCCGCAGCCCGCGCGCCGTCTCGCGGCCGCGTTCGCGGAACGGGGGATCGCCGTGCTCGACGCGCCCGTCAGCGGCGGCGAGCGAGGCGCGATCGATGCGACGCTCTCCATCATGGTGGGCGGCGAGGACCACGCCTTCGAACGCGCCCGCCCGATCTTCGAGGCGCTCGGGCGCACGATCGTGCACGTCGGCCCGTCGGGTGCGGGGCAGGTGTGCAAGGCGTGCAACCAGTTGGTCGTGGCGGCGACGATCGAAGCCGTCGCCGAGGCGCTCGCGCTCGCGGAACGATCCGGCGTCGACGCCGAGCGCGTGCGGGAGGCGCTGCTCGGCGGGTTCGCCGGCTCCAAGATCCTCGAGGTCCACGGCCGCCGCATGCTCGACCGCACCTTCGAGCCGGGGTTCCGGGCGCGGTTGCACGCCAAGGACGCACGCATCGTGCTCGAGGCCGCGCGCGACGTCGGGGCTGTCGTACCGTCGTTCGAGGTCGTGGCGGCGCAGCTCGACCGGCTCGTGCGAGACGGCGGCGGCGAGCTCGACCACGCCGGGTTGTTCACGCTGCTCGCACCGCCGGCCGCCGCGACCTGACGGCGGTACCGGTGCGTCGCACGGATCCCGATCGTCGCTCCGGGTCACCGGCCTGATCGGCGCGCTCTGAACCGGCGCTCCGGTCGGGTCTGGGAACATGGCCCGCGGAGCGAACCGGCGCGTGCGAGGAAGGATGGAGGAAGCGTGAGCCGAGAGCAGGGGCTGTCCGCCACCGAGATCGTCGAGCTGTCGAAGCGCTACACCCTGTACGACTGGCAGGCGCAGCACGCCGCCGCGCCGATGGCCGTCGAACGGGCCGAAGGCGTGTACTTCTACACGGCCGACGGCCGTCGGTTCCTCGACTTCAACAGCCAGCTGATGGGCGTGAACATCGGCCACGGCGACAAGCGGGTGCTCGACGCGATCGCGAAGCAGGGCGAGACGCTCCCGTACATCTCCCCGTTCATGGCGTTCGAGACGCGAGCGCTGCTCGGACGCAAGCTCGCGGAGCTGTGGCCCGGCGACCTGGAGAAGTCGTTCTTCACGCTCGGCGGTGCCGAGGCGAACGAGAACGCGATCCGCATCGCGAAGGCGTTCACGGGACGCGAGAAGGTCATGGTGCGGTACCGCTCGTACCACGGCGCGACGTACGCCACGATCAACCTCACCGGCGATCCACGCAGGTGGGCCAACGAACGACCTCCGATGCCGGGGATCGTCCGCGTCTTCGACCCGTACCACGGCCCCGACCGCGAAGCCGAGACCGCGGCCCAAGCGCTCGACCGGCTGGAGGAGCAGATCCAGCTCGAAGGGCCCGACACGATCGCCGCGTTCGTCCTGGAGACCGTCACCGGCACGAACGGCATCCTCGTGCCACCCGACGGCTACCTGCAGGGCGTGCGTGATCTGTGCTCGCGCTACGGCATCGTCCTGATCGCCGACGAGGTGATGTGCGGGTTCGGGCGCACCGGTGAGTGGTTCGCGGTGAACCACTGGGACGTCGTGCCGGACCTGATGAGCACGGCGAAGGGGCTCACGTCGTCCTACCTGCCGCTCGGCGCGGTCGCGATCGCGCCCGAGATCGCGGCCCACTTCGACGAGACGGTGTTCTACGGCGGCCTCACGTACAACTCGCACCCCCTGTCGTGCGCCGCCGCGCTCGCCGCGATCCAGGTGATCGAAGACGATGACCTCGTCGGCAACGCCAGGCGGCTCGAGCCGGTGATGCGGCGCCACCACGAAGAGCTCGCTCGGAGCCACCCGAGCGTGGGGCTGCATCGGAACATCGGCCTCTTCGGGTGCCTCGAGCTCGTCCGCGATGCTGCGACGAACGAGCCGATGTCGCCGTACAACGTCACGAACGAGGTCATGACCTCCGTCAACCGCGCGCTGCTCGAACGTGGTCTGTTCACCTTCGTGCGGTGGAACGTGATCCACACGAACCCGCCCCTGTGCGTCACGGAGGAGCAGCTCGACGAGGGGTTCGCGATCATCGACGAGGCGCTCGAGGTCGCGGATCGGGCCGTCGACGCCTGACCCGGCCGGGGCCGCGCGCCAGGGTTGGGTCCGATCACCGTGGATAACTCCGGTTCCGAGATGCGAACGGAGCCCGCTCCGCCGCCCACGGCCGTGACCACGGGCAACCTGCTGCTCGACGCGCTCCCCCCCGTCGAGCGCGCCCGGCTGCTGGTGCGCGCGCGGACGCGTTCGGTCGGCCCCCAGGAGGTGCTCGTCGGCGATCGGGAACCGATCACCTCCGTGTGGTTCCCGGCGACGGCGGTGGTTTCGCTGCTGACGGTCCTCGGCGACGGGACCGGCGTCGAGACCGCCACGGTCGGTCGCGAGGGGATGGTCGGGACCGTCGTGTTCCTCGGCGACGATCGGATGCGGAACGGCCGCGCCGTCGTCCAGCTGGGCGGCGACGTGATCGGCGTGCCCGTCGGGGACTTCCGTGCCGTTCTCGTCGAGCACGGCAAGCTCAACGCGTGGATGCTCGACCTCACGCGCGCGTTGCTCTTCCAGGTGTCGCAGGGTGTCGCATGCAACGCAGCCCACCCGGTGCGCACGCGCCTCGCCCGGTGGTTGCTGCAGACCACGGACCGTGTCGGGCGCGACGACGTGGAGCTGACGCAGCAGTTCCTCGCAGAGATCCTGCACGCCCGCCGCGCATCGGTCACGGAAGCGCTGGCGTCGCTGGAGGCCGAAGGCGCCGTGGGGCGGAGCCGTGGACGGATCCAGGTGGTCGCCCGAACGACGCTCGAGCGAGCTGCCTGCGAGTGCTATCGCCTCGTGCGTGACGAGCACGAGCGCGTGCTCTGGCCGGTCTGAAAGGTGCTCCGGCCGACGGACCGCCGTGACCGGATCGAGGTCACGACCCCGCTGCGGGGACCGGCAGCCGGCCCCAACGCTCGGCCCACGTGGCGAGCTCCCCGATCACGCGCTCCAGATCGCGTCCACGTTCGGTGAGGTCGTAGTCGATCCGAACGGGCGTCGTGGGCGTCACGGTCCTGGTGACGATGCCGGCCGCCTCGAACTCCTTGAGGCGTTCCGAGAGCAGGTGGTCCGACAGGCCGGGGACCGCGGTCCGGAGCTCGGTGAAGCGGCGAGACCCGGTCAGCAGCGCGCGGAGGATCTGCGGGTTCCACCGCCGCCCGAGCAGCTCGGCGGCCTTCTGGAAGTGCTGGCAGACCGGGGCGTCGTCGTTCATCTCTCTGGCGATCCTAGATCGTGGGGAAGGAAGGTGCGATATCTTCCGAAACTCAGGAATAGTGAGTAACTATTCCCGTGTTAGTCCCCATAGCGCCGCCGCGGGTGGGCGACGGCTCGGAGACGAAGGAGGCACGGAGACATGGCGCAGACCGCGAACCAGATCCAGGCCACGCAGCTTCCGCCCCAGGGCACGTACGACCTCGACGTGACGCATACGGAGATCGGGTTCGTCGCCCGGCACATGCTCGCGAAGGTCAGGGGGCGGTTCACCGACTTCGCCGGCGTGGTGGTGATCGGCGACTCGCCCGGGTCGAGCTCGGCCGAGGTCGAGATCCAGGCGGCGAGCATCGTCACCCACACCGAGCAGCGCGATCAGCACCTCAAGAGCGCGGACTTCCTCGACGTCGAGGGGTTCCCGACGTTGACGTTCCGCAGCTCCGCGGTCCGCGTGACGGGCGACGACAGCTTCGAGCTCGACGGCGACCTCACGATCCGCGGGATCAGTCGGCCGGTGACCCTCGCGGGGGAGTACCTCGGCCTCAGCAAGAACCCGTACGGCAAGACGGTGTTCGCGGCGAGCGTGCGGACGTCGATCGAGCGCGAGGACTGGGACATGACCTGGAACGTCGCGATCGAGACGGGCGGCTGGCTCGTCAGCAAGAAGGTCGACATCGAGATCGAGGTCGAGGCGATCCTGCGCTGAGACGTCTGAGCCGGCGTCGCCGAGGATCCGCTCGGCCCGGCTCGCCGACACGACTCGGAACGCGAACGACCCCCGGCCATCGGCCGGGGGTCGCCGTTCCCACGCTCGGGGCAGGGGGTCGACGCCGGGAGGCGCCAATCGGTGAGCGTGGGGATCATCCGCCCGCGGGTGCCGAGCCCGACGGGTGTCGGGCCGCCCTAGGGGATCGGGCTAGCGGTCGTCGCGGGTCACGTCGTTGACCGCGTCCTTCGTCCGGTCCACCGCGGCGTTCGTCTTCTCCTTCACGGTGGCGCCGGCGCGGTCCATCTTGCCTTCGCGCTTGAGGTCGTCGTCGCCGGTCAGGGCGCCGGCGGCCTCCTTCATCCGTCCCTTGGTCTCGTCACGCTTCTCGTCCATGTGGCCCTCCCAGGGCGTTGGTCGTCGCGTGCGGCGATACCCGAGCCAGGGCGCCGTCAAACGGACCGCCCCGGGGACCAGGGGGTGCCGTCAGCCCGCGCGGGATGCCTCGAAGCGGACCGTCGTGCGGTCGCCGTCTCCGGTCGTGGAGGCCGACGGGAACAGGGTCGCGACGAGATCGAGCCCGTCGATCTCGTCGCCGTCGCTCGGGCCGGCCGGGCCGGCGACGACGAACGCCACGCCCGTGACACCGACGTGCGCGTCGATCGACAGGCGATCGCCATCACCCGCGCCGCGGATCGAGCGCGCGCAGGCCTCCGAGACGGCCAAGCGGACGTCCTCGACCGTGTCATCGTCGCATCCCGCGGCGCGCGCCGCCGCCGCCGCGAACAGACGGGCGGTCGCCAGCAGCGCGGGATCGGCGGCGAGCTCGAGCTCGAGCGTCGCCCTCGGATCGCTCACGCCGGCAGGTCCTCGGGGGTGTTCACCACCTCGAAGACGGTGGTCAGGCCGCTGACGTCGAGCACGCGGAGGACCGGTCCCTCGGTGCACACGAGCGCGAACCGCCCATCGCCTTCGACGGTGCGGCGCCGCGCGCCGATCAGGACGCCGAGGCCCATCGAATCCATGAACCGCACCCCACGCAGATCGACCACGACGTCGGCGCCGCCGTCGGCCTCGCCGAGCGCCTCGCGCAGCTTCGGCGCGGTGTACAGGTCGATCTCGCCGTTCACGGTGAGGACCTTCCACGCGCCCCGCGTTCCCGTGTCGATCGAGAGGTCCATCTCGGAAGCACTCATGAGGCGGCTAGTATAGGCAGCCCGTCCGTTCCCGGAGGTTCCATGTCTGCAGAGGTCAAGGTCCGGGTGCCGGCGAGCGGCGAGTTCCTGCAGGTCCTGCGGAACGTCGTCGCGGCGCTCGCCGCCCGCGCGGGGTGTTCCGTCGACGTGCTCGCCGATCTCCGGTTGGCCGTCGACGAGGCTGCCCTCCGGTTGCTGCACGACGTGCCGGGCGCGGAAGGCGTCGTCGTCGAGGCGGAGCGAGCCGACGACGCGCTGGCACTGTCCGTCGCGGTCTCGGGGCCCGCCGACGGCTGGCCGGGTGCCGAGCTCACGTCGTCGATGGGGTGGCACATCATCTCGTCGCTGGTGGACGGCGCCGAGCCGACGACGACCGCGGACGGGCCCGCGATCGCGTTCCGGGTGCCCACGGGTGGCTGAGGCGCGGGTCCCGGTCGACGACACCGAGGTGGCCGCGTTCTTCGAGCGGTTGCCCGATCCTCGCGCGCGCGAGGCGCTCGTCGAGCGGTTCCGCCCGCTCGCCGCGTACCTGGCGAGACGGTTCCGTGGGCGCGCCGAGCAGGAGGACCTCGAGCAGGTCGCCACGCTCGCGCTGCTCAAGGCGATCGACCGCTTCGAGCCCGACCGCGGCGCGTTCGTCGCCTACGCGTCCGTAACGATCGTCGGGGAGCTGAAGCGCCACCTGCGCGACACCGGGTGGGCCGTCCGGGTCCCGCGCCGTCTCCAAGAGATCGGGCTGCAGGTCTCGAGGGCCGTCGACGAGCTGACACAGGAGCTCGGACGTTCGCCCTCGGTACCGGAGCTGGCCTCGCGGACGGGCCTCACCGACGACGAGGTGCTGGAAGGCCTCGACGTCGGGAGCGCCTATCAAGCGCAGTCGTTGGACGCGCCGATCGGCGACGACGACGGGCCCTCGCTCGAGCTGTCCGAGGAGGACGCGAGCCTCGCGATGCTCGAGGAGTGGACCGACGTGGCCGAGCAGCTCCGCGAGCTCCCCGAACGCGAGCGTCGGATCCTGTACCTCCGCTTCTTCCAGAACATGTCGCAGTCGGCGATCGCCGACGAGATCGGGATCTCCCAGATGCACGTCTCGCGGTTGCTCGCGAGGACCCTCTCGCAGCTCCGCGCGTCGGCGGGCGCGGTCTAGGACCGCCGTTCGCGCGCCGCGCGGACGATCGGCAGCCCGAACCACAGTCCGACGAGGAGCAGCCCCACGACGACGCCCGCCACCGCGGCGAGCGCGCCGGAGTGGACGAGGTCGGCCACGAGCAGGACGGCTGCCTCCAGCGAGACGGCGAGGCAGGCGAGGCCGGCGATCGTGAGCCGGTTCGAGATCCGGAGCATGGCCTCGTCGTCCCCGGCGCGGAACCGGATCCGGTGGTACGCCGTCGGCGTCATCAGCAGCACGAGCGCGAACGCAGCGAAGAGGAACGAGACCGAGAACAGCGTCTCCTGGAACGTCGACAGCTCCTTGAACCGCCCGGTGAACGGGATCGTCAGGAGGAAGGCGAACAGCACCTGCACGCCCGGAAGGACCACCCGGAGCTCGTTCAGGAGCTCGACAAGCTCCTGATGCTCGTCGCGCCCATCCTCGCCATGGCCGGCACCGTTGCGTTCGTCCCCCCGGGTCATCGTCGCGGATGGTAGCCGAGGGGGCGGCCTTCGGTCGGGACCGGCCTCTCGGGACGCCACCGAGCGACCGGTAGCATCGGGGCCATGCGGGTGGGGGTGTGCCAGCTCCGTGCGGGCGAGGACGTCGACGCGAACCTCGTCGCGGTCGAACGCCTCGTGCGCGACGCGGCCGAACGCGAGGCCGACCTCGTCGCCCTCCCCGAGTACGCGGGCTACCTCGGGCGGCCCTCACGCGATGTGGAGGCGCCGCTCGGCCACGGGCGGCTCGAAGCGTCGCTGTCGGCGCTCGCGCGCGAGCTCGACGTGTGGATCGTAGGCGGCACGGTGGCGGAACGTGACGGCGAACACGTCTACGACACGGCGCCGCTGATCGCGCCCGACGGCGAGGTCGTCACGCGCTACCGGAAGATCCACCTCTTCGACGTGGAGCTTCCGGGGCAGCCGCCGTTCCGCGAGTCGGCGACGTTCACGCCCGGGAACGAGCTCGTGACGCACGCGCTCCCGGGCGCGCGGCTGGGGCTCGCGGTGTGCTACGACCTGCGGTTCCCTGAGCTGTTCCGGGGCTTGATGGCGCTCGGCGCCGAGCTGTTCGTCGTGCCGTCGCAGTTCCAGCACGTGACCGGCCAGGCTCATTGGGAGGTCCTGCTCCGCGCCCGCGCGATCGAGAACCAGTGCTACGTGGTCGCGCCGGCCCAGTGGGGCACCTACGGCCCCGAGGGCCAGGGCCGGCGCTCGTTCGGGCACGCGATCGCGATCGGGCCGTGGGGTGAGGTGCTCGCCGAGGCGCCCGACGAGGGTGACGTCCCACTCGTCGTCGACCTCGACA
>Ga0299913_10004080_pt1 | contig 12164 bp, 10 predicted proteins | sample RVTome_9_FD_201360 | JGI IMG/M metagenome (GOLD analysis project Ga0299913, IMG submission 201360) | Soil microbial communities from uranium-contaminated site in the Upper Colorado River Basin, Wyoming, United States - RVT155D38 (version 2) ... | reverse complement strand
GTCGGGCAGGCTGCGGACGAGGTGTGCGATCTGCGCCGCCTCGAGTGCGGACCACACAGCGTCATCGGACGCGTCGGGCCGGGCGTAGCGGAGGTTGGCGCCGATCGTGTCGTGGAACATGTGGGCGTCCTGGGTGACGTAGCCGACGACGTCCTCGAGGGACTCGAGCGTCACGTCACGTACGTCGTGACCGCCGACCCGGACGACGCCCTCCGTCGCGTCGTACAGCCGCGCGACGAGGTGCGTCACGGTCGTCTTGCCGGCGCCCGACGGCCCGACGAGGGCGATCATCTGGCCGGGCTCGGCCCGGAAGGAGATGTCGCGGAGCACCTGGCCGGTGTCACGGCTCTCGGTGCGCGCGACGGTCTCCAGGGACGCGAGCGAGAACTCGTCGGGGCGCGGGTAGTGGAAGCCGACGTGGTCGAACTCGAGGGTCGCGACCGAACGTGGGACGGCGACCGCGTCGGGCGACTCCTCGATGAGGGACGGCAGGTCGAGCACCTCGAAGACCCGTTCGAAGCTGACGAGCGCGGTCATGATGTCGATCCGGACGTTCGAGAGGCTCTGCATCGGACCGAGCAGCCGCACCAGCAGCGTGCCCAGTGCCAGCAGCGTGCCGACGGTCAGGGTGCCGTCGATGGCGAGGTGGCCGCCCACCCCGTACACGACGGCCAGGGCGAGTGCCGGCACGGTGAGGACGGCGGCCATGAAGATCCGGGTGATGAGGGCGATCCGGATGCCGAGGTCGCGGACGTTGGCGGCCTTGGTGGCGAAGACCCGGTCCTCGGTCCCCCGGTGCCCGAAGAGCTTGAGCAGCATCGCGCCGCCGACGTTGAACCGCTCGGTCATGGCGTTGCCCATGTCGGCGTTGCCGTCCATCTGCTCGCGGGTCAGGGCGGCGAGCCGGCCGCTGACCCAACGGGACGTGAGCAACAGGATCGGGAACAGCGCCAGGCACAGCAGGGTGACCTGCCAGCTCAGGGCCACCATCGTGATGCCGACGACGACCACCGAGATCACGCTGGAGACGGTGTTGGACAGGGTGGACGTGAACGCCCGCTGGGCACCGATCACGTCGTTGTTGAGACGCGACACCAGGGCGCCGGTCTGGGTCCGGGTGAAGAAGGCGAGCGACTGTCGCTGGACGTGTCCGAAGACGCGGGTGCGGAGGTCGAAGATCAGACCCTCGCCGATCCGGGAGGACAGGAAACCTCCGATCACCGAGAGCACAGCACCGAACAGAGCAGTGGCCGCCATCGCCAGCGCCAGCATGGTGACGAGGCCGGGGTCCTTGCCGAGGATCCCGTCGTCGACGATCCGCTGCACGAGCAGCGGGGTCACGACGACCAGGAGCGAGTCGACGACGGTGACGAGCAGGAAACCCGTGATCGTCCGCCGGTGCGGGACGGCGAAGCCCATGACGCGACGGACCGTGCCCCGCTCGACCCGGCTCTTCACCGAGTCGCGGTCGGTCCGCATGTGGCGCCACGCCGGCCCCATCCCCATCGACAGCGACACGCACGCCTCCCTCTCCCCCGGGCTCGCGCCCGGCCTGCTACCCGCCCATCATCGCGGCGAGCTCGCGGAACCTCCGGATCTGAGCCTCCCGTTCGGCCCGCCGCTGGTCGTCCAGCGGGCGGCCGGCCGCGGCCTGCAGCAGTGCCTTCGTCTCCGAGACCGCCCCGGCCATCGGAGCGGTGAGGGCACCGACCAGGTCGGCCACCGTGTCGTCGAGGGCGTCAGGCCCCACCGCCAGCAGCGCGAGCCCGAGGTCCACGGCCTCGGCAGCGCCGACCATCCGTGCGGTCGCACAGATCTCCAACGCCCTGGCGTACCCAACGCTCTCGACCAGCGGTTTTGTTCCCGTCAGGTCGGGCACGAGGCCCAGGGCGGGCTCCTTCATGCAGAACTGGGCGTCGTCGGTCATCACCCGCAGATCGCAGGCCAAGGCGAGCTGGAAGCCGGCGCCGATGGCGTAGCCCTGGACCGCGGCGATCGAGACGAACCGGGGATCGCGCAGGAACGTGAAGCCGCGCTGGTACTCCTCGATCCTCGCCGACATCTGCTCGTCGCTCAGCGCGAGCAGCCCGGCCACCGTCTCCTGTCCGTCCCCGCACCCCGGCTCCAGCATCGAGCGGTCGAGCCCTGCCGAGAAGGAGTGGCCCTCCGCGCGGACGACGACGACCCGCACCTGGTCGCCGATCGACGCGCCGGTCCGGGCCAGCGCCCGCCAGGTGGCGGGGGTCTGCGCGTTCCGCTTGTCGGGCCGGTCGAGGGTGATGGTGGCGACGACGCCGTCCTCGGCGTACCGCAGTCCGGCCTGGGCGAGCTCCTCCGGGGTCATGCTCAGCATCCTCGCAGGGGAGGATCAGGCCAGGGAGACCAGATCGGCGTAGTCGGCCGTCCACAGGTCCTCGACGCCGTCGGGCAGGATCAGCACCCGGTCCGGCTGGAGGGCGGTGACGGCTCCCTCGTCGTGGGTCACCAGGATGATCGCACCGGCATACTCACGGATCGCCGCGAGGACCTCTTCACGCGACGCCGGGTCGAGGTTGTTGGTGGGCTCGTCCAGCAGCAGCACGTTGGCCGACGAGACCACCAGGATCGCGAGCGCCAGCCGGGTCTTCTCGCCACCGGAAAGCACGCTGGCCGGCTTGTAGGCGTCGTCGCCCGAGAACAGGAACGACCCCAGCACCGACCGGGCCTCGGTGTCGGTGAGCTGCGGCGCGGCGGCGTGCAGGTTCTCCAGCACGGTCCGCTCGACGTCGAGCGTCTCGTGCTCCTGCGCGTAGTAGCCCAGCTTGAGGCCGTGGCCGGGCGTGACCTCGCCGGTGTCGGGCGCGTCCACCCCGGCCAGGATCCGCAGCAACGTCGTCTTGCCCGCGCCGTTGAGGCCGAGGATGACCACCCGGCTCCCCCGGTCGATCGCGAGGTCGACGTCGGTGAAGACCTCGAGCGAGCCGTAGGACTTGGAGAGCTCGGCCGCGGTGAGCGGGGTCTTGCCACACTTGGCGGGAGCCGGGAAGGCGATCCGGGCCACTCGGTCGGCGCGTCGTTCTCCCTCGAGGCCCGCCATCAGCCGGTCGGCGCGCTTCAGCATGCTCTGCGCGGCTTGCGCCTTGGTGGCCTTCGCGCGCATCCGGTTGGCCTGGTCGGTGAGGACCTTGGCCTTGTTCTCGGCGTTCGCCCGCTCGCGCTTACGACGCTTCTCGTCGGTCTCGCGCTGCTGGAGGTAGGCCTTCCAGCCCATGTTGTAGACGTCGATCTCTGCCCGGTTCGCGTCGAGGTGGAGCACCCGGGTCACGGTCTGCTCGAGCAGCGCGGTGTCGTGGCTGATCACCACCAGCCCGCCCTGGTGCGCCTTGAGGAAGTCGCGCAGCCAGACGACCGAGTCGGCGTCGAGATGGTTGGTGGGCTCGTCGAGCAGCAGCGTGTCGGCGCCCGAGAACAGGATCCGGGCGAGCTCCACCCGCCTGCGCTGGCCGCCGGAGAGGGTGCGCAGCGGCTGCTGCAGGATCCGGTCCTCGATGCCGAGGCTGTGTGCGATCTGCGCCGCCTCCGACTCGGCGGCGTACCCACCACCGGCATGCAGCTCCGCGTCGGCGCGGGAGTAGCGCCGCATCCCGCGCTCGCGGACGGTCGGGTCGTCACTGGTCATCTGGTGCTCTGCCTCACGCATCCGCCGGACGATGTCGTCGAGGCCGCGCGCGGACAGGATCCGGTTCAGGGCGAGCACGTCGGGGTCGCCGGTGCGCGGGTCCTGCGGCAGGTAGCCGACGTCGCCTGTGCGCAGCACCTGGCCCGCGGCCGGGAGGGCTTCCCCGGCGAGGATCTTGGTGAGCGTCGTCTTCCCGGCGCCGTTGCGGCCGACCAGTCCGACCTTGTCCCCCGCGGCCACCCGGAAGCCGACGTCGGCCATCAGGAGTCTGGCACCGGCCCGGACTTCGAGGTGCTGGGCGGTGATCATCAGGATGGTTAGTGTAGGGCCGCGGATCGGGCCGACGACGGCCGGACTGCCGAACGACGAGGGGACCCGATGCGCTTCAACCCGAAGGCCCGGTTGGACACGTCGCGCGTGCGCGACAGCGGGCGTGGTGGCGGTGGCGGAGGCGGCCTCGGTGGCGGTGGGATGCGGATCCCGATCCCCGGGGGCGCCAAGGGCGGCAGCACGCTCGGCGGGCTGCTCGTGCTCATCCTCTTCCTGGTCCTGACCCAGTGCGTCGGAGGCGGCCAGGGCGGTCTGCCGCTCCCCGACACCGGCCTCGACACCTCCCGGGTCGCGGCAGCCGACAGCGACCGCTACGCCAACTGCAAGACAGGTGCCGACGCCGAGGAGGACGTCGACTGCGCGCGGGTCGCCGTCGAGAACTCCCTCACCGACTACTGGTCCGAGACGTTGCCGGCGCAGTCCGGCACGCAGTTCGAGCCCGAGAGGGTGATGCAGACGTTCACCGGCGCCGTCGACACCGGTTGCGGCCAGGCGTCGTCCCAGGTCGGCCCGTTCTACTGCCCGGTGGACCAGGGGATCTACCTCGACACGACGTTCTTCGAGGAGGTCCTCCAGGGGCAGCTCAGCGGACCGGCCGGCGAGTTCGTCGAGCCCTACGTGCTGGCCCACGAGTACGGCCACCACATCCAGAACGTCCTCGGCACGATGAGTCGGGTCCGCACGCAGCAGGGGCCGCAGAGCGACGCGGTCCGGCTCGAGCTGCAGGCCGACTGCTACGCCGGGATGTGGACGGCCAACGCCACCGGCACCGACGACTCCGGGGGCGAGCCGCTGATCCTCGAGCTGTCCGAGGAGGACATCAACCAGGCGGTCGCCGCGGCCAAGTCGGTCGGCGACGACCGGATCCAGGACCAGACGACCGGCCGGGTCAACCCTCGCGAGTGGACCCACGGGTCGGCCGAGCAGCGGATGCGCTGGTTCATGACCGGCTACGAGCAGGGCTCGCTCCAGGCCTGCGACACGTTCAGCGCCTCGCAGCTCTGACGGCTCGAGTCGCCAGGAAAGCGCGTCGAGTTGCCAGGTATGCATCGGCATTCATGGCAACTCGAGCCGCACGGCTGGCAACTCGAGCCGCACGGCTGGCAACTCAACGTCCGTCGACGAGGGCTTCGATCTGCGGGTACTGCCGTTGCAGGGTGCGCAGGTGCGGCGCCACAGCGGGGTGCCGGAACTTCGCGGCGAGCGCGCCCTCGCCGCCGGCCACCCGCTCCAGCGCCCACTCCGCGCGGTTGAGGGCCGTGAAGACGGCGCTCACCCGCGCCCCGAGCAGCACGTCGTCACGGTCGGCGATCCCCGGGTCGAGCCCCATCAGGTACGCCTCGAGGAGCGGGTCGAACTCCTCGCGGGCGCCGAGCGCGAACTGACCGAGGTCGCTGCCCACCGGACCGACCCCGAGCATCGCCCAGTCGATCGCGATCACCTCGTCGGCCGCCCGGCCCGGCAGGTTGACCGCCGTCGCGTCGCCGTGCTGCGCGACCTGAGGCAGCCGCTCGACCCGGTCGACGAACGCCGTACGTCGCTGCCAGAGGTGGTCGGACACGTCGGCGATCGCGGTCCGGGCCAGCGTGGGCCAGCCGCCGCGGCGCTCGATCCTGGCCAGCCGGTCGCGAAGCTGGTGCCGGGCGAGGAACCGGGGGCGGGCGGTCAGGCTGCCCGCGAACCGGCCGAGCCCCATGGCGACGAACAGCCCGCTGACGGAGGCGTCCTCGACCCACTCCCGCGTGATCGTGATGCCGTCCTCGTCCTCCTCGACCGCGGCCGGCACCGCACGCAGCCCGGCGGTGCCGCTGAGGATCCCGGTCGACAGCACGTCGGCCTCGCGGCGCCAGTAGGCGAAGTGCTCGGGCGCGCTGAGCTCGGCGGGGTCGCGCGACCCCGGGCGCGCGAGCCGCTTGATGACCACCGGCTGCTCACCATGGGCCGCGCGCCAGACCCCGACGGTCGACGTGCCGGTGCCGCCCGGCAGCGGATGCCAGTGCGGCTCCGGCTCCCACATGATGGGGACGTTAGCCGACGTCGCGCCTCGTGAGCGCGAACCAGCCTCCGAGGCTCAACAGCGTGGCGGCCGCCATCACTGCCGCGAACGCGCCGACGTCGAACGACTCGACCGGCACCCGGGAGAGGTGCTCGAACGGCGAGACGGCCCGTACCCAGTCGGGCAGCTGCAGGATCTCGGCGAACATCAGCACCACCACGGCGTACCCGAGCCCGAGCCAGGCGAGGGTGGCGTATCGGGGCACGAACCCGTAGAGCAGCCGCGTGAGGCCCGCCAGCACCAGGACCGCCGGGAGCCAGGTCAGGGTCTGCCACGTGAAGCGGCCGACGGCGCCGCCGTCACCGGCCACCAGCGCGTCCGCGACCCCCAGCCCGAGGCCGCCGGAGCCCAGCACGAGCGCGGTCCCGACGACGGTGACCCCGACCTGGCTCAACAGCCAGCGGGTCCGGGACTCGCCGGTCGCGAGAACCGCCTCGGCGTGCCCGGCGTCCTCCTCGCCGCGCGGACGCAACGCCGAGGAGATCGCGAAGCCCCCCGCCAGCAGCGCCAGCAGCGTCATGGCCATCGCGAAGAACCCGTCGACCAGGTCACCGCCCGCGGCGACCATCATGTCGCGCGCAGCCTCGCTGTCGCCCATCAGGTCGCCCGCGTCGTTGCCGATCGAGCCGTACGACAGACCGGTGACGAGCAACCCCAGCGACCAACCGATCACGGTGCCGCGCTGCAGCCGCCACGCCAGTCCCCAGGAGGAGGCCAGGGACGGGTGGGCGCGGGCCGGTCCCGGCTTCGCCGCGAACACGCCGGACCCGATGTCGCGCCGCTCGAAGACGGCGTACGACGCCAGCAGCGCGGCACCTGCGGCAGCGACGAGCAGCAGCGCCGGCCACCACCGCAGCCCGGAGAACGCGTACATCTGCTGGTACCAGCCGATCGGGCTGAGCCAGGACAGCACCTCGTTGCCGACGTCGCCCACCGCCCGCAGGCCGTACGACACCGCGATCACCAGGCCGGTGAGCCCGTACATCGACCGGGTGCTGGTGGTGAGCTGGGCGGCGACGAGCGCGACGCCCGTGAACACCAGCCCGCACAGCGCGACGCCCACACCGAGGGCTACGGAGTCGGCGACCGCGAGCGGCACGGACACCAGGCTGAGGGTCACCAGTGCGCCGAGCAGCAGGTTGGCGATCGCGGCCACCCCGAGCGCCGCGGTCATCGGCGCCCGCCGCCCGACCACGCCGGCGCGCAGCAGCTCGTCGCGACCGCTCTCCTCCTCCGCGCGGGTGTGCCGTCCGACGATGAACATGCTCATGAGACCGACGACGATCGCCCCGAACGCGGTCGCCTGCCAGGTCACCTGACCGCCGACGGTGTTGAGGGCGCGAGCCGGTCCGGCCATCGCGATCAGTGCCGCGTTCGACTCCATCAGCGCCGCGGCGCGGTCGAACTCCGCCTGCGTCGCGTAGAGGCCCTTCACGCTGGCCGCCTGGCTCCAGTAGAGCAGCGTGCCTCCGAGCGACCACCACAGCAGGAGCCACCGGTCCCGGCGCAGGAACGTCCGCAGCAGCACCCCGGTCCCGGTCATGCCGGCATCGGCTCGGGGTCGGCCGGCTCCGGGAGCTGGTCGCCGTAGTGCCGGAGGAACAGCTCCTCGAGGGTCGGCGGCGTCGCCGTCAGGGTGCGTACCCCGGCCCGGTGGAGGACGCCGACGGCCTCGTCGAGCGCGGCGGTGTCCACCTCGAACCGGACCCGCGGGCCCTCGGCCACGAGGTCGTGCACCCCGGCCAGCGACTCGAGCTCCGGGGCGCCCGCGGCGAGCTCGGCGGCGACGGACGTCCGGGTCAGGTGGCGCAGCTCGGCGAGCGTGCCGCTCTCGACGTTCCGCCCGCCCCGGATGATGCTCACCCGGTCGCAGAGCCGTTCCACCTCCGCGAGGATGTGGCTGGACAGCAGCACCGTGTGGCCACGCCTCTTGACGTCGTCGACGCAGTCCTGGAACACCGCCTCCATCAACGGGTCGAGGCCGGACGTCGGCTCGTCCAGCAACAGCAGCTCCACGTCGGAGGCCAGCGCCGCGACCAGCGCGACCTTCTGCCGGTTGCCCTTCGAGTAGCTGCGCGCCCGTTTCGTCGGGTCCAGCTCGAATCGATCCACGAGCTCGTCGCGACGTCGTACGTCGACCCCTCCGCGCAGCCGGCCGAGCAGGTCGATCACCTCGCCGCCGGTCAGGTTGGGCCACAGGTTCACCTCGCCGGGGACGTAGGCCAGGCGACGGTGCAGTGCTGCGGCGTCGTGCCACGGGTCGCCGCCCAGCAGCCGCGCCTCTCCCCCGTCCTTGCGCAGCAGCCCGAGCAGCACCCGGATCGTGGTCGACTTGCCGGCGCCGTTGGGGCCGAGGAACCCGTGCACCTCCCCCGGCGCGACCGTGAGGTCGAGCCCGTCGAGCGCCTGTGTGGCCCCGAAGCGCTTGCTGAGTCCGGTGATCTCGATCGGTGCGGTCACCCGGCCAGACTACACATCTTTCAGAAGTTTCTGAAGTTTGCGATACTGGCGCGGTGACCGACGTCAGTGCCCGCTACGTGGAGCGGATGGGCGCGGCCCTCACGGCCGCCGGGCTGCAGCGCCTGCCCTCCCGGGTTTTCGCCGCCCTCACGGCCGACGACGACGGCCGGATGACCTCCGCGGAGCTGGTCGACGCGCTGGGCGTCAGCCCGGCGTCGGTGTCCGGCGCGGTCCGCTACCTCGCCCAGATCGGCTTCGTGCACCGCGAGCGGGAGCGCGGCAGCCGCCGCGACGTCTACGTCGTCGACGACGACGCCTGGCTGCAGGCGATGCTGCGCGAGGACCAGCTCTACGCGCCGATGATCGCCGCTCTCGACGACGCCCTCGCACATCTCGACAGCAGCAGCGCACCGTACCGGAGGCTGCTGCTGATGAAGGAGTTCCTGGTGTTCGTCGGGAACGAGATGGAAGGTATCGCCGAGCGATGGCTGGCGCACCGCGCGACGCTCGACGCGGAGCGGCCCTCGTCGACGGGCTAGGGCACTAGCGTCAGACCGTGACAGCTCCGCTCCTCGACCAGACCACCCGCACCCTGCGCAGGATCGCCCTCGACAAGCAGCGCACGGGACGCGTGCCCGGGCTGTACGCCGCCGTCCACCGGCGCGGCGAGGTGCTGTGGGGTGCCGGGGTCGGCGTCGCCGAGGTCGGTGCCGAGCGCCCCCCGGGTCCGGACGACCAGTTCCTGATCGCGTCCAACTCCAAGACGTTCACCGCGGTGATGGTCCTGCAGCTGCGGGACGAAGGCCGGCTCGACCTCGACGACCGGATCACCGACCACGTGCCCGAGGTCACCCACGGCGCGACCGTCCGGCAGGGGCTGGCGCACGTCTCCGGTCTCCAGCGCGAGCCGGTCGGGGACGTGTGGGAGACGCTCGAGCAGCCGACCACGGAGCAGCTCCTCAGCGGCCTCGCCGAGGCCGAGCAGATCGGCCGCCCGCACGACCGGTGGCACTACTCCAACGTCGTGTACGCCGTGCTGGGCGAGCTGGTCGCCCGGCTCGACGGCCGCAGCTGGGAGGAGTCGCTGCGCGCGCGGCTGCTCGACCCGCTGGAGCTGCGGCGGACCTCCGTGGGATTCGACGACGGCCCGCGCGCGACGGGCTACTACGTCGCGCCGTTCGACGACGTCCCACGGCCGGAACCGGTGCTCGACCTGAAGGCGATGGCGCCGTGCGGTGGGCTCGCCAGCACCGCCGACGACCTGGTCCGGTGGTCCGCGTTCGTCGCCGACCCGGACCCCGACGTCCTCTCCCCCGACACCGTGGAGGAGATGTGCCAGCCCCAGGCGCTGCGCGACGTCGACGGCTGGACCGCGGGCATGGGCCTCGGGTTCTTCCTGGCCCGCTCGGGCACCGGCCACACCTGGGTCGGGCACACCGGCGGCATGCCCGGCCACATCACAGGGCTCTTCACGCACCGCGAGTCCGGCACCGGCGCGCTCGTCCTCATGAACGCCTCGGTCACACCGGCCCCCGACCAGCTCGCAATCGAGCTCGGCGACCACGTCGTCACCCACGACCCGGCAGAGCCGGACCCGTGGACTGCCGGCACCGAGCTGCCCGAGGAGCTCGCAGGAGTCCGCGGCGTCTGGTTCCTGGAGGGCTCGCCGTTCGTCTTCTCGGTCGTCGCCGGCAGGCTCGAGGCGCGCCACCAGGACCTGCCGGCCAGCAGCCCCCCGTCGGTCTTCGAGCAGATCGGGGACGACCGCTACCGGACCGTGATGGGCCGGGAGCGTGGCGAGCTGCTGCTCGTCACGCGCGACGACCGCGGCGCCCCGGTGAAGCTCCGGTGGGCCGGCTACCGCGCCACCCGGGAGCCCCTCGCGTTCGGAGAGCCGACGACGCCCTAGCCAGCCTCTCAGGACGCGTTGTGGACCTCGACGACGAGGGAGCGCGCGTCCTCGATCGCGGCGTCGAGCTCGCGGCGCCGTGGGTCGGGCGCCGCCAGCCACGGCCCCACGACGGCCAGCCCGGCCAGCCGCGGGTCGCCGAGCACCGCGTCGACGGCCGCATGGTCGCCGCCGGTGACGACCGGGCCGGGCCGCAGGATCCTGGCGGCGTGCTCCGCCGCCGCCTCGTACGCCGCTCGCGACTGGTTCGCGCGACGCCGGGCGAACCGCTGCTGGCTCTGCCCGCCTGCCTTGGTGCGCCCCTGGACGTGACGCTGCCCGACCTTGTGCTCGGCCAGCTCGGCTCCGGCCAGCCTGGCGACCGCGAACCCGCCCTTGCGCACCAGCAGCACGCCCCACGACCCCGGTGGCCACGCGGCAGCCGCGAACGCGGCCGGGTCGGCCTCCCCGGCATACTCCGCGCCGAACGGCAGGCGCGCGGTGAACGTGGACCCGTCCGGCGCCACCCCGCGCAGGCCGGCGTCGACGGTCACTGAGACACCCCCGTGGCGGGTCGCGAAGTTCTCGACCCAGCGCTCCCACCGGGCCGGCGGGACCAGCAGCTCGGGCACGGCTAGATGAACTCGTAGGGGTCGAACTCGTCGATCGGGATGATCCGGACCCGCGGCAGCCGGGTGTTGAACGAGCCCACGTCGTACTCCAGGTCGAGCAGCTCGACGCCGGGCAGCGCGCGGAGGCTGGTGCTGGTGAACTCGCCGAACCCCAGCAGGCCGACCCGGCGCCGCCCGTCGCAGAGGTCGCGCAGCTGCGGCTCGAAGTCGCCGTCGTGGCTGGCGAGGACGACGTCGGCGTCCTTCTCGCGTAGCGCCACGAGGGTCCGCTGGATCGCGATGTCGACGACCTTGCCGGCGCCCTGCACTGGCACCGGCCGGTAGTCCATCGCCAGGATCGCCTGGACGAACGCCGTCGGCAGCTCGTCGGTGACGGCCAGGAAGAACAGGCCGCGGACCGGGGTCTGCCAACGCTCACCGACCACCTCGAGCACCCTGCTCCAGCGCGGTCGCTCCTCGGGCTGGGGCCGGCGGGCCAGGATGCCGCCGAGGGTGGCGTCGATGTTCTCGCCGTCGATCAGCAGGTAGGTCGACGGCACTCCGGTCTCCGGCATGCTCGCGACACTAGCCGCACGCGGCCCGCCGGACCGGACGGCGCCGCCCCGAACGGCGGCTAGCGGGAGTGCAGCACCCGGAGCCGCTGCACGACGAGCTCCGCGTCCGGCTCCAGACCCGGCGCGAGCACGACCGTCTCCGGCCCCACCGCGGCGTACGTCGAGGAGTGGACCTCGGTCACCACGACCAGCGCCCGCGGCCGGTCGTCGCCGTCCATCACGATGCCGAGCTCGCCCACCTCGGGCAGCGGCTCCTCGTCGTCGTGCTCCGTCACGGGCCCGGCGATCGCGGTCACCCGCTCGGTCAGCAGGCCGTCGACGAAGCGGTCGGCCTCGGCGGCCGAGTCCCCCACCGACCAGGCCGGCGGCCGGACGACCTCCAGCGGCGTCGGACCGAAGTAGGTCGGCATGTGGTTGAGCTTGGCGCGGAAGATCGACTCCTGCCAGAACGCGCCGATGGTGTCGTCGAGCGCCTCGTCGTGCCGTCCGTCGTGCGCCTCGGTCTCCATGGGGTCACCGTACGCGGCAGCCGGTCGCGCGGAGACGAGACGAGCCGGCTCGGGTCTCGACCCCCCCGTCGCGGGCT
>Ga0299913_10004079_pt1 | contig 12165 bp, 10 predicted proteins | sample RVTome_9_FD_201360 | JGI IMG/M metagenome (GOLD analysis project Ga0299913, IMG submission 201360) | Soil microbial communities from uranium-contaminated site in the Upper Colorado River Basin, Wyoming, United States - RVT155D38 (version 2) ... | reverse complement strand
TGTCCGCCCGTGCCGCCCAGCTGGGCGGCACGATCTCCGCGGGCCCGAGGGGCGACAGCTGGGTCGTCGACCTCTCCGTCCCCCTGGCGGAGGTCGAGGACGAGGCCTCCCACGACTGCGCGATCAAGCGGGTCGTCGGCGGATCCACAACGCCCGAACCACACACACAACCGCGGCTGGAGCCGACCTCGTGACGTCCACGGGCGTCGAGACCACGACCCGGGTGATGCTCGTCGACGACCAGGAGCTCGTGCGCTCCGGCCTGCGCCGCATCCTCCGACGTCGCGACGGCTTCGAGATCGAGGCCGAGTGCTCCGACGGCGACCAGGTTCCCGCCGCCCTCGCCGAGCACGAGGTCGACGTCGTCGTCATGGACCTGCGCATGAAGGGCGTCGACGGCATCGAGGCCACCCGGCGCCTGCGCGACGACACCGAGGCGCCGCCGGTGCTCGTCCTCACCACGTTCGACGACGACGAGATGCTGTCCGGGGCCCTGCGCGCCGGCGCCGCCGGCTTCATCCTCAAGGACTCGTCCGCGGAGGACCTCATCCGTGCCGTCCGCACCGTCGCCCAAGGCGCGTCCTGGCTCGACCCCGCGGTCACCGCGCGGGTCCTGAACCGCTACCGCGAGTCACCCAGCGCGACCGCCGCCGATGTGCAGTCGCCTGACGACACCCCGCTCACCACCCGCGAGCAGGAGGTCTTGCACGCGATCGGCTCCGGTCTGTCGAATGCCGAGATCGCCGACGCTCTGTACATCTCCGAGCTCACCGTCAAGAGCCACATCGGCCGGGTGTTCGTGAAGCTCGGGCTGCGCGACCGCGCCGCCGCCGTCGTCTACGCCTTCGACCACGGGATCGTCCGTCCGGGCGACGACAACCGCCTGCGCACCCGAACGTGAACGTCTATGTCGAAACGGCCTGCGGACGGCGGCATCCCGCCATATTGTTGCCCGAATGAGCCTGGCGTCTGAACGAACAGGGCACTTCTTCCACGAGGACCAGCACCGGCTGGAGTACACCGAGTACGGGTCCGGTTCCCGATGGGTCGTGCTGATTCACGGTCAGCTGATGCCGCGCCGGATGCACGAGCCGCTCGCCCGTGCGCTGGCCGCCGCCGGCAACCACGTGATCGCCGTCGACCTGCTCGGCCACGGCACCTCCGACCGCCCCACCGACCCGAAGCAGTACTCCATGCACGACTTCGCCCGCCAGGTCGTCGACCTGCTCGATGCCGTGGGTGCCGACAGGGCCGTCATCGGCGGCACGTCGCTGGGTGCCAACGTGTCTCTCGAGGTGGCCGACGTGTATCCCGAGCGAGTCCAGGGCCTGATCCTCGAGATGCCGGTCCTCGACAACGCCGTCGAGGCCGGAATCATCGCCTTCGCGCCGCTGATGTTCGTTGCCCGGTTCACGCCGTTCCTGGTCACCGGACTTCGCCTCGTCACCTCGATCGTCCCCCGGCGCCTGGCCGGATTCTGGGGCGGCGTCGTGCTCGACACGATGAAGCAGTACCCGGAGCCGATGGGTGCCACGGTGCACGGCATCTTCTTCGGACGGATCGCCCCGTCGTCGCGCCTGCGTCAGCAGATCGTCGCTCCGGCCATGGTCATCGGCCACCCCCGCGACCCCATCCACCCGGCCGCGGACGCGGCGATGCTCGCGTCGGAGCTGCCGAACGCAACGTTCGTGCGCGCCGAGAGCATCCTGGAGTGGCGCGTCCGTCCTGAGCGCCTGACCGGCGAGACGATCGCGTTCGTCGAGCACTGCTTTGAGGAGCCGGAGGCTGTTCGGCGAGTACGCTCGACGTGATGGCACGATCCCCCCGCGCACCTCGATCGGCTGCGTTCTTCGACCTGGACAAGACGATCATCGCCAAGTCGAGCACGCTCGCCTTCAGCAGGCCCTTCTATGACGGGGGCCTGCTCAGTCGTCGTGCGGTGCTCCGCAGCGCCTACGCCCAGTTCATGTTCGCGGCCAGCGGTGCCGACCACGACCAGCTCGAGAAGATGCGCAACTACCTCACCGAGATGATCACCGGCTGGGACGTACAGGTGGTGCGTCAGTCGGTGGCCGAGACGCTGCACGCGATCATCGACCCGATCGTGTTCGACGAGGCCGTCGAGCTCATCGAGAATCATCACGCGGCCGGTCGAGACGTCGTCATCGTGTCTGCCTCGGGCTCTGAGGTCGTGGAGCCGATCGGCGAGATGCTCGGCGCCGACCATGTCGTCGCCACCCGGCTTGTCGAGGTCGACGGACGCTATACCGGCGAGGTCGAGTACTACGCCTACGGCCCGAACAAGGCGAAGGCGATGAAGGAGCTCGCCGAGGAGCACGGCTACGACCTCGCCACGAGCTTCGCGTACTCCGACTCCGAGACGGACGCTCCGATGCTCGAGATCGTCGGCCATCCGTTCGCGGTCAACCCCGACAAGGCGTTGCGACGCATGGCCGAAGAGAACAGCTGGCCCATCCTGACGTTCACCAGTCCGGTGTCGATGCGGGCCCGGCTCGGCCTGGACTCCAGGGTGGCGAAGGTCGCTGCGGTTGGCGCCGTGGCCGCCGGTGTCGGCGCGATCGCCCTCGCGCTCGTGACCCGCCGTCGCCGTCCGGCTCGGTCCGTCCTGAGGGTCTGACTGCCCCTTGTGAACCTGGGGGCACAAGGTTACGGACGAGTAGATCTATCGTCTCGCTCGGCATCGGCGTAGAACAGAAGCTACAACTTCACAGACGGCACAGCAGCTCAGTACCCACGCGGCGATCTCCCGTCCCAAAGGGCAGTCGCATTCGGGACAACCGCGACACTCAGGGATCACGCGGCCCCGGGGCGACGATACGAAACGCACGCTTGGTAGCTGCAGATGCTGGCCCATGGCGGCGTCACCCCCAACGGTGACGCCGCCTTTCTGTCCCGGTCGAGCCATCTCTCCCCGGGCCAGCCGTTCCACCAACCAAAGGTGTCCCTGCCGACTGAGCACCGTAATCACGCCGAACTACAGGAGGATCTCGAAGCTCAGCAGGGATCCGAGCACTAGCCCTTGACGTCTATTGCGCTCGCTTCGAAGGCAGGCAAGCAATCATCGTCTGACTCGTCGCCCAGATCCGCTCAACGCGCGACCAGCGTTGCCGTCATGTTTTTGCGTCCTGGCGCTCCGAGTTGGTTCCGGCGAGACGCCGTAGCCGTACCCGTACCCATAGCCGTAGCCGCCCAAGCCGCCACGTGGCGCGCGGTTGAGGATCGTTCCGAGGAGGCGCCCGCCGACACTGTCGATTCGAAACACTGCTTGCCGCAACTGATCCCGGCTCGTTGAGCCATGGCGAGCCAGCAGCAGCACGCCATCCACTTCAGTCGCCAAGATCGCGGCGTCGGCAACGGGAAGGATCGGAGGCGCGTCGATGATGACCACGTCGTAGTCGACCCGCACCGCGCCCAGGATGTCACGCATGGCTTGCGTATCGAGCACTTCCGACGGATTGGGCGGCTGGGGGCCCGTGCCCAGGAAGCTCACCCCGCTGACATGCTCCTGGATGGCGTGTTCCAGCGTGGTGCGACCGAGAAGCACGGTAATCAAGCCCACAGAGTTCTCGAGACCAAGGAGGTCAGCGACATTCGGATTGCGCATGTCTGCGTCGACGAGAAGTACTGAGCGGCCGCTCTTGGCCATGGAGATGGCGAGGTTCGTCGCGACGAACGTCTTGCCCTCCTCCGGCACGGCACTGGAAATCACCATCATCTGGCGCTTGGCGTCCAGGTTGGAGAACTGCAGGTTCGTCCTAAGCACGCGGAACGCCTCGCCGAGCGAGCCACCGTGGTCCTCGATGCTCAACGGGTTCCGCTTGACAGCCGGATCATAGGGCAACGTGACGAGGATGGACTTCTCGGTGACCTCCTCGATGTCGTCGCCGGTCTTGACCGAGGTATCGAGTTTGTCACGCACCAATGCCCCGACGATGCCGATCAGAAGGCTCAGCAACAGGCCGATGCCGAGGTTGAGGGGAATGTTCGGCGCGACGGGCGTGTTGCTGACCGATGCCTTGGCGGCGACACGGGCAATGATCGGCGCCGGCAGGTTCTCGTCACTCGGCGTCTCCAGGTTCTTGACGAGGCGGATGATCTCATCGGACTCCACCGTGGCAATTTGCTGTGCCAGCTCGGGTGACTTGGCCCGCGCATCAACACGCAGCAGCAACGTGTCATCCACACCCGCAACGTCGACTTGCTTGGCAAGCTGCGATGCGGAGACTTCGTCGTTGAGTCGTTCAGCGACCCGCGTCAGCACTTCCGAATTCTTGGCCAGATTGGCGTACGAGTCGGCTCGCTGCTGAGTGGCCAGGCTGGTCGTGTAGGCGTCGGCAATACCAGTGGACGGTGTGGAGATCAGGAGTGTCGCGGTGGATCCGTATGTGGGAGGCACCAAGACGACCACGAGGGCAGTGATAAGTGCGCCCAGGCTCAGTGTCACAAAGACGAACTTCCAGCGGGAGCGCAGGACGCCCAGGAACTGGCTCAGGTCCACGAGATCCCCTCATGTCGGTGGCCGGATTGAATTGGTGGCTGCTGTGAGTGTATGCAAGGTGCGGTGTTGCGAGGCAACGCGGGCGATTCGTCCGTCGTGACCTGCGCGCGAATCATGGCTAGGATCTCATGAGGGCGGCGTCAGTGCCGCGACTTTCACATGTAACGTTCGTGCGTCACCCCGAGTAACGACTCCCCAGATCCTGGAGGTTCACGATCCCATGAAGGTGCTCGTCACCGGTGGCGGCGGATTCATCGGCGGTCACCTCGTCGACCGGCTGTTGCGGGACGGACTCGATGTCCGCGCCGTAGACATCAAGCCGACCAGCGCGTGGCACCAGGTCCACCCGTCGGCCGAGAATGTCGTCGGCGACTGCTCCGACCCAGCCGTCGCACACAAGGTCGCCGATGACGTTGCGGACGTCTACAACCTCGCAGCCGACATGGGCGGTATGGGATTCATCGAGAACAACAAGGCTGAGTGCATGCTCTCGGTCCTGACCAGCACGAACATGCTCGTCGCCGCCCGCGACGCCGGCGCACACCGCTTCTTCTATAGCAGCTCGGCCTGCGTCTACAACGGTGAGAAGCAGACCGACCCGAACGTCACCGCCCTCGCCGAGGCGGACGCTTATCCCGCCGACCCGGAGGATGGCTACGGCTGGGAGAAGTTGTTCTCCGAGCGGATGGCCCGCCACTTCCGTGAGGACTACGGACTGGAGACCAGAGTCGCTCGGTACCACAACGTGTACGGGCCCCTCGGCACGTGGGAGGGCGGCCGCGAGAAGGCGCCGGCCGCCTTGTCGCGCAAGGTCGCCAAGGTCGCCCTCGGCCACACTGACGGCATCGAGATCTGGGGCGACGGCGAGCAAACCCGGAGCTTCATGTACATCGACGACTGCGTGAACGGCACCATGGCGATTCTCGCCGGTGACAACGTTGAGCCGGTCAACCTCGGCTCGGCCGAGCTGGTCACCATCAACCAGATGGTGGACATCCTCGAAGAGGTCGCCGGTGTTTCGGTCAAGCGCAGCTACAACCTTGACGCACCGCAGGGTGTTCGCGGACGCAACAGCGACAACAGGATCTTCCGTGAGATCTATGGGTGGGAGCCATCGATCTCACTCAAGGACGGGCTGGAGAGGACTTACGGCTGGATCTACGACCAGCTCACAGGTCGGGCGTGAACGAGACTCTCCCGACCGTCGTCGTCCACGACTTCTCGGGGCACCCCTTCCAAGCCGAACTCAGTCGCAAGTTGTCCGAACGCGGCTTCGCAGTCGAGCACCTGTCAGCCGATCAATATGTCAGCGGCAAGGGCCACCTCGAGCGCCAGCCCGGCGACGCATCCCACCTGACGTTCGCTTCGATCTCTCTGCGTCAGCCGTTCCTGAAGTACGCACCTTGGGCGCGTCTGCGCTGGGAGCGCGCATACGGCCGCGCTTGGGTCAAGCGGCTGCGCCGGTCTCGTCCCACGGCCGTCATCGCCTGCAATCTGCCGCTGTTCTCCCAGTGGGTGTTCGCCCGCTACGCGCGCCGCGCCAACCTGCCCTGGATCCTGTGGCACCAGGACATCTACAGCTACGGGATGTCCGACGAAGTGTCACGGCGCTTCGCGCGCCCCATCGCACGCCTTGGCGCCCGCCTGCTGCGGGCCATCGAAGCGCGCATCGTCCGCAGCGCGTCCCATGTCGTCGCCATCGGCGACGCGTTCACCGAGGTCTACGACGAGTGGGGAGTGGATCCGAACCTGGTCGATGTGGTCCCAAACTGGTCTCCGCTCGACAAGATCTTTCCCGTCGAACGCAGGAACCGCCGGTCGAGCCTGCTGTTCACCGACAATCCCGATTTCCGGTTGGTATACGCCGGCACGCTCGGCCGCAAGCACAACCCGGATCTCCTGCCCGACCTGGTCGAGCAATTGCGCGCTCGAGGGGTCGACGCGCAGCTAGCCGTGGTGTCAGAAGGAGAAGGCGCTGACGTGGTCGCCATGTCCGCGGCCGCCGCAGAAGGAAACGTCGCGGTGTTCGACTTCCAGCCCGCCGACTACCTTCCCGACGTCCTCGGCTCGGCTGATGTACTGGTCGCCCTACTCGAACCCGACGCGACCAAGTTTTCGATCCCGAGCAAGGTCTTGTCCTACATGGCTGCCGGACGCCCGATCGTCGGGCTGATGCCAGCTGACAACCCAGCCGCGATCGACATTGTCGCCGCCGGCGGATTCGTCGCAGACCCCGACGCCGACGGGGTCATGTCGGCGGCGGATTGGCTCGTCTCACTCGCAGCCGACCGAAGTCGCATCACGGCGATCGGCAGCGCAACCCGCGAACGAGCCGAGCGGCAGTTCGATGCCGAACAGGTCGGCGACCGCTTCGCCGCCATGATCCGCGTGATCGTGCGCTCCCACCAGGGCATCGCGACAGGAGTGCCGCGACGCTGATCGGCTGTTGAGCAACGGGGCGCGCTCGCTCCCGTCCGACCGACGCCTAAGACCGTCGGCTGACCGGAGGCCCACTTGGTTCTTGAGCCTGGCCTTCCGGCAGTATCCCCCGACGAGCCTCGTGCACCGCCACGGCACCGACCATGGAAAGACCCAAGAGGATACCGATATAGCGGTCCGTGAGATTGGGACTCACTGGCGCGGCGATCAGGAAGACGACGGCGGGATAGGCCAGTTGTCTGTGCACGTTGTCCTTCGAGAACAGCGGCGTGACCATCGAAGCGCAGACCACGGCGAACGCTGCGAGACCGAGGAAGCCCGCAGCCGCTGCGATTTGGGCGTAGGCGTTGTGCGCGACGAAGTCGCTGAACGTGAATCCTGATCCCAGGAGCGGGTGCTCGAGGGCCGAGGCCCAGACCGTTTCAACGCCCTCGATCCGCGCTCGGTCAGACCTTTCGACATTGCCTGCCCCCAGCAACCTCGAGAGCGCGTCCTGGCCATCGCCGCCAGCTTCGATCCGCTGGCCGAAAGCCAAGATCGCGACCAGTCCGGACCCCAGTACGGCGAGAGCAGCGATGATCGACCGTTCGGCGGCCGGGACGAGGACGAGCAGTACCAGCGCTACGACCAGCGCGGCGCGGCTGCCACTGATCATGATCCCGAGGAAGGCAATTCCGAACACAGTCACGCATATCCATGCTCGATGGGACTTGGCCAATGTTCTCGCGAGGAACGGCAACAGGGCCAATGTCAGCACCGCGGTATAGCCGAACACATTTGGATGCTGAGTCAGCCCGGCACTGCGGGAACCTCCCGCTTCTACAACGCCCACCAGGACGCTGACAAATGTGCCTGCCGCATACGCGAGTACCAATGTCACCAAGATCCTGCCTCGTGGCGACCACCAGACCAGCAGAGCCGGGATCAAGATCACAGCAAGGATGACGCGCGCAGAGTAGTAGAAGCTCCCCCCTGGACTCGACGATTGCAAGCCTGCCAATACCGAGATCGTCACGAAGGCCAATGAGCCGATCACGAACGCCGGCGGCAACCAAAGGCGTCGTGCCATGAGCCGTGGCAACGCCAAGCCGATGGACACAAGGATCAACACATCGGAGATGGTGAAGAACCGAAAGCCAGGGACCACAACCCCGACACATGGCGCCAACGCAAACGCGGCCACCATGGTCCACACCGAAGTCCGGTCGAGACCAAGGATTACCAACATCAGCGCGAGCACGACGACCGCCGCAAACGCGGCAGCGACCATCAGCGATCTTGTCGCCACCGGTATCCCGAGAAGGAGTGGGCCAACCACGAAGACCGGCACCAACCGTTCCTTCATGCCGCCTCCCGTCAACCGGCCAACCCCATACAACCTCCTTGGGCGTCAAGCTCCCGAAACACTATCGCCTCCTGCGGAAGACCGCCGCGGATCCCACCAAGCTGGGCCATTTATCGCCGCACACTTGGACCGGGAGAACATGCGGCTCCCTCCTGCCGTGCGGCCCGTTCTGCGGTGTCCATCGGTCGTGAGTGAGTGTTCGAACGGGTTCAGGTGGGAGGGGCGTTCATGTCGATCCGACGCCCGAAATCACTCCAGATGCGAGATTATGGGAACCTGGCGTCATCTGCACCTGGTGGTCGAGGAACGGCAGCCGATACCGCGCAGCGACGCTGCAGCAACAGTCGGCTGAGCCACATCCCGTGTATCTGCAGAACGCTCATCCGGCCTTCCGCACGAAGACCATCAGCGTCGGCGCAAGCCGGGGCGGAGTCAGCCGGTCCGCGAGCTGGACGACGCGCCAAGCGAGCATCGAGTTGCCGAAGTACGTCGGCTCCGAGGCGTGTCCGTATACGAGCAGCTCGTGCGGCTCGGGAAAGCGCCGTCGCAAGTCGCGGCGGGTGTTCATCGAGTAGCGGACCGGGAAAACGTCCTCGGTCTTGCGCGCGGGCTGGAGCCGCCGCAGAACCCGCGAGTGGAGGACGTTCGGCACCGCCCGTGCGGCGATGCCGATCATCCCCCACTTGTTGGGGGTGCGCGCAGCGAGCCAACCGCCGGGGCGGAGCACACGCAGGATCTCTCTTGCAACGACGACCGCGTCCTCGGCCGCCACATGCTCGAGCACGTGGTCGGCGACGACCAGGTCGAAGGACGCGTCCTCGTACGGGATCGGCCCAGAGGGCGCGATCACCTGTGCCGACTCGAGCGTAGGGTTGTCGAGGACTACGGGGTCGACGTCGACGCCGTGCACGGCCTTGACCCGTTCGTGGAAGGCCCTGAGCCGCTTGTGCAGCGGCGGCAATGGCTCGGTGGCCCAGAGCCCGCGCCCGGCGCCGAAGTCGAGCACCTCGCTGTCTGCGTCGAGCAGTGCGCCGACACGCGTATAGAACTCGATGAAGCCGTCGGCCCGCGTGTAGCCCCCGGCGCCTACCTCCGGGTAGAGCCTCGCGAGCGTCGAACCCGGCCGGAACTCCTGCTCTTCATCGTCGGTCACGGCGGACAGGCTACCGGCAACTCATCCGAGCATCTCGTCGAGACTGGAAAGCACGCGCTGGACCGGGATCGACACGTCGTCGAGGGTCCCGGCGTTCGGACCTTCGGGACCTCCGGGGCCCTCCGCGACGAGGTAGCGGTAGTCGGCGTCGATGGCTTTGCAGATCGACCACAACCCAAGGTGGACGTACGTCGACGCGAACAGCTCGAGCACCTTCACTCCGCGTGGGCTGAAGGTGACGTTGGTTAGGCCGGCGCCGTGAGGGGAGACGATCACCTCGGCTCGGCTGAAGACGTCGATCTGCTCCCGCACCGTGAGGGTGCCGGGGTCGAGCCGGGTAAAGCCGCGCTGTTCGAGGTGTGGCCAGAGCTCGGGTTCCTCGACGTAGCGGCGGGTCCGCGGAGTGGTGCCGCGAGTGAGGTAGAGCCGGCGCGGGCTCCCGGCCGCGGCGGCGCTCGGCCGGAGACGGTCGCGCAGCCAGGCGACGGTGGCCGGCGGTGCCTGGAGCGCCCAGTTCGGGTTGCTCGGCACCAACATCCGGTCGGCGGTGATCGTGTGGCCGCGGCGCGGCTGGATCCAGGGTCCGGGGATCCCGGCGAGCTCCAGCAGCTGCCGCTGGTAACCGGAAGCGTGCGGCACCACCACGGCGTCGATCTTCGCGTCGGGGAGGCAATCCTGAAACACGCCGTAGCGGCCGATCGCGTCGAAGAGGAAGTGGTAGTAGTTGATCGCTGCGCCGCGGGCGGTGAGGCTGAGCGCCGAACCGTCAACGTGCTGAGTGGAGCCTAGGGTCGGCCGCAGGTAGATCGGGTGTTCGCGCCAGTCGAAGACACCGAAGTAGTTGCTCGTCTCGTGGTCGAGCAGCTTCCCGGGCGTGGTCAGCGCCCCGTAGTCGCCGCTGAGCCGGCCGCCGCGCACCTCGAGCGTGAACGACGCCGGCACGGTCGTGGTGCTGGCGTCCGCGAACACCCAGTGTCCGGCCGGGTGGCCAGGCGTGGTGCCGCGGTCGAGAGGCACCACTGGGCTGCCGGGGTGGAGGGTGACCGCGTCGGGCTCGCGGGCCGCCGTCTCCGCCGACGTCTCGGTCGCGTCGCGGGGCACGCCCCGTGCGCCCAGGAGCGGTGACGCCAGTCTGAAGGGGTATCCGCACATGAGCGTGACGAACCGGTGGACCCGCTTGAAGATCCACCACCACGGCCGCAGCCACGGAGGCAGACTCACTTGGACACCAGGCCGCGTACCAGCCGCCACACGGGAGGGAAGGTGACGATTCGGCGCACGATCGCCCGCATCCACAGCGGCCGAACCAGTCGCCGCGTCAGCCGCGAGAGCCGGCCGTCGGTGCTCAGCAGGACCAACTCGAGCTCGCCCTCGATGTCCCGATTGAGCTCCACCAGGCCGGGATGGACGAGCGGGAACATCATCGGCTCCGTCGGCGTCGGCTCCTTGTTGGACCGCGTGTGCGTGGCGCCCTCGCCATAGCCGTCGTTCTCGACCAGCGTGACCGCCGGCATGATCGACAGGCCCTGGCGGGACATGATCGTGACCCACCAGTGGTGGTCCCACCCGCGCAGGTCTCCGTTGGTCTCCCCCGCGACCTGCGTGAAGTGGCGCAGCGCGGCTTGGTTGACGAGCGAGTCGGGGTGCGGCACCACCGGAGTACGGCGGAGGGCGGGGGCCGTGCGTGGCGTTGCATCGACCCGTTCCTCCGCACCCGCGTGGTCGCGGTCGAACTCGGCACGGTGCGCGTGCCACCGGTCGGCCCAGGTCGCCCAGCCCCAGACCGATGCCCAGGTCGAGAAGCCATAGCTGGCGCCGTGGTAGAGCGCGGTGGGGACGTGGTGAGGGTCGCCGGAGATCTGCCAGACCCGCGGCTCGTGGGCGTAGCGCTCGAGCAGCTCGGCGCAGAACCGGAAGAAGGTCGGGTCGGGGATGCAGTCGTCCTCGAGCACGATCGCGCGGTCGACTTGGGCGAACACCCAGTCGAGCCCGAGCTCGATACTGGCTTCGAGCCCGAGGTTGCGCTCAGCATGCCGCGTCTCAACCTTGCAGTCCCAGTCCACAGCCTCGTCGACCAGCGCACGCACGGCGGCGACCTGCTCGGCCTCCTCGAGCCGGCTAGGACGAGGGCCGTCGGCAACCACGAAGAGCCGCTCGGGGCGAACCTCCCGGAGCACGTCAAGGTTGCGCTGCGTGACCGCGGGGCGGCGGAACACGAACAAGACGACGGGAGTCGCCAAGGTGGATTCTGTCACCGCGACCTCCTGTCGTTCATCCGGGACAGCGTGCGTACCAGACTCGTCGCGGCGCGACTGTCTGCCGCCGAGCGCAGCACACGGCGCATCCTAGGCGAGCGCACCAGTCGTCTTGCCAGGCGGGCCGTCCGGCCGCCGACCCGATTGAGGATCAGCTCCAGCTCGCGCTCGACCTCGACGTCGACAAGCACGTCCTCGGGGTGCACGAGCGGAAATGCCATCGGCTGGGCGACGCCGTAGTCGACGCCGGAGCCGACGGTGTGGGACGCCCCCTCCCCGAACCCGACATTCTCGACCAGGCTGTGCGCGGGCGTCACACACACGCCGCCCTCGGACATGATCGACAGCCACCACTGCTTGTCCCAGCCGTGCGTGACCGCGTCGTCGGAGGCGGCCGCCTCGACGAAGTGCCGCCGACCGCTGATCGTGACCAGCCCGGCGTTGTCCAGCCTCA
>Ga0299913_10004078_pt1 | contig 12165 bp, 9 predicted proteins | sample RVTome_9_FD_201360 | JGI IMG/M metagenome (GOLD analysis project Ga0299913, IMG submission 201360) | Soil microbial communities from uranium-contaminated site in the Upper Colorado River Basin, Wyoming, United States - RVT155D38 (version 2) ... | reverse complement strand
CGCAATGGCACAAGCCAGTGCGCCCAGTCCGAACACGCCGTTGCCGAGTATGAAAATCCTGCGCAAGCCGAAGCGATCGCCCAGTGACCCGCCGATCAGCATGAACGCGCCGAGCACCAGCAGGTAGGCATTGATCACCCACTGCACTTCGGCGGAATTGATCTGCAGGTCCGACTGCAAGGCCGGCAACGCCAGATTGACGACCGATCCCTCGATGAATGCGAGGCTCGATCCGAGAATTGCGGTAGCCAGAACCCACGGCTTGTCATGTTGCGGACAGGGGCGACGCCGTCTGGGTGCCCGCAGTTGCGCGCGGTCGCATGGCTGCTGTGAACCGTAGGCGAGTACCGTCATTATAATAAGGTGCCCTCCGCCCGCATTATCGACGCGAGCATTGCGCGCCGGCAAGATAGACTCGTCGTACCGACTGTGTTCCTGAGGCGACGAAGGAGATTGGCGATGGCCTCGCTCCGCTCCCAATCAGTCACGATTGACGTTGACGACACCCGGCGCGTCTCCGGGCTGCTGCAGCTGCCGGCCGACGGGCGGGCCTGTTACGTGATGGCGCATGGGGCGGGCGCCGGTATGAAGCATCCGTTCATGACGGCCGTGGCGCACGAGCTTGCCGCGCGCGGGATCGCCACGCTGCTGTATCAGTTCCCGTACATGGAGCGAGGCTCGAAGCGGCCCGACTCTCCGAAGCTGGCGCAGGCCACCGTCCGCGCGGCAGTCGCGGAAGCGGCCCGCCTCGTCCCGGAACTCGCCCTCTTCGCAGGCGGCAAGTCGTATGGCGGCCGGATGACCTCCCAGGCGCAAGCCGGATCGCCGTTGCCCGGCGTCCGCGGCCTCGCGTTCCTGGGCTTTCCGCTGCATCCGCCGGGAAAGCCTTCCGGAGATCGCGCCGAGCACCTGTTCGACGTGCGAATCCCGATGCTGTTCCTGCAGGGAGCCCGCGACGACTTTGCCGATCTGAAGCTTCTGCGACCTCTGGTCGTGCGCTTCGGCGAACGCGCATTGCTCAGGTTGTTCGACGATGCCGACCATTCCTTCCACGTGCCCGCGCGCACCGGCCGGAAAGACGCGGACGTGAGGCGCGAGGTGCTCGATGTGCTGGCGGACTGGATCGATGGGTTGAGCTGAGCGGAAAATTCGCTGTCCCGACACGCGCCAGTATCGGCTAAGGTATATTGAGGCCCGTTTTTCCCGGCTGGACCTGCCATATGTTCCCCGTTTCCCGCCACTGCGCGTTTCTTGCCTCGGCCCTGCTTGTCTGTTTCCTTGCGTCGTGTCAGCAGGACGATGGCTCCCGACCCACCGGCGGTACGCCGTCGGCCACCGCCCGAAACGACGCCGATGTACTGGAGCGCGTTACAGCTGACCGTCGCAAACAGCGTTTATCCGAGGTCGAATACGATCTGAACATCGATCTGCAGGATGGTGTGGATGCATTTTCGGGCGAAGCGGATATTCGCTATGACCTGAGCGATGCTGACGCCGACCTGACACTCGATTTCGGCGGCGGGACCGTGCGCGAACTGCGGGTCAACGACACAACCGTGCCGGTCACCTACAACGGCGCCTTTCTGACGCTGCCGGCGCATGCACTGCGCGAAGGCAGCAATTCGGTCTTCGTCGCGTACGGACACGGGTTCGGGGAAGACGGTACCGGGCTGCACCGGTTTGTCGACCCGGAAGACCATCGAACCTACCTGTACACTTATTTGTGGCCCTACTATGCAAACCGGGTGTTCCCATCGTTCGACCAACCCAATCTCAAGGCGAAAATAACGCTGACGGTGACGGCGCCGGAAGACTGGACGGTTGTCTCGACCAGCACCGGTGAAAGACATGAGGCGGACAACGGCACCTCTCGCTGGCAGTTCGCCACCACGCCGAAAATTTCGACTTATGCTTTTTCCCTGCACGCCGGCCCGTACCGGATCTGGGAGGACGCCGCCGGCGGCATGCCGATCCGCCTCATGGCGCGCCAGTCGCTGGCGGAATTCGTTGCCGTGGACGAGTGGCTGGAGGTCACAAAAGGAGGCCTCGCATACTTCGGCGAGTACTTCGATATCCCTTATGCATTTCACAAATACGACCAATTGATCGTTCCCGATTTCAACATCGGCGCAATGGAGAATATCGCTGCCGTTACTTTCACCGAGAGATACGTGCAGCGGCAACCTGGCGATCGCTCGGACCGCGAGCGCCGTGCCAGCGTCATCCTCCACGAAATGGCGCATATGTGGTTCGGCAACCTGGTCACGCATGACTGGTGGAACGGACTTTGGCTGAACGAGAGCTTTGCGACGCAGATGGCGGCCATGGCGATGCTCGAGACCACCGAATTCAAGGACACCTGGCATGGATTTTTCACGAATGCCAAAGGAGCGGCGTACTCGCGCGACGGTCAGGTGACAACGCATCCCATCGAAATGCCGATTGACAGCACGAATGATTTCTTCACGGTTTTCGACGCCATCACCTATCAAAAAGGGTCATCGGCGCTCAAACAGCTTGCGCACTACACCGGCGAGCAAGGCTATCGGCGCGGCGTATCGGCGTATCTGAAAGAATTTTCCTACCATACGACCGAACTGTCGGACTTCATCCACCACATCGAGGCCAGCACCGCAGTCGATCTCGGACGATGGACGGATGACTGGCTGTACAAGGCCGGCTATAACACGCTCCGCACCGACATCGTCTGCGATTCCAACCGGCTGCAGGAGGTCCGAATCACGCAGACAGCGCCGGAAAATAACCCTTATCTGCGCACGCACCAGACGGAAGTGGCGCTGTACTCGTTCGACGAGAATGGCGCACCCGTCAGCATTGACGTACTCACGGCCGAGATTTCGGGTGCGGTCACCGTGTTGAAGGGGACGGGCGATCAACCGTGCCCGGCGCTGGTCAATCCCAATTACAACGACTGGACGTTTGCAAAAGTCGCATTGGATGACCAGGCCGCCCAGGTTCTGCGGCAGTCGCTCGGCAAACTGCCGGAACCACTGGAACGGTCGATGTTCCTGGCCGCGCTGTTCGATCGCACCATGGCCGGTGACATGCCGATCGCCGACTATGTCGACCGGGCGATCGGCCTCGCAGAGACCGAAGGCAACATTCGGGTTCAGCAACAGATTTCCGGAACTCTCATTGAGGCCGCCGACATGATGCAGCGCCTGCGGCCGGAAACCGACGCTGCGCTCGCCCGGCTGCTGCCCGCTCTCGAGGCACTGAGCCTGCGGCAGGCTGGTAGCGCGGCGAGCGACGATCTCAAGCGCACCGGTCTGAAGACTTTCCTTGGCGTAGTGGCAAGCGACGACGGCCTGAAGACGGTCGGGAGCCTGCTCGACGGCACGGTGCGGATTCCCGGTATCGAGATCTCGCCCGACCTGCGCTGGAAGCTGCTTACGATACTGAGCGCCGCCGGCGCGGAATGCGTGGACGAGCGCCTGGAACTCGAACGAGCGTCCGATGCTTCCGATTTCGGCGCCAAGAGCGCGCTGACCGCAGCGGCGGCCAGGCCTGATCTTGCCAACAAGTCAGCGTGGCTTACGGAACTGCAGAATCCGGAGACTGTGACCGGCTTCGCTCGGCAACGCGCAGTGATGGCCGGCTTGTTTCCGGCCGGCCAGACGGACTTGCAGCGGCAAAGTCTTGACCGGGTGCTGGCCGCACTGCCTGACCTGAGCGGGACGGCCGATCAGTACTTCCTGGCGAGCTACGCGAGCGAGTTGCTGACGCCCATGTGTCGGCCGGAAAGCGTGGCCACCCTGCAAACGGCGATTGCAGAGCAATCGGATCGACTGAAAAGCACGCCGCTGCGATTCCTTCGCGAGGCGCACCAGACCGACCGTGAATGTCTGGCGCTGCGGAGTGCTCAGAACTGAGGGGCGATCCGGGCAACGCGTTGAGCCAACGACAAGCAGGGAGGTTTCATGAGCGCGCAGACGATAGTCATCACCGGCGCGAACCGCGGCATTGGCCTGGCGATCGCACGCATTTACCGGCGGCGGGACGATCGCGTGATTGCGCTGTGTCGGCGCGCCAGTGATGCGTTGCGTGACTTCGGCGCCGAGATCATAGACGGCGTGGACGTCACGTCCACGGAGGCGCTACAGCGAGCTGCTGCGCTGGTCGATAATGTGGACGTGCTGGTCGCAAATGCCGGTGTGCTGAGCAACGAGTTCTTCGCGAGCGTCGCCGAAGCGCGTGATCGCATCGAGCGGCAGTTCACGGTTAACGCGCTCGGGCCGCTGCTGACTGTCCATGCCTTTGCGGACAAACTCGCATCCGGCGCGAAGGTCGCGCTGATTACAAGCCGCATGGGGTCGATTGCGGACAACAGCTCCGGCGGCAGCTACGGCTACAGAATGTCCAAGGCCGCCCTGAATGCGGCCGGCCGGTCACTGGCAATCGACCTGGCGCTGCGCGGCATCGCGGTCGGCCTCCTGCATCCCGGCTACGTGCGTACGGACATGACCGGCGGCGGGGGCAACGTCGAGCCATCCGAGGCCGGGGCGATGCTGGTGGAAAGAATCGACGAACTGAATGCCGCGAACAGCGGCACCTTCAGGCACGCCAACGGCGAAGAGCTGCCGTGGTAGGGACCTGCGGACTTCAGGCCCGTTTAGCCGGGCTTCCCGGAACCTGACAGATGAGACCTCACGTCAAGACCATTGCTGTCGCCATAGCAATTGCTATCGGAGTCGCTGTATCGACACGCGTTCGTATCCAGCCGTATGACCACGGTGCTTCTTCGCCTCCTGCCTCCCTGACCGGGCCCGCAGGCAACGATTCGCCAGTCGTTCGCCATCCGCGAGACGTTGTCCTGGAACACGGCAGGAACGGCGTAATTTTTTCCGACGGTGAGTCGCTTCCGGTGCTTTGGCGAAAGAAATCGGGAGCGCCCGCAGATCGGAAAAACCCCTGGGACAGCAATATGAAGAACTGGTTGCGGCGGCGAGTGCGGGCAGCGCCGACGCGGCCGTTTCCTTGGTCGAGATTACGGATTATTGCGAGCATTCTTTCGAGTCGCAGGAGCAAGTCGATGATGCGGTTTCGTTCGCCTATCAGGCGCACAGGCTGAAAACACCGCAAATGGCCCAACCGATCGAGATCAGCGAGCCGGAGAAAGTTGAGCAGTATATAGACCTGCTTGTCAGGGAACCCTATCAGCGGTGCGCAAGTCTGACCCCGGCCCAAAAACAAGAGTCGGATCATTGGCTCAGGATGGCCGCGGATCTGGGTGACTCTCTCGCGATGCTCGAGTACGCGAGGCTCAGCGACGACAGAGAGCTACGCGAAGAATACCTGATGAAATCATGGATGGCTGGAGAAGCGGATGCTTTGCGCTTGCTATCGCAACATTACGGCGAGGCTTACGAATCCGGAGAATCTCCGTCGAATAAAGTACTTGCGTATGCGATGTTTCTGGCGTACGAGAGATTGCTCGACGCGGCACTGCAAGATCACGGCCCAATCTCCCACAGCTGGTTATATCGGAACCAGGACCGACTCGCCGAGATGACTATAAGAATGCACTCATACGAAGTATCTCAGGCCATGAGGATGGCCAAAGACCTGATCAGGTCGAACCCTGCCTGCTGTTACTCCATGTAGCCCGGCTCGCGTCCTTCGTCGCGCGCCAGAATGAGTGCACGTGCGCGTCGTTCGAAGCGGCTCGTCCATTCGTACGGTTCCGTCACGTGCCGACCCCACCGACACCGCGGCTCGCGACAGCTCTCTCAGTCTCGGGCGGACACATTATCCATTTCAGGCCCGCCTTGAGATCCTGTCTTTGCGAACCGGCAGCCTCCAGTTCGGGCGAATGAAATGGCAGGTGTAACCGCCGGGATATCGCTCGAGATAGTCCTGATGTTCGGGTTCCGCCTCCCAGAAGTCGCTTGCCGGAACGACTTCGGTCACGACTTTGCCGGGCCACAAACCCGACGCATCGACATCGGCGATCGTGTCCTCGGCAATCCGCTTCTGCTCATCGCTCGTGTAGAAGATTGCCGATCGATAGCTGGTTCCGAGATCGTTGCCCTGGCGATTAAGCGTGCCGGGGTCGTGGATCTGGAAGAAGAACTCGAGCATCTGACGATAGCTGACAACATCCGGATCAAAGATGATCTCGACGGCTTCGGCGTGTGTGCCGTGGTTGCGATAGGTTGCGTTGGGCACATCGCCGCCCGTGTAACCGACCCGTGTCGACAGGACACCGTCGTAGCGTCGAATAAGGTCCTGCACGCCCCAGAAGCAGCCTCCGGCAAGTACCGCGCGTTCTTTGGTCATTGGATTTCCTCCACCTGGTTCAGGTAAGCAGCATAGCCTTCGGCCTCCATATCGTCACGGTGAATGAAACGCAGGGAGGCCGAGTTGATGCAATAGCGCAGTCCGCCGCGGTCCTTCGGGCCATCGGGAAACACGTGACCGAGATGGCTGTCGCCGTGTGCCGAGCGTACCTCGGTGCGGATCATGCCGTGGGTGGTGTCTCGCAACTCGTTGACGTTGGCGGGTTCGATTGGCTTGGTGAAGCTCGGCCAACCGCAGCCCGATTCGAATTTGTCGGACGAAGCGAACAGCGGTTCGCCCGACACGATGTCGACGTAGATGCCCGGCTCCTTGTTATCCAGATACGCTCCGGTGCCGGGGCGCTCGGTGCCGCTTTCCTGCGTTACGCGGTACTGCTCCGGGGAGAGCTTTGCGATCGCGTCCGGATTCCTGCTGAACTTTTGCACTTGGTGTTCCTCCTCACGGCAAATTACACCACGCACACGAAGGCGCCTGTTGGACTAGTTGGGCTGCATGACAGATTTTCTATCGGGCCGCCGCGAGGCCCGAGTTCAATTGCAATTCGTCCGGTGTCGCGCCGGGCGCGCTGCGCACGACCTGCTGAAGCAGGTCGCGCAACTCTTCCAGCGTCGAGACGACGTGCTGCGCGCCGGCGGCTTTCAGGAGCTGACGGCTGCGTTCCGGCGCTTTTCGTGAGTTCAGCAGCCGACCGACGATGAGAGGGAGTGCTGGCAGGCGCGCACGCAGGCGCTTGCAGACGTGCCGCGTTGCCATCAGATCACCGGGCAGCGAGGCGATACAGACAGCGGCAGGCCTCCGCACCTCGACCTCGGCGATACGTTCCCCGATCAGCGTTTGCGGAGACAGAATTTCGAGCGTGCAATGGACTTCCCGAAGCATCACCCTGAGGAGCTGCAAGGCGATATCGTCGAGTGTGTCGCGCACGGGCATCCCGACCAGCAGTACGGGCTCCGGCGCCTCGAGCGCCGGCTCGCCCTCACCGTCGGCGGGGCATGCCATCTTGCTGTCGACGCTCTCGTCCAGCTCGTCTACCATTTCCCGCAACGCGCTTTCGACGAACTCGCCATCCTCTGAAATCAAGCGCCCGTCGGCCAGATCGCGCTTGAGCGCGAGCAGGGAGCCGAGCAGCAATTCGTCGCAGGTCTCGGAGAGTGAATGTCCCTCACGGTGCTCCTCGACGATGTCCTCGGCTTCGTCCTCATCGCGCGCCAGCAGGCGCTGGTACAACCACAGGTGCGGTTGCAGCGCCGGCCGCTCGCTCAGCAGCCGATCGAATGCCGCCAGCTCCGGGATGTACCTCGAGAGCACCACGAGGCAAGCGGTTATCGGAGTTGCGATGACGAGGCCCACGGGCCCCCAGAGCCAGGTCCAGAAAATGGCGGCCACAATGACGGCGATGGGGGAGAGCCCCACACTCTGCCCATAAAGCCACGGCTCCATCACGTTGTTGCTGAACAGCTCCAGGACCAGGAAGAGGCCGACTACCAGCGCCACCTGCTCCCAGCCCGGCGCGGTAACAAGGCTTACGGTGATCGGCAGCAGGGCCGCCAGCCACGGCCCCACGTACGGGATGTAGCGGAGCACCGCGGCAGCGAGCCCCCACAGCGCGCTGTAGGGGACGCCGATGAGATACAGGCCGAGCCCGACGGCGAGACCCATCGACGCATTGATGATGAACTGCATGAGCAGGTAACGGCTGATGCGCTGACCGGCCTCGGAAAATGCTTTCGTGGTGACCGCAAGCGACGCCTGGCCGGCCAGGCTTACCAGGCGGTTACGCAGATCCTCGCGCTTGATCAGCATGAAGATGGACAGCAGCATCGTCAGGCCGGCGGTCGCGGCAGCCTGGAAGACCGGGCCGAGAAGCTCCGTGTCACCAATGAGTTGCCGCTCCGGTTCGACCGCGACCCGCACCGGCTCCCGGTCGTCCTCGTCGGCTGCCGCACGCGCTTCGGCCGCCGCGTCGCGCTCGACGTCTGCGGTGATTTCCGCGATCGTGTCCTGTACGCTTTCGAGCGTGCCTCCACGGGTCATCGAGCGGAGGTCTTCAATCTTGTTGCGGATGTTGTCCCGGTATTCCGGAAGCTCTCGGGCAAGCTCCGCCAGTTCGCCTGCGACGACGTAACCGAGCCCGCCGATCAATCCGGTTACGCCGCCGGCCACGACGATGACTGCGACGAGGCGCGGCAAACCCCATCGGTCCAGCCGCGTGACGAGCGGACTGATCAGGAAGGTGACGAGCGCCGCGAGTGCGATCGGGATCAGGACGACCTGGGCCCAGAAGAGCAGGCCGCAGATGATCGCGAAACTAGCCAGGCGAGCGGCCGTCACGAGCGCAGCCGGCCAGTTTTGCTTTGCAGCGACGGTCATTTCAAATCGTCCCGAAACCTGAATGAGCGGTGCGGAAGGCCAAAAAGATGTCCCTCAACTAAAGGGGCGATCGCGAGCATAGTGGCATCGTAACCTATAAGTCAGCCACACCAGGTGAAGCCAGGCTGTCGCCAAACGGTTGAGCCGGGGGCGTCGGCACGGCCAGCCGACTCCGACTCAGGCACCCGGGTGGACTGCCACGCCACGACCCGCCACTCGCCATTGCGTTTGACGAAAGTACCCGTATTGAGGAAATGCTCGACAGCCGGATGCGGGCCGCTGCCCGTTCTTCCCACCAGACGAAAGGCGAGCACGGCGGTGTCGCCGTACTGCTGGATGCGAATGTCTTCCGCGGAATATCCGGTGGGCGCCGCCGCAGTCGCAGTTGGGCCGAAACGCGCATTTTCGAGGATCTCCGCCTTGCCCATCCGGACGCCGGAGGAGCGCGTGTAGATCAGGTCGTCCGCCCAGAAGCGGTCGTGCGCGGCAACGTCGTTGCGCGAGGCGCCGTCCAGGAATTCCTTCAGCAGCTGCGTCAGTTCTTCCGCAGCGGGTGCCGTCTCCGCGGCCGGAGCGCGCGCCGGCGACACCAGCATCAGTGCCAGGATCAAGGGCATAAGGCGTGAGTTCATTTGTCACCCCGGTCGAATATCAGTACATCCTCGAAGGATAACGTTCTCCAAGCTGTTTGGAGTAGCAGGTGACCCGGCCGCGACGCAATGATCCTGATGACGCCGTCGGCGAAACCGGGGTCAATCGGCTGTCGTCTCCGCGCGAGCGAGATCAACGATGGGTATCCGGATAGCTGACGGGTGCTCGCGATCGTGGTGAATGGAAATCGTCGCCCGATGCGACACTGAATCGCTTACTTCCGACTCGCCCGTCTGTAAGTTCCGCGAGAAATGCGGCGCGAAGGACGCCGATACCTGCACACGAATCCGGTGCTGCGGTGCAAAAAGATTGCCGGTGAGCAGGTTTTGCAGCCGCAACTCGTAAACCTTCCCGGGTTCGACGAGTTGCCGACCAGCCGCGGATTGTCGATAGCTGGCGCGCAATACGTCGTTACCCGGACTCATCAGGTTGATGGCACGCCCGTCCGGGTGCACATCGAACACGCGAACCCACAAATCGAAATCGCGGCAGTCACAGGATGCATGAACGACCGCTTCGATCGCGCCCGCGACGCGCAACCCGTGCGTGAGCGGCTCGCTATCGAAAGTCAGGAGATCATTACGTTCGGCGAGTGACCGATAATCGTGCGGTCCGACAGTCACGAACGGGTCCACGACCGGATTGTTCGGATCGGCCGTGAATGAACTGATGCCGGGTAACGTCTGATCCTCCGCCAACCGCAGGAAGCCATTGCCCGCAGCGTTGAGATAAAGCCATTCGGATCGTTCCCCCGCCGGTGGCCATTCTTCGGCGCCGTACCAGCGATTCTCACCCATTACGAAATAGCGGACCGGATCGTCCCCGGTAAAGCGATTGTCGATGCCGCGCAGGTAGTGGTCGAAGAAATCCAGAATCTCGTCGTTGTAATCGATGCCTGCTTCAGGGCCGAAGTCCACGTCACCGATCTTGTCGGACATCGTAGAGAATACGCCGTGTGTCCATGGACCGAGGACCAGATGATTTCCGCGCTGATTGCCGGATTCCCGCGCCTCCTGCAGCCCGCTGAAATTCGTGACCGCACCTTCCGGGCCGTATGCTTCGTCATACCAGCCGCTGAGATGGAGCACCGCGGCCTCGACCTCGGCATAACGGCCGCGAATCTCCGCCCAGTCCCACCACGGATCCTCCGGTGGATGCTGCAGCCATTCGAAGTAATAGGGTGCCTCTGCACGCAGGTACGGCAGGTTCGCCAGCGGCAGCCGGCCGAGGTACTCCGCAGCCATTGACGACCAGGCTTCCGCCGCGTCGTCGCGGCTGCGGCTACCGGGCAAGTCCAGCCGCTCGCGCGTATCAGGCGCAATGTTCACATATATCCATGCCAGCCACGACATATCGAAGACGCCGTTCATGTAGAAAAAGTTGCGCGGCGACGAAAAGGTCATCGCCGGCGCCATCGCTTCGAGATGCGGTGGCGACTCCAGTGCTGCAAGCCATTGAACAGCGCCCGGATAGGACAAACCGAAAGTCCCTACAACACCGTTCGACCAGCTCTCTGCCGCAGCCCACTCGATCGTGTCATAGCCGTCCTTGCCCTCGTTGCGATACGGATCGAACAGTCCCCCGGATGCATACCGACCGCGCACATCCTGCAGAACGACGGCGTAACCGCGCGCCACGGCATCCACGTGCGTGTCGTATGACTCCGCTGCTGCCGCTTTCCCATACGGAGTCCGGTATACGAGTACCGGAAAGGGCCCCGGCCCCGTCGGCCTGAAAACATCGGCGCGCAGGATCACCCCGTCGCGCATGGGAACGCCAACGTCGCGCTCGACGATCGGTTCGGCCCAACGGGACTCCGGTCCCGGCACCGACGGTGCGTCGGAACTGCCGCACGCCACCAGGCCCGCAAGCAATACCATGACGGGCAGGGCGCGCCGTAATCGCGTAGCACTGTTCATCGCAGCCGTAAGTGCTGCGTTGCGCTGCGTGTCACGAATGCATCTCAATGGTGCCGGGTCTCATATCGTGAAACTTCGATCGGCGCTCGCAGCGTGTCTTCACTATGCTCGGGCTGCAAAGAGACTCGTCCTGGCAATCACACTGTGAAGCGCCAGCGCCGGGCTTTCCAGATTGCTCTGTAGAAATAATTGCGTCTATCGCGACTTTGAGAATGAATCATGTTATACGAGAGTCTGCAACAACCTATCTCGCAGGACACGTAGGCCGTGCGGAACGCCGCCGTTGCAGATCGTGCTGGAGCAATCTTGTGCGGGCGCGCGAGGGGGTGATCGGCTCGTCTCGGCGCAGGATCTGAAGGACGGTCGCATCGTGGCTCAGGAAATTACCCGCAAGCCGAGGAGGTTGTTCTACGGCTGGTGGATCGTCGCCGCAGCGATGGTCGGACTGTCTGCCGCCCCGTCGCAATTCGCCTTTGCAGCGCTCGGCCTGTTCATCGTACCGCTCGGCGACGAGTTCGGCTGGAATCGTGCGCAGATCAGCCTGGCGTTGACCTGCTTCACCGTCTCGCTGGCTATTTGCCTGCCGCTTGCCGGAAGGCTGGTCGATCGCTTCGGCAGTCGCCGGGTCCTGGTACCGTCCATTCTCGTCTGCGGCTTTTGCCTGGCTGCAATTCCCATGGTGGTATCGAGCCTGTGGCATCTCTTACTCGTGTTCACCCTGATCGGGTCGCTAGGCGCCGGGGCCAACAACCTCCCCTACATGCGCACCATTGCCGCCTGGTTCGATCGCCGTCGCGGGCTGGCCATCGGCCTGGCCATGGCCGGTGCCGGCTTCAGCTTTGCCTACGTGCCGCCGCTCGTTCAAACGATGATCGATGCTCTTGGATGGCGCTCCGCCTACCTG
>Ga0299913_10004077_pt1 | contig 12169 bp, 9 predicted proteins | sample RVTome_9_FD_201360 | JGI IMG/M metagenome (GOLD analysis project Ga0299913, IMG submission 201360) | Soil microbial communities from uranium-contaminated site in the Upper Colorado River Basin, Wyoming, United States - RVT155D38 (version 2) ... | reverse complement strand
CTGCATGCCGCATCCGGAAAGAGTGGGCGGGACGCGGAGCGCGCCAACAGTCTCGAAAGCACGCTCCTGTATCGCGATCGGCTGTCGGCGCCGCTTGACAGCATCGGACTCATTTTCAGTGTGGGCGACTTGCCGCCAGGGCCCGGCGCCAGGGTTCTTGGCTGGGTAACTCTGCTGCTCGCAGTCGTTTTCCTGACTGGCTTCTACGCTCTGTATCGCCTCGCAATGGGCCAGTTGCGTCTGGCGAGGCAGCAGCAGGACTTCGTGTCGGCCGTTAGCCATGAACTGAAAACGCCGCTGACATCAATACGCATGTACGGGGAGATGCTCAAGGAAGGGTGGGCCGACGAGACCAGGCGCCAGCAATACTATGAATACATACACGACGAGAGTGAGCGGCTTACACGTCTCATTTCGAACGTCCTGCAACTTGCCAGCATCACTCGTAACGAGCCGAATCTCGCGATGCGCGGAACTGCCGTTAGCGATCTGATGGAGCGCATCGAAGAAAGGATATCCAGCCAGGTCCAGCGGGCCGGGTTCGAAGTTGTGTTCAATCGCGATGAGCGCGTGGCAGACACCGCGGTAATGGTCGACGAAGACTGTTTCCTGCAGATCATTATCAATTTGGTCGACAATGCTATCAAGTTTTCGTCCGGCGCCGACGACAGAAGAGTCGAGATCGGGAGCCGTATGGCGAGCAACGGACAGGTTCACTTCGGTGTTCGCGATTTTGGCCCGGGCGTGCCCAAAGATCAGATGAAGAAGATCTTCGAGTTGTTCTACCGCTCCGAAAGCGAGCTGACGCGGGAGACCGTAGGGACGGGTATCGGGCTTGCCATCGTCCACCAGCTCTGTCTCGCGATGGGCGGCAGCGTGGACGTCGTAAACCGGAATCCGGGCGCCGAGTTCGTGATCGGGTTTCCAATCCACCGGGTGCCTGCCAACAGGCCCTGAGGAATACACTGGCACCAGGTTTACCGTAATTCGAGGACTGAGGATGAGTGAAGGGGCCTGGCCGGTTGTCTTTATCGCTGCTGCCGTCGTGGTGTATGTCGTAGCGCAAGTCGTCTTCTACATTCGCAAAAGCAGGCAACAATGGCGTGATGTGGACAAGAGCAAGTTGCGAAAGTGGGAGGACGACGAATGGTAATCGACTTCTGCAGAGCTTCCCTTACGAACTGGAGAGATCCGGGCGTACCCTGTGCTGTGCTATAAATAGCGGCAAATAAAGGCCGAAACACCGCACCAATGGTCAGCTCCAACCTCGCCGGATTCCGCAGGCTCGTAATCAAGATCGGTTCCGCGTTGCTGACCGACGGAACGGGCAAGGTCAATCGTCTCTGGCTCGCCGGTGTTGCGGAGGATATTGCGTCTCTGCGCGCAGCCGGGCAGGAGGTTCTCGTCGTTTCATCCGGGGCGATTTCGATCGGCTGCGGCGTACTGGGCATTGGACGGCGGCGCACCCGGCTCGATGAGCTCCAGGCGGCAGCCGCCGCCGGGCAGGTTCAGCTTGTCCACGCCTACCAGGAAGCGTTGAATGCGCACGGCCTTGCCGTCGCGCAGATCCTGCTGACCCTGGGCGATACCGAGAACCGGGCCCGCTATCTGAACGCCCGGGGAACGCTGGTCAAGCTGCTCGCGCACGGTGTGATACCGGTGATCAACGAAAACGATACCGTGGCGACCGATGAGATACGATACGGAGACAACGACCGTCTGGCTGCGCGTGTCGCGCAGATGGTGATGGCGGATGGTCTGGTGTTGCTGTCGGACGTTGACGGTTTTTACACGTCCGATCCCGGCCGCGACCAGGATGCGAGGCACATCGCGGAAGTCGACCGCATTACCGACGACATGTTTGCCATGGCGGGGGCGTCACGATCGGCGCTCGGAAGCGGTGGCATGACGACGAAACTGCAGGCGGCCCGCATCGCGACTCACGCCGGCTGTTCCACCATCGTTGCGAATGGCGCTGTTGAACGGCCCATCGACTCGCTGCGTCGCGGTGCAAGGCACACCGTCTTTCACGCCGGGAGCACGCCGTCGGCGGCGCGCAAGCAATGGCTGGCAGGCACCCTCGACGTGCGCGGCAAGCTGCAGCTCGACCGCGGGGCGGCGACGGCACTGGCTGGAGGAAGCAGCCTGTTGCCTGTCGGCGTGACCGGCGTGTTTGGCGACTTCTGCCGCGGGGATCCCGTCACGCTGGTCGGGGAGGATGGCGTGGAGCTCGGGCGTGGACTTGTTGCGTATGAAAGCGACGAGGCGGCAAAGATCGCCGGCTGCCGGTCGGCGGACATCGGAATACGCCTGGGTTACCCTGCAAGGTCGGCAATGGTGCATCGCAACGATCTCGTACTGTTAACAGGGCCTAAGAATAAATGACGGCACAGTCCGGAATACAGGATCGCAACCGGTCGGAGCACTCGATCGCCGCGACGATGGACGAACTCGGGCAGGCCGCCCGTGAAGCGTCGCAGTTGCTCGCAGTCTGCGACACCGCACAGCGCAACGCAGTTCTGATTGCGTCGGCTGTGGAGATACGCAAGCAATGCGACGCAATCCTCACCGCGAACGAGAACGATCTGAGTCGTGCAAGGGAGAAACAACTCGGGGCCGCTATGCTGGATCGCCTCGCGTTGAACGCCGCACGGATGGAAGCGATAGCGTCCGGTCTGGAGGCTATTGCCGCCTTGCCGGATCCGCTGGGTCGCGTACTGGCGGAGTGGGAGAGGCCGAACGGCCTGCGGATTCAGCGCATCTCGGTCCCGCTCGGCGTCATCGGCATGATTTACGAAAGCCGACCCAACGTTACCGCCGACGCGGCGGGCCTCTGCCTGAAGTCGGGCAACCCGGTCATCCTGCGCGGCGGCTCGGAAAGCTTCGAATCCAGTTACGCGATTTACCGATGTATCGTGGCTGCGCTGGCGCAGACCGGCATTCCACACGCCGCGGTGCAAATGGTGCCGGTACCCGACAGGGCGGCGGTCGGCTATATGCTCTCCTCAATGCGGAATTACATCGACGTATTGGTTCCCCGTGGTGGGAAGAGCTTGATCCGTCGTGTCCAGGAAGATGCCGGCGTGCCCGTTATCGGCCACCTGGAGGGCATCTGTCACGTATATCTGCACGAGTCGGCCGATGTCGGCATGGCAGCGGACGTGGTGGTCAACTCGAAGATGCGGCGAACGGGTATCTGCGGCGCAGCGGAAACCCTGCTCGTCGATCGGCATGCGGCCGCACGTCTCATGCCGCGTATCATCGATGAACTTGTGAAAGCCGGATGCGAAGTTCGCGGTGACGCGGATATACAGCGGATCTCTGCGGTAGTTGTTCCTGCAAACGAGCAGGATTGGACGACGGAGTATCTGGATGCCGTCATCGCGGTCCGCGCCGTCGATGGTATGGATGCGGCGATCGACCACATCAGGAACTATGGATCCGGGCATACGGAATGCATCGTGACGGATGACGAAGCGGCGGCGAGTAAGTTCCTGGCCGTGCTCGACAGCGCCATTCTGATGCACAACGCTTCGACGCAGTTTGCCGACGGCGGCGAGTTCGGCATGGGCGCGGAAATCGGCATCGCAACCGGCAAGATCCACGCACGGGGACCGGTCGGGGCAGAGCAACTTACGAGTTACAAGTACCTCGTGCGAGGCAAGGGGCAGGTGCGATCGTAGCGTCTGGGACTTCAGGCCGGATGGAGGTGCTGTAGGAGCCCGCCATTGCGGGCGACCGCGACTGGGGGAAATGAGGCACATGTCGCCCGCAATGGCGGGCTCCTACAGGCACTATTCATGGACTACGCGCTTCCACCTCCAGCGTGATCACGCCGCGAACATCGTCCGGTTCCACGGTCTTGATGACATCGGCCTGTCGTATTCGTCCATCGTTGTCGCCGGACTGTACGACGCCGCGAACGACTGCTTGAGCACGGTAGCGTGCGAGTCGACTGAGGGCAGTCCGGGCAACGTCTTCATTGTCGACCAGCACCTCGAAGACCTCACGATAGTACGCGGCATCCCGCTCGGCATGGCGGCTCTTTATCGCTTCTTGCCGGGATTGGGACAGCCTGTTCTCTGCAAACTCGTCAAGCACCGTGTGGACCTTTCGGTCAGAAAAATCGATCGCCGCGTGTTCGGCCTGACCGGTCGTGCCACTGCTCGTCGCGAGGTTGATATGCAATTCGACTTGCTGCCTTGCCAGCGCCTCCCGGTCGGTCACCGGATCGTAGCCGGGATAGACGATCAGGCCGAGCCGGGGACGATGCGACAGTACCGCACCGAGCATGGCCAGCTTCGCCGCCGTGTCATCTGTGACCTCCGGGCTCCCGGCAGGGAATGCCAGTCTGCCAAGATCGATGTCCGGTCGACCGACGAGCCGCGCAAGATGTTCGAAAGGGCTCGCGGTAAGTTCCGTGACGAAATCGGCCAGCGCATCGGCCAACACCACTGTCGGATCGAAGCCGGAACCGACCCGGCGCGTCGGTACACGCAGGTCCACCGTGATGCGGCGCTCGTCGTTTTCCAGGAGCGCGGCGGCCAGGTCCAACGGTAATGGTGTGGCCGGCAACGTCGATGTAGCAGCTTCGACCAGGCGCAGATCCCGGACGACAAGCTGATTGTCGAGGCGGAGTCGTTCATCCTCTACGGATAAATGAACGGTGAGATCAATGGCGCCCTCCGGCACGACACGTCCGATTGCCTGGACGAGATACGGCGAGATCGCAGGCAAGGAGAAATCCCGCAGGCTCACGTCGACCCGCGTGAAGTCGAGCGGACGCTCCGGGCGCCACTCCGCGATGATTTCGCCCTCGCCGGCATCGGCGAACTGTCCCTGAAGCGACACTGCGGCAAGGTCCCGGCCGCCGCTCGGTCGCGTAAAGGTGCCGTCGATGCCATGCGATTCGAGCGCAAGCGGCGGCGACAGACTGCCGTCGATAAAACTCACGCTGCCGTTGGCAAGCTCGATGCTCGAGATGCGGATGGACTCGTTGGCGGGGTCGAGGATGGAAACCAGCCAGGGAGGCGTTTCCAGCTTTCCCCCTGGATCGCGCTCCAGCCGCAACCGGGGACTTTCAAGCCGTACGGTGTCGGCTGTCGGAGCGGACGGGAAACCGTCGACGACTACGCCTCTGCCGAGGAGAGCTGCCGCGGCGAAAACGGATTCGCCCGTATCCGGTCGCGCGACGTCGAGTTCCCGCAATTCCACATCCCCCGATATCCGGATGCGACCGTCGCGGAACTCCACGATCGCATTGCTTTGCAGCCGTCCGGCGGACCATGGCCAAGCCGATCCGATGTTGACGTAGGGACTGAAAACGGAGGCATCGTCCACGCTGAAGGACAGTTCGCCGCCCGGCATTTCGCCATGACTCCTGATCGTACCGGCAGCTTCCAACCGGGCGCGACGATTGACGGTTGCCGTCAGCTCGAACGGGCTGCTCCCCGGAGAGGTCGCGCCGCCCGCGCGCATGTCCAGTTCCAGGCGCTCGAGATCGAAAGCGGCGGCGCGAGCGCCTGCCACGCGGATATCGCGCAACTTGAGCTCGCCGCGATGAACCGCGAGATGCGCGATTTTGCTGCTCGCCGGGCTCGAACCGCCGCCTGTCGAGCGCAAAAGCGCCGCAGCCAGTCGCGATGCGGCCGAGAAGCCGTCATTTTCGACCTGCAGCTCTGCGCGCGGCCTGTGGACAATGATGCGGCGCAATATCCACGCCCGTTCGATCAGGCTCGCCGGATGAACATGGCCGTCGAGGCGCTCGATCGAAACCAGAGGTGTGTTTTCCGGTCCGAGTATAATAACGTTAGCGGCAGAGAAGCCCAGGGTAAACGGATTCACCGAGACGGCAGCGAGTTCCAGCGTCAGGCCGGCATCCTGCTCGACCATCGCTCTGAGCTGGTTCTCGACGCCCCGGGGCGCCAGCAGCAGCCCCGCCAGCGCATACATGGCAATTCCGACGACCAGCAGGACCGCCACTTTTGTCCATGTTTTCCATGGCGGTCGTTTCAAGGTTTGCTCCGGTAGCCCGTCGCGACGTCCCGTGCTGTCGTCGGAAGTCGGGAACCCAACGCTCGAAGGACGCAAATCGACATAGCAGATAGAAGGACTACCAGCGTGGCACGAGAAGTGAGCACTATCAATGGCATTGGAGAGGGTATAAGGCGGCGGCGCGGCCAGATCAGCAGACCCGTGCTGATCGGCCTCGTCCTGGCGGCGCTCGCGATACTGGTGATTGTCTACCTGGCTTCCCGGCAAGCCGAACGGGAGCCGATACCGGATCCGGGAACGCCGACCGAGTCCGTCGCACCGGCGGAATCGGCCGCGGAGCGAGGCGACAGCGCGCGCGAAATCATCGCCGATTTGAGATCCCGGCCGAACGTCGACTACGCGCAAGCCTACGAGCGCGCGCGGCAGTTCCAGGCAGATGGGCAGGACGCCGATGCCCAGCTTCTTCTATTCTTCGCGGCGCGCGGCGGACATGCAGGCGCGGCCTTCGACCTGGCTGCTCTCAACGATCCGAATCATCACACGGCCGGTTCAGGCCTGACCGCAGAGCCCGATCCGTTCCAGGCGTATCGATGGTACAGGTCCGCCCGCGAGGCCGGCCATGAATCCGCGGACGAGCGGCTTACGGCTCTCATGAGCTGGGCGGAAGACGCCGCAGACGCCGGCGACGCCGAAGCCGAGCGCCTGCTGCTGCAATGGAGTAATTAGTGCACCCCGTCGCAAATAATGCACCATTCTCGCGGCGCCGCCTCAAGTCTGGCGGCGTTGCGGCTCCTCGCAAAACGCAAGCTATTACTCGTCGCCGCGTCTCGGCTTTGGCATCCTGCGTCGCTCTAACGCGTCCATCCCTGGACGCGTTGCCAGACACGAAAGGTCGCTCGCGACAATGGTCCATCATTTACGACGAGGTACACTAGATGTCCCACGAACGCACTCTTCCGCGCCTGTCCCTCATTGCGTTAATTGCGACCGCATTCTGCTCAGGCGCCGTCCACGCTCAGACCCAGGCTACCCGGCCCCTTGTCCAGGAAGGCAAGTCGACGCTTTATCAGCGCGTCATTGCGGTGCCCGGCGCGGTGCTGGCGGCAAATGCCGGCGACACGACGGATACCCGGGGGGTACCGCCGTTCTCGACTTACTATGTATATGCCCGCGAGACGAACGGTGGACAGGAATGGCTGCAGGTCGGTACCGACAGCAACGGCAGGATCGACGGCTGGCTTGTGACGGATCACGCCGTCGACTGGAATCAGACCTTGACCGTCGCATTTCGCGATCCCGCTCAGCACGACCGTGTATTGTTGTTCGGGGAGCGTGCGGCGCTGAAGACACTGATCGACGAGAACGACGCGGCAACCTATCGGCAGCTGCGGGAACGGGCGGCGACGGGCGACACGACGGACTCTCCCGTCGTGGCCATACAGCCTGAGCACAATGTGGACATCCGCCGCGATTTCTATCTGGTACCCATCCTGAGTCACGAAGACGTGCTGGTTGACGGCGAACAGGGACGGCTCTTGCGCGTGGCGACCGTGCCGCTGCAGGATTCGAGCGAAATCGCGCGCGCCTATCGAACCGGACTCGTTTTCGTCATCGATTCGACGATCTCGATGCAGCCGTACATCGATGCCACCAGCTCCGTCATGCAGCGTGTCTACCGTTCCATCGAAGAGGCGGACCTTTCCGAGCGGGTCAGCTATGGACTCGTCGCATACCGCGACAACATCGACGCAGTGCCCGGACTCGACTTCGTGACCCGCACTTACGCGAACCTCGCAGACGGTTCGAGCGGTGACGAATTTCTGTCGCGAATCCGGACCGTGCAAACGGCGACCGTGTCGAGCCAGGGCTTCAACGAAGATGCGTACGCGGGCGTCGCCGAGGCGATTCGTTCGATAGACTGGAGCGGCTACTACGCAAGATACGTCGTTCTCATTACGGATGCCGGTCCGCGTTCGGGCTCCGACCCGCTGTCGTCAACGGGCCTGGATGCGTCATCCCTAAGTCGTCTGGCGGCCGACAAGGATATCGTGATTGGTGTGTTTCACCTCAAAACGCCTGCAGGGCGCGAGGATCACGAGTATGCCGAGGGCGAGTATCGACAGCTGTCTGACGTCAGTGGAATCGGCGAGTTCTACTACCCGGTGGAGACCGGCGATGTAGACCGCTTCGAGACGGCATTGACCGCGTTGACGGAACAGCTCACCGAGCAGGTGCGCGCAGCGGCGAGCGGCCAGCCGCCGTCGCGACGAACCGCGTCCTCTCCGGATGCGACGCAACTCGAAGCGTTTCAAGAAAAGGTTTCACGCCTGGGTTATGGCTTGCGCATGCGCTACCTGCAGGAACAGTCCGGGCAGGGAGTACCGTCCCTCTTCAATGCGTGGCTCGTGGACCGGGACTTCGACGAGCCAGCCGATCGCGACGTGGACGTCCGGGTGCTCCTTACGCGCAACCAGTTGAGCGACCTGCATGAAATATTGCGTCAGGTACTCATTACCGCCGAAGAAGGTGCGCTCGCGCCGGACGACTTCCTCGACGAATTGAAGAGCCTCGCAGCGACCATAAGCCGCGACCCGCAGGCCGCGAGAACGGCAACGCGTGCGGTCGGCGGGCAGAGCCTGGCGGATCTCGGCTACATGCGCGAGTACCTGGAGGGCCTGCCTTACCGGAGCGAGGTCATGAACCTCGATTTGAGCATATGGGAACAATGGCCGGCGCAACGGCAGTTCGAATTCATCAATCAGCTCGACGGCAAGGTGGCCTACTACCGTGCGCTGCACGACAACGTCGATCTGTGGGTCTCCCTTGACGGCGGTCCGGTCGACAGCGATTCCGTCTATCCGCTGTTGCTGGAGGCGCTCCCCTGACCACGCCCGTCTTTTCACTGCGCGATGTGGTGAAAAGCTATGCGGCGGGCGGTGCGGAATTCCGCCTGACCATACCGCGGCTGGACATAGGGCGTGGTACCAAGCTCGCCTTCGTCGGCGAAAGCGGTTCCGGCAAGAGCACGCTGCTCGAACTTCTGGCGATGATCCTGCGGCCATCCGCAAGCGGCACGTTTGTCTTCCGACCCCGGGCAACCGGCGAAAGCCACGACATCGCCGCTGCCTGGCAATCTGCCGATCCGGATTCCATGGCCGCCCTGCGCAGCCGGCATATCGGTTACGTGCTGCAGTACGGGGGCCTGCTGCCCTATCTCACAGTGCGCGAAAACATCGTTCTCTCGCGGCAGCTTCTGCACCTGCCGGCGGTCGACGCGGCCGAACACTGGGCGGAAAGGCTCAAAATAACCGCGCAGCTCGGTAAGCGGCCGGCGGAGTTGTCGGTGGGCCAGCGCCAGCGCGTCGCGATCGCGCGTGCACTGGCCCACGATCCGACGGTACTGATCGCCGATGAGCCGACGGCGGCCGTCGACCCTCTCAATGCGGAACGGATCATGGAAGTGATGATCGGACTGGTCGAGGAGGCGGGTGTGACGTTGATCGTAGCCAGCCACGCGCACAATCTGATGCGGAATGCGGGCCTGCGTATGATCAATCACCGTATCGATGCGGAGGGGGACACCCTGCTGCACATCGAGGTATCCGATGTCGCCGACTGACTCCCAGCTCCGCCTGATACTGAACCTCGCGTGGCGTGACTTCGGCCATGAGCGAATCATGTCGGCGTGCTTCGTCCTGTCCTTGAGCGCTGTCCTCTTGCCGTTGCTGGTTCTTTTCGGGCTGAAGTTCGGCATCGTCTCGACTTTGACATCGCCGCTAAAAGAGGACCCGCGCTATCGCCAGATTCAGCCCGCGGGCAGCGGCCGTTTCGGTCCGGACTGGTTCGAAGCCATGGCGCAGCGTTCGGACGTCGCGTTCATCGTGCCACGCACTCGCGCCATCGCCGGAACCATGCGTTTGCGCGCGCCCGAGGGTAATACCGGACGCATCATCAGCGTCGAACTCATACCTTCCGGGCCCGGAGACCCTGTCATCGACGGGTTGAGTGAACCGGACGGGTTCGAGCGCGTCGTGCTGTCGCTGGATGCGGCCGACAAGCTCGGGGCAACAGCAGGAAGCCGGATCGAAGGAATCGTTTCCCGAACCTGGTCCGGGAAGCAGCAAACCGAACTGTTGCCGCTGCAGGTCACTGGCGTCGCATCGGCTGGCGCCTTCGCTCGCGACGGCATGTTCGTATCCGGAGAACTGCTCATGGCGGTCGAGGATTTCCTGGACGGACGTGCAGTGCCTGCGTTTGGCTGGGAGGGTACGGTGGATCGGGGCACGCCTCGACATTTTTCCGGGTTTCGTCTGTATGCCCGCGAACTCGAGGATGTCGCCGGGTTGCGTACCGGTTTGATGGAGCAGGGCATCGACGTACGCACCAGACTGGCCGATATCGAACTGGTGCAGGGCCTGGACCGCAACCTCAGCATCGTTTTCTGGATCATCGCGATCGTTGCCGCTTCGGGTTACGGACTCTCTTTCGGCAGCAGCGTCTGGGCCAACATCGATCGGAAGCGACGCGAGTTCAGCGTACTGCGTCTTACGGGATTTCGCAGTCGCGGAATCGTATGGTTCCCGATCGTTCAGGCAACGATGACCGCCGTCCTCGGCTGGGTTCTCGCCGCCGTCGCGTTCTTTGCGGTTCAGGCGGGACTCAATTCGCTCTTTGCCGAGAACATCGGCGGCGATCAGGCGGTATGCCGTTTATTGCCGGTACATCTGCTAATCGCGCTCGTGCTGACGCTGTTGGCCGCGACAGCGGCCGCGGCGCTGGGCGGCATGCGCCTGGCGCGGCTGGAACCCTCGCTGGCATTGCGTGAGGCATAATCCCCTCGGCGGCCGGATGGTCGTTGCACTGCTCCGGTTCGTCCGGGCATTGAAAATAATAAGCTCCAGCGGCTCGTTGGCTATCGGAGGACTGAGTCATCAAACTGAGCGCACACATCGAATTCTGGGAACTGAAGCAGCCGTTTCGCATATCCGGCAGCGAAATGACGACGTCGGATATCCTCGTGGTGCAACTTGGCGACGGAGAATGTATCGGGCGCGGCGAAGCTCAGGGGGTCTCCTACCTCGGCGAAACGCTGCAGAGCATGTTCGAGCAAATCGCCAAGGTCGCCGATCGTGTCCGGAAGGGTGCCGGGCGGGACGACTTATCGGAGGTCTTGCCCGCGGGAGGCGCGCGCAACGCACTGGATTGCGCGTTGTGGGACCTGGAGGCGAAACGCAGCGGCAAGACGATCTGGGAGCTTACGGGTATCGAGCCACGGCCTGTGACCACGGTGTTCACCATCGGAATCGAAGCGACGGCCGCAGCGATGGCGCGGAAGGCTGCCGCCGCCTCTGACTACTCGATACTGAAAATCAAGCTGGACGACGACGCCCCGCTGGAGAAGCTGGCCGCAATTCGCGCAGCGCGACCGGACGCCGAACTGGTCGTCGACGCCAATCAGGGCTGGTCCTTCGATTTGCTCGAGCAAGTTCTCGCTGAGTGCCTCACGTTGAACGTGAGCATGATCGAGCAACCGCTGCCTCGCGGTCACGATGCGGTACTCCGGGACTTCGACTCGCCGGTCACGCTTGCGGCCGACGAGTCCTGTCAGGATACGGCCGAGCTCGAGTCCGCTGCCTCCTGCTACGACATGATCAACATCAAGCTCGACAAGACAGGCGGCCTGACGGAGGCGCTGTCCCTCGCTCGGGCCGCAAAGAGCAGGAATCTGAAGCTGATGGTGGGCAACATGCTCGGCACGTCCCTTGCCATGGCCCCATCGTTCGTCGTTGCACAACTCTGCGACCTGGTCGACATCGACGGTCCTTTGCTGCTCAAATACGATCACCCGAACGGTCTGGTCTATTCCGGTGGAAAGGTGGGCGTCTTCGATCGCGGCTTCTGGGGATAGCGCCCGGGCGCGAGAAGGCGCCGAGAATGGCCGATGATTTGCGACGGGCGCACCGTGGATCTGGTCGATTCTCGCGGATTCAGTTAAGTGGGATGGCAGGTCAGGAATAATGACGACATGCAAATGACAGGATTCGCAACTTGTGCCGCGTTGATACCTGCGCTTACCATGGCGATGCTGACGTCCTCCTGCTCGCAACGCCGCGATGCGGACCATAGCGTGGAGACTGCAAGCGTTCTGATCCGGAACGTGCAGATCGTCGACGGC
>Ga0299913_10004076_pt1 | contig 12169 bp, 10 predicted proteins | sample RVTome_9_FD_201360 | JGI IMG/M metagenome (GOLD analysis project Ga0299913, IMG submission 201360) | Soil microbial communities from uranium-contaminated site in the Upper Colorado River Basin, Wyoming, United States - RVT155D38 (version 2) ... | reverse complement strand
GATCTGCTTCTGGCGCATCCACAGGTAGCGCACGTCGAAGTCTAGGTTGTAGCCCGACGTGGCCCCGCAGATCACGATCTTGCCGAACGGCCTCACGACGAACACGGACGTCGGGAAGGTCGCCTGCCCCACGTGCTCGAACACGATGTCGGGCGCGTCGCCGAGGATCTCCTTCACCCGCTTCGCGAATGCCCGCGACTGGCCGAAGCGCTCCTTCTCCTCCTCCGGGGACTCGCCCCCCTTGCGCATCATCCCGGCGAACTCCGAGCGGTTGATGAAGCCCTTGGCGCCGAGCTGCTTCACGAGCTCGCCCTTCCCGTCGGAGGACACGACGCCCACGCAGTCCGCCCCGGTGAGCTTGCAGAGCTGCGTCGCGAACACGCCCAGCCCGCCGGCCGCGCCCCAGATCAGGACCCTGTGCCCGGCCTGCATCTCGACCTGGTCGATCAGCATCCGGTAGGCCGTGAAGTACGTGAGGCCGTAGGAGGCGGCCTCCTCCCAGGTCAGGTTCTGCGGCTTCGGCACGAGCTGCTGCGCCTGCACCTTCGTGAACTGGGCGAAGGAGCCCCAGCTCGTCTCGTATCCCCAGATCTTCTGGGACGGAGCCGCGAGCGGATCGAGGCCGTGCACCTCGACGTCCTCGTAGGAGGCCTGGTTGCAGTGGATCACGACCTCGTCGCCGACCTTCCACTTCGTGACGCCCTCGCCGACCTTCCAGATCACCCCGGAGGCGTCCGAGCCGCCGATGTGATGGTCGTCCTCGGGGTGGTAGCGGAACACCGACACTGGCCTGCCGAGCGCCGCCCACACGTTGTTGAAGTTCACACCCGCGGCCATCACGCGCACGATCACCTCGAACGCGCCCGGTTCCGGCACCTCGATCTCCTCGATCTGGAACGCGTCCTTCGGCTCGCCCTCGCGCTCCTGGCGGATCACCCAGGCGGTCATCGTCTTCGGGAGCTGGCCGGGCTCCACTTCGAGCCGGCTCACGTTCTTCACATCTGCCTGTGCCAAGACCGCATACCTCCGGTGGGCGGGTTGCTGGACGGCCGCTGATGCTATAGGACGCTTCCGGCCGCAGCCCGCGCGCGGTAAGCTGCCGCTCGGGAAAGGGGGAGCTCGGGCAATGCGCCGCCTGTTGACGATTGGGGCCCTCGCTGCCGTCACGGCGGTGACGCCGGCTGCTGCGATCGCCACCGGCCCGGGGGCGAAGGGCAAGATCGCCTACATGGTGCAGAGCGGGACCTCCCTCGGCTGGAACATCGACACGGTGAACCCGGACGGCACCGGTACCGAGACGGTGGCGCCCGATGCCCAGCACCCGGCCTGGTCCAGCGACGGCACCAGGCTCGCGTTCCGTGACCTGGCGTCACGCGCGATCTGGGTGTCGAACGCCGACGGAAGCGGGCCGGCACAGGTTTCGAGCCCCGCCGGGACCGAGTCGGACAGCTTTCCGACGTGGCTTCCGGATGGAAGCCTCGCGTTCGTGCGTGTTCCGCAAGCCGGACAGTGCTCGGAGCTGTTCACGGTCTTCCTCGACGGGACGGGCGAGGCGCCGCTCGCACCGACGGAGCGGTGTCATGAGACGGCGCTGGACGCGGCGCCGGACGGGCGGCTCGGCTACGGGGCCTGGGACGACGATGAGGAGACCGTCCACCTGTACGTTGCCGCAGGCGACAACACCGGCGCTGAGCGGCTGCGGTCGGACGCGAACCATCCCAGCTGGTCGCCGGACGGCGGACAGCTCGCGTTCGGGTGGGCGGGGACCTTCAGGATGTGGCTGGACGACCCGCTCCTCCGCCCGGCCCAGATATGGCGTCCCGATCCGCCGCAGTCGCAGGCCCATCACCCCGACTTCGCGCCGGACGGGGAGGGATTCGTCTTCAGCGTCGGGCGCGACATCTGGTCGGTGGACGACGTGGGCGGCTCGCTGCGCGCCGTCACCGACATCGGCTGTTGCCGGCTCGTAGAGCATCCCGACTGGCAACCGCTGCCTCCCCGGCCGCCGCTGGCAGGCTACCCGCGACCCCGCGCGGCGTCGCCGGTGCGCGTGTCGCTCGTGCCCGCGTACGAGGAGTGCGCGTCGCCGAACCGCGAGCACGGTCCGCCGCTCGCGTTCGGATCGTGCGCGCCGCCCGCGCAACGCTCGGCGTACCTGACGGTCGGAACGGGGGACGGGGGGCCGCACGGGCCGAACTCCGTCGGCTTCGTCCGGCTTGCCGTCCTGACCGGCGATCCCGCCACGCAGGCCGACGAAGCGGACGTCAAGGTGCAGGTCCGGATCACCGACGTGCGCTGCCGCGGTGCGACCGTCGGCTGCAGCGGCGGCGAGTCCTCCGACTACACCGGGGAGCTCGACCTTCCGCTCTCGCTGCGCGTGACCGACCGCTACAGCGGCGGCAGCGGCGACCATCCCGCGACGCTGGTCGACCGGATGGGGTTCCCCTGGCGTCACTTCCCGCTCGAGATCCCTTGTGCCGCGACCGCCGCCACCACCGTGGGCGCGACGTGCGAGCTCACCACGACCGTCGACGCGCTCGACCCGGCGGGCTTCGCGCGGGAGGGCGCGCGGGCGGTGTGGCAGCTCGGTCAGATCGAGCTGGCGGACGGCGGCGAGGACGGCGAGGCCGCGTCGGACGACAACACGCTGTTCGCGGTCCAGGGCATCTTTGTCCCCTAGACCGCGGGGTCCCCTGGACGCGGGGTCAGTCGGGGCGCTGGGCGACCGCCGCCGCGGGCGCCGTGACGGGCACGGGGGCGATCGCGCGGCCCGACCGCAGGGTCGCGAGCGCGATCACGATGCCCACGACCGTGACCGCGGTGGACAGCTTCAGCGATGCGGACAGCGACGTGACGAATGTCTCCTTCACGACTCGGCCCACCTCCCGGCCCGTGGCCGGATCGAGCTGGGCGAGCCTCGCGGACACGTCGCCGGAACCGAGGTTGTCCGCGAACCACGCCTGCTGCTGCGAGCTGAGCGGCAGGTCGCCGAGCCGGTCCTCGAGCCGCCGGTCGCTCAGGTGCTGGAAGAGCGCGCCGAGCGCCGCCACGCCGAACGTGCCGCCCACCATGCGGCTCATCGAGAGGATCCCCGACGCGACGCCGGCCTTCGTCTCGTGCACGGCGTTCATGGCGGCGGTGGACATCGGTGACATCGTGAGCCCGATGCCGAGCCCCATCAGGGAGAAGGTGGGGAGGAGGTAGCCGTAGTCGGTGTCGATCGTGATGCGCGACTGGAGGTAGAGGGCGACGGCGACAAGTGACAGGCCGACCGCGATCGGGATGCGGGCCCCGATGCGGTCCGTGAGCCGGCCGGCGAGCGGCGCCGCGATGATGATCACGACCGTCGAGGGGAGAAAGCGGACCCCGGCCTCGAGCGGCGAGTAGCCGAGGATGTTCTGCATGTAGAGGGCCATGAAGAAGAACATGGCGAGCATCGCGAACGACACCACGAACGCGATGCCGTTCGCGCCCAGGAACTGCCGGCTGCGGAAGAACGAGTACTCGACCATCGGGAACCGGACCCGTTGCTCGGTCACGTTGAACGCGACCAGCCCCGCCACCGCCAGCCCCAGCAGCGCGACGATCCGGGGCGAGCCCCAGCCCCAGCCGTTGCCCTCGACCAGCGCCAGCACGAGCGCCCCGATGCCGACCGTCAGCGTCGTGACCCCGATCAGGTCGACGGTGCGGGGGACGGTCGGGTCGCGGGACTCGCGGGCGGCCGCCAGCGTCACCACCACGGCCAGTGCGGCCACCGGCAGGTTGAGGAAGAAGATCGCCCGCCAGCTCACCTGTTCGGTGAGGAACCCGCCCACGACGGGCCCGAAGGCGAGCGCGAGGGCGGAGACCCCGGCCCACGTGCCGATCGCCTTGCCGCGCTCGTGGGGCGGGAACGCGTTCGTGATGATCGAGAGGGTGGCCGGCATCATCAGGGCGGCGCCGATTCCCTGCACCGCCCGGCTGATCACGAGCGACAGGTCGTTCGGCGCGAACCCCGCGGTCGCCGAGGAGAGCGCGAAGATCACGACCCCCGCGAGGAAGGCCCGCCGGCGGCCGAAGATGTCGCCCAGCCGCCCGCCGGTGACCAGCAGCACGGCGAACGACAGCGTGTAGGCGTTGACCGTCCACTCCAGGGCCGAGAGCGAGGCGTCGAGGTCCGACTGGATCGACGGCAGCGCCACGTTCACGACCGTGTTGTCGAGCATGATCATGAAGAGGGCGAAGCTCATCGCGCCGAGCGTCCACCACCGCCGGTTCTCCTCGGTGATCGCGTGCAGGCGCCTCACCGCCCCGCTCCCGGTGGACACAGGCGCGCGATCTCGGGCCGCGCCGCGATCAGGTCGAGCGCGTCGCCGAGCTTGCGGCGCTCGGTCGCGGAGAAGGTCTCGAGCAGCCGCTCGAACGAGCGGATCCGGGCCGCCACCAGGCGTCCCACCAGGCGTTCGCCCTTGCGGGTCGTCCGGATGCGCCGCACGCGCCGGTCGTCCTTGTCCTCGGCGCGCTCGGCAAGGCCGCGCCGCACGAGCGAGTCGACCGCGCGGCTGGCCGCGGGGAGGGAGATGCCGAGACGCTCGGCCACGTCCTTGACCGACTGCGTCTCGGCGTGCTCCGCCAGCAGCAGCAGGGTCTTCAGCTGGCTGAACGTGAGGTCCTGCTCGGCGACCTCACGGGTGAACTCGGAGTCGCTGTCCGACCATGCGTAGCGGATGAACCCGGCCAGCTGCCGGGCCAGCACGTCGGCCGGAGGCGCGGCCGCTCGAGGGGACGAAACTTGCACAAACGCAATTGTTGCAGCAGCGGTTCGATTGCCTGTGTGAAATCGGTCACACGAGGCCGCCGGCCCAGGCGGTGGGGGAGGCCTACGGCAGCAGCAGGTCGTTCTGCGCGCTCGGGCGCTCGGGCCCGACCGTCAGCGTCGCCTCCCGGAGCCCGGAGGACTCCTCCGCGGAGAGCGTGTACTCGCCCTGCTGCAGGCGCAGCTGCACGGTGGCGGTGTCCTGCGGGTTGACGGGGCCAACGGACCGGCGCAGGCGCGGCCCGTCGATGGTCACGGTCTGCGCGGCCCCCGACTGGTTCGCGATCAGCAGCGTGACCGGGCCCGCTCCGAACTCGGTCGGAGAGCCGGTGATGCTGTCCTCGTCGAGGCTGACCGAGACGTTGATCGGCACGGGCGGCCGTTCCTCGCTGCGCGCCTCGTCGTCGCTGCCGCACCCGGTCCCCACCGCCGCGAGCAGCGCGACCGCGACGACCGCCAGGGCCCCCAGCCCGCGAATCCGGATCCTCTTCCTCACCGCCAGCAGCGACCCTATCCGAACCAGACCGACTGCCGGCGACCGAGCATCTCGTTCAGCGCGTCCTGGATGCGGGCGCGGATGTCGTCCGCCATCTGCTGCACGAACGCGACATCGTCCGCGGCGTCGGGGCCGTAGCGCTCGAACCGCACCGGCTCGAGGAAGCGGATCCGGAACTTCGCCGGCAGGTACATCCCCCCGGCCAGCAGCCCGAAGTGGGGGAAGGCGTGGTTGATCGGGAAGTAGATCAGCCCCGTGAGCCGCTGGAGGAGGGGCACGTGGGCGAAGATCGGCATCGCCTCCTCGGCGCCCATCACGGCCACCGGGACGATCGGCACGCCGGCGCGGATCGCGGTCTTCACGAACCCGCCGCGGCCGAACCGGCGCAGCTTGTAGCGCTGCCAGAAGAGCTTGCGCGTCCCCTTCTGGCCCTCGGGGAAGACCAGTACGAGGCGGCCCTCGTCGTGCAGGAGCCGGTGAGCGTTGGCGGGATGCGCCGCCACCAGGCCGATCTTGTTCGCCAGCATGCCCACCCCGGGGTAGCCCTTGAACCAGTGCTCGCCGAGCATGTAGAGCGGCCGCGGGTGCGGATGCTCGTTGCGGATCGCCTGCATGATCATCGGCGCGTCGGGCGGGAGGGCTCCGGAGTGGTTGGAGGCCACCAGCGCGCCGCCCGTCGTCGGGACGTGCTCGATCCCGTCGACCTCGACCCGGAACCAGTAGCGGTAGTAGAAGTTGAGCACCGGCTCCATCAGCTGGAACACGCGCTCGGAGCGCCCCCAGTCGTCGACCTGGCGGTCCGGGTCGGGCGGCGCGATCAGCCCGGTCAGCTCCCGCAGCTCGGGCTCCTCGCCGGCCTCCGGCACCGGCAGGCGGTAGACGTCGGCCTGCTCGTCGTAGATCGTGCTCGGGGCGGGCGGGTCCTCGGCGCCGGCCTCGGCCGCGAGCGGGCCACCGAGCAGCGGGCTGTCGGCGCTCAACGTGCGCCTCCGCTCCCTCTGGCTTGCGCGGCGACCCTCCATGGGCCGGGATTGTGTCACGGGGCGCTCTTACGCGGAGAACGGAAGCTCGACGACCGTGGCGGTCACGTCGCCTCCCACGGCCACCTCGTCGCCCGCGTCGACCTCGCGGCGCAGGATCGCGAGCCCGATCGGCCCGAGGCGCGGCGAGCCGACGCTCGAGGTGAGACGCCCAACCTCCTTCGGGCCGGCGCTGACCGGCGCGCCCGCCGGCGTCTCGGTCGCCAGCCGCAGGCCGCGCAGCGCGCGGTTGGGGCGGCCCCGGTGGTACATGCGCGCGACCGGCTCCTGGCCGATGTAGCAGCCCTTCGTGAAGCTGACCGCGCGCTCCACGATGCCCGCCTCGCCGGGGAGGTTCTCGGGCCCGAAGTCGACGCCGTGGCGCGGGATGCCGCGCTCTACCCGCACGACCTCGGCCGCATCCTCGCCGACCTCCTCGGCGCCCGCCTCGAGCAGCGCCGCCCGCACCTGGGCCGCCGCGGCGGCCGGCACGTGCACGTCCGCGCCCAGCTCGGTGGCCGCGACCCGCGCCGGCTCGCCGGCCCGCGCGGCGATCTCGGCGGAGCGGGGGCCGACGAGCGAGAGCAGCGCGCGCTCGGAGGTGCGGTCGGCGATCTCGACCTGGCGCCCGATCTTGTACGTCCGCAGGTGCGCCAGGACGGGGCCGAGCGTGTCCGGCTCGGTGTCGAGCCACAGCTCCGACGGGCCGGCGCTGAAGATCCGCATGTCCGCCTCGACGTGGGCCTTCGGGTCGAGCAGCGCCGCGTAGCAGGCGTCGCCCGGAGCGAGCGCGAGCACGTCGTTCGTGACCTGGCCCTGGAGGAACTCGGCCGCGTCGGCGCCCGTGACGTCGAGCTTCCCGCGCGCGGAGCGGTCGAGCAGTCCGGCGCCCTCGACCAGGATCGCGTAGTCGCCGGCGAGCGTGGTTGCCGTGCGGGTGGTCATCGGCTCAATGGTAGGGGCCTCCACTACGCTTGGAGCCGTGGCACTTGCCGAGACCTTCGCCTCCATCGTCGATTCCCTGCCGTCCGACTGGACCGACCTCGAGCTCGACCTCCGCATCGCGGACGAGAGCCGCTACGTGGAGGCGGCCGTGATCGTGGCCCAGTGCAACGGCCAGCCCTATTCGCGGGCCGAGTGGCACTGGCGGCTGCTGGTCGCTCACGAGTTCGGGCACGCCGCCTCGGCGCAGACGGTCCGCGGCGCCCTGGCGCAGCTCGACCGCGCGGGGATCGAAGGGGAGCTGGCCCTGCGTGAGGCGCGGCAGGGGCGCGTCGAGGTGGTGCCGATGTGGGGCCGCCCCGAGAGCACCCGGCGCGAGTTCGCCCGCCGCCGCGCGCAGTAGCAGGAAAGCCCCCGGCCTTCGCGAACCGGGTCTCTGCGGGTTAGTCCCGCATGAAAGCGGGGTACCGCAGGCCGGACGGCTGCTAGCCGGGCGGCCAGCCTGCCCTATACACTCCCGGCGCTCTGGCACCGAAGCGAACTAGCGGAGGTTTTTAGTGGAACGGTCAGCGGCTGCTGCACAAGTCGAACAGCGCCCGCCCGCGGCGTACATAGCGGAGTTCATCGGCACGTTCGTGCTGGTGTCGACGATCACGCTCGTGGTCTCGCTCTTCGTGAACGCGCAGGGCACGGGCTCGGACTGGGCGGTCGTCGGTCTCGTCCACTTCCTGGTGCTGTTCATGCTCGTCCAGACGATCGGCAGCATCTCGGGTGCGCACGTGAACCCCGCGGTGACGCTCGCGCTGCTCGCGCTGCGGAAGATCAGGCCCAACGATGCTGCCGTGTACATCCTGCTGCAGCTCGCGGGTGCCGTGGCGGGAGCGCTCTTGACCAAGTTCCTGTTGATCGACGACCTCGCCGACCAGCAGAACGTGGGTGCGAACGCAGTGAACCTGAGCATCCTGGGCTCCACCTTCGCGGCCGTGATCGCGGAGGGCGTCGCGACCTTCTTCCTCGTGTGGGCGGTCGTCGCCGTGGCGGTCAACCCGCGCGCGACCCGCGACTGGGCCGGGCTCGTTATCGGCGGCACGCTGGGCTTCGGGGTCATGATCTTCGGGCCCCTGACCGGCGGCGCGCTGAACCCGGCGCGCTGGTTCGGCCCCGCGCTCGTGGCCGGCGAGTGGGACGACTTCTGGGTCTGGATCATCGGCCCGGTGGCCGGTGGCGTGCTGGCGGCGCTCGTCTACTGGTACCTGTTCGTGGAGGGACCGGGCGTGCGCGCGGCGACTCCGGAGACGGGCCCCAAGGGCCTGCGCCAGGACGTGGTCCCGCCGCAGTAGCGGTTTGGCCTCCGAGCGAGCGGGCCCGTTCGGCGCCCTGCGGCGGAAATCCTCACGGACCCGCTCGCTCTCCGGCCCAGCGCCCCGTCGGCGCTTTAAGCTGAGTTAATCGTGCGGCGCGTCACCTTCTCGCGCAATTTCACGCTCTCGCTCTCGCGAACCTGTCGCTGCTACTGCAAGTACTGTGCGTTCGCGACGCGTCAGGCACACCTGCACGCGCCGGATGAGGTGGAGCGCATGCTCGACGACGCCGCCCGGCGCGGGACGAAGGAGCTCCTCGTGCTGACCGGCGAGATGCCGGAGGTGAACGCGGAGGTCGCGGAGCGGCTGCGCGCCTTCGGCCACGAGGACTTCACCTCGTACGTGGTGTGGGCCTGCGAGCGCGCCCTGGAGCGCGGCCTGTTGCCGCACTCCAACCTCGGAGTGCTGGACGGCGGAGACCTGCTGCGCCTGCGCGAGGTCAACGCCTCGATGGGGCTGATGCTGGAGTCGGTCTCCGAGCGCCTGATGGACTCGGTCCACGCGGGATCGCCGACGAAGCACCCCGCGGTGCGCTTGGCGACGATCGAGGCGGCGGGCGACCTGCGCATACCGTTCACCAGCGGCATCCTGGTCGGGATCGGGGAGACCGAGGAGGAGCGGATGGCCTCGCTCGAGGTGCTCGCGGAGGTGCACGCGCGCCACGGCCACCTGCAGGAGGTGATCCTCCAGAACTTCGTCCCTCATCCCCGCTACCACGGGCAGGAGGTGGGCGAGATCGCGGACCGCGCCGCCCGGGAGCGCTGGGCGGGCGGCGGTGAAGTCGTGACGCGCGACGCGCCGCTGCCCGCGTGGGCAACCCCGGTCACGCTCGAGGACCTGAAGCGGCTCGTGCGGCACTGCCGGCAGGTGATGCCAGACGTCGGGATCCAGATCCCGCCGAACCTGTCCGACTGGTGGACGGAGCTGGTGCGCGAGGGTGCGACCGACCTCGGCGGCCTGTCGGCCAACGGCGACCACATCTCGCCGGAGCACCCGTTCCCGAGCCCCCACCAGGTGCGCAAGCGGCTGAAGCAGGAGGGCTACGCGCTCACCGAGCGGCTGTGCGTCTATCCGCAGTACATCGAGCCGGACTGGGTGGCTCAGGGCGTCCTCGACACGATCAAGGCGCGCTACTGGTCGTTCATCCCCCGGCGCGGCTCGGGGCGGCGCAACGGGGCGGTGGTGGACAGCGGCCTCGCGCCGGGCGCGGTCGAGAAGGCGCGCGCGGGGCGGGCGCTCAGTCACGCCGAGCTGACCGCGCTGTTCGCCGAGCGGCGGCCGGAGGTGATCGAGGACATGCGCCTGGCCGCGGACGAGCTGCGCGCGCGCCTGGCCGGCGACGTGGCGACCTTTGTCGTCAACCGGAACATCAACTTCACGAACGTCTGCCAGGTCGGCTGCGCGTTCTGCGGGTTCGGGCAGGGCCGGCGCTCCCCCGACGCCTACCACGCGACCGAGGAGGAGTTCGCCGCGAAGGTCGCCGACGCCGTCGAGTTCGGCGTGACCGAGATCTGCATGCAGGGCGGCATCCATCCCGACTACACGCTCGAGCACTACGGGCGGTGGCTGCGGCTCGCGAAGGAGGTCGCGCCCCAGGTGCACCTGCACGCCTACTCGCCGATGGAGGTCCACTACATGTGCGAGCGCTCGGGGCGCTCGCCGCGCGCGGTGTTCGAGTACCTGCGCGAGTGCGGGCTGGGGTCGACGCCGGGCACCGCCGCCGAGGTCCTGCACGACGGCGTCCGGGAGCGGATCTCGCCGAACAAGCTGCCGGTCGGGCGCTGGGTGGAGATCATCGAGGCCTCGCACGCGAGCGGCCTGCGCTCCACGGTGACCGTGATGTTCGGGCACATCGAGGAGCCCTGGGAGCTCGCCGAGCACATGCGGGTCGTGCGCGCGCTCCAGGAGCGCACGGGCGGGTTCACCGAGTTCGTCCCGTTGAGCTTCATCCCGTACCACACGCTGCTCGGGCGCACGCACGGGATCGAGGAGATCTCGCGCGCGGAGAACCTGAAGCACACGGCCGTGTTCCGGCTGGCGCTCGGCGAGACCGTCGCGAACCTGCAGGCGAGCTGGGTGAAGATGGGGCTCGACGCGGCGACCGAGGCGCTCCGCTGGGGGGTCAACGACCTCGGCGGCACGCTGATGGAGGAGTCGATCTCGCGGATGGCGGGGTCGCAGCACGGCGTGCGGCTGGAGCCCGAGCAGCTGATCGAGGCGGCCAGGCGCGGCGCGCGCCGGCCCGCGCAGCGCGACACGCTCTACAACATCGTCGCGAGGTACTAGGGCGTGCGCGCCATGGTGCTGGACGCGCCCGCGCCGGCGGAGTCGCGGCCGCTCGCGCTGCGCGACGTGCCGGTCCCGGAGCCCGGCCCGGACGAAGTGCTGCTCGAGGTGCGCGCCAACGGCATCTGCCGCACCGACCTGCACGTGGTCGAGGGCGAGCTGACCGAGCCGCGCCTGCCGCTGATCCCGGGCCACCAGATCGTCGGGACCATCGTCGAGGCCGGGCCCGATGTGACGGGCGTCGCGACCGGTGACCGGGTGGGGGTCCCATGGCTCGGCGGCACGGACGGCGCCTGCATGTACTGCCGCGCCGGGCGGGAGAACCTCTGCGAGCACCCGACCTTCACCGGCTACCAGCGCGACGGCGGCTATGCGCAGTACGCGACCGCGCGGGCCGACTTCGTCCTGCCGGTCCCCGGCGGCTATCCGGACCTCGAGGCCGCGCCGCTTCTGTGCGCGGGGCTGATCGGCTACCGGGCGCTGCGCATGACGGAGATCGAGGGGCTGGAGCCGCCGGAGGCCGACGTGCCGCCGCGGCTGGGGCTGTACGGGTTCGGCGCCTCGGCCCACATCGTGATCCAGATCGCGCGCCACCTGGGGCACGAGGTGTACGTCTGCACGCGCGGGACCGAGGGGCAGGAGTTCGCCCGCGAGCTGGGCGCCGAGTGGGCGGGGAGCGGGGAGGACCGGCCGCCGGTCCCGCTGGACGCGGCGATCATCTTCGCGCCTTCGGGCGAGCTGGTGCCCGCCGCGCTGGCGGCGGTGCGGCCCGGCGGGACCGTTGTTTGCGCGGGCATCCACATGTCGCCGATCCCCGAGTTCGGCTACGACCTGCTGTGGGGTGAGAGGGTGGTGCGAAGCGTCGCCAACCTGACCCGCAACGACGGGCGGGAGTTCCTCGCGATGGCGCCCCGGATCAAGGTCCACACGAGCGTGCAGGAGTTCGGCCTGGAGGAGGCGAACGAGGCGCTGATCGAGCTGAAGGCGGGCACGCTCCGCGGTGCCGCGGTGCTCGTGCCGTGAGGCGATGGGCGGCGCTGGCCGCGGTCGCGCTGCTCGGCCTTGCCGCGTGCGGGGAGGAGGACTCGCAGCCGCTCGTCAAGCCTCCGCCGCCGTCCGATCCCGGGCAGCTCTACGGGACGTGGACGGCGAGGCAGCCCGGTGGCTACACGTTGCGCTACGTCTTCCGCCGAGACGGGACGTACGAGCACTCACAGGGCACCCGCCAGGAGCGGAGCGAGGGCACCTACCTGTTCGAGATCAGGACGCG
>Ga0299913_10004074_pt1 | contig 12175 bp, 9 predicted proteins | sample RVTome_9_FD_201360 | JGI IMG/M metagenome (GOLD analysis project Ga0299913, IMG submission 201360) | Soil microbial communities from uranium-contaminated site in the Upper Colorado River Basin, Wyoming, United States - RVT155D38 (version 2) ... | reverse complement strand
CTGGCGAGATCTCCGCGACGCCTGGCGGCCTGGGCGAGACGGGTTGAGACATGGGCCACGCCCCATTGGTCGCCGAACTTCTCGAAGATCCCGATGCTCTCCGCGTACAGCCGGTCGGCCTCCGCGGCCTCGCCCATGCGCTCGGCCAGGTCGGCGAGGTTGATCAGCCCAAACGCCACACCCTGGCTGTCTCCGCCTGCCCGGGACAGCCCGATGGCCTCGGTGTAGAGCTCACGCGCACGGTCCAGCTGCCCCTGCTCGATGGCTACGCTGGCGCAGTTGTTGCAGGCAGCCGCCACGGCCAACGGTTGTCCCAGCTCTCGGTTCAGCATGAGGCTCGCCTCATGGAAGGCCGAGGCTGCCGCATAGTCACCCCGGTGTGCCGAGAGGACGCCTGCCCCCGTGAGCGCACTGGCGCGCCGGGTCGAGACCTCACCGCCCAGCCGCGCCAGCGCCCGCTCCAACCAGACGGACCCTTCCTCGAGATCGCCGCGGACCTCCCAGAAGCGCCAGAGCCCGGAGGCCAGGCCGAGCTCGGCATCGGCTCCGTCGGGATCCTCGTGGGCCCAGCGCAGGGCGGCGCGCAGGTTGTCGTGGTCGTCCGCCAGGCGCGCCACCCACTCGGGCTGGACCGGCCCCGAGAAGAAGGCCGGGCGCGCGCGGTCCACCAGGTCGACGAACCAATCGCGGTGGCGAAGAAAGCGTGCACTCGCGTCGCCGGATTCCGCGAGACGCTCCTGCGCGTAGTCGCGGATCGTCTCGAGCATCCGGTAGCGCGCCTCGGACGAGGCGACCTCGGGCAGCAGGAGGGAACGGTCGACCAGGTGGCTGAGCAGGTCGAGGATCTCCTCCTCTCGGATGATGCCCTCGGCACACACCGCCTCCGCGGCCTCGAGCGAGAAGCTGCCGGCGAAGACGGACAGCCGCATCAGAAGGAGCTGCTCGGGTTCCTCCAGGAGGTCGAAGCTCCAATCCATCGCGGCCCGCAGCGTCCGGTGACGCGGAAGCGCCGTTCGGCTGCCTCCGGTCAGGAGCCGGAAGCGCCCATCGAGACGGTCCGCGATCTGTCGCGGCGGCAACGATCGGACGCGTGCGGCGGCGAGCTCGACGGCCAGCGGGATGCCATCGAGGCGACGGCAGATCTGAGCCACGGCGGCCGCGTTGTCCTCGGTGAGCTCGAAGCCCGGCAGCACCGCCCGGGCGCGGTTGAGGAAGAGACGGACGGCTTCGCACTCGGCGAGCGCGTCGAGGCCGAGAGAGCCGCCGCCGTCCGATGCCGGCAACGACAGCGACGGCACCGCCATCAGGCTCTCGCCACCGATGCCCAGTGCCTCGCGACTGGTGGCGAGGATGTGAACCTCCGGGCATCGGCGGATCACCTGGTCAACGACGTCGACGACGGCCTCGATGAGATGCTCGCAGTTGTCGAGCACGATCAGCGTGCGGCGCTCGGCCAGCTCGTCGACCAGCGTCGACAGCGTCTCGGCATTCGGCCGCTGCTTGAGCTGCAGCGCCGACGCGACGGCATCGCCGACGAGCCCGCCCTCGCTCACCGATGCCAGCTCGACCAGCCACACCCCATCCGGGAAGGCGGCGACCGACTGGGCGCCGATCTCGAGCGCCAGGCGGGTCTTTCCCACACCCCCGGGCCCGGTGAGCGTCAGCAGGCTCGCTCCCGACAGGCGTCCGACGGCGTCCGCGATCTCGCGGTCGCGACCGATGAAGCTGGAGAGCTGTCGCGGCAGGTTGTTCGGCATCGTGTCCAGTGAACGGATCGGTGGGAATCCGGCCTCGAGGCCCGGGGCGACGACCTCGTACAGGCGCTCCGAGGATTCGATGCCGCGGAGGCGATGCTCGCCGACGTCACGCAGCTTCACGCCGTCCGGCAGGGCGTCAGCGATCAGGCTGCGCGCCGCCTGGGAGACGAGGATCTGCCCGCCGTGCCCCGCGGCGCAGATGCGCGACGCCCGATGAACGTCGATCCCGACGTACCCGGTCGCCCCGCTGATCGGCTCGCCGGTATGAATGCCCATGCGGACGCGGATCGTCGCCTCGTCGGGCCACGAGTGGGCAGCCAGCCCGATCTGGGCGTCGATGCACGCCGACAGGGCGCCCCGCGCGGTCGGGAAGGAATAGAAGAGCCCGTCCCCGGCGGCATCGATCCGCGTCCCATCGTATTTCGCGGCCGCGGCATCGACGATGCGATGATGATCTGCCAGCAGCGTCGCGTACGCGTCGCCGAGGCGCCGGAGGTGCGCCGTCGAGCCCTCGATGTCCGTGAACACGAGCGTGACCGTGTTCGAAGAGAAGCTCTCCATGCTCCCTACCACCCGCCCGCATCCCTGAGCATCCGGTGCAGGACCCGACCCGCGACGAGCCGACGATAGTCGGCGGTGGAACGCACGTCATCGATCGGCTGGAGCTCACCGGCGAGCGCCGCGACGGCGGCATCGGCAACCTCCCTGCTGGGGGCCGAGCCTTCGAGCACGCGCTCCGTGGCGCTGCCGCGCGTGGTGGTGGCGGCGATCGAGCCGAGGGCGAGCCGGACGTCGGTCCAGCGGCCATGCCCGTCGGCGCGCCAGGCGAGAGCCATGACGACCTTGCTGATCGCCTGCGCACGCCGCGTTCCGACCTTTCGGAAGCGGACCTGGCGCCCGTCGACGAGCGGCATTCGGATGCGGACGAGCAGCTCGTCGTCGCGCCGCGCGGTTGCCCGGTAGCCGGTCCAGAACGCGTCGGCCCCGACCGTGCGCTCGCCCGCGACCGACCCGAGGACCATCTCAGCGCCGAGCGCCAGGAGCACGGGCAGGGTATCGCCGGCGGGCGAGGCGTTGATGACGTTGCCCCCGATCGTCGCCCGGTTCTGGATCTGTGCCGCCCCGATCGTGGCGGCGGCCTCGGCCAGGACCGGCGCGTGCTGTGCGACCTCGCTCGAGCGGCGCAGCTCGGTGTACGTCGTCAGCGCACCGATGACGAGCGCATCGCGCTCGACGCGGACGCCGCGCAGCTCGTCGAGGCCCCAGATGTCGAGGATTCGCTCCGGCGCCTCGCCGATCTCGCCGGTGATCTGCACCATGAGGTCCGTACCGCCGGCCAGCGGCCGCCACGGCGTTCCCGCGGCTTCGGCGAGCAGCGTGAGCGCGGCGTCCAGGCGCGTCGGCGACTCGGTGGGCGGCTCGACCGCGTTCGGCATCAGCGACGCTCAGCCGCGGAGGCCGCGGATGACGCGGACGACCAGCCAGACACCGACGACCAGCAGGAGCAGCTGCCCGGGCGTCAGGGCCAATGTGATGTCGCGGTCCTCGAGCGCTTCGGCGAGGGGCTCGGGCTGCTCGGTCATGGGCCGGTCCTCCGTTCTGCGGCGAGCGCGATCGCGTCGATGATCTTCGTGTACCCGGTGCAGCGGCACAGGTTGCCGGCGATCGCCTCGCGGATGTTCTCCTCGGTCGGCTCCACGCCACTGGCCAGGAACGCCTCGCCGGCCATGAGCATGCCGGGCGTGCAGATGCCGCATTGCGCGCCGCCGGTTTCGAGGAAGGCCTGCTGGAGCTGGTTCAACCCCCCGTCGGCGGCCAGCCCCTCGACGGTGCGGACCGTTGTGCCGCGCGCCTGGCTGATCGGCACGAGGCAGGCGTCGACCACCGCCCCGTCGAGCAGGACGCTGCAGGCGCCGCACTCGCCCTCGCCGCAGCCCTCCTTGGTGCCGGTCAACGAGAGGTCCTCGCGCAGGACGTCGAGCAGGCGGCGGGAGCCGGTTGCCCGGACCTCGACGGGGGAGCCGTTGACGGTGAGGCGGAAGGTCACCGGCCGGTGCCTCCGCGCCGATTTGTCCGCTGCCGGGAGTACCGGCCACGCAGTGGCTGTTCCTGGCTCACCGCCGTGAAGGACGGCCAAGCAGGCGGACCAGCGTGGCTGTTCGTGATCCGGGGGCGGAACGAACGGCCATTCATCGGCCGATACTCCCACGGACGACACAACGAACCGGTCATCGTGGGTCTCCGGGATCGGTCGGGGCGCGGAACGGCATCTCGTCGCCGCCGTGGGGGAGGTCCTCGATCGGCGGCGTCACGGGCTCCGGCTCCTCGGCCGAGACGCCGGGCGGCGGTGGCATCGTGCCCCCGGTGATCGCGGCGAGGATCCGCTCCGGCGTGGCCGGGAGGTCGTGGATCCAGACACCGGTGGCGTCATGGATCGCCGCCACGACCGCCGGCGCGCCGACGTCCATCGGCAGCTCGCCGATGCCCTTCGCGCCGTGCGGCGCGCCGGAGAAGGGCGCCTCGACGAGGATCGATCGGATCCGCGGCGCGTCGAGCGAGGTGGGGATCAGGTACGTCGCCAGCCGGTCATTGACGTAGCGGCCGTCGACGAGCTTCATCTCCTCGATCGTGGCATAGCCAACCGCCTGGAGCGTGCCGCCCTCGATCTGACCCTCGGCCAGCACCGGGTGGACGACCCGGCCGAGGTCGTCGGCGGCGACGCACTCGCGCACGGTGACCTCGCCGGTGTCGAGGTCGACGTCGACCTTGGCCACGCACGCCGCCCAGCCGAAGGCCGGGTAGGCGTCGCCGCGGTAGGTCGCATCGTCGAACGGCTCTCCGGGGTACGGCGTGAACTGCTCGTCGATCCGCATCGGTCCGGCCTCGCGGTACGAATCGGCGAAGGAGCGGCCGGTCGCCTCCTCGACGCGTGCGCGCAGCCGCTCGGCGGCCCGGATCAGCAGCCCGCCGACGACCATCGCGGTGCGCGAGGCGACCGTCGGCCCGGAGTCGGGGACGATCGAGGTGTCCTGCGGCGCGATCTCGACCTCGTCGTACTCGACCCCCAGCGTCTCGGCCACGAGCTGCGGAAAGATCGTCTTCGTCCCCTGGCCCATCTCCGTCGACGCGGTCAGGATCCGGATGCGACCGTCATCGGTCAGCTCCAGGCCGGCCACCGAGGCGAGCTTGACCTCGCCGGAACCGGTGAACCCCGCACCGTGCCAGGCGAGCGCCAGGCCGATGCCGGTCGCGGTCCGCGCCCCATCGGTCCGGCCCTCGCGCATGGCGCGTGTCTGCGCATGCGTCCGATCGAAGGCCGATGCCTCGGCGGCAGCCTCGAGGACCTCGATGCCGGCCACGCTCTCGCGCAGCACCTGCCCGGTCGGCGTCGTGTCATCCTGGCGGTAGACCCAGCGGCGGCGCAGGTCCAGCGGGGAGGCATCCAGCGCCTCCGCGATGCGATTGATCTGCATCTCGGCTGCGAACTCGGTCTGTGGCGCGCCGAAGCCGCGGAAGGCGCCGTTCGGCGGGGTGTTCGTCGCCATCGCCCGCCCGGTGATCCGCACGTTCGGACAGCGATACGGGCCGCCGGCATGGAGCACCCCACGGCTGAGTACGACGGGCGTGAGCGTGCAGTACGCGCCACCGTCCATGATCACCTCGATCTCCTGGGCGACCAGCTCGCCGATCTCCGAGACCCCGGACCGGTAGCGGACGACGGCCGGATGGCGCTTCGTCGTGGCGCTGATGTCCTCGTGCCGGTCGTAGATCATGCGGACCGGCTTGTGGCACTCGAGGGCCAGCAGCGCCGCGTGGAGCGCGATGACCGACGGGTACTCCTCCTTGCCGCCGAAGCCGCCGCCGGTCTCGGCCTGGACGACGACCGCCAGCTCGTCGCCCATGTCGAGGGCGCGCTTCATCGCCTTGTGGATGTAGTACGGGCACTGCAGCGACCCGTGCACCGTGACGCCGCCGTCGGGGCGCGGGACGGCGATCATCGCCTGGTTCTCGATGTACAGCTGCTCCTGGTGCCCGACGCGGTACGTGCCCTCGATGACGACGGACGCCCGCTCCATCGCCGCGGCCGCGTCGCCGGTCTCGACGGTGTACTGCGCGAATTCGTGATCGGCCTCGAGGGGATCGAAGATCGCCGGCAGGCGCTCGGTGCGCAGGGTGACGTGGCGCCGGGCCTCGCGGAGCGTCGCGCGGTCTGCCGCGGCGATCAGCACGCACGGCTCGGCCTGGTGTCGGATCTCGCCTCCCACCGGGACGAGGACCGGTTGATCCGCGTCGATCAGGCTGACGATGTTGTCGCCGGGGATGTCGTCGGCGGTGACGACGACGACGCGCTTCCAGTCGAACCCGTCCCCGAGGTCGATGCCCAGGAGCCTGGCGTGCGGCTCGGTGGATCGGATCGTGGCGCCGAACCACGCCCCGGGGAAGACGAGGTCGTCGGCGTACAGCGCCTCGCCGGTGAGCTTGGCGGGGCCCTCGCGGCGCGGCGGGAGGCTCGAGCGAGCTCGGCCCGGGGCCGGCGCCTCGGTCGGCAGGATGAGCGGCGTCGTCTCGGTCTGCGCGGGCGTGACGGTCCGCGTGGTCATGCGCTGACGCTCCATCGGTGCATCCTAGCGCCTCCTCCGAGACGGTTGACGGGGCGCATACAGTAATCGGCGAATCCACCCGGCCAGGACGTCATCGGAGGGTCTCCCATGGAGTGGCTCGGCACGCTCTTCCTCTACCTGCATGTCAGCGGCGTGATCATCGCGTTCGGCCCGACGATCGCCTTCCCGTTCTTCGCGGCCAAGGCCGCACGGGAGCCGATGCACGGCAACTTCGTCCTGCGAGTCAGCGAATTCGTGAGCCAGCGGCTCGTGGAGCCGGGGGCGGCGTTCGTGTTCCTCATGGGCGTCGGCCTGATCCTGACCCGCGGCTACAACCCGCTCGCGGAGCTCTGGCTGGCGGTCGCGATCGTCGTCTTCCTCATCGTGTTCGCCTACGCCAACCTCGTCCAGGCGCGGGTCGTGCGGCGGATGATCGAGCTGACGTCGCGCCCGCCGATCGTCGCCGGCGGAGAAGCACCGCCGGCCGAGGTGCCGACGCTGGCCGGTCCCGGGGCGACCGCGGCGGAGGGGGCCACGGTCGCGGATCCGCCGCCGGAGTTCTTCGCCCTGTCGACGAAGGCGGCCCGCGGCGGCCAGTTCATGGTGGTGATGATCTTCGTGCTCGTGGCGCTCATGGTCTTCAAGCCGAACTTCTGAGCGTGACGCAGCGGCGACGTCAGGTGGCGCGACGGAGCACGCGACCCGGCCGAGCACCGGTGTGCTCGCCCCGCTCGACCACCGGCTCGCCGGCCACGATCACCCACTCGATCCCCTCGGGGAACAGGCACGGGTCGTCGTAGGTGCAGGTGGCCCGCACGCGCTCGGGATCGAAGACGACGAGGTCCGCGGCGTAGCCGTCGCGGACGAGGCCGCGGTCGGACAGGCCGAGGCGTTCGGCCGCGGCCGAGGTCATCGAGCGCACCGCCTCCTCGAGGCTGAGCAGCGCCTCCTCGCGGACGAACTGGCCGAGCACCCGCGGGAATGACCCGTACGTCCTCGGCGACGGCTTGGCGCCGACGAAGGTCGAGTCGGTGCCGATCATCCCGACCGGGTGGCGGATGAACTCGCGCAGCGTCTCGGTCCACGGACCGGGCGTGACCTGGTTGACCCGCAGGTCCTCCGCGATCAGCAGGTCGCACAAAACGTCGACGGGGTCCTCGCCGCGCTCGGTGACGATCTCGCCGAGGGTTCGACCCTCCCAGCGGAGATGCTCCGGCGTTCTGAAGGCCCCGAGGCGCACGTCGTCCCACGCGCCGCGGCCGGCGAAGAGCACGCCGCGCTCGGTGAGCTCGCGGCGGATGCGGTTGCGGACCCCCTGGTCGGAGAGTCGCGACTTCGTGCGCTTCGGCCCGCCGGCCTGCACCCAGGGCGGGATCATGATCAGCAGCCGGGTGCTGGCCCACTCGTACGGATAGGTGTCGAACGTGACGTCGAGCCCCTCGTCGCGCGCCTCGTCGACGAGCGCGAGCATCGGTCCGGGGCCGCCGGGGAACGTCTGCCGGTGATAGAAGTGGGTGATGTGCACCGGCCCCTCCCCGCGCCGGCCGATCTCGATCGCCTCCCGGAACGGGTCGAGGTAGCGGTCGCCGAGCGGGTATCGGACGTGGGTGTGGTAGAAGCCGCCGTGGGCGGTCGCCTCGGCCGTCAGGGCGGCCAGCTCATCGGTGTCGGCATAGGAGCCCGGCGGGTAGTCCAGGCCGGACGAGAGCCCGATCGCGCCCTGCTGCATCGCCTCGCGCAGCATCGCGCGCATGTCCGCCACCTGCGCCGGGGTCGCCTCGACATCCTCCCAGCCGATGGCGCCGATGCGCAGCGCGCTGTTTCCGACGAGGTAGGCGAGGTTCAGCGACGGCCGGAGGCCGTCCAGGCGGTCCAGGTACGACTCGACGCTCGACCAGTCGTACGCCAGGTCGGGGTGCCCGTCGAGGCCGGCGTTCATGACGAGCAGCGCCTCGAGATCGGTGGGGTCGGCGACCGGCGCGTAGCTGAGCCCGTCGACGCCGATCACCTCGGTCGTCACGCCCTGGCGCACCTTCGGCTCGTGGAGCGGATCCTCGAAGATCGCCAGCCCCGAGTGGCTGTGCAGGTCGATGAAACCCGGAGCCACGATCAGCTCGCTGGCGTCGATGCGCCGCGCGGCGCCGGTCTCCGACGGGTCGCCGTGGAGGAGCTCCAGCCGTCCGTCGCGGATCCCCACGGCGGCCGCGAACGGGCGATCTCCGCTGCCGTCGACGACCATCCCGTTCTCGATCAGCAGCTCGTACGGCTCAGCCATCGACCCCCACCAGCCCGTCGATGGCGTCGGCGAAGGACCGTCGCAGGACGGCCTTCTCAGCGGGGTCGAGCCAGGTCGCCTCCACCCCGTCGAGCGCGATCTCGCACATGTCGGCAAACGAGAAGCCGAGCGCCTCGGCCACGGACCGATACTCGCTCCCGAGGTCGGCACCGGTCATTGCCGGGTCGTCGGTGTTGATCGTGACGAGCAGCCCGGCCTCGCGCATGCGGCGCAGCGGATGCTGGTCGAGGGCCGGCCAGCGATTGGCGATGACGATGTTGGACGATGGGCAGACGTTGAACGGGATGCGCGCCCTTGCCACCCGCTCGACGAGCTCGGGATCCTCCATCACGGCGATCCCGTGGTCGATGCGCTCGAGCCGCAGCGTCGACAGGGCGGTGGCGATGTTGTCGGCACCGGTGTCCTCGCCGGCGTGCCCGGTGGCGCGGAGGCCGGCGCGGCGTGCGAGCGTGTACGCGGGGGAGAAGTCGGCCGGGTCGACGCCGCGCTCCGTCGAGTCCATGCCGATGCCGATCACCCGCTCCGTCCCGCCGAAGCGCCGCAGGTCGACGAGCATCTCGGCCAGCTCGAGCGCCGCCGCCGGGCCGAAGGACCGATCGATGTCGCAGATCAGCGCGGAACGCACGCCGGTGTCGCGCTCGGCCGCGTCGAGCCCATCGGCCAGGCCGGCGATGATCTCGCTCAGCGCCTGCCCGGCGCGGAGGTGGCGGGCGGGGGTGAAGAACGCCTCGCGGTAGCGAAGGCCGTGCGGGGCGGCGTCCACGACCGACTCGTACGCCACTCGGGCCCAGTCCTCCCGGTCGCCGATCAGCGACTGCACGAGCCAGAAGATCTCGAGGAACGAGTCCAGCGAGTCGTATCGGTAGAGCTCGGTCGGATCATCCGACGGGAGGCGAGTGCCGTGCTTCCGCGCCAGGTCCACGACGGTCGCCGGCCGAACCGTGCCCTCGAGGTGGCAGTGCAGCTCGACCTTGGGGATCGCGTCGTAGCGGTCCGGGTCCGGCATGGACGGAGTTTAATGATCCGGATGCAGCCCGATCAGCCCGTCGCCGCGGTCATCCTCGCTGCCGGCGCCTCGTCCCGATTCGGATCCCCGAAGCCGGTCGCCCGCGTCGGGTCGCGCACGATGCTCGGCGTCGTGGCGGACGTCGCGACCGCCGCCGGACTCACGCCGGTGCTCGTCGTGGCGCCGTCCGGCCTCCAGGCTCCGGAGACGGTGACCGTCGTGCCGAACGACGCGCCCGAGCTGGGCATGAGCCGGTCGCTGCAGCTCGGGCTCGCGGCCGTTCCGCCGGACCGGGACGCGGCCGTCGTGCTGCTCGCGGACCAACCGAGCGTCGACGTCGTGCTCCTGCAGCGTCTCCTCGGGTCACGGGGCGCAGCCGCCGTCGTCGCCACCGGTGCCGACGGACGCATCGGCCCGCCGGTGCTGCTCGAACGCGACGCCTTCGACCTGGCCGATGAGACGAGCGGCGACGTCGGGCTGCGCGACTGGCTCCGAACCCATCGGGGCCTCGTGACCGCGGTCGAGGTCGCCGAGCCGATCCCGGACGTCGACGAGCCCTCCGACCTCGATCACATCACCGAGCCCTGCGAGGGCTGTGGCGCACGATTCCTGCCCCAGGTCATCGACGAGGCGCATCCCTACATCGGCGCCTCGCCGGCCTGCTGGGCCGCCTTCGGCGAGCTGCTCGCCCGCGAGTTCGAGCGCCCAACCTACGGCCGCATCCACCGGCACACGGTCGACGTCTACGCGGTCCAGCATCCGGGCACCGACGAGCGGCGGCAGCGGCAGTCGGTCGCGCTCCATCTCGTGGCGCTCTGCCACTGGCTCGAGCATGGGATGGAGACCGCCCGGCTCAACGCGATCACCGGGCGCCTTGCCAGCAGCGGGCGCTCGTGGCCGTGGCTCGAGCCCCCGTCCGTCTACCCGATGACCGTGCTCGACGTCCTCGAAGCGCGCGACGGCGACGAGCACGTCGAGCTCGTCCGCCGCTGGGGCGAATCGACGTGGCGGGCCTGGGCGGCGCATCAGCCCCGGGTCCGCGAGTGGGCACGCGAGGCCGCCGAGTGATCCGCTGCGCGCTGATCGCCTCGCTGCGACCCGATGGAACGGTCCAGGCCCCCGAGGCCGCGCCGATGTCGCCGCCCAGCACCGTGCCGGAGGGCTAGAATCGCTCACATGTTCGATTCGGCCACGGAGCGGGACCGATGACGATCGAGCGCGTCACCAGCGCCGACGTCGCCGACGAGGAGCTCGCCCTCGAGACGACGGTCCGCCCCCGGCGCCTCGACGAGTTCGCCGGCCAGGACCGCGTCAAGGAGAACCTGGCGATCCTGATCGACGCGGCGCAGCATCGGTCCGAGCCGGTCGACCACATCCTGCTGTACGGCCCGCCGGGCCTGGGCAAGACGACGCTGGCGAACATCGTGGCGGCCGAGATGGGCGCCCAGATCCGCACGACCTCCGGGCCGGCGATCGAGCGCGCCGGCGACCTCGCCGCGGTGCTCACCAGCCTCGGCAAGGGCGACGTCCTGTTCATCGACGAGATCCATCGGCTCAGCCATGCCGTCGAGGAGATCCTGTACCCGGCGATGGAGGACTTCGCGCTCGACGTCGTGCTCGGCAAGGGGCCCGGCGCGCGGACCGTGCGGCTCCAGATCGAGCAGGTGACCGTCATCGGCGCCACGACCCGGGTGGGCTCGATCACCGGCCCGCTGCGCGACCGCTTCGGGGTCACCTACCGGCTCGACTACTACACGCAGCCGGAGCTCGAGCGCATCCTGCGCCGCTCCGCCGAGATCCTCGGCGTCTCACTCACCGATGACGCGGCCGCGCTCGTCTCCGGCCGTTCGCGCGGCACGCCGCGGATCGCGAACCGCCTGCTCAAGCGGGTGCGCGACTATGCCCAGGTGCGCGGTGGCGGCGACGAGTCGGTCACCACGACGCTGGCCGCCGATGCGCTCGGCCTGCTCGAGATCGACGAGCGCGGGCTGGACGCCATGGACCGCCAGCTGCTGCGCGCCATGGCCGAGCACCACGGCGGGGGACCGGTCGGCCTGGCGACGATGGCGGCCACCGTCAGCGAGCCGATCGAGACGATCGAGGACGTCGTCGAGCCGTACCTCATGCAGATCGGTCTGCTGGCCCGCACGTCGCGCGGCCGCCAGCTGACGGCCGGCGGCTGGGAGCACCTCGGCCTCGCCCCGCCACCCGGCTCGACCGCCGCCGCATCGGCTCAGCCGGGGCTGTTCGACGGCTGACGGAACGGCGGCGGATGGCGGCTCGAGTCGCAACGATGCTCATGGCCAGTCTCGTCTGACCGTCCCGGCGACGCGCTTCCTGCGTCGCTGACCGTCGGCCCCAGTGCGCAGTGCCGGCGTGTGCCGCCCCGGCACGCAACGGACGGGGGAGCGACAGGAGCGGTGACGAACGTCACGCGCTTGGCCCTCATGTGCCGCAGTGGCACGGGTTGTCGGTGCAGCGCCACGTGTCGTCGGTGCAGCGCCACGTGTCGAGG
>Ga0299913_10004073_pt1 | contig 12176 bp, 10 predicted proteins | sample RVTome_9_FD_201360 | JGI IMG/M metagenome (GOLD analysis project Ga0299913, IMG submission 201360) | Soil microbial communities from uranium-contaminated site in the Upper Colorado River Basin, Wyoming, United States - RVT155D38 (version 2) ... | reverse complement strand
AACCCGTCACCCGACTTCGAGCGTGCCCTTGCCGGCAATCTTGCGGGCGATCATGACGGTCACCACGCTGAGCAGCGCGATGACGACCGAGATCGCCGCCGCATTTTCCACCGCGCCTTCCTCGAGATAGATGTAGACGGCGACGGCCATCACCTCGGTGCCCGGCTGGGTCAGGAAGATCGACATTGCGAGCTCGCGCAGGCTGAGCGAGAAGATCAGCACCCAGCCGACCCAGATTCCGGTTTTCATCAGCGGCACGGTAACGTCGCGGACCGAGCGGAGCCAGGTCGCCCCGGCGATTCGCGCCGCCTCCTCCAGCTCCTCGCCGATCTGCTTGATGGCGTTGCGCATGAAGATGAAGGCGAAGGGTATTTTCTTGGCCATGTAGGCGACGAAGATGATCCAGAGCGAGCCGTACAGCCAGTCGATATAGCCGATCAGGATACCGACGCCCATCGCCACCGCCGGGAAACCGAACGTGATCATGACGATGAAAGTCACGAGACCGCGTCCCGGGATCTTCGTCCGCTCGACGATCCAGACATAGACGATGCCGAGCAGCACGCACAGCGTCGCAGTGGCGAGGGACAGCTTCATGCTGTTCTGCACCGACTGCCAGACGATGAAAGTGTCGTCGAAGAAGATCATGTAGTTGCTCAAGACCATGTTCTTCAGCGCGATGTCCGCGCCGAAGGTGTTGAGCAGTGAAAGGATGACCAGCGCCGTCAGCGGCAGCAGCACGCTGAAGAAGATCACCAGGAAGCAGAAGCCGAACGCGGCCCAGCGCCAGCGGCCAAGCTCAACCGCCTGCGCCTTGCCGATCTTGCCGGTCAGCGTCGTGTACTTCGTCCGTCCGATCCACCACTTCTGAACGAAGAGGCAGAGCCCTGTGAAGAAGATGATCGGGATTGACACCGCGGCAGCCAGCTGTAGCTGAGGCGGGTGCGACAGCAACGTATAGATCTTGGTCGTCAGCACGTGAATGTTGACCGGGAATCCCAGCGCCGCCGGCGCGCCGAAAGCGGCCAGCGCGTCCAGGACGCAGAGGATCAGGCCCGACAGGATCGCCGGCGTCACCAGCGGCAACGTCACCGTAATCGCGGTCCGGAAGCGCCCGGCGCCGAGGTTCCGCGCCGCGTCCTCGTAGGACGGATCGATGTTGTCGAGCGCCGCCGTGACCGCGAAGAACACCAGCGGATAGAAGTGCATCGATTCGACGAAGATCAGCCCTTCCAACGAGAAGATGTTGATCGGCGGCGTTTCGAGCCCGAACAGGCTCATCAGCAGCTTGTTGATCTTGCCGGAGTTGGGCGCCAGCAGGAAGATCCAGGCGATCACCGCGATGAACGACGGCACGATGAAGGCGATGCCGGCGAACGCGCGCACCAGTCCCTTGAACGGCATGTCGGTGCGCGAGACGAACCACGCCATCGGCAGGCCGAGCAGCAGGCAGCAGAGCGGAACGAAGAACGCGAGGATCAGCGAATTCATCAGGGCGGAAACCAGGCCGTCCCGGGTGAACACCGCCCAGTAGTTGCTGAGCGTGAATTTGCCTGCATTGTCGTACAGGCTGAACTCGAACAGCAGGTAGACCGGATAGCAGACCAGTCCCGCCAGCGCGGCGACCGCGGTCAGGATGACGATATACTTGATCGGCTCCCGGCGAATGGTGGTGTGGAATTCCTCGTAGCCGAGCGCGACCCTGCGCCCCAGTCCGGACAACGTCCTGCCGCTGTCAATTGCCGTCGTCGCCATGGCTCAGACCACCCATGCCAATTCGCTGTCGAACTCGACGTCGACCTCGTGGCTCTGCAACAGCCCCTGGTCGAATTTCGGCACCTGGCAGCGGAACTGCTGGCCCTTGAGGTCAAGCCGAAGGTCGATCCGGTTGCCGAGGAACGCGCTCTTGTGCACGCGCGCGCGGAACTTCGGATTGAGCGCCGGCGCGCTGCCGTTGACGAAGATCGCCTCCGGCCGCACCGAGACCGCGATGCGGTCGCCCTTGTTGAGCGTCTGGAGCCTGTCCTTCCGGCTGCTCGCCCAGAAAGGCTCGCCCAGCGCGCTGGCGGCGCGGATGCGGCCCCCCTTGGCGTCGACGGCATCCACCGTGGCGTCGAGCAGGTTCGTCACGCCGACGAAGGTGGCGACGAAGCGGCTTGCCGGATGCAGGTAGATCTCGCGCGGCACGTCGACCTGCTCGATCTTTCCCTTGTTCATCACCACGATCCGGTCGGCAAGGACAAGCGCTTCTTCCTGGTCGTGCGTGACGTAGAGCGTGGTCATGCCGATGCGTTGCTGCAATTCCTTGAGCTCGAAGCGCATCTCCTCGCGCAGCCCGGCGTCCAGGTTGGAGAGCGGCTCGTCGAGCAGGAGCATCGACGGCTCGGTGACGATGGCGCGCGCCAGCGCAACCCGCTGCTGCTGGCCGCCGCTCAGCTCGCCCGGCATGCGGGCCTCGAGACCCGGCATCTTCACCAGCTCGAGCGCGCGGCGCACGCGCTGCTCGATCTCGGCGCGCGACAGCTTGGCGATGACGAGGCCATAGGCAACGTTCTGAAACACGGTCTTGTGCGGCCAGACGGCATAGTTCTGGAAAACCATGCCGAGCCGGCGCTTTTCCGGGGGCAGGCTGCTGTTGCCATCGGCGATCTTTTTCCCGTCGAGCAGGATTTCCCCGCCATCGGGCTTGATGAAGCCTGCCACCGACCGGAGCGTCGTCGTCTTGCCGCAGCCGCTGGGACCGAGCAGCACCACGCTCTCCCCGGCCGCGATCTGCAGGCTCACGCCGTCGACGGCACGGACGTCGCCGAACAATTTGACGAGATTTCTCAGTTCCAACTTAGTCGATGACTCGGCCATAGGCCCTTATTTCCTCCATTTGAAACGCCTGAGCGTCGCCGTGTAATGGCTGCCGCCGCGGCCACCTTCCGGGGAAGGCGGCCGCGGCATTTCAGCCGACGAGCTCAGTCCCGCTTCATGGCGGCGTTGAACTTCTTCAGGAAGCCCTCGCGCCCTTCGTCGCTGATCTGAAAGGACAGATCCGGCACGATGAGCTTCAGCGTCTTCAGGTCCGGCGCGCCTTTCGGTCCCGGAACGTCCGCGACCACCGGCCACTGCAGGCCCCAGACGGCGAACTGCTCCTGCCCCTCGTCGCTGAACAGCCATTCGCTGAACAGCTTGGCGGCATTCGGGTGCGGCGCCGTCTTGAGGATACCCTGCGGCGACATGTTGACGATCACGCCGTCCTGATAGGCGAACACATCGACCGGGGAGCCTTTGGCCCGGGCCACCAGCGTGTTGTGCGAGGACACGGCAACCGCGACCGGACGCTCGCCCGCCGTTACCATGCGCGCTGCTTCGGCGTTCGCCTTGACGAACATCATTTCCTGGCTGCCGAGCTTCTCGATGAACGACCAGCCGCCCTCGATCTTTTCGCTGACGATGCCGCCGTAGAAGGCGGTGTGCGAGCCCGACGTCTCCGGATGCGCCGTCAGCAGCTTGCCCTTCCATTTCGCATCGACCAGCTCCTTATAGGTCTTCGGCAGCTCCTTCGGATCCGTGATCGCGTTGGTGTTGTAGGCGCCAAGCAGCAGGAACATGCTCTGCGCCAGCCAATGCCCGTCCGGATCCTTGAACCGGGCGTCGATCCTGTCGAAGTTGGCCGGCTTGTGCGGCGCATACCAGCCCTTCTGCTTGAACTGCGCGCCGATATAGGCGAGCGATGCAGTGAAGACGTCGGCCCGCGGCTTGCCGGCCGCGACCTCCGCCTCGATCGTCTGCACCAGCTGCGGCGAGTTCTTGCGAAGGATGGTGAGCTTCACGTCCGGAAATTTCTTCTTCCAGAACGCGCTCAATCCCTTCAGATATGCCTCGCGCGAGGTGGTGTACCAGACGACCTCGCCATCCTTTTTCGCGAGCTCGTAAAGTTCCGCAATGCGCTTGTTGACCGCATCGCTGTTCGTGACTGCAGCCGCCGGACCGGCGAATGCAATCATGGCCGCCATCGTCGCAACGAAAGCGACACACCGTTTCGTCATGATCCGTTTCCTCCCAAGGAGCCCCAACCAAAGGGGCATTTGCTTCCACGCGCTTCGTGACAGGGCGCGCCGTGCCCACGACAGGCCGAAAGCTCTGTTGCGAATATAATCCCTTGGATTTGCGCGGCGTGCAAATCACGCCGCTCCCCGGCCCACTCGACGGGGAATAATGGAATATTTTCAGTTGGTAGCCATGCCGGGTCAGCGCTTCCGCGAGCCGACCGAGCCATGGCCATAAGGTCCCGATTGCCGTTAATTTGCTGTTTATCCCATCCGTCCGCTGCGAACCAGCCCTGGCCATATTAACCACACCGTAACTGTCCTTGCCGATAGTGGGCGGGCAACGCGCCGGGCGACGGGCCTCGGAGCGGGAAATCGTCATGACATCATACGACTACGATCTCTTCGTTCTGGGCTCCGGACCGGCCGGGCAACGCGCCGCCATTCAGGCCGCGAAGCTGGGCAAGCGCACGGCCGTCGCCGAGCATCGCGCGGTCATCGGCGGGGTGTGCATCAACACCGGCACGATCCCGAGCAAGACGCTGCGCGAGGCCGTGATGCATCTCTCCGGCTATCGCGAGCGCAGCATCTACGGCGCCTCCTACACGGTGAAGGAAAAGATCACCATGTCGGACCTGCTGTTCCGGGCCGACCAGGTGATCAAGCACGAGATCGACGTGACCCGCCACCAGCTCCAGCGCAACGGCGTCGACGTCATCACCGCCCGCGCCGTCTTCAAGGACCCGCATACGCTCCGCCTGGTCACGCTGAACGGCGGCGGCGACCGCGACGTGACGGCCGATCGCATCGTCATCGCCGTCGGCACGGAGACGACGCGCCACGGACATATCCCGTTCGACGGACAGCGCATCTTCACCAGCGACGACATCCTCTGTCTTCAGAAACTACCGCGGACGCTCGCCGTCATGGGCGCCGGCGTGATCGGGCTGGAGTACGCGACGATCTTCGCCACGCTCGGCGTGCGCGTGACGCTGATCGACAAGCGCCAGCGCCTGCTGCCCTTCGTCGACTCCGAGATCGTCGACGCGCTGATCTATCACATGCGCGACAACCGCGTGACGCTGCGGCTGAACGAGGGCGTCAAGTCGGTGACGCCGGTGGACTGCGCCAACGGTCCGCGCGTCGCCATCCTTCTGGAAAGCGGCAAGAAGGTCACCGCCGAGAAGGCGCTCTATTCGATCGGCCGGTCGGGCGCGACCGCCGGGCTGGCGCTCGAGAATGCCGGCCTCGCGACGCTCGATCGCGGCCTCCTGGAAGTCAACGAGTGCTACCAGACGAAAGTGCCGCACATCTACGCCGCCGGCGACGTGATCGGCTTCCCCAGCCTTGCCTCGACCTCGATGGAGCAGGGACGGCAGGCCGCCTGCCACGCTTTCGGCGTTCAGGCGGAAGCCGTGAACGAGCACTTCCCCTACGGCATCTACACGATTCCGGAGATCTCCACCGTCGGCAAGAGCGAGGAGGAGCTGACCAGGGAGGGTATCCCCTATGAGGTCGGCCGCGCCGCCTATAAGGAGATCGCGCGCGGCCAGATCATCGGCGACACCACCGGCCTGCTGAAGCTGATGTTCCACTGCGAGACGCGCAAGCTGCTCGGCGTCAGCATCCTCGGCGAAGGCGCCAGCGAGCTCGTGCACATCGGCCAGGCGGTGCTCGCGATGGGCGGCACGATCGACTATTTCGTCGAGACGGTGTTCAACTATCCGACGCTCGCCGAATGCTACAAGACCGCCGCCTTCGACGGCATCAACCGGCTCGCATAAGGTCCCGGCGATCTGCTAAGTCTATGCGCGTCTGGACGAGACATCGCCACGGCGGGAGAGAAACGATGCCGGAAGAAAAAACATACAGCGGCGGATGCCACTGCGGCACGGTGCGCTACGAAGTAACGGCGGACCTGAGCCCGGTGCTGTCCTGCAACTGCTCGATCTGCACGAAGCACGGCCTGCTCCCCACCTTCGTGCCGCCGCAGCAGTTCAAGCTCCTGTCGGGCGGGGACGGGCTGGGCGACTATCAGTTCGCGTCGATGAAAATCCATCACCTGTTCTGCAGGAGCTGCGGCGTCGAATCCTTCGCCAGAGGAACCGGGCCCGACGGCACGGAGATGATCTGCATCAACGTCCGCTGCCTGGATGGCGTCGACCTCGCCGCCCTGACCCTGACGCCCTTTGACGGCAAGAGCTTTTAAGCGGCGCTATCGACGGTGTTGAAGCGGTCGACGCGGAACGGGTCGATCGGCAGCGTCGTTGCGCCATCGACGATGAGCTCGGCCAGCAAGCGGCCGACGATCGGGCCGAGCTGGAATCCGTGCCCGGAAAAACCGAAGGCGTGGTAGGCGGCCGGGGCATTACGGCTCGGCCCGATCACCGGGATCTGGTCCGGCAGGAAGCCTTCGATTCCGGCCCAGGCGCGCACCAGGGGCACGTGGCGCATTTGGGGAAAGACCTCAACCACCGTACGGGCGCTCTTCCGCAAGCCGTCCAGGTCGAGCCGGGTCGTCTCGGCGTCGCGGTCGGGCGTGCCTCGATAGCCGCCGCCGATCACCACCGTCCCATTCGCCCCCTGCTTGAAGGAGAGCGGCCGCCCCATCAGTCCGACGACCGGATCGAGGAAAGGCGCCGTCGGCGCGGTCACCATCATCATCAGAGCAACGGGGGTTACCGGCACGCGGTCGCCCAGCATACCGGCGATCTGGTCCGCCCACGCACCGGCGCAATTGAGCAGAGTCGCGCCCTGGAACCGCCCCGCCGTGGTCGTAACCTCCCAAGCATCGCCCGTGCGGTCGAGACCGGTAACGCGGACTCCCTCGCGGAACGTCACGCCGAGCGCCGCTGTCTTGTCACGGAATGCCCGGGTCGTACGGTAAGGATTGGCGAATCCGTCGCGGCGCGACACCAGCGCGCCGACGCAATGTGGAGCGGCGGCGGGGCAAAGCCGCCGCAGTTCTTCTCGGCCAACCACCTCCTCGTGGTCGAAGCCGAGGGAACGGACCATGGCGGCACGCGCCTCTACCGCGGCCATTTCCGCTTCGCTTTCCGCGATCTTGACCTGCCCTGTGGCCTGGAATCCGCAATCGCTGCCGACCAGCGATTCGATCCGGTGCCAGATCTCCAGACTCTCGACAGAAAGCGGGATCTCCGCCGGATGGCGCCCAAGCCGCCGCACGCCGCCGGCATTCACCCCCGACGCGTGCCGCCCCGCCTCGTTCTTCTCGATGACGAGGACCCGCCGCCCGCGCAGCGCCAGATGCAGGGCCGCCGAACAGCCGTGCAGTCCGGCGCCGACAACGATCGCATCGTACATCGCAGTCCTACTTGCCCTTGAAGACGGGCGGGCGCTTTTCCTGGAACGCCGTCACGCCTTCCTGGAAGTCCTCGGTCCCGGCGGCGATCGCCTGCATCTCCGCTTCATCCGCCAGGGCCGCGTCCAGCGTCATCGCTCCGTAGCGCCCGGCCATTCCCTTCATCAGGGCGAGCGCGCGGCGCGGTCCTGCCGCAAGCTGCGCCGCCAGCGCCTGCGCCACGGCCAATGCCTCGCCCGGCTCGACCACGCGATTGACGACGCCGAAACGCGCCGCCTCCTCCGCCGTCACGACGTCGCCCAGCATCATCCATTCGCGCGCCTTGTGCGCGCCGACGCGCTGCGTGAGATACCAGGCGCCGCCGAGGTCAGGCACGAGCCCGATCTTCACGAAGGCCATAATAAAGCGCGCGCTCCGGGCGGCGACGATCAGGTCGCAGGCGAGCGCCAGGCTCCAGCCGGCGCCGGCCGCATCGCCGTTGACCGCGGCGATGATCGGCTTCTCCATTTCCGCGATCGCCAGGATCGAGCGGTGGCAGGCGCCGATGAAGGCGCGCGCCGCCGCGGGATCGGCAAGCTCGTCCGCCAGGACCTTCAGGTCGCCGCCGGCGCAGAATCCTGGTCCGGCCCCGGTCAGCACGACCGCCCGCACGGCATCGTCATCGCGCAGCTCGCCGAGGACCTGTTCCAGCTCCGCCGCCATGCGGCGCTCGATCGCGTTACGCGGCGGCCGGTCGAGCGTCAGCGTGGCGACGCCGGTCTGCGCATCCTTCGCGATGTGAAGGGTCTCGAACGTCATGCCGAAGCCTCCATTCCGCCCTGGCATCTATAGCACCGAACGGAGCTTTGGCACATCGCCGTCGGATGCTACTCTCCCCGGCAAGAAGAACAAGGCGCAGGGAACCCAGGGTGCAGCTTGAGAATTCCTTCGACGTGCCGGTGCCGCCGGCGGATGCCTGGCGCATCCTCACCGACGTGGAACGCGTCGCGCCCTGCGTGCCGGGCGCGGCGCTGACCGAAGTCATCGACGCGGAGACCTATGCGGGCCGGATGCAGGTCAAGCTCGGTCCAGTCAGCCTCGCCTTCGAAGGCAAGGCGGCCTTCGTCGAGCGCGACGACGCGGCACATACGGCGCGCCTCTCCGCCTCCGGCCGGGAGGCGCGCAACCGCGGCAGCGCGAACGCCGACGTCCGATTTGCGCTCGTGCCGAACGGCGGCGGCACGACGGTGCGCATCGTCACCGACCTGCAGCTTTCCGGGCCGGTGGCGCAATACGGGCGCAGCCAGGGTATCATCGCCAGCGTGTCGGAGGAGATGATCGGCCGCTTCGCGCAATGCTTGCGCGAGAACATCCTTGCCAACGGCGCTTCGGCGCCGCGGCCGGCGGAAGCGGCATCGGGTCTCTCAATCGGATTCGGCGCGTTGCTGCGGCTGGTCCGGCATTTCGTCGCCAGGCTGTTCGGCAGGGCATGACGCGATGAAGCCGCCGCCTTTTTCCTATCACCGCCCCCAGTCCATTTCTGATGCGCTGGAAATGCTGGCGACGCTGGACGACGCGAAGCTGCTCGCCGGCGGTCAGTCGCTGATGCCGATGATGAACTTCCGCTACGTCATGCCGGCGAACGTCATCGACATAAACCGCATCGCCGATCTCGCGCGGATCGAGGAGACAGAGGATACGCTGGTGATCGGCGCCATGGCGCGCCAGCGCGACCTGGAGCTTTCGCCGGTCGTCCGCAGGCGCTGCCCCTTGCTGTACGAAGCGCTGCGCAACGTGGGTCACGTGCAGACGAGGAACCGCGGCACCATCGGCGGCAGTCTGGCGCATCTCGACCCCGCCGCCGAGCTGCCGGCCGCCCTGCACGCCCTCGACGCGACGCTACGCGTGCAAGGCAAGCGCGGCAGCCGCGCCGTCGCGATGGCCAACTGGTCGATGGGATTCATGACCCCGAACCTGGAGCCGGACGAGATGTTGACGGCGGTCGTCATCCCGCATTGGCCGAAAGGACACGGCTACGGCTTCGCCGAGTTCGCCCGCCGGCACGGCGATTTCGCCATGGCCGGCGCCGCCGCGCTGATGACGCTGGCGGCGGACGGCACGGTCGCGCGCTTGGCGCTGGCGGCGACCGGCGTTGATACCGGCCCGGTGCGCCTCGCCGAGGCGGAAGACATGCTGCGGGGCAAGATGCCGGACGACGCGACGATCGCCGCAGCGGCAGCGACGGCATCTTCCGTCCCCGGCCTCGACGACGTGCACGCCTCGAAGGAATACCGCCGCAAGCTCGCCGTGGTCATGAGCAGGCGGGCTCTCATGACGGCGCGCGCCCGCGCCTCGGGCAAGGAGGCGGCAGATGGCTGAGCGGATGTCGATCCTGCTGACGGTGAACGGGGCCGAGGTCGCGCGCGAGGTGCCCGTGCGCATGACCCTCGCCGACTTCCTGCGCCACGAGCTGGAGCTGACGGGTACGCATCTCGGCTGCGAGCACGGCGTCTGCGGCGCCTGCACGGTGTTGGTCGACGGCCGCGCGGTGCGATCCTGCCTCATGCTCGCGGTGCAGGCGGACGGCGCATCGGTCGAGACCGTCGAAGGCATGGCCGCCGAGGGCGGCCGGCTGACGCCGCTGCAGCAGGCCTTCGTCGACCATCACGGCCTGCAATGCGGCTTCTGCACGCCGGGCGTCCTGGCGACGCTGCGCGAGCTGCTGGCGACACATCCCGACCCGAGCGAAGCGGACGTGCGCGAATGGCTGTCGGGCAACATCTGCCGCTGCACGGGATACCAGGGCATCGTCGATGCCGCGCTGGCCGCCGCCAAGGCATTGCGCGACGGAGCGCCGTCATGAGCTGGGTCGGCAGCAAGGTCGCGCGGGTCGAAGACCCGGCGCTGCTCAGGGGCGAGGGAAAGTTCGTCGACGACATGCGCCTGCCCGGCATGCTGCAGGCTGCCTTCGTCCGCAGCCCCTACGCTCATGCGCGAATCGCCGGTATCGACGCTTCGGCGGCGCTGGCCATGCCGGGCGTGCATGCGGTGCTCACCCATGCCGACCTGCCCGAGCCGCTGCAAGCGCCGATGCCCCTGCTCGTCCCCAACCCGGCGATCCGATATCCCGTCCTGCAGCACGTCCTGGCGAAGGACGCCGTGCACTTCGTCGGGGAGGCCGTCGCGCTGGTGCTGGCAGACGACCGCTACATCGCCGAGGACGCCGCCGAGCAGGTGATCGTCGATTACACACCGCTGCCCGCCGCGAGCGATTTCCGCAAGGCCGCGGCGGCCGGTGCGTCGACGGCCCATGCCGGCCGTCCGGACAATACCGCCGCCGTATTCACGGTCGGATACGGCGAGGTCGATACCGCTTTCGCCCGCGCCGCACATGTCTTCACGGAGGAGCTGCAGCAGCATCGCGGCGCGGGGCATCCGATGGAATGCCGCGCGATCCTCGCGGCGCAGGACCCGCTGTCCGATACGCTGACGCTCTGGGCCAACACCCAGTCTCCGCACCAGCTGCGCGACGTCTACTGCCGCATGTCCGGCACGGCGGACGACCGCGTACGTGTGGTCGCGCCGAATACGGGCGGCGGCTTCGGCAGCAAGGTGCAGGCCTATCCGGAGCACATCGCCGTCGCCGCCGCCGCGCTGCTGACGAAGCGGCCGGTAAAATACATCGAGGACCGGCGCGAGCATTTCCTCAGCACGCATCAGGAGCGCGATCAGCGCTGGCAGGTCGAAGTCGCCGTCGACGGCGCGGGCAAGGTGCTCGGCATCCGCGGCAGCCTGCTGCACGACAGCGGCGCCTACCTGCCGTGGGGCGTCATCACGCCCTTCATCTCGGCGACCACGATGCCGGGGCCTTACGTCATCCCGGCCTATCGCATGCAGGTCACCTGCGTCTTCACCAACAAGGTGGCGACCACGCCGGTGCGCGGCGCCGGCCGGCCGCAGGCGGTCTTCGCCATGGAGCGGCTGATGGACCGGGTGGCGCGCGAGCTCGGGCTCGACCCGGCCGAGGTGCGGCGGCGCAACTACATCCCGGCCGACCGGATGCCCTACGCCGTCGGCCTCACCTTCCGCGACGGCAGTCCGGTCGTCTACGACAGCGGCGACTATCCCGCCTGCCAGCAGATGGCGCTCGACCGCGCGCGGTACGACGCCTTCCGCGCCGAGCAGGCGGCGTTGCGCCCTCAGGGCCGCCATGTCGGCATCGGTATCGCGAGTTACGTCGAGGGCACTGGGCTCGGCCCGTTCGAGGGCGCGACCGTGCAGGTCACGCCGGCCGGCCAGATCCTCGTCCGCGTCGGCGCGTCGGACCAGGGCCAGGGGATGCGCACGATGTTTTCGCAGATCGTCGCCGACCGGCTCGGCGTCGAGCCCGATAAGGTGACCGTCACGGTCGGCGACACCGGCGGCGTCGCCTACGGCATCGGCACCTTCGCCAGCCGCGTCACGGCCAACGCCGGACCGTCCGCCCATGCCGCCGCCGGCAAGGTGCGCGAGAAGGCGATCAAGATCGCCTCGCACCTGCTGGAAGCGGCGGAGGAGGATCTCGACGTCGCGGACGGCCGCGTCTTCGTCAAGGGCGTGCCCGAAATCGGCAAATCGCTGGGCGAGATCGCCGCCTATGCCAACGGCATGCCCGGTTTCTCGATGCCGCCGGGCATCACCGCGGGGCTGGAGGACACCAGCTACTTCACGCCGGAGCGCTCGACCTACGCGAACGGCTGCCACGTCGCCGTCGTCGAGGTCGACGTCGAGACCGGCGGCGTGACGATCCTGCGTTACGTCACCGCGCATGACTGCGGCACCATCGTCAACGCCATGAT
>Ga0299913_10004072_pt1 | contig 12176 bp, 9 predicted proteins | sample RVTome_9_FD_201360 | JGI IMG/M metagenome (GOLD analysis project Ga0299913, IMG submission 201360) | Soil microbial communities from uranium-contaminated site in the Upper Colorado River Basin, Wyoming, United States - RVT155D38 (version 2) ... | reverse complement strand
GCCGGCAGTTTCGGCAGCGACAGTATTGCCGGTTACCTCGATGTGGAGGCGGACTTGACCGATCGCCTCTCCGTGGGTGCTGCCATCCGCTACGAGGATTACGACGAGTTCGGCAACACCTTCGACTGGAAACTGTCGGGGCGACTGCAAGTGATCGAACAATTCGCGCTGCGGGCCACCGTCAACACCGGTTTCCGCGCACCGACCCCGGGTCAGGTCAATACGCTCAACGTCACCACCACTGCCGACTCCGCGGGCAACCTGATCCCGAGCGGCACCTATCCGGTCAACCATCCCGTGGCGGTGACGCTGGGATCAAGGCCGCTGTCACCGGAAGAGTCCTTAAGCTTCACCGTGGGCGCGGTATTCGAGCCCTTCGATAACACCAGCATTACCCTGGACTTCTACAACATCGAGATCGACGATCGGCTGGCGCTGCTCGGCCCCAACACGATTACGGCCGCGGACGTTCCGGCCCTGACCGCCGCCGGCGTGGCCGACGCCGACCTGCTTGTGGGCAGTGTCGCCAGCTTTTTCATCAACGCATTCGACTCCGAGGTCTCCGGTATCGACCTCGCCATCACCAGCGATTTCGACCTGGGTCCCGGCCTGTTGACCGTGGACCTGCGCCATAACCAGAACGAGCAGGACGTGAGCAACGTCGTAGCGAATACCATCAATGCTTCGCGTGTCTTCGACCTCGAAAACCAGGTCCCCGAGCAAAGAACGATCCTGACTTTCGATTATCACACCGAGGGGCTGTTCCGCGGGTACGTTCGGCTCAACCGCTATGGCAGCTGGGAATCGACAGGCGGGCTCTTCAGTCCCGGCGACGCATCCGACGTCAGCTCATACGGCTCGGAGATTCTGGTGGACGTCGAAGCGGCGATCCGGTTCGCCGACCGGTACAGCATTTCCGTGGGGGGCGAAAACGTCTTCGATGCCCAACCCGATCTGGAGCAGGATCCGGTCCTGCGGATCCTCGGTGTCGACAGATCGCTGACCTCGCCTTTCGGCGTCAATGGCGGTTTCTGGTATGTGAGGGCATCTGCCGATTTTTGAGATGGAGTCGGCCGCCTGACTCTGCGCAAGAACTTTTCCATCCAGGACAGCTCTAAGAATTCGTCGTCAACCGTGTCGCGCGGACCTGCGGAAGGAGGGCGATCGGGTATGACGATCGCAGGAGTAAAACGGCAAGTGCGAGACAGGGATGTCCCGCACGTTCTCGCTACGGATATCCCGGCGTCGGGTACAACGGTTTTTCCATTCGGATGAGCGTGCGCGGCCCGTCCCAGAGTTCGGCGATTGCGGCGCAGCCCGCCAGGCGTTCGTCCCGGTCCGCCAGCCAGATCCTGCCTCGCGCGTCGTTGTCGAGAACGTACTCCGCGACGGTGCTCGTGACGTACGCCTCGAAGCGGAGCCCGAATCCATCGAGTGCTTCGTAGGCTGTACCATGCAACGCCACGATGCGACCGAGGTCGCCGGGCCTCAAGTCGGTGCGGATGTGGAAGGGCGGAGCGCCGTCGTCCCGGGGGTTCAAAATAAAGCCTGCGATGTATACTAACGAATATATGATAATCAATCAGATAGGTAGTGAAATTAATGTGATCTATCGAGCGCTGGCGGCTCGTCGAATGCTACCTGTCCTACCCTACGCAAGATAAAAAGGATATATGCCGTGACATTGCGAGTCGATATGGGAGGGCCTGCGATATAGTTCGGCCGAACATCAATCAGGAACGGCTGCCGCGACTTCTGGCACCTTGGTTGCGTCATCTGCGAATCGACGCGGGGTTCAACTCATGAAAACTAATTACGGTACCTTCGGAGCCGGGCTCTTGTTCTTGCTTCTGGCTGCCTGCGAGCGCGCACCGGAACAGTCGGAGGTCGCTGGCTCTACCCGGCCCGACGAGCATGCTGTCTTTTCCGTGCCCGTCGAATATCACACTCTGGACAACGGGCTGAAGGTCGTGATGTCGCAGGACGGAACCGCGCCGCTGGTTACGGTCGCCGTCTACTACAACATCGGCTTTCGCATCGAGCCCCGGGATCGCACCGGCTTCGCGCACCTGTTCGAACACATGATGTTCCAGGGATCGAAGAACCTCGGAAAGATGGAGTTCGTCACGCTCGTCCAGCGAAACGGGGGACTGCTCAACGGCTCGACCCGCTTCGACTACACAAACTACTTCGAGATCGTTCCCAGTAACAAGCTCGAGACGATGCTGTGGGCGGAGGCCGACCGGATGCGAAGTCTCGACATCACCGAGGAAAATCTCGTCAACCAGCAGGGCGTCGTCAAGAACGAAGTGAAGGTGAACGTACTGAATACGCCCTACGGAGGATATCCCTGGCTCGACATGCCGCAGCACGCAAACGAGAACTGGTATAACGCTCACAATTTTTACGGCGAACTGGACGATCTCGACGCCGCAGGTCTTGATGATGTGGCGGATTTTTTCTCGAGGTACTACTCGCCGGATAATGCGGCCATTGCGATAGTCGGTGATTTTGAATACGCTGAGGCGCTTGCCCTGGTGCGGAAGTATTTCGGAGATATCCCACGGTCTCCCAGGCCGGTCGAGTTGCCGGACATCAGCGAACCCCGCCAGGAACAGCAGAAAATTGCGAGCCGCCGTGATCCGCTGGCGACGCGTCCCGGATTCGCATTCGCCTACCATGCGCCGGAGCGGCTGACCCCGGAGTGGTACGCGATGGGACTCCTGGATCAGATCCTCCTGCAGGGCGAGGACAGCCTCCTTCATCAGGCGCTGGTCAAGCGTGAGGGCATTACGAGCTCCGTCGACGGCGGCATCAACGCCTTTCTCGGCAACATGCTGAACTACGAGGGTCCGATGCTGTGGCAGGCGTACTTCATCCATGATCAGGATGTCGATCAGGAACGTATATTCAAGGTGCTCGACGGCGTAATCGAGCAGGTACGCCGCGAACCAGTCGACGCGGATACGCTGGCGCGGGCGAAGGTGAAATGGCGCTCGGGCTACTACGACACCGTCACCGACAACTTCGGATTCGGCAGAGCAGATCTCCTGGCATCGCTGGCCCTGTTTGACGACCAGCCGCAGCTGATCAACGAATTCGAGGCACGGATGCTGGAGGTGACGCCGGAGCGGGTCCTGCAAACCGCGCAGGAATATCTGCGTCCAACGAACCGAACCGTGCTCACGCTCGAAGCCGGCGCGGCTAACGAAGGCGGAGAGGTGGCCAGTAATGACTAGTGGAATCTGCGCTGCGGGAGTCCGCAATCGAAACCGCGCTTCCATGACTGCGCTGGCCGCGACGGTCCTGATGCTCGGCGCTTTCGCGATGGCGCAGGACGACGCCAGGGAGACGCCTCCGCCGGGAGGTCCTCCCAAAGACTTTGCGCTTCCCGAACGCGAGGTCCGGCGACTCGACAATGGCTTGCAGATTACCGCAGTGCCGTACGGATCCGTGCCGAAAGCGACGATCGCCGTGGTGATCAACGCCGGTAATCTCAATGAAGGCGACCAGACGTGGCTCGCCGACTTGACCGGCGACTTTCTGCTGGAGGGGACGACGACACGCAGCGGAGAGGAGATCGCGCGTCAGGCGGCATCCATGGGAGGGCAGGTCACCGTCAATGTCAGCGAAGACCTTACGATGATCAGTGGGGATGTGCTGACCGAGTTCGCGCCACAAATGGCCAGGCTGCTCGCGGACATCACGAGAAATCCGGGCTTTCCCGAGCAGGAACTCGAACGGCTGAGGCGCGACCGATTGCGCATGGTCAGTGTCGCCCGGACTCAGCCGGACCAGATGGCGGTGGAGGCGTTTCGTAAGGCGCTGTACGGCGACCACCCGTATGGCCGTCTATTTCCGGACGAGGCGCAACTGCAGGGCTACAGCCTCGAGGCTATCCGGGATTTTCACGCCGGCAATTTCGGTGCAAAACGCGCGCACGTTTTTGTAGCGGGCCGGTTTGATTCGGCGGAAACGATCGGGGCCATCGAGAACGCGTTTGCCGACTGGAAGGCCGGGCCCGACCCGTTGGTGAGGATTCCTGACCGCGCCGAGGGCAAGGTGGTGGTCGACGTCATCGACAGACCGGATGCATCGCAGTCCAATATCTATTTCGGGCTGCCGACGATCAGCCCCGGTCACGACGACTGGATTCCGCTTCAGGTCAGTAACACGCTCCTGGGTGGATTTTTCTCATCTCGCATAACGCGGAATATTCGCGAGGATAAGGGCTACACGTATTCGCCGTACAGCATGCTGTCGCCTCGTTACAGAGACGGGTACTGGGCGCAGGTTGCCGCGGTGACGACTGAAGTCACCGGACCTGCCATTCAGGAAATCGTGAACGAGATCGAAGAGCTGCAGAAAAATCCACCGCCGGCCACGGAACTGGAAGGTGTGAAGACCTATACGGCGGGGTCGTTCGTCAGGCAAAACTCGACGCGGGGAGGGATCATCAACATTCTGAGCTATCTGGATCATCATGCACTGCCAGCGAGTTACCTCACGAACTATGTCAGCGAGGTACACTCGGTGACACCGGAGCAAGTGTCGGAGATGGCGCGTGAGTATCTGCGCAAGGAAGACATGACGCTGGTTGTCGTCGGAGACCGCAGCCAGGTGTCGGAGCAGGTCGCGCCGTGGATTGGTAGCGCTGAATAGGGAAGCTCTCTGCACAAGTCAAATAGTGCCCCTGTAGGAGCCCGCCATTGCGGGCGACAACTGCCTTCGTTTGTCGTCACGACCGCCACAGCCATCGGGGCGGCGCCAGACGGAGGCGACTCGGCACCCCCGGTCGTGGTCGCCCGCAATGGCGGGCTCCTACAATGCGCGAATCGGCGACGCGTAAGAGGCGGGATGTGTCAGCGTCTCTGCAGTGACAGCACGAGCGTAACGTCCGGCATCGATCCGGGGTGTATGTCTTCCCCGACCGCCAACGTCAGCACGTATTCCCGTGACAAGCGGAAGCCGATGCCCGCCGTCAGCAACGCGGCTACGTCATCCAGCGGTGCGATGGCGGAATCGTAGACCGGACTGCGCAGCAGCAGCTGCACGCCCAGCGTCGACCTCGCGGTCAGGTCGTAGCCGAGCCCTGCCGACACCTGGCCGACGACGCGACGGACAGGAGGAGAGTCGAAATCCGGTGCGCCCAGCCACGTGGCGCTCGCGCGATAGAATCCACTCAAACGCGCCATACCCGTGAGTCGCCTGCCGTCGCCGGCAATTCCCAGGCTTAGGTCGATGCCACCACTGCCGAGCAACGAGTCGCTGTCGCCGGTCGGAAACTTGACGCCAAAACGCAACGCGGAACTGCTTCGCCCCGACTGAGCGAGGCGCCATCCGCCAAGAAGCCGCACGTCGCCCGGTCCGTGTACATTGCGGGTGAAACGGAACTGACCGCTGTCGTCTTCGTAGCTGAACAGCAGCTGGTCCTTCGGTCGTTCGCGCCGTATTCCGTCCGGCAGTCCGAAAATGCTGTGCCAGCGATCGATGAACCCGTCCAGGCCACCCGATTCGTGGGATACCCACGGAACGTCGATACCGAGCTCGAGACGTTCGGAGACGCCCCGGCGGTAGCGAAAGCCCAGACGCCTGGTCTCGCCGTCGAACAGGACTGATTCTCCGTCGCCGGCATCGCGGGTGGAGTGACTCGAGGCCGTGGCGTAGAACTCCCAGACGTCATCGCCGACGCCTGACAGACTGCTGTCTTCAAGGCTGTCCGGAAAGCCATAAAGGCCTGTGAGCGGGCCGTTGTCGCGATCGATGAGCGCCTCCGACAGCGCGATCTTCGTCCCCAGGCAACCGAAGACGAAGAGAAGCAGGGAGCCGAACTTCATATGGCCGCGACGATGCAGGTACGATCGCGGAACATCAAAGACCCCTGGTTCTGATTCGGCGAGGGAGTCGTATTCTACACGGGGACTTTCAGAGTGTCGCAAGCTCGACGTTGGTCAGCCGGTGCCCGTAATAAGAGTGCGACATTGTCTTGCTCTCGAGGTCGGCGATAATGTAGTCGGCGAAATTGACGTCGTAGAGGCGCTCGACGACGCCAATGCCTCCGGGCGAAAACACGTTTATCTCCATGAGCTTGTCACCGACGATATCCAATCCGACCAGGTACATGCCGTCCTGAACCAGCTTCGGCCGCACTATATCGACGAGCCGTAGCGCTTGTTCGTCGGGTTCGGCGACCTCTATGGTGCCGCCTGCCTTCACGTTGCTGCGTGCGTCTCCTTTCTGGTTCACCCGACGAAACGCGGCGTACTGACCGTCAACCTGGAGGACGCGGCCGTTCATCACGAACAACCGCATATCGCCGCCGCGCGCGGCGGGCAGATATTCCTGCACGACCGCGTATCCGTCGCGAAGCACCGCTTCCACCATCTGGTTGATGTTCGCCTTTTCACCGGGCTGGGCCAGGAAAACGTTCTGACCGCCGGACCCCTGCAGCGGTTTGATCACGGCACGGCCGTCGTGAGCGTCGATGAAGCGGCGGATACTTTCGACGTCCCGTGCAATGCAGGTCTCGGGGCGTGCCTCCTCCGGGAAATGCTGGAAATAGGTCTTGTTCAGGGCGTAAGCGAGGTGGCTGGGATCATTGAGTACAATGACACCGCGTTCGATAGCGAGTTTTCCGAACAGAATGCCGGCGGTCTGGGCCCATGGCCTGCCGGTCGCATCCTCGGCGGGGTCGTTACGCAGCATCAGGATATCGAGGTCGTCGATCGGGACCCGGTCCTGCTGTGCATTCTCGTCCTGTAGTTCTTTGAGCAGGGATTCATTCGACTTGTATTTTTTCTTCTGCGGCGTGACGGCTGTCGCATGCACCGAACCGTCCGGATCGTAGATGAAGTCGGCCACGCTGAAGAGCCAGACGTCGTGACCGAGGTTACGCGCCGCAACCGCCAGTCTCACTGTGGTGTATGCAGCAATCTCGGTGTGAATGTCATTGATGACGAACCCGATTTTCATGCCACCAGCCTTTGGTAAAGACCCTCCAGCGGTACCTGAACGCAGTCGGTCAGTCTTTGCTGCGCAGCGGCGTTGTGAGCGTACGCCGGCATCAACGTCGGCGGTGCCAGCCAGCCTGCTTTTCCGAGCTTCCGGATGGTCGGAAGCTGCGAGAGTGAGAATTTTCCGATCAGCAGCTGCTCGAAGGGGTGACCTTCGCGCAGGTAGGAAAGGAGCCGCTTGAATCCGCGCAGGTACACGACATCCTTGGTCAATCCGCCGCCGCGAAATGTCCGTGTGGTGATAGTGAAGGCAGCTCTGCCGCTGAATCCGTATTTCGAGTGCAAGGCATCGAAGACGTCCGGAAAGTCGGCGCCGTCAGCAAGCAGACGCACAGCAATAACCCGTGCTGCCAACGTGCGCAGACGCAGGGCCGACAGGTTTCCGGAGAGATATTCCGCCAGGACCCCGATGCCTTCCTGCAATTCGTCGTAGTGGGCAAGGCCGCACTGCAGCTGATGCAGGGGCTGACATCCTCCATTGTACCAGGTCAGTATGTGCGTGCCGATTTCGTGATGGAGGAGGGCGTCGAGGCGTTCGCGCGGAATGCGCGCGTCCTCGGATATGAACAGCGTATTGTTCGACACCATGAGCCCGGCCGTTATGTCGCGCGAACACTTCACTTTTGCGGAGAAATCCGGACATTTGCTTTGATAGTGCTCGAACTGCCTGTAAGCAGCCTCGGTGATGCGCCCAGGACCGACGAACTGACCGGTGGCGCTCGGCATCGCCTCTACAACGTCCAGAATGTGCCGTGCATCTGCATGAAGATCCGGTGTCGCAGTCCCGAAAAGGTCGGTACTCGCCTGGAGAAAGCCGTCCGTACCGCGCAGCTCGACCAGTTCGAGTTGCCGATCGAGTTCCCGCCCCTTTTCGGCCAGTAGAGCCTTGAACAGGGGATCCTCGATCTCGCGAACAGGCAACGCGAGGAGTCGCTCGCGTGTGCCCGCGATGTGAATGTCGGGGTCGTTGTAGCGAAACCGGGGAGCCGTTCTGAACCCTTCTGACCGGAACTCTTCCCAGAGACTTTGCGTGTCACAGGGCGTCACCGCCCGGAGCCAGTCAAAGTCTGCGGAGATGAGCGCCATCTCGGTATCGACCAGGGCCGCTACCGGAGGCAACCGCGGAAGCGTGCGATCGCCTGCTTCGATCACGCCTGCCCTCGCTGCCTTGCCAGTTCCTGCCGCGTTGCATTCGTGGCGTTTCGCAACGCGATCCGCAACTCCTCGAGCGCGGGGATGTTGGCTGTTGCACTCCATTCGTCCATGAAAAACTTCTTGAACTCGAGGGACAGCACGCAAACCCGGTCAGGGTAACGGGTGTGCAACCACTCCGGAAAGTGACCACCCCGGAATTTCACGTTCTCCCGGACGTCGAGAGGGCGCTTCCGGAATTCCTGCCGGCGCAGCACCGCAACGAACCTTTCTACCAGGGTCGACCAGCGATCGCGGTCCATCGTGCCGGTGCCGACATTTATCTCCGGATTTCCCGCCACGCTCCCACCGGGACTTCCGGGACCGCTTCGGCGGTAGTTGTAACTGTGCAAATCGAGGACAAGAATGCTGTGCCATCGCCCGATGTGGTCGTCCAGCAGCCCGGCTACTTCCCGATAGAAGCGGTCGTACTGCGCAAGCGACTCCTCGACGATTCGGCGAGGGGGCGGTTCGCGCCAGACGCGCTGTCCCCAGCTATCGTCGGGAGTCATCGCGATGGCCTTCTCCCTGGGACGATTCAGGTCCATTTCGAAACGGGAGCGGTAGACTTGTATGGCGCTGTCACCGATCCCCGTCCAGAAGCCGGTGAGGGGGTCTTCCTCTCGCAGGCGATCCTCATCGCTGATCTCCAACCATTCGGCGACGTTCGGGCGGACCTCGTGACCGGAATGAATGGCAGTTGCGATCACCGGACCGTCGCCGACCTCGAACGACCAGGCCGGCCCGACGGAGACTGCCGCATCCGGTCGCGCGTCGGGACGCCGTGCACGGCGCTGCGAAAGATCATTGACGGAATCTGTAACCAATGCGGACTCGCTTTGCGGGAAGGGCTTTCGACGAGGTGCAAGTTGCATGCCACGAGGTGTCGGCGGGGGCGAACGGATAGCGTCGTTTCACTGCCCTTGGGTGCGTGGTAATTATTACGCAATCCCGGCGCGAATTTACAAGCACGCGTTGTCGCGTGGCGGCGTTTTTCGACAGCCTGCTAAAATGACGCGTCGGTCGCGATCATCTTTATCAGGCACGCAATGAACATTCGGACTCGCACCATCGACTACCGGGACGGCACGCAGGTGCTGCAGGGATTCATGTGCTGCGACGCCGCTGCGCCCGGCCCGGTTCCCGGCGTTCTGGTTGCTCATACCTGGCGCGGACGGAGCGAATATGAGGAGAAAAAGGCCCGGCAACTGGCGGAACTCGGGTACGCCGGATTTGCACTCGACCTGTTCGGCAAGGGAGTTCTCGGAAGCAGTCTGGAAGAGAATCGTGCGTTGATACAGCCGTTCATGGACGACAGGTCGCTTTTGGCGCGGCGAATGCAGCTCGCAGTCGATGAGCTGCGGAGGCAGGACGAAGTTGACGAAACGCGCGTCGCCGCGATCGGTTTTTGTTTCGGTGGATTGTGTGTGCTGGACCTCGCCCGTTCAGGCTCTGACGTCAACGCGGTGGCAAGTTTTCACGGCTTGCTGACGCCGCCCCCGGACGCAGGCAGCGGGCCGATACGCTCGAAGATCCTGATCATGCACGGCTGGGACGACCCCATGGCGCCGCCGGAACATCTGGTGGCCCTGGGACGGGAACTGACGGGAAAACAGGCGGACTGGCAGATCCACGCCTACGGCAACGCGATGCATGCCTTCACGAACCCTTTAGCCGACAACCCGGACTTCGGCACGGTGTATCAGCCGGATGCCGACCGGCGCTCCTGGGCATCCATGCAGACCTTCCTGACGGAAGTGCTGGCGCGGTAGGGCGCGGCTTTGTGCTAGCCTTGCACACCTTCCGATCAAAACATCTTCTGACAACGAAGAAGAGGACCACCGTGACATATTCCAGATTGTTCTTTTGCAGCCTTGCGGTCTGCGTGGCCTGCCTGGGCGCCTGCGGCGGTGACGAACCTCCTGCGGAGCCGGCGTCTCCACTCGCAAGCGCGCCCGGCGACCGGACAGATGCCGCTCACCAGGCAACCGGCGAGATTACCGCGGACGTCATGCGCGACTACGTCATCGAACTGTCGGATGACAAGTACGAAGGACGCGGTCCCGGAAGTCGTGGCGACGAAGCAGCGCGCGCTTACCTGATCGAAGAACTGCAGAAGCTGGGACTGGAACCCGGTGCGGCGGACGGTTCGTGGGAGCAGCCGTTCGATCTCATCGGAGTAACTACGGAGCAACCTGAGGAATGGACGTTCCATCACGACGATGGAGACGTCACCCTCAAGCAATGGGAGCAGTTCATCGTGTCCAGCGGGGTGCAGGAAGAGCAGGCGAACGTCGAGAACGCAGAGCTCGTGTTCGTAGGCTATGGAATCCAGGCTCCCGAATACGAGTGGGACGATTTCAAGGGCCAGGACCTGAAAGGCAAGGTGCTCGTTATCCTGAATAACGATCCTTCCTGGGACCCTGAGCTGTTCGGCGGCGAGACGCGACTCTGGTACGGGCGCTGGGACTACAAGTATCTCAGCGCGGCCCGCCAGGGCGCCGCCGGCGCGATCATCATTCATACGGTTCCGTCCGCGGGATATCCGTTTCAGGTAGTGCAAACGTCCTGGACCGGCGAACAATTCGAGCTGCCCGCCGGGGACGAGCCACGCAACCAGGCGAACGCATGGATTACGGACGATTCAGCGCGTCAGCTTTTCGAGGTGGCGGGCTTCGATCTCGATGAACTGCGTACCGCAGCCGACAATCGTGATTTCGAGCCGGTGGCGCTCGGCATTACGACATCGATTTCGATGGACGTCACGCTCAACCGGACGTTGTCCGCGAATGTCCTTGGCCTGATTCCCGGCAGCGACCCGGAATTGCGCGACGAAGCGGTTATCTACACGGCCCATCACGATCACTTAGGTGTAGGCACGCCGAACGACGAAGGCGACAAAATCTACAACGGCGCGATGGACAACGCTTCTGGAGTCGCCCAGGTGCTGGCGATTGCGAAGGCCATAAAGGCACTTCCGCAGGCGCCGCGCCGCTCGATCCTGGTTGCGCTGGTCGGCGCCGAAGAGCAGGGACTGCTGGGCTCAAAATATTATGCAGAAAATCCGACCTTTCCTCCCGGAAAAATCGCCGCGAACCTGAACTACGATGGCGGCAACATCTGGGGCCATACGCATGACGTTACGTTCATCGGTCTCGGCAAGTCTTCGATAGACACCCTTGTCGAGAAAGTCGCCGCCGAGCAGGGAAGGGTGGTGAAAGCCGATCAGTTTGCCGATCGGGGATACTTTTACCGTTCCGATCAGTTCAGCTTCGCCAAGATCGGCGTACCGGCCATGTACCTGGACACGGGTACGGATTTCGTGGACCGCCCCGAAGGCTGGGGTAAGGAACAGGTCAATCACTACACCGACGTCCATTATCACCAGCCGAGCGACGAGTACGACCCGAGCTGGGTCTTCGACGGCATGATCGCTGACGCGCTGCTCGGCTACTGGACCGGCCTGGCAATCGCCAACGCCGACGAGATGCCCAGATGGCAGGAAGGCGACGAGTTTGAAGCGGCACGGCTGGAGGCGCTGGCCGCCAGGGAGGACTGACGACTCAGGGTCGGTCCAGGAACCAGCGGTAAGCCGGATCGCCCGCAGTGCGGGCGCCTCCGACAGCCTTGTTCCCCTAGAAGTTCAGCTGTACAGCCAACTGGGTGGCTCCGACTCCCGGTATGTATGAGGCGCCGAGGGAATCGTCTTCCCATACGTGCACGTCGGTCTGCACACCGATGCTCAGGGTGCGCGAGGCGAAGTACCGCACGCCGATACCTCCTGCGAAAGTCGTCTGCGTCTCGTCGGTGCCCAGAAAGTCGACTTTGAGGGAGCCCACCCCGAGTTGTCCGAACAATTCCCAGCCGCTGCCGCCGAACGGGATGATCCCCACGGCGTGCACGGAGACCGCCGTGGCGTCGAGATCGACGGACTGCAGGCTGAAAGTGCCGTAATCTGTGTACCGGCCTTCA
>Ga0299913_10004071_pt1 | contig 12178 bp, 8 predicted proteins | sample RVTome_9_FD_201360 | JGI IMG/M metagenome (GOLD analysis project Ga0299913, IMG submission 201360) | Soil microbial communities from uranium-contaminated site in the Upper Colorado River Basin, Wyoming, United States - RVT155D38 (version 2) ... | reverse complement strand
GCCTGGACAGGTGTCCGAGTGGCTGAAGGAGCCGGTCTCGAAAACCGGTATACCCTCACGGGTATCGTGGGTTCGAATCCCACCCTGTCCGCTGTCCCCCCATCCAATGCCCGCTCCTCAGTCCGGCTCCTCCGCCCCCGGCACGCCGGCCGTGCGCTCCCTGGCCCGGCAGCTCAGCGTGTGGTCGGCGGTGGCCATCGTGATCGGCAGCATGATCGGCAGCGGAATTTTCCGGGTGCCGAGCGCGACGGCTGCCCACGTCGGGACTCCCGGCGCCATGATGCTCGTGTGGCTGGTGGGCGGATTGGTGGCGCTGTGCGGTGCCCTCACGCTGGCGGAGCTCGCGGCCCTCTACCCTCGCGCGGGGGGACTGTACGTCTACCTCCATGAGGCGTACGGGCCGCTGCCCGCCTTCCTGGTCGGGTGGCTCTTCCTCGTCATCGCGCCTGCCTCCATCGGCGCAGTGGCGCTGGTCTTCGGCGAGTACCTCGGCCGGCTCGTTCCGCGTCTGCACGATCACACCCGGCTGGTTGCCGCAGCCGCCGTGCTTCTCGTCGCGGGCTGGAATTACCGTTCTCTCCGGTTCGGGGCGGCGGTTCAGAACATCTCCTCGACGTCCAAGGTGCTCGCCATCCTCGCGCTCGCCCTGGCATCGTTCCTTTCGAATGAGGCCGGCGGGGAAGTCTCGGCCGTCTTCACCCGGCTGGCGCCGGACAGCTGGGCGGGTTTCGGACTCGGGCTGGTGACGGTGCTGTGGGCCTACAACGGTTGGCAGGATGCCACGTACGTGGGTGGAGAGGTGGAGTCGCCCGGGCGCAACCTGCCGCGGGCTCTCACCATCGGCACGCTGATCGTGACCAGCGTCTACCTGGTGGTCAACGCCGGATACCTCGCCGTGCTGCCGATTGATGCGATCGCCAAGTCGCCGCTGGTCGCGGCGGACGTCGCCGTTCGCCTGTTCGGGGGGGTCGGCAACGCGCTCATCGCCGCGCTGGTGTGTGTCTCGACCTTCGGAACGATCAATAGCGGCACCATGTGCTATCCCCGGATTTTCTACGCCATGGCGGACGACCACCTCTTCTTCCGCGGTATCGCCGCCGTGCATCCCCGGCATGCCACCCCTCACGCCGCGATCGTGCTGACGGCGGCGCTCGCGATCGGTTTGCTCTGGGTCCGGACGTTCGAGCAGCTCATCGAGATCTTCATTCTCGGCATTCTGCCGTTCTGGGGTCTCGGCGCCGCAGCGGTCATCGTGCTCCGTCTCCGCCGGCCCGACCTCGAGAGACCGTACCGCACACCGGGCTATCCTTTCGTACCGCTCCTGTTCATCGCGGCGACCCTGGGGCTGCTGCTCAATTCACTGTTCCAGCGCCCCGGCCCCACCCTCGCGAGCTTCGCGGCGATCGTGGCCGGGATTCCGGTCTATTACTTCTGGCGCAGGCGGTGAGGGATCCGGCCACCGCCCTGACCGGCTGCCTGCTCGGGCAGGCACTGGGTGACGCCCTCGGCTTCGTGGTCGAGGCCCGTCCGCGCCGCGTTGCTCGGGAGTACGTGCGGGACTATCTGCTCGCCGGAAGGGCCGGCGAGCGCGCCCACCCCGACTTTCCCTTCGGCCAATACAGCGACGACACCCAGCTCGCGCGCGAGCTCCTGCTGAGCTTCGCGGAGACGGGGACCTGGCGTCCCGAGGCGTTCGCCCGGCGGGTGGCCCTGCTCTTCGCGGAGGGAAGGGACGTCGGGGCGGGGCCGGGCACGCGCTCGGCGGCGATGCGGCTCCTGGGGGGCACGCACTGGAGCCTCTCCGGCACGCCCGCACCCTACGCCGGAAATGGCAGCGCCATGCGGGCCGCCCCTCTCGGACTGCTCTTCGGCGACGACGTGGTCCTGGTGGCACGGGCGGCGGTGGAGCAAAGTCTCGTCACTCACCTCGACCCGCGCTGCTCCGCGGGCGCTGTGGCCGTAGCGGTCGCCGCCTCGCTCGCCGCGAGCGGTGGGCCGATCGGGACCGAGGAATTCCTCGAGACGGTCGCCGGCCACGCCGCCGGAGCCGACTCGTCGCTCGCCGAGGCGATCCGACGCCTGGACGAATGGATGGGCCTGGAGCCGGAGGCGGCAGCGCGACGACTGCACGCCGAGCGACTCGACCCGGCGTACGCCGACGAGTGGCACGGCATCTCCGCCTTCGTGACGCCCAGTGTGATGTGGAGCCTCTATGCCTTCCTGCGGACGCCGGACGACTACTGGACGACGGTGTGCACCGCCGTCGGGGTTGGAGGAGACACCGACACGATGGCCGCGATCGCCGGAGCCGTCTCGGGGGCCAGGCTGGGCCCGGCCGCGCTGCCGGCGGAGCTGGTCGCGCGGCTCAACGACCGGGGCGAATGGGGGTGGGAAGCGCTGAGCGATCTCGCCCGCCGTGCCGCGCGGCTGGTCGGATGCTGAGTGAGGGTTATAGTTGGCGGACGAGACGGCGGTCGGAACCAGAGGCCCGAGGGATCACATGCCACACGGGAAGATCTACCAGGATGTCGCCGAGACGGTGGGCAACACCCCACTCATCCGCCTCAATCGGCTGGGCGTAGGTCTGCCCGGCCGGATCGCCGTCAAGCACGAAGGGTACAACCCGTACGACTCGGTGAAGGACCGCATCGGCGCGGCGATGATCGACGACGCGGTGGAGAAGGGCAGACTCAAGCCCGGCATGGTCATCGTGGAGCCCACCAGCGGCAACACCGGCATCGGGCTGGCCTACGTCGCGGCGGCGAGAGGCTACCGCGGCATCTTCGTCATGCCCGACACGATGACCGTCGAGCGGCGCTACGCCCTGCGTGCGCTCGGCATGCGGGTGGTGCTCACCGAGGGTCCCAAAGGCATGAAGGCCGCGATGGCGCGCGCCGAGGAGATCCTCGCCCGGCTCGGCGACCGCGGCTGGATGCCCCGCCAGTTCGAGAACCCGGCCAACCCGGCCATCCATTACAGCACCACCGGACCCGAGATCTGGGCCGACACGGCCGGACAGGTGGCGGTATTCGTCGCGGGGGTCGGAACCGGGGGCACCATCACCGGGGCGGGCCGCTATCTGCGGGAGAAGAATCCGGACATCCGGATCGTGGCCGTCGAGCCGGCGGAGAGCCCGGTGCTCTCGGGGGGAGAGCCCTCGCCCCACCGGCAGCAGGGGATCGGCGCCGGGTTCGTCCCCCAGATTCTCGACACCGGGATTTACGACGAGGTGATCCGGGTGTCGAATGACGACGCGATCGCCACGACCCGCCGGCTGGCCCGCGAAGAGGCGATCTTCGCCGGCATCTCCAGCGGCTCGATCACCTGGGCCGCCCTGCAAGTGGCGTCGCGGCCGGAGAGTGCCGGAAAACTGGTCGTCTCGATCATCTGCGATTTCGGCGAGCGCTATCTCTCGAATGCGGTGTACACCGAGCTGGCGGATCAGGATTACGGGGATCTGGAGTCGGCCATCGAGGGGCGAGCGGGGCAGATGACAGCCCTCGGCCCGCGCGATTAGTTTGCGTCCTTTCCGGCCACCACCCCCCAACCACTGAGGTGAAGGCACTCGTGACCACTCCCCAGCCGGCCGAGCGGGTCGACTCCATATTCGGCAGCGATGTGTTCTCCCGAAGCGTGATGCGGCAGCGCCTCCCCAAGGAGGTGTACCGCAGTCTGCTTCGCACCATCGACCGCGGCGAGCCGCTCGATCCCGCGGTGGCGGACGTCGTCGCGGCTTCCATGAAGGACTGGGCGGTCGAGAACGGCGCGAGCCACTACACCCATTGGTTCCAGCCGCTGACGGGGCTCACCGCGGAGAAACACGATTCGCTCGTCGGCCCCGACGGCACCGGCGGAGTGGTCTTCAACTTCTCGGGCTCGGAGCTGGTCCAGGGTGAGCCCGATGCGTCGAGCTTTCCCTCGGGCGGGCTCCGCGCCACCTTCGAGGCCCGCGGCTACACCGCTTGGGACGCCACCAGTCCCGCGTTCCTCATGCGCGGCGACAACAACGTCACCCTCTGCATCCCGACCGCCTTCGTCTCCTGGACCGGCGAGGCGCTGGACACCAAGATCCCGCTCCTGCGCTCGGTGGAGGCGCTGTCGAGGCAGGCGCTCCGCATCCTCAAGATCTTCGGCACCGACGAGGGCGTGTCCCGGGTCCACACCACGGTGGGTCCCGAGCAGGAATACTTCCTGGTGGATCGCGAGCTCTACTACAAGCGGCCCGACTTGCTCATCTGCGAGCGCACGCTCTTCGGTGCGCGGCCGCCAAAGGGCCAGCAGCTCGAAGACCACTACTTCGGGACCATCCCGCCCCGGGTCCTCGCCTTCATGGCGGAGTCGGAGCGCGAGCTCTACCGGCTCGGGGTGCCGGTGAAGACCCGGCACAACGAGGTGGCCCCCGGCCAGTACGAGATCGCGCCACTGTTCGAGCCGAGCCACATCGCCAGCGACCACCAGATGATCATGATGGAGACCCTGAAGCGGGTGGCACCGCGCTTCGGCCTCCAGGCGCTGCTGCACGAGAAGCCGTTCGCCGGCGTCAACGGATCGGGCAAGCACAACAACTGGTCGATGTCCACCGATACCGGCGTCAACCTGCTCGATCCCCAGGACGAGACCCACACCAACATGCAGTTCCTGGTGTTCCTCGTCGCGACCATCCGCGCGGTGGACATCCACGCCGACCTGCTGCGCGCGTCGATCGCCTCCGCGGCGAACGATCACCGGCTCGGCGCCAACGAGGCGCCGCCCGCCATCATCTCCATCTTCCTCGGGAAGATGCTCTCGGACATCCTGGAGCAGGTGGAGAAGGGGCTGCCCAAGCGGACGATCCGGGGCGGCATCCTCGACATGGGGGCCAAGACGCTGCCCCAGCTTCCGCGGCACTCGGGCGACCGCAACCGGACGTCTCCCTTCGCCTTCACCGGGAACAAGTTCGAGTTCCGCGCCGTGGGCTCGAGCGCCAGCATCGCCTGGCCCAACACGGTGCTCAATACGATCGTGGCGGAATCACTGGACTACATGGCGGGCGAGCTGGAGAAGGCGGTGGGCGCGCGTCCCTCGCCGGCACGACTCCAGGCCGGGGTGATCGCGGTCCTGAAGAAGGTCATCAAGCAGCACCGCCGGGTGGTCTTCGACGGCGACAACTACTCCGAGGAGTGGCACGCGGAGGCCGCCAGGCGCGGGCTTCCGAACCTGCGCGACTCGGTCGAGGCGTTCCAGGTGCTCAAGGCCAGGAAGAACCTCGACTTGTTCCGGAAGTACGGCGTGCTCGGCAAGTCGGAGTACGAGTCCCGGATCCACATCGCGATCGAGAAGTACGTCAAGCAGCTCGCCATCGAGGCCGAGACCATGGTCTCCATGGCCCGGGGGCAGATCCTCCCGGCGGCGCTCGAGCACCAGCGGCGGATGGCCGAGGCGGTGGCGGCCACCAAGGCCGCGGGAATCGAGCCGGGCGAGACGTTGGGCGCGTTGCGGGAGTTCATCGGGCTGGTGGATCAGTTCCGGCAGCGGACCGCCGAGGTCGAGCGGCTGGCCGCGCACCACGAACACGATACCACCCGGCACGCCGCGCAGATCAGCAGGGACCTCAAGCCCGCCATGGCGCGCCTGAGGGAGACCGGCGACACGATCCAGAGCCACGTTGCCGCGGATCTCTGGCCGCTGCCGACGTATCGGGATCTGTTGTTTCTGAAGTGACAGGGCTTCTACCCCGGCCAGCCCACCGGCCGGCTTCGGGTCAGCACGAAGAGCTCCGAGGGGCACCGGGCCGGCGTCAGCACGCCGGCCATGGACTGGAAAGCCACCGATTCTTCAGGCGTGGTGTCGGGATCGAAGTAGACGGCGATGGCTTCAACCAGGCGGGGGCGATTGCTGCGGACCAGCGCGTCCAGCCAGGGTTGCGGATCGGTGAGACGGCGGCATTCCAGCCTGACTCGGACGGCGCCGTCGAGCCAGCAGGGAAGGGTCCCCAGCTCGTTCGCCAGCGGCTCCGTCAGGAGGAGGCTCTCCCCCCTGGGAGTGATCGCCCCGAACCGCAATCTGCCACGCTCGTTTCGCTGGTGGATCACGGTCCCCCAGCCGTAGCACGGCCGCTGGTGCTGGTACCAGTCCAGCACGCGCAAGAGCTGTTCTCGTAAAGCGTCGACGACCAGTGGTGATTGCATGGGGTACCGCCGTCCAGGGTTGCCGATCTCACCTGTAGCAGTGGGGTCGCCCCACCACTAAGCAGGATACGGGCCAATTTCCCCGACCCCCCTGCACGAGGGGGTCCCATCCCCCTGGCGCCCGCCCACCAACCCCCTCACATTCCGCGCTCGGAGGCACCAGGGCCCTCCGGGTTCCCCGCAGATCGCCGAGCGCATGCCAGATCCAGCCACCTCCGGCTCGAACGTCTTCTACCGGAAGCTGACGCGGCACTACCCACGAATCGTGCGCGGAGAGGGTTGCTACCTCTTCGACGAGGCGGGTCGCCGCTACTTCGACGCGTGCGGTGGCGCCTTCGTCGTGAACCTGGGTCACGGGGTGGCCGAGATCGCCACCGCCGTCGGCAACCAGGCCCGCACGCTGGGCTACGTGAACGGCACGGCGTTCACCCACGATCCGGTCGAGGAGCTGGCCGCCGAGATCGCCCAACTCTCCGCGGCCGATCTCGAGTTGGTCTATCCGCTGGGAAGCGGCTCGGAGGCGGTGGAGGCGGCGCTCAAGCTGGCGCGGCAGTACTGGATCGAGATGGGGCGGGGCGCGAAGCGCAAAGTGATCGCGCTGGCGCCGTCGTATCACGGAAACACCCTGCTCGCCCTTTCCGTCTCCGCCCGCCCCCACTCCAGCGCCTTCTTCAAGGACTGGATGGTCGAAGTGATTCGGGTCCCCGCTCCGTACCCTTACCGGTGCGAGTGCCGTGGCAAGCCGCCGTACTGCCCCGCATGCAGCGGCGTGGCGATCGAGGCGGCGATCCTGGAAGCCGGCCCCGGCTCGGTCGCCGCGCTGATCGCGGAACCGATCGGCGGGTCCTCGACCGGCGCATCGGTGCCGCACGAGGGCTACTGGGCGCGAGTGCGCGAGGCGTGCGACCGACACGAGGTCCTGCTCATCGCCGACGAGGTGCTGACCGGCGCGGGGCGGACCGGCACCTGGTCGGCGCTCGAGCCGTACGGCGTCGTGCCCGACATCATGACGCTGGGGAAGGGGATCGCCGGGGGCTACGTCCCGCTCTCCGCCGTCGTCACCAGCCGCGCGATCGCGGACGTCCTCGCGCGAGGGTCCGGGTCTCTGGCGCACGCGCAAACCTTCTCCCATCACCCGGTGCTCTGCGCCGCCGGCGTGGCCACGCTGCGCTACCTGCGCGGCAATCGTCTCATCGAGCGCTGCGCCGACATGGGTCGCGTGCTGCACAGCCGCCTCTCGGCGCTGCGCGATCTCCCGCTGGTGGGCGACGTCCGCGGCCGCGGCCTGCTGGCCGGGATCGAGTTCGTGGCCGACCGGGAGACCCGCGAGCCGCTGGCTCGATCCGCCGGCTTCGCGGAGGCGTTCACCCAGGCCGCCCTCGAGGCCGGACTGGTGGTGTGGCCCAACATCGGGCATGCCGATGGCCACAACGGCGACCTTGTGATGCTGGCCCCTCCCTTCATCGTCACCGAGGATCAGATCGACGAGATCGCCGTGCTGTTCACCAGGGCGCTGTGGGGTGCCGCGGAGCGGGTGGGAGTGGCCAGATGACGACCGCGACGAAGATCACGTACACGTCGGCCACCGGCGACCTGGACGACTTTCACCGCCGCTTCGACGAGGCTCTGGCCCGGGTGCGGGCCGCGGCCGGCGCCACCTATCCCAACCTGATCGGCGGCGAACCGGTCGCCGGCGCGGAGGCCCCGCTCGACGACCGCTCCCCGATCGACACCTCCTTCCTCCTGGGCCGGTTCGCCGCCGCCGGACCGGCCGAGGTTGATCTCGCCGTCCGGCAGGCCAAGGACGCGCAGCGGGACTGGGCCCGGCGTGCATGGCAGGAGCGGGTCGGCATCCTGCGGCGCGCCGCCGAGCTGATCCAGCAGCGGAAATACGATCTCGCCGCGCTCATGTCCCTCGAGGTGGGCAAGAGTCGCCTGGAGGCGATGGGAGACGCGGAGGAGTCGGCCGACCTGATCGAGTACTACTGCGGCCAGGTCGAGGAGACCGACGGGTTCGTGCGACCGATGGGGCGGATCACGCCGGTGGAGCGGAACACCGATGTGCTGCGGCCCTATGGCGTGTTCGTCTGCATCGCGCCCTTCAACTTCCCGCTGGCGCTCTCGACCGGCATGTCCTCCGCCGCGCTCATGGCTGGCAACGCGGTGGTCTACAAGCCGTCGGAGGAGGCGCCATGGACCGGGCTGCGCCTCGCGGAGATCTACCGCGATGCCGGGCTTCCCGCGGATCTGTTCAACTTTCTGGCGGGCCGCCGGGAGACGATCGGGGACGCGCTCTGGCAGCACCCCGGCGTGGACGGTGTGGTCTTCACCGGGTCGAAGGCGGTGGGCCTCAGGATTCACGCGGGCATCAGCGCGCGGTGGATCAAGCCGTGCCTGATGGAGCTGGGCGGCAAGAATGCGGCGGTCGTGACGGCGAGTGCCGACCTCGACGCCGCCGCCGAGGGCGTGATGCGCTCCGCCTTCAGTCTCCAGAATCAGAAGTGCAGCGCCACATCCCGGGTGTACGTGGACCGGAGGGTGGCGGCACCGTTCGTCGAGCGGCTGGTCGAGAAGACCCGCGCCATCCGGATGGGAGACCCCACCGAGCGGGACGTGTTCTTCGGTCCGGTCATCAATGGGCGAGCCGTCGAGCGGTTCGACCGCGCCGTGGCCCAGGCTCGGGGCGAGGGACGCGTCATTCTTGGCGGCGAGCGGCTTCGGGGCGGTGTCTTCGACAGGGGTCACTTCGTGGCGCCGACCATCGCGAGCCTCCCGCTCACCAGCTCGCTGTTTCGGGAGGAGCTGTTCGTGCCCGTTCTGGCCGTGGGGGAGGTGGACGGTCTCGACCAGGCGATCGTCGAGTCGAACGCGGCCGAATACGGTCTCACCGCCGGCATCTTTTCCTCGGACCCCGACGAAGTGGCCCGGTTCTTCGACGAGATCGAGGCCGGCGTCTGCTATGCCAATAAGCGATCCGGCGCCACCACCGGCGCCTGGCCCGGTGCCCAGGCGTTCTGCGGCTGGAAGGGCTCGGGCTCGACCGGCAAGGGCGGGTGTGGGCCCTACTACGTCGCGCAGTTTCTGCGCGAGCAGAGTCGCACGGTGATCGAGACCCGATGACCGGAACCTCAGTGAGGAAGGATTCCGTCGTGCGCGACTATCCCAGGATCGTGGTGCCCCCACCCGGGCCGAAGGCGCAGGCGATCGTCCAGCGGGACGAGGAATGGACGGCGCCGTGCTACATCAAGGAGTACCCGCTCGTCGTCTCGCACGGCCGCGGACCCGTGGTGGAGGACGTGGATGGCAACCGCTTCCTCGACTTCATGGCGGGCATCGCGGTCTGCTCGACGGGCTACTCCCATCCCCGGGTGGTGTCGGCCGTGAAGGACGCCGCCGACCGATTCCTGCACATCTGCGGCTCGGACTTCTACTACGAGGGGATGGCCGCGCTCTGCGAGCGACTCGCGAGGATCGCGCCCGGATCGTCGCGCAAACGGGTCTTTCTCACCAACTCCGGCACCGAGGCGACGGAAGGCGCGATCAAGCTCGCCCGGTACGCGACACGCCGGACCGCGATCATCGCCTTCCGTGGCGCGTTCCACGGCCGGAGCACCGGCGCGGTCACGCTGACCTCGAGCAAGGCCCGGCAGCACGCCGGCTTCGGACCGCTGCTGCCGGACGTACACCATGTCCCCTACGCCTACCGGTATCGCTGCCAGTTCTGCGCCGACCAGGACGGGTGCACCCGCGGCTGCATCGGCGCCATCGAGGAGCTGTTCGCGCGGCAGGTGGATCCGGGCGACGTGGCGGCCATCTTCGTGGAGCCGGTACAGGGCGAAGGCGGCTACGTGGTGCCGCCGGCCGGCTGGCTCCGGGACCTCCGCGAGCTCTGCGACCGGCACGGGATCCTGCTGGTGGCCGACGAGGTGCAGTGCGGCGTGGGGCGCACCGGGAAGATGTGGGCCTGCGAGCACGAGGGCGTGGAGCCCGATATCCTCCTCACCGCAAAAGGCCTCGGCTCGGGCATGCCGATCGGGGCCATCGTCGCGCGGGAATCCATCAGCACCTGGGAGAGCGGGTCCCACGGCTCGACCTACGGCGGGAACCCGGTGTGCTGTGCCGCCGCGCTCGCGACGCTCGATCTGGTCGAAGGCGAGCTGATGGCGAACGCCGAGCGGATGGGGCAACGGCTCATGGCGGGCCTCCGCGTGCTCGAGGCGAAGCACGGGTGCATCGGCGAGGTGCGGGGCCTGGGGCTCATGATCGGTGTCGAGCTGGTGAAGGACCGCCGGACGCGCGAGCCGGCGCCGGACCTGCTCCGCACCCTGCTGCTCGGGGCCTTCCAGCGCGGGTTGCTGCTCCTGGGAGCGGGCACGAGCACGCTGCGGCTCGCGCCGCCGCTGGTGGTGGACCAGCAGGACGTGGACACCGCGCTCGCCATCATCGACGGTCTGCTGGGCGAGCTCGATTGAGCCGGAGGTCCAAGGTCGTCACCATGCGTGACGCCGTCGCCACCCTGGTGCGCGACGGCGATACGGTGGTGATCGAGGGATTCACCCACCTCATCTGCTTCGCCGCGGGACACGAGATCATCCGGCAGCGTCGGCGCGATCTCACCCTCTGCCGCCTCACTCCCGACTTGATCTACGACCAGATGATCGCCGCGGGCTGTGCCCGGAAGCTGGTGTTCTCCTGGGCCGGCAATCCGGGCGCGGGCTCGCTGCACGCCTTCCGGCGCGCGGTCGAACAGGGTGACCCGCCGCTCGAGCTGGAGGAGTACTCTCACTTCGGCATGGTCGCCCGGCTGAGCGCGGGCGCCGCGCGGTTGCCGTTCTGGACCCTGCGGGACTACATGGGGACCGACCTTCCGGCCGCCAACCCGCGAATCCGGACCGTCGCCTGTCCCTACACCGGCGAGATGCTGGCGACCGTTCCCGCACTCAATCCCGACGTGACCATCGTGCACGCGCAGCGCGCGGACGCCCAGGGGAACGCGCAGATCTGGGGCCTTCTCGGGGTCCAGAAAGAGGCTGCCCTTGCCTCCGAGCGGGTGATGGTGGTGGTGGAGGAGCTGGTGGATGAATCGGTCATCCGGGCCGACCCCAACCGCACGATCATCCCTGGCCTCGCCGTGGACGCCGTGGTGGTGGAGCCGTGGGGGGCGCATCCCTCCTACGCCCAGGGCTACTACGACCGGGACAACGACTTCTACGTCGGCTGGGAGCCGATCTCGCGCGACCGCTCGGCGCTCCAGCGCTACCTCGACGAGTTCGTGCTCGGCGTCCGGGACCGGGCGGAGTACGTGGAGCGGTGCGGCGGACTGGCGCGCCTGCGCGCGGCCAGCCGGGTGTGCGCGGGGGTGAACTACGGGTACTGAGGTGAAGTACACCCCCGCCGAGATGATGACCACCGTCGCCGCCCGCGAGCTGCGCGACGGCGAGGTCGTGTTCGTCGGCATCGGACTCCCCAACCTCGCCTGCAATCTCGCCCGCGCGACCCACGCCCCGAACCTGGTACTCATCTACGAGTCCGGCGCCGTCGGCGCGGAGCCCGAGCGGCTGCCGGTCTCCATCGGAGACCCCTCGTTGGTAACCGGCTCCCTCATGGTCTGCGGGATGGCGGACGTGTTCCAGTTTCTGCTTCAGAACGGCCGGATCGAAGTGGGCTTCCTGGGTGGGGCCCAGATCGATCGCTACGGGAACATCAATACCACCGCGGTGGGTGACTACCGGCACCCGGCGGTGCGCCTGCCGGGAAGCGGTGGGGCGGCGGAGATCGCGATTCACGCCCGCCGCACAGTGGTGATCTCGCGGCTCAGCCGGCGCAGCTTCCCCGCTCAGGTGGATTTCATCACCAGTCCGGGTCACCGCATGCGAGGCCGGACACGGCGCGAGCTGGGCATGCCGGGCGCGGGTCCGGTCCGGGTCATCACCGACAAGGGGGTCCTGGAGGCCGACGCCGGGAGCGGCGAGCTGGTGCTGGCCGCGCTCTATCCGGGGGTCGGCGCCGAC
>Ga0299913_10004070_pt1 | contig 12181 bp, 9 predicted proteins | sample RVTome_9_FD_201360 | JGI IMG/M metagenome (GOLD analysis project Ga0299913, IMG submission 201360) | Soil microbial communities from uranium-contaminated site in the Upper Colorado River Basin, Wyoming, United States - RVT155D38 (version 2) ... | reverse complement strand
CGCAGGACCCCGTGACGCCTCGTGAGCACATCGATCCCCCGGCCGATGCACGCCCCCTCCACATGGGCGCCCACGCGACCCCAGCGCCGGCGTCTGCGGGCCTCGTGGCCCCTGACGGTCGGCTTCGTGTTGCTCCCCCTGTGGTGGGCGCTCGGCCTGTCCGGCGTCGTGATCCCAGCCCTGGCGGTGCCGCTCGGCGTCGCGGTGCTCTTCCGGCGGCACCTGTCGGCCCCGCGTGGTTTCGGACTCTACCTGCTGTTCCTCGCCTGGTGTGTGCTCTCGGCGCTGGAGGTCGAGACCTCACGACAGGGGTTCTCGCTCGGTTACCGGGGCTCCCTGTACCTGGCCGCGGGGCTGCTCTTCCTCTACGTGCTCAACACCCCCCGCGAGGAGCTGCCCACGGCGGTCGTGATCCGTTCGATGACCGCGCTGTTCGTGATCACGGTCATCGGCGGCCTGGCCGGCATGGTGCTGCCCAACGTGTCGTTCACCACCCCGGCACGAGCGCTGCTGCCGCCCGGCCTACTCTCGGACGGATTCGTCTCGGACCTCGTGTCGGCCGGCACCTCGTCCGGGCGAGCGTTCGCGGCCTACCCGATCTTCCGACCCAAGGCGCCGTTCATCTACGCCAACGAGTGGGGCGCCGCCTACGCGATGGCATTGCCCTTGGCGATCTGCGGGCTGAGCTACGTCCGCACCAAGCTCGCTCGCGACGGCCTAGCCCTGTTGCTGGTGCTGTCGATCTTCCCCCTGGTGTTCTCCCTCAATCGGGGGGCCTGGCTCTCGGCGGCCGCCGGCATGTTGTACGCGACCGTCCGGCTCGCGAGGGGCCGCCAGGGCCAGCTGCTGCGGATCATCGCGCTCGGCTCGCTCGTGATCGGCGCCCTGCTGTTCGTCACCCCGCTCGGCGAGATCGTGCAGACGCGCCTCACGAACGGCTACGGGGACGCGCACCGCGAACGGCTCTATACGCAGTCGATCGAGCTCATCCGCGAGTCGCCCTTGTTCGGCCACGGAGCGCCGGTGCTCGTCGAAGGCTCCCTCTCGGCGGGCACCCACGGGCAGCTGTGGACGATCCTCGTGTCGCAGGGCATCCCCGGGCTGATGCTGTTCGTCGGGTGGCTCGGGTGGGCATGGTGGAAGACCTCACGGCCACTGCCCGCCGGCCACCCGGGCGATCGCCGGGTGCGGTTGTGGTGTGAGGTCGCGATCTTCACCGCGATCGTACAGATGCCCTACTACGACCTGCTGCCGTGGGGCCTGTCGATCGCGATGGTGGCCGCGGGGCTCGCCTGGCGCGAAACGATGGCCCCGCCGGGCCCGCGACCGGTGATGCCCACGCCGCCTCGCCGCGCCATCGGGCAGCCGCTCGGCCACCCTCGTGGGGCAGCCGGCGGCCTGGCTCTCTAACGCCCCAGCCGGTCGGACTCCGCGCGCAGGGCGGCTTGAGCCTCATCCGCGAACCGAGGTGGCGCGGCCACGCCCGCGCGGGCGGACGCGAGATAACGCAACGCGACCTCCGAGGCATGCGCCGCGTACACGAGGTCGCGACCCGGTGGATCGACGCCGAGCGCCGCCAGCGATGGCGCGGCCCCGGCCCGCGCGGCAGCGAGCGAGGCCGTGAACCCCTGCCGCCGAGCGATGAAGGCCAGCTGGAAGGGGAAATGCACGAGATCCATGCCTACGAGCACGTCGCGGCGCGCGAACTCCCAATCCCACGCCCACAGGTGGTCACCCTGCAGCCCCAGGTTCCACGGGGACCAGTCACCGTGCCAGGCGCCCGACTCGACGGACACATCCGCAGACCGGTCCATCTGCTCGAGCAGGCGCAGCACTTCCCGACCCACCATCCTCAGCACCGGCTGGGGCTCGGGGCGACGCACCGGCCGTGGCACGGGCCGTGGCGCAGGCTGCTCAGTCACGAGACCACCATCCGGCGGATGGTCCGCGGCGAGCTCGTCCGCCCGCGCGCGCAGCTCCGTACGGGCGCGGGAGGCGCGCCAGGGCGTGGTCGTCGTGCCGAACAACGACGCGATGCCGCGGGTGAGGTCCACGTCGGGCACCCCGCGGGACGCCGGATAGCGGCGGAGCGAGGCCGGCATCGGCGCCGTGACGAGCACGGGATAGCCACCCCAGGTGAACTCACCGATCGGCGTCGGCGCCGCCAGACCGAGGTCCGCGCCGGCGATCGAGCGCAGGAACGTCGTCTCGGCACGCACGTTGCGATCCGAGAACCCGTGCCAGGCAACCTTGGCGTAGGCCAGTGTGCGCCCGCGCGCGTCGAGCACCTGCACCACCGGTTTTCGCGTCGGGCTCGGCGGGCGGACGTTCACGGCCAGCAACACGGGTTCGCCGAGCATCTCGGCCAGGGCATCTCCGAGGGTGTGGGCCCCACCCCCGGCGTCGACCACGACCAGGCGGTCTCGGAACGCCGCTCGCCACAGTGGGCCCCGCAGCAGCGTGCCCGAGCTCGCCCGGGCCACACGGGCGCGCCATCCGCGGATCGCCCCGCCGGAGGTGAACGCGGCGCGGCTCGCGGCGCCGTCGGCCGGCACCAGCAGACGGGGCTTCGAGGCCGAAGGAACCACCCGGAGGTCGGCGAGCACCGTAGCGCCCGGCGGCGGGTCGCCGAGCCGCACCCGCACACCCTCGAGGCTGCCCCAGAGCACGTCGGCCACCCAGCGGAGGTCGGGGCTCACCGCCGGCCCGAGGTCGATCGAGCCGCTCACGCCGGCCACCAGACGTCGGTCCCCAACAGGTCGGCGAGCCGCTCGTCGTGCGGCCGGAAATACGCCCGCAGTCGTGCCCGGGTCGCGGGCGGCATGTCGGTCGACGTGGCGGCATTCAGGGTCCGGAACCGCCCCGGCGACCACGCCGGCAGTTCGAGGAAGGCCAGCACGCGGGCGAAGGTTGCCGCCGGCTGCGCGTACAGGTCCTCGCTCCGCAGCACGAGGACACGTTGGCGTGGCATCACGTCGAACCAGCGCTCGAGCTGTTCGGCGTACCGGCCCCGCGCCAGGTACGAATGGTGCTGATGGGCGGCGGTCGTGAAGGAGGGATCACGTCGCATCCGTTCCTCGAGCCCGGCCAGACGTTCGGGCTCACGGTCCATCGCCTCGTCGAACGGCAGCGACTCGTACCCGAGGTCCACCTCGTGCCGGTAGTGCGACCACGCACGTTCCGCAGGGTCGCGCAGCAGGGCGATCGCGCGCACGTGGGGCAATTCGGCGGCCACCCGCGCGGGCACGAGGGGATGGAACAGGTAATAGGGGGTGGCCTCCGCCACCTGCACCGACCCGCCGACCCGCCGACCGAGACGGTCCACCGACCACCGTGTCGGGAACCGCGCGCGATACCACCCGGGGCCGTCGGCGTGGTGCAGGTCGAAGTAGTGGACCTCCTTGTCGAACACCGCGCCGACCACGGCGGGATGGCGAACCAGGTAGTGGTACAGCGTGGTCGTCCCTCCGCGCATCGCTCCGACGATCAACAGATCGGGGGACACCCGCGCCCACGAGGTCAGCGCGCCGAACCGGTGTGCGGCGCTGCGGGCCACCCGCAGGCCCTCCCGCGTGGCGATACGCCCGATCCGGTTCTCGCGCGGGTCGACGTTCACGCGCAAAGGCTACGCGGCCGGGCTAGCCGGGAACGACTCTTGCTCTTCGCATCGACGAGGGATAGCGTGATGCGCCGCGGCGCACCGCCCCCCGACATCGCCGCCAAGGGAATCATGGTCAAGGTCCGACACCTCATCGCCGGCCTGCAGAGCGTTGCCATCCTGCTGGTCGGCCTGCCGGGCGTCCCGGCCCAGGCCGCGCCTGCAGGGGTGCCGGTCGACGGATGGGTCGCCAACGGCACCGTGTGGGCGAGCGCGCGCTTCGGCGACACGCTGTACCTGGGGGGCACCTTCAGCGAACTGTCGCCACCTACGGGCTCGTCGCTGCGGCTCGATGCCGCCACGGGCGTCCCGACCGCCGGCTGGCCGCGCGCGGCCGGACAGGTCCGTGCCGTCGCGCCGCTGGGTGGCGGATGGTACCTGGGCGGCTCGTTCACGGGGGTCGGAGGTGTCCGGCGGGGCGGCCTGGCATTCGTCGGTGAGAACGGGGCCGTGACGTCATGGAACCCGAAAGCCGCGGGCGGCAGCGTTCGAGCGATGGCCCTGTCGCCGGATGGTTCCCGTCTGTATGTCGGCGGCACCTTCACCAAGGTCAAGGGTGCCGCGCGCGCCGGGCTCGCTGCCTTCGCGACCGCCACCGGCAAGCTGCTCCCGTGGGCTCCGGCCGTCGCAGGTGGACCCGTGGAGGCGATCTCGGTTGCTCCCGGCGGTGGCACGGTCGTCGTCGGCGGCGGGTTCGGGCGCGTCGACGGTCAGACCCGCTCCCGGCTGGCGGCGATCGACGCGTCCGGGGGCGGCCTCACCGCCTGGAACCCGGGCACGGACGGCACGGTCCTGGCGCTCATCGCGGGCGCCGACGCCGTGCACGTCGGCGGCACGTTCACCACGCTCGCGGGTGCGCCGCGCGCGATGGTCGGCGCCGTCGACCCCACGACGGGCGACGCGCTCCCTTGGGCCTCAGGCGCCGACGCACCGGTCCGCGCGCTCACGCGGGTCGGTGACGGTCTCGTGGTGGGGGGCGACTTCACGTCGCTCGGATCACAGCCACGGGGCAGACTCGGCGCCGTCGACGCGGTCGGCGGCGGCCTGCGCGCGTGGAACCCCGGTGCGAACGCGCCGGTGCATTCGCTCACCGCGACCGCCACGTCGGTCCTCGCGGGTGGCAACTTCACGTCGATCGGAGGCGTGGGCGCCCGGCGCCTGGCATCGATCGACCCCGACACCGGCGCGGTCGACCCGGCGTGGGCCCCGAACCCGAACGCCACCGTGCTGACGATCGCGGCGTCGGGCGCCTCCGTGGTGGCCGCAGGCGCCTTCACCGGAGCCGGCGGCGTGCTGCGGACCCGCCTCGCCGCGATCGACGTCGCCACGGGGGTGCCGACCGCCTGGAACCCCGGCGCCAACAACGCCGTGCACGCCCTGGCGACGTCGCCCGACGGGGCCACGGTTTATGCCGGGGGCACCTTCTCATCGATCGCCGGGCTGAGCCGCAGCCGGCTGGCCGCGATCGACGCCGCCACCGGCGCGGGTATGGCGGGGTTCCGGTTCGGGGCGAACCGCCGGGTGCGCGCGCTCGCGATCCGCGACGACCTGCTCTACGTGGGGGGCGACTTCACGACGGTCGCGGGCCAGCCGCGTGCGTCGCTCGCCGCGATCCGCACCTCGTCGGGCACCCTCGATACCACCTGGGACCCGGGGGCGGTCGGAGCCGTACGGACCTTCGCGATCTCCAACGACGGCGCCACCGTCTACGCCGGAGGAGAGTTCTCGTCGATCGGCGGGGTCGACCGCAGCCATCTCGCCGCCCTCGACGCGGCGACCGGCGTCGTGCAGAGCGGGTTCCTGCCGTCCCGGGCGGGCTACCCGACCTATCGCACCTTCCAGCTCGCGACCGACGGTTCGAGGGTGTTCGCCGCGATGGGCGGGCCGGGCGGCGGCCGGCTTCGAGCGTACGACGCCACGACCGGTGAGCCGCGGTGGGAAGCGCTGGCCGACGGCGACGTGCAGGCGACCGCCTACGCCAACGGGCGCGTCGTGGTCGGCGGCCACTTCGACGCGCTGCTCGGATCGAAACGGCGCTCGCTCGGCGCCGTCGACGCGGTCACCGGCGCCCTCGACCCCTGGGGCCCCGCGACGAACGGATCGATCTGGCACCTGGCCGCTGACGCGGCTCTCGTGCTCGCGGCCGGGGACTTCACCACGTTCGGCGGCACCATCGTCCGCGGCGGCGTGGCCGTGTTCCCCGACGTGTGACGTCGGCGACGCGCCTCAGCGCGGCAGGCCGAGCGCATAGAACCGGCCGTTGCGAACGCCGACGTACAGCCGGCCGCCGCCGATCGCAGGGGACGAGCTGATCCCTCGGTCGAAGAACCCACCCTGGTAGACCCAGCCGGAGGACCACACCACCGCCCCGGTCGAGGCGCGGTACGCGTAGAGCTGCCGGTCGAAGGACCCTGCGATCACGAGGCCGTTCACGACGGCCGGCGATGACGTGCTGTAGTCGGCCATCTCGCCGGTCCACAGCCGGGCTCCCGTGTCGGCCCGGAAGGCGCGCACCTTGCCGTCCATCGGGGTCGTCGTGAGCCCGAGGCTCACGAACACCCTGCCGTCGGCCACCGCCGGCGAGCTGCGGACGTAGCCGTTGCCCGGCGAGACGGCCTCCGCGTTCCAGATCTTGCGACCGGAGGTGCGGCCGAGGGCGTAGACGCGCCCCATGTCGGTGCCGACGAACACCCGCCCCTGCGTGACCGCAGGAGCGCTGCGCACGCGCCCCCAGACCTGGGTGGTCCACCGTCGCTTGCCGCTGGAGGCGTCGAACGCGTAGACCTCTTCCTGATCCGACCCGACGTAGACGGTGCCGCCTCGGTACGCGGCCGCGTTCCAGACCGACCAGGTCGAGCGTCGCCAGCGCACCTTGCCGGTCTTCGCGTCGAGCGCGAAGAAGGTGCCACCGCGCGAGCCGACGAACACCCGTCCCCCGGCAACGAGCGGGGGGGCGGTGACCCGGCCCCCCAACGCGCGGGACCATCTGCGCGTGCCCGTGACCGCATCGAAGGCGTAGAGACGCCCGTCGTCCGATCCGATGTAGACGACGCCGTCGGCGACCGCCGGGCTCGAGCGGATCCGGTCACCGGTGGCTCGACTCCACAGCACCGATCCCCCGGCTGCCTTGAATGCCCACAGCCTGCCGTCGTCGGATCCGACGTAGACGATGCCTTTGGCGACGGCGGGTGAGGAGTTGACGCCCTCCTTGGACGCACCGGTCGCCCGGCTCCACAGGATGCGCAGCCCGCCGATGTTCCGAGCGTTGAGCCATGTCTCGGGGCTGACGCCGCGCCGCGACGGGCCGGCATGGTACTGGCGCCAGTCGGCGCCCGAGGCGGGTATCGCGCCGGCCAGCATCGCCGCGCACGCGGCGACGCAGACCAGGAGTCGGACGGGGGGTCTTCGCACGAGGGGTATCGGCTCCTGTTCGGCCGGAGCCTATCGAACCGCGGTGGCGGCCGGAACCCCGCAGGTGCGCAACCCCTCCGCTACCGGCGGTGTCGCCACGGCAGCGAGCGACCCAGCAGCGCTTCCAGCCTGCGGTTCTCCGGTTCGAACGCCGACTCGAGCGCTTCGCGGGTGTCCCCTCGCATCTCCGCCTCAGGTGGTTGGAAGTTCCAGGGGCGGTACTCGCTCAGGTCGTGGGGACGCAGCCCGAGGAAGGTGAGCGCCTGCGCGTAGGTGGCCGCCGGGTCGCCGAAGAACTCCTCCGACACGAGCACGAGCATCCGCTCGGGACCGAACCGATCGAGCCAGGCCGGCAGCAGGTCCGCGTAGCATCCTTGACCGCGGTAGGCGAGATTCGCCGCGAGTCCCAAGGCCCCACGGTGGCGCGCCGCATCGATGCGCTCCTCCTCGGCGGCCAGCGCATCCTCGAACGAGAGCGTCTCGACCCCTCGACGCGTGCGCTCGCGCCAGTGGGACCACGCGCGGTCGACGGGGTCGCGCACGAGCGCCACGATCCGCGCCTCGGGCGCCGCCCGGTGGGCCCGCTCGGCGATCTCGGGATCGAACAGGTAGTTGGCGGTCGCCTCGCCGGCGAACCTTCGAGGGCGCATCGCGGGCCCGCGTGCGAGCACCGTCGCGAAGTGCGACCGGTACCACCGGTCGTCGCGGTCGGCGTGCTCGTCGAAATAGCGGACCCCCTTCGGGCTGATCCTGGCGGGGAACAACGGCGTCACCTGTGGGTGGGCGAACAGGTAGCGTCCGAGCGAGGTCGTCCCGCCGCGCTTGGTTCCGATCACCAGGAACTCGGGCGGCGGACGCAGACCCGCCGTGAGGATGCCCCATGCACGCAGCACCGCCGCGGCCTGGTGGCGCACGCTCGCGGGCAGCTCAGCCACCGTGCCTACCTCCACGCAGCGACGCCATGAACGTGTCCAGGTGCAGACGCCTACGAAGGAACCACAGCGCACCCGCGTACGCCGGAGCGGCGACCGCGCACGCGAGCAGCAGGCCCGCCACGCCGTCGCCGACCACCGCCCGAGCGAGCACGGCGACGCCGCCCACGCACACGACGGCAGCGGAGGTGACCGGCAGGTAGCCACGGCCGAACGGGCGCATGCCGAGGAACACCCAGACCTCGGCGAGCGCCAGCAGATTCTCCACGATGATCGTTGCCGCCCAGGCCATCGCCGCGCCCTCCATGCCGTAGCGGGGGATCAACGCGATGTTCAGACCGACGTTCACCACGATCGCCACGGCCGTGTTGAACAGGTTCCACGAGCTCTTGCCGCCCATCAGCAGCACGACCGTCACGTTGCCGGTGCCGAGGTTCACCAGCATCGCGATCGACAGGATCGTGAGCGCCGTGCCGCCCTCGGTGAACCCCGGGCCGAAGATCGACAGGGTCGTGCGCGCGAACACCGCGAGCAGCAGGAACACCGGCCACGACACGGCGATCAGCCACCAGGTGGAGGTCTGGTACACGGTCTGCGCCGCCTCGCGTTCACCCCGCGCCAGCAAGCCCGAGATCTGCGGCGCGATCGCGATGCGGATCGCCTGCAGGGCGAACGTGCCGACCATCGCCACCCGGCTGGCGGCCGCGTAGACACCGACGTCGCCGCTCGGCCGGTACCGCCCGAGCAGGAGCACGTCGACCCAGAACACGCTCACCTGGAACGCCGCGGCGAGGCCCCGCGGAGCGGCGAAGCGCCAGAACGCAGCCGCGAGCTCCCCCATCGAACGGGCGGGCGCGGCGTCGACCGACCTCGGCTCGGCGCGCCGGACGAGCACCATCAGGGCCACGAACGAAGCCGCGCACGCCAGCGCCTCAGGAGCGCCCCAGCCGAGGGCCACCTCACGGGTCGTGAGACCGCCGATGCCCAGCACGAGGATCAGGGCGGGGCGAAGCGCCGGCTTCGCCATCGACTCGATCCCGACGAAGGGCCGCATCGACCCGAACCCTCTGGTGACGGCGAGCACGACCGCCGACACCGTCGCGAAGGGCAGGAACGGCCCGATCAGCCGCAGGAAGCGCGCGACGTCGTCGGGACGGTCGCGAGCGAAGGTGCTCGCGACCACGTCGGCGCCGATCACGGCCACGACCGCCGCCAGGACCGACGCGATCGCCGCCGGCACCACCGCGATCTTGATCGTGGGCACGACGTCGCGCTGGCGACCCTGGGCGCGGTAGGCCGCGACGAACCGGACGACCCCGGTGTCGGCGCCGAGCTCGGTCACGTTGGCGAGGATCGTGAAGACCGCCACCGCGGAGAAGAACACCCCCGCGCCGCTGTCGCCGAGGCCACGCGTGACGACGATCGTGAGCACGAATCCGAGCGCGCCGGACACCATGAAGCCGACGACGTTGAGCGTGCCGCCGCGCGCGATCTGCCGCAGCGCCTTGGGCGTCGCGACCTCAGACACCGCGGCCCGTCCTGTTCGCGCGATCGACGATCGTCGCCGCGCGCAGCACACGGGCTGCCACGGCGAGCGCGAGGTAGGACCGCGGCTCGAGCGGATGGGTCCGCATGCTGCGCCACGCCCAGCGCAGCGCCTCGCGGCGCTCCCCCAGCGCAGCGTGGGCGAAGGCCACCCTGCCCTGCAGTCGCGCCAGGTTGCCGCGGTGCCGGGTCAGTTCGGGGTGCACGGTGAGCAGGTAGGTGATCGCCTCCACGATCGTGCGCCAACGGTCCGCGAAGAACGATGCCCCCCAATGGATCCGGGCGACGGGACCGGCCACGGTGACGATCGGCCCCTGGGCGGCCGCCCGCAGCAGCCACTCGTAGTCCTCGCCGTAGCTGCCCGGGATCGCTTCGTCGACGGGTCCGATCGGCCCGAAGAAGGTCTCGCGAGCCACGACGACGGTCGAGGGATGCACCGCGGTCGTCCGGGACCCGAGCAGCATCTCCAGGGTGACGACGTCGGGAGGGCGCCGCGTCACGCGGCGGTCCTCGTAGACGACCTCGATGCCCCCGGCCGCGACCTGCGTCCCCGATGACGCCAGCCGTGCCGCCTGGGCCTCCAGCTTGCCCGGCAGCCACTCGTCGTCGTCGTCGCAGAACGCCAGCAGCTCACCCATCGCGCGGTCGGCGCCGGCGTTGCGGGCACCGGCGAGCCCCGGCGTGTGATCGTTGCGGATCACCACGAGGGACCGGTCGAGGGTCTCGGGGGTGAGCTCCGAGAGGTCATCGGGCTCCGCGCCGTCGAACACGACGACGCACTCCACGGGCCCGGCGTAGTCCTGCGTGAGGATCGCCCGCACCGCGCGGCGCAACGCCGCCGGGCGGTCGTGCGTGGCCACGATGGCGCTGACCGACGGTCGCTCGTCCATCACCGGTACCCGTACACGACACGCAGGGGCCACGTGAGAGCCTGCACGAGGGATCGACTGCGCGCGGGCAGTCGCCCGCGCCACTCGTCGTCGCTCCGGATCTCGATCGTGCCCGTCCGGAACCGCAGCCGGTTGCCCGCCACGGTGTGGTCGACGTCGAGCGTGAGCGACGTGCCCTCGAGGGCTGCACCGGGCTCAGCGAGCGTGGCGCCGGCGAACGTCAGCAGCGTGCGCACGCCGCGCGCCGGATCGGCCACGAACGACTCGTAACGGAGCCTCCCACCCCTGCGTGGACGACGGACGAGCTCGAGCAGCAGGTTGTAGACGTGCCAGCGTGCGGCGATCCTGCGTGGTCCGACCCTGGCCATGGTCGAGCCACCCCGCGGCGCGTCGGGGCGCTCGACGTGTTTGGTCCATGAATAGGCCACGCCTCGTGGGTCGCGCACGATCTGGGCGATCCGCGGCCTGACACCGGGCACGCGTCGCACGAGCGTCGCCGTCGAGGCGTGCTTCGAGGAATCCACGATGACCGAGGCGCCGCTCTCCGCCGCGACGGCATCGTAGATCCGCCCGATCATCGCAGCGTACCGTCGGTGCCGGACCGCGAACGGCGGCCACAGCCACGGCGCGAGTAACAACGGCACGTAGCGGTTGCGATCCACGCGCCGCTGCAGCGCTCGGACACGGTCGAGGTCGAGCTGGTTCCAGCCTCCGAAGGCACGAGCGCCCACGGCCTGCCAGAACGGGCAGGCGCTGAAGGGCTCACCGCAGCCGCAGCGCTCATCATCGGCCACACCGCGCTCCCACAGGAACACGAGCTCGCCGACCGCTACGACGCCGTCGCTGCGCGCGAGGGTGCGTTCGACCAGGGTGGAGCCGCTGCGGCCGAGGCCGCCGAGGAACAAGACGGTGACCGCCGGACTCACCCCCGCAGCGGATACCGGTAGGCGGCGAGCAGCGGAGCCGTCATGCCGGTGACGAGCGCTCGCCGCACACCGGAGAGCTCGCGGCGCCACGCATCGTCCTCACGCAGCGCGATCGGCCCGCGCTGCAGGCGCATGGGGTTGCCGTCGACGGTATGGTCCGGCGCCAGGTCGGCTTCACCCTGTCCGACGAACGAGAGGTCGCCGGGCTGCGCCGGGCTGCCCGCGAACGCCAAAACGCGCTCGAGCCAGAGCTGCGGCGAGGCGACGAGATCTTCGTACCGCAGGCGCATCGAGGGCACCCGCAGCGCCGAGAGGCCGTGCGTGAGGCCGTTGTAGAACCCGTAGCGAGCCGACGCCGAGACCACCCCATAGCGGAACAGCTCGTCGGAGCCGTCCGTTGCCGGCCGATCGTTGCGACCGAGGTGCTTCTGCCAGGAGAACACGACGCCCCGGCTGTCGCGCACGAGATGCGCCACCCGCAGATCCACTTCGGGCAGCTGGCGCAGCAGCATCGCGTAGGTGGGGATCTTCGAGGAGTCGACGATGATCCGGGCCTCGGTGACCTCGGCGATCGCCGTGTAGAGACGCCCCAGGTACTCGCGATAGCGAGCCAGGTCGGCATCGAGCCCGGGCGCCACGCGGGACCCGAGCATCCGGGGGATGACCCAGGGGCGATCCAGGCGCACCCGCAGCTGTTGCACCTCGGCCACGTCGAGTCGGTCCCATCCACCGAACGCGCGTTCCCCGACGGCCCTCCAGATCTTGCAGGACTTGAACGGTTCACCGCACCCGCACGACCGGTCCTCGATCGCTCCTCGC
>Ga0299913_10004068_pt1 | contig 12184 bp, 9 predicted proteins | sample RVTome_9_FD_201360 | JGI IMG/M metagenome (GOLD analysis project Ga0299913, IMG submission 201360) | Soil microbial communities from uranium-contaminated site in the Upper Colorado River Basin, Wyoming, United States - RVT155D38 (version 2) ... | reverse complement strand
GGTCACGGAGGCCGAGCAGCTGCGCACGCGCCTCGATACGGCCACAGCCGTCGACGAGAAGACTCGTGCCTACGTCGAGCGCCTCGAGCAGATGGTCGATGAGGCACGCCTGCCGGCCGGCGACGAACTGATCAGCGAGATCGAGCGATTCCTGCGCGAGAGAGGCAACGAACCGGGCCATGGCCAGGTTCACTGAGAGGGCGACCGACGCGTAGCCTCTGATAGGCTTGTGCAGATTTGGGCAGGTTTGCTCGTGCTGCGAAGCGCTCGGACTGGGTCGGCCTGGGTGAGGCGAGCCGGCTGCTTGGGGTCGCGCCCGGCACGCTCCGGCGGTGGAGCGACGCTGGTCGGATCAGCGCTTTCACGACACCCGGTGGCCACCGACGGTACCGTCGAACGGCGCTCGAGCGGCTGCTGCCCGGTGAGCGTCGCGCGCGCCCATCGCTGATCCACTCGGGCGTAACCAGCGGCCGGTTGGCGCGCGCATATCGCCAGGAAGCCCGGCGCGCATCCCGCAGCTTCCCCTGGCTGACCGACCTGACCGACGAGCAGCGGACCTGGTTCCGTGTCCATGGACGACGGATGGCCGAGGTGCTGCTCGAGTACCTCGAGGAGCCTGCCCAGGACGAGGCCCGCGACAGCCTGGGCACCGCCACCGGCGAAGCTGCCGCCTACGGCCGGATGGCGGCCGGCATGGGCGTTTCACTCAGCCAGACAGTCGAAGGGTTCCTGCATTTCAGGCGCCCCTTCCTGCACGAGCTGGGGCTGTTCGCCGGCCGGCGCGGGCTCGACGCGAGAGCGACCACAGAGCTCGTGGAATCCGCCGAGCGGGCAATGGATCGATTGCTCATGGCAACTCTCTCGGCGCACAGCATCGAGCGCGGCATGCGCCGCCTTCCGGCGGAGCCGGATGGGGAGCTACCGAGCTGAGGGCGGAAGGCGCTTCGGAGCTGGTCGCTATCGTCGCCCACGCGCGGCGCGTGCCCGAGCACCAACGAAGCGCGCTGGCCGCCGCCATCCGCTCGCTCGGTGCGCCCGGCGGCCTGATGGTCGAGACCTGTCATCGGGTCGAGCTCCACGGCCTGCGCACACGGTTGCCGGCGCGGCTCGTCGAATTCCTGCCGGCCAGGGCAGAGATGCTCGGCGGCCGGGCCGCGGCACGGCAGCTCATCAGCCTCGCGGTCGGTCGCGATTCGGCGGTGATGGGCGAGGACCAGGTCCTGCATCAGCTCCGCCTAGCTGCACAGCGCGCGCGCGCCGAGGGAGGTCTCGAGCCCGAGCTGGATCGATTGATCGACATCGCCCTGCGCGCTGGGCGCCTCGCCCGCAGCCTGCTTCCCGGTCGGCGCTCGAATCTCGCCGAGCGAGCGCTCGGCCGCGTTCTCGGCGAGGGGCCGGGCGGCCGGGTGCTGGTCGTCGGCGCGGGCGAGATGGGAAGGCTGGCCGCCATAGCGCTCCGGCGGCGTGGAGCGGCCGTGCTCCTCGCCAGCCGCACCTCCGTCCATGCATCGGCAGTCGCGGCCGAGCTATCGGTGCCCAGTGCGCCCTTCGACCCGGGTCCCGCGCTCGCCGGCCGGCTCGACGGTGTGGTGCTCGCCCTGCGCGGCCGGTGGTCCATCGATCGCGCGACTGCCCGGGCTCTGCGTGAGTCAGCAGCGTGGATCGTCGACCTTTCCACGCCGATCGCGCTGCCGGCCGACCTGGCTACCGCTGTCGGCGCGCGGCTGACGACCATCGACGACCTGGCCACGATCGCTCCGCGCAGTGACGGGCACTCCCCGGCGATCGCGGCGCGGCTCGACGCGCTCGTCGAGCAGGCCCTCGCCGAGTACGACGAGTGGCTGTCGCACTCGAGCCAGCGTGATGCGGCCCACGCGCTGACCATGCGCGCGGAATCTGTCAGCTCGGCCGAGCTTGGCCGGTTGCTCGAAAAGGTCACCCTTGACGATCACCAGCGCGCGGCGGTCGAGCAGATGGTGACCCAGGTCACCCGGCGCCTGTTGCACGATCCGTTGGAGCGCCTGGGCCAGGATCGCGATGGCCGCCACGAGCGCGCCGCACGCGACCTGTTCCGGCTGTGAGCGCCACCGGCCCCGTGCGCCTCGGCACGCGCGGCAGTGCGCTGGCGCTTGCCCAAGCGCAGATCGTGGCGCGCGCCCTCGAGCTTCAGGGCATCGACCACCAGGTGGTGGTGATGGAGACAGCCGGCGACCGCCGCGCGCCGGATACGGCGTGGGGCGAAGGTGCCTTCGTGGCCGCGATCGAGCGGGCACTACTCGAGGGGACGGTCGATCTTGCCGTTCACAGCGCCAAGGACGTGCCGACCGATGAGGATCCGCGCCTGCGCATCGCGGCCTACCTGGCGCGCGGGGAGCCGCTTGACGCGCTGGTCGTCGCGACCTCGACGACGGACGAGCAGGTGAACAGCGTCGACGACCTGTGGCCCGGGGCGGTGATCGGCACCGACAGCCCGCGGCGGACCGGCTTCCTGCGCGCGCTGCGTCCCGATGTCGACGTCAGGCCGCTGCACGGCAACGTCGACACGCGTCTGCGCCGGCTGGACGATGGTTACGTCGACGCGCTTGTCCTTGCCGCGGCTGGCCTGATCCGGCTCGGACGCGCCGAGCGCATCACGGCGCGCCTATCGGCCGAGATGATCCCACCGGCACCCGGCCAGGGCGCGATATGCGTGCAGGCCCGTGCCGAAGATGTGGCCACACTCGAGCTGCTTGCGGCGATCGATGATTCGCCCACCCGCCGCGCCGTCGAATCCGAGCGAGCCCTCCTGCGCGCCACGGGCGGCGGCTGCCGGGCACCGGTCGGCGCGCTCGCGTCCGTTGACGGCGAGCAGTTCTCGATCGTGGCCGGCTTCGCCACACTCGACGGACGCGCCACCGGAATCGATCACCTTGACGGGGCCGCGGACGCATCCGTGCAGCTCGCCGAGGAGCTCGGGCGCAGGCTCGTGGATCGACGCGCCACAGTCGCGGGCCGGCGACGAGTGCTCGTCACGCGCCCCGCCGATGGGGCGCAGCGGCTGGTTGCGCGGCTGGCCGAGCACGGCATCGGCGGGGTGGTGGTGCCGGCCATCGAGATCGAGATGGAGGCCGATAGTGGCGTGCTCGACGACCTGTTCGCAACGCCGTCGGCGGTCGACTTGGCGGTCGTGACCAGCGTCAACGGCGCGCGCGCGGTGCGCCGCGCGGCCGAGGGCGGCGGGCATTCGCTGGCGTCCGTACGCTGGGCGGCGGTGGGCTCGGTGACCGCGCGCGAGCTGCGGGCCGGCGGGGCCCTGGAGGTGTGGACGCCATCAGCGGCGAACGTCGCCCAGCTGGCCGAGGAGCTGCCGGTGCAGCCCGCCTCGCGCGTCTGGATGATCCGCGGCTCGCTGGCCGAGGCCGAGCTACCCGATCGGTTGCGCGAGCGGGGCGCGGACGTGCGCGAGGCGATCGTGTACCGCACTATCGAGGCACCGACCTCGTCGCACTCCCTGCTGGCCGAGGCCCTCGACGGCGGCCGGCTTCGGGCGGTCATTCACGCGAGCCCGTCGGCCATCCGCGGTCTGACCCAGGTCGCCGAGCGCATCGGTCGCCGCGCGGATGTGGACCGGCTGCCCGTGATCTGCATCGGGCCGACGACCGCAGCGGCCGCCCATCAGGCCGGCCTGACGGTGCTCGGCGAGTCTGCCACCCAGGCCGCCGAAGGCCTGGCCGAGCTGGCCGCCGGGCTCTTGGCCGGCCAGGAATGACCACGCTGGGCGCGGGGCCAGTGGGCGAGATGCGGGCTGAGCGGCAGGAGGCTGTCGAGAGCCCGCGCCATCGGCCGCGTCGCCTGCGGCGCAACGCTGCGCTGCGCGACCTTGTGCGCGAGACGCGCCTCCATCCGAAGATGCTCGTCGCGCCCATCTTCGTGCGTGCCGGCAATGGCCTGCGCGAGCCGATCGACGCACTGCCCGGCGTGGACCACGTCTCGCCCGACGAGGCCGTGCGTGATGCCGAACGATATGCCGCGGCCGGCATCGGCGGCGTCATCCTGTTCGGCCTACCCGTCGAGAAGGACGCCCAGGGCAGCGGCGCGTGGATGGAGCAGGGTGTCGTCCAGCAGGCGCTGCGCCGGCTGCGCGATGCCGATCTGCCGCTGGCGTTGATTGCCGACACGTGCCTATGCGAATACACCAGCCACGGCCACTGCGGGTCGCTCATGGCCGAGGGTGCCGTGGACAACGATCGCACCCTGGCTCTCCTGGCCCGCACCGCAGTCGCCCAGGCACAGGCCGGCGCCGACATCGTCGCCCCGAGCGCGATGATGGACGGCCAGGTCGGCGCCATCCGTGACGCGCTCGACGCGGGCGCGCTGGTCGAGACAGTGATCATGGCCTATGCGGCCAAGGCCGCGTCGGCGTTCTACGGGCCGTTCAGGGAGGCGGCCGGCAGCGCTCCCGCTTTCGGCGACCGGCGCGCCTACCAGATGGACTTCGCCAACCGGCGCGAGGCTCTGCGCGAGATCGCGCTCGATGTCGAGCAGGGCGCCGACATCGTGATGATCAAGCCGGCTCTGCCGCAGCTCGACCTGATCGCGGCCGCCCGCGAGCGATGGGACGTTCCGGTGGCTGCCTACCAGGTGTCGGGCGAGTACGCCATGCTCGCCGCCGCGGCCGAGCGTGGCTGGCTCGACCGGCGTCGGGCAACGCTTGAGGCGCTGACCGGCGTCGCGCGCGCCGGCGCCGGGATCATCGTCACGTACGCCGCGGCCGATGTGTCGGCCTGGCTGCGCGAGGACTAGGCCCGGTGAGCGACGAGCGCTACGTGCATGCCTGGCTGCTTCGACTCGACCCGGCGTGGCGGCGCCAGCCGGCGGCCGAGCGACGTTCGGACATCGATCTGTTCTGTGCCGCCGCGGAGCGCGCGCAGGCTCGCCTGACGCAGCACCACTACTCCACGATCGGCCTGCGGGCCGAGGGCGAGCTGCTGCTGTGGCGCATGGCGGAGCGACTCGATGAGGTGCAGGAGACCGCCGCCGAGCTGCTCGCCACAGGTATTGGACGATGGCTGGCGCCGGCCATCTCGATGGTCGGTCTCACGCGCCCTTCGCAGTACGTCAAACGGCCCACGGCCCAGGAGCAGAGCCTGTTCGAGGGCGATCGGTCGCGCTACCTCGTGGTCTATCCGTTCAGCAAGTCGACCGACTGGTACCTGACCCCGGCCGCGGAGCGCCAGCGAATCATGGGCGGCCACATGAAGGTCGGCCATCGCTATCCGCAGGTGCGCCAGCTGCTCGCCTACTCGTTCGGGCTCGACGACCAGGAGTTCATCGTCGCCTACGAGACGGACGACCTGGTCGCGTTCCAGGACCTGGTGCGCGAGCTGCGCGAAACCGAGAGCCGGCGCGCCACGGTGCGCGATACGCCGATCATCACCGCCATTCATCGCCCGCTTGGCGAGGTGCTGGCGATGCTCGAGGGAAAGAGCGAATGAGGGAAGCGACCGCGCTCCGTACGACGCGCTCAGAGGAGATCATGACGCGCGCGGCGCGCCTCTTCCCGGGCGGCGTCAACTCCCCCGTGCGCGCCTTCCGGCAGGTAGGAGGCATCCCGCGCGTAATCGATCGCGCGGCAGGCGCCCGGGTGTGGGATGTCGACGGCAACGAGTACGTCGACTACGTCGGCTCGTGGGGGCCGATGATTCTGGGTCACGCACATCCCGACGTCGTCGCCGCGGTCCAGGACGCTGCCGCTCGCGGGATGTCGTACGGCGCGCCGAACCAGCTCGAGGTCGAGCTGGCCGACGAGATCGTCGCCGCCATGCCGTCGATCGAGCGCCTACGCTTCGTCTCGTCGGGCACGGAGGCGGCGATGAGCGCCCTGCGTGTCGCGCGCGGCCTCACCGGGCGCCCGAAGATCATCAAGCTGGCCGGCGGCTACCACGGCCACGCCGACGGACTGCTGGTGCGCGCCGGCTCCGGCGCCGCGGGCATCGGCCGGCCAACATCGGCCGGCGTGACCGAGGCCACCGCGGCCGACACGCTCGTCGCGCCGTACAACGACCTTGACGCCGTGGCGCGACTGCTCGACGAGCATCACGGGCAGGTGGCGGCGCTGATCGTCGAGCCGGTCGCGGCCAACATGGGCGTCGTCCCGCCGGCCCTGGGCTACCTCGCTGGACTGCGCCGACTGACGGCAGACGCCGGAACGCTTCTGATCTTCGATGAGGTGATCACCGGCTTCCGCGTCGCGCGCGGCGGAGCACAAGCGCTCTACGGCGTCACCCCGGACCTGACGGTGCTGGGCAAGATCATCGGTGGTGGCCTGCCCGTCGGCGCCTACGGTGGCCGCCGCGATGTCATGTCAGTGGTCGCGCCGGAAGGTCCGGTGTACCAGGCCGGAACGCTGTCGGGCAACCCGCTGGCCATGGCCGCCGGCCTGGCCACGCTGCGGGCGCTGACCGACGACGTGTACCCGCGCCTCGAGTCTTACGGCTCGGAGCTCGAAACGGCGTTGACGGAGATCATCAAAGGCCTCGAGCTCGAGGCGCGGGTGGTTCGCGTTGGTTCGCTGCTGACCGTGTTCTTCGCGGACGATGCCCGGTTCGCGCGGTTTTTTCACGACATGCTGGAACGCGGCGTAATGCTCCCACCGTCGCAACAGGAAGCGTGGTTCATCTCGGCCGCCCACGGCGGCGCCGAGATCGAGGAGACACTGGCCGCCGCCGATTACGCATTCAGCGAAGCGTCATGACAGTCGCAGCGTTGCAGATGACCGGCAAGCAACGCTTCCTGGCCGCGGCGCGGCACGAGCCGGTCGACGCGACGCCGGTCTGGTTCATGCGCCAGGCCGGCCGCTGCCTGGCCGACTACCGCGCCCTTCGCGAGCGCTACGACATCCTGACCCTGGCCAAGACGCCCGAGCTGTGTGCGCAGGTGACGCTGATGCCGATCGAGGCATTCGGCGTCGACGCGGCGGTGATGTTCGCCGACATCATGCTGCCGCTCGAGCCGATGGGCGTCGAGCTGGAGATCCAGCCCGATGTCGGGCCGATCATCCACAACCCCATCCGCACCTCCGCGGACGTCGAACGGCTGCGGCTGTTCGAGCCGGACGAGGGCGTGCCCTTCGTAATGGACGCCATCCGGCTGGTGAGTCGGGAGCTGGCCGGCAAACACGGGGTGATCGGGTTCTCGGGCGCGCCGTTCACGCTTGCCTGCTACCTGATCGAGGGCCGGCCGTCGCGTGACTACGTGAAGGCAAAGGCGTTCATGTATCGCGAGCCAGCGGCCTGGAGCGCCCTGATGGAGAGGCTGTCGGCAGTGATCGTGCGCTACCTGCGCGCGCAGGTAGCCGCCGGCGCGCAGGTTGTGCAGCTGTTCGACTCGTGGGTCGGCGCGCTGGCGCCAGCCGACTACCAGCGCTACGTCCAACCGCACGTGGCGGGAATCTTCGCGGCACTCGACGATGTGCCTACGATCCACTTCGGCGCGGGAACGGCTGCGCTGCTGGAGCTGATGGCCGCGGCCGGCGGCGACGTGATGAGCATCGATGCCCGCCAGTCGCTCGATGTCGCCTGGTCGCGCCTGCCCGCCGGCCGCGGCGTGCAGGGCAATCTCGACGCCACGCGCGTGCTGGCCGGCTGGGAGGCGACCGAGGAAGGGGCGCGCGACGTGCTGCGCCGCGCCGGCGGCCGGCCGGGGCACATCTTCAACCTCGGACACGGCGTGCTGCCCGACAGCGATCCGTTGCTTCTCCGCCGCCTGGTCGAGTTCGTCCACGCCGAGAGCGCGCGATGATGGGTGCCGGCTACCAGCCAGATCGGCTGGGTGTGCTGTTGATGACTTATGGCTCACCGTCGTCGCCCGAGGACGTGCCGCGCTACGTGCGTGCCGTGCGCGGCGGGCGGGACGTGCCCGCCGAGGTGATCACCGAGTTCCGCCGCCGTTACGAGGTGATCGGCGGCTCGCCACTTATCGACATCACCCGTGCGCAGGCCGCCGCGCTCGAGGAGCGGCTCGGCGGCGCGGCGATGGTGCGCGCGGCAATGCGCTTCTCCCAGCCTTACATCGCCGAGGTCCTCCGAGAGATGGCCGACGCGGGCATCGGGCAGGTCGTCGCCATCGTCATGTCACCCCAGTTCTCGCCGCTGCTGATGGGCGGCTACGGCCGCGCCCTTGACGAAGCGCGCAAAGAGCTGGGCGAGCGCGCGCCAGCCGTCCATCTCGCGCCGGCCTGGCATACCGAACCGGCCTTCATCGAGGCGCTGGCCGGCCGGATCCATGCGGCGCTGGCGCGCCTGCCCACCGGCGAGCGCGACAGCGCGCCGGTGCTCCTGACCGCGCATTCTCTTCCCCGCCGGGTCGCGGAGCAGGAGCCGTCCTATCTCGAGCAGCTGCGGCAGACCGCCGTCGCCGTTGCCGACGCCGCCGGCCTGCCGGGCGAGCGCTGGACCTTCTGCTGGCAAAGCGCCGGCCACGAGCCGGGCGAGTGGATGAAGCCCGACTTCGCCGACCTGATGCCGCAGGTTGCTGCGGCGGGCCATCGGTCGGTCCTCGTCGCGCCCGTCCAGTTCCTGGCCGACCACCTCGAGATCCTCTACGACGTTGACATCGGCGCGCGCGAGCAGGCCGAGCAGGCTGGACTGCGCTTCGCTCGGATCGAGTCGCTCAATGTCGATCGCCGCTTCATCGACTCCCTGGCCAGCGTCGCGCTGCGCACGCGACCCGCGCTGACGCGTCGCTAGCCCTCCAGCACCCGCTTCCTTGCGCGCGGCCAGCATGAGCGTGCAGCCGGTCATCCAGGACAACATCAATGCCGCCACGGACGCGTAGGGCGTACCGGCAGACATGCGCACGAGGGACACGTGCCGGTGGCGGCCACCGACAAGCTCCTCTCTGAGCGGTCAGCGATAGACGGCATCCGCTCCCGAGTCAAGGGCGGCGAGGTGGTAGGTCAGTTCGGCAGCTACTGGTACCAGCTGTCGGTAATGTGACATCAGCTGTCGGTAATGTGACATCAGTCTTGCTGGGCGTGAGACACTGCGCTGTCAGAAGTCGACAGCGCTTCGACAGTGAGGGAATCTGTGGCGACCGTCCGCGCCAGCCCTTGGCGCGCCGACCGGAGGAACGCTGCATGACGGCGCGTGCGCAGCGCGGTCAGGAGCGTGAGGCCGCGATCCGCACGTTCCTGATCGCCGACATCCGCGGCTACACCCGGTTCACAGCCGAGCACGGCGATGAGGCCGCCTCGCGACTCGCCGCCAAGTTCGGCGAGATCGCGACGGAAGGCGTTGACGCCTGGCGAGGGCGGTTGGTCGAACTGCGCGGCGACGAGGCGCTGGCCGTCTTCGACTCGGCCCGCCAGGCGCTGCGAGCGGCTGTCGAGCTGCAGGCTGCGTTCTCGGCCGAGAGTCAGATCGAACCCGAGCTGCCGCTCGATGTTGGCATCGGACTCGATGCCGGCGAGGCGGTGGCAGTCGGCGACGGCTATCGCGGCGCGGCGCTCAACCTCGCCGCTCGGCTGTGCGCTGCGGCCCACGGTGGCCAAATCCTGGCCAGTCAGCAACTCGTCCATCTGGCCGGGACCGTCAGCGACATCGAGTACGTAGATATTGGCCCCATGGCCCTCAAGGGCCTGGACAAGCAGTTGCCCGCCGTCAGCCTGGTCGGGACCGTCGCGCCCCCTCTGGCCACCGTCACCGACTCCGGCGGGTACCATCCGCAGCCGCCATTGACGGCCGAGCTCGATCCCGTCGTGCCGCTCGCCGGCCGGCAGCTCGACCTGCGCTGGCTGGCCTGGCATTGGCGACGAGCTGGTCACGGTGCGGGGCGCAGCGTGGTCATCTCCGGGCCGCCGGGCATGGGCAAAACTCGCCTGGCAACGGAACTGGCGGCAACAGTCCACGCCGACGGAGCGGCGGTCGTCTACCTGCCAGCGGCGCGAGGGATTGGCCAACTTGACCTCGCCGAGCTCCGGCCGGATGGCGGACGCTTGTTGCTGATCGTCGATGACCTCGATGCGGCCCCGATGGAGCTCGCCCGGGAGGTCGCCTTGCTGGCCGGCTCGCTGGACGGACGGCGCGTGCTGCTGCTCGTCGCCCACCGGCAGGAGGCCGCGCCGACCCTGCTGAAGCTGGTCGGTCAGTTGTCGGCGCCCGAGCGCCAGCGTGAGCTGGCGCCGATCGAACCGGACGCGGTCCGCGCCATCGCCGCCGTCTACGCCGGTCGCACGGTCGACGAGCTGCCGCTGGACGAAATCGTCGAGGAGACCGCCGGGCTCCCGGCTGCCGTCCACCGCGTCGCCAGTGCGTGGGCACGGCGCGCGGTGTCCGACCGGCTGGCCGATGCCGCGCGTAGCACGTCCGCCGGCCGGCGCGGTCTGCGCGCCGCTGAGGCGGACCTGATCACCAGCGTCACCGATCTGGAGCTGGCGCGTGAGAAGGCGGAGCTTTACGGGGCCGATCGACCAGCCGACGAGATCGGTAGGCTCAGCATTCGAGCCGAGCTATGCCCGTACAAGGGGCTGGCCGCTTTCGAGGCGGCCGACGCCGACTACTACTTCGGCCGCGAACGCCTCGTCGCCGAGCTGGTCGCCCGCCTCGTGGGCAGCTCGTTTCTTGGTCTCGTCGGTGCGTCTGGCAGCGGGAAGTCGTCGGCATTGCGCGCGGGCCTGCTGCCTGCCCTCGCCGGCGGCGTGCTACCCGGTTCGGAGTCCTGGCCGCAGGTCGTACTACGGCCTGGCGAGCAGCCGTTGGCCGAGTTGGGCCGGGTCTTGGCACGCTACATGCGCGAGCAGGATCTGTCGGTGGACGATCCGCATGCCGCTCTCGAGGCAGCTTTGGACAGGCTGCCATCCCGCCAGCGCCTGGTTCTCGTTGTTGACCAGTTCGAGGAGATCTTTAACGCCACCCGCGACGAGGGGCACCGGCAGGCCTTCATCGATCTGCTGACGAGCGAGCGCGACCGACTGAAGGTGGTCGTCGCGATGCGCGCCGACCACTACGGCCATTGCGCCGCATACCCGGAGCTGGCCAGGCTCATCGGCACGAGCCAGGTCCTGGTTGGGCCGCTGACGCGCCCGGAGCTGGCGGCCGTCGTCGACCATCCCGCGCAGCGCGTGGGGCTGGCTGTGGAGCCGGGCCTGACCGACGCGTTGCTGGATGACATCGGCGACGAGCCCGGCGCCCTGCCGCTGCTGTCGACGGCGCTCCTCGAGCTGTGGCAGGCACGCGATCATGGGCGTCTCACGCTGTCCGCATACCACGCGAGTGGCGGCGTGCGCGGCGCCGTGGCGCGCCTGGCCGAGGCCGCTTACGCCGCGCTCGATGGGTCGCAGCGGGAGATCGCCCGCTCGATCTTGCTTCGCCTCGCCGGGCCGGGCGAGGGCGAGGGCGTCGTGCGGCGGCGAGTTGCGCTGGCCGAGCTCGATGCGGAGCGCGACCAGGCTGTCGCCGATGTGCTCGCGGCGATGACCAACGCTCGACTCCTGACCAGCGGCGAGGGCTACGTCGAAGTGGCCCACGAGGCGCTGCTGCGCGAGTGGCCGCGCCTCCTGGGTTGGCTGGCCGAGGATTCCGCCGGTCGCCAGCTGCGGCTCCATCTCATCGACGCCTCGGTCGACTGGGATCGGCGCGGCCGCGAACCCGGCGATCTCTATCGCGGCGCTCGGCTGGCGGCAGCGATCGACTGGGCGCCGGAACACGAGATCGAGCTCAACGCCCTCGAGCGGGAGTTCCTGGACGAGAGCCGCGCCGCCTCAGAACAAGAGGCCGAACGCCAGAGGCGCACGAACCGCCGCCTGCGGCTGCTGCTCGCCGGCGCGGGAGTCTTTCTCGTTTTGGCAATCGGCGCCGGCGTCTTCGCTGCCTACCTGGCCCAGGTAGCCCAAGAGGCCGAGGAGTTTGCCCGCTCACGCGAGCTTGCCGCCTCGGCAATCGCCGCTCTCGAGGAGGACCCGACGCTGAGCAAGTTGCTCGCGCTTTCCGCCGCTTCCATCGCCGACCCGCCGATCGAGTCCGTGTCGGCTCTCCACCAGGCGTGGGCGGCGGATCGGATCGTGTACCGCTACGAGTGGCCGGCCGACCAGCCGGTCGGCGAGCTGTTCATGGACCTTGATCCGACTGGACAGTTACTCGTGGCGACCGGGTGGTGGTTCGACGCGCCGCACAGATACCTGGAGGTCGTCGACGTCGACGCCGCGTCG